>VFQP010000795.1_pt1 | contig 51618 bp, 50 predicted proteins | sample 3512351 | NCBI WGS metagenome assembly VFQP01 (sample SAMN10412372, study PRJNA504923) | tailings metagenome | isolation source: Relicate 1 Philex TSF1 revegetated site | place: Philippines: Tuba, Benguet | collected 2017-08-29 | reverse complement strand
AACCGCTGACCTCTTGCATGCCATGCAAGCGCTCTCCCAGCTGAGCTATACCCCCACAGGGTTCGTTGCGTTGCGTCGGGACCGGAGTCGACGATGCGCTGCAGCGAGCCTCGCATTATATGCCAGAAATTCAGGCTTTCTGCAGCCGCCTGAGAACCACATCACGCGAATGCAGTTCGAGCACCGCGTCCAGCGACGGCGTCTGGGCCGTGCCCATGACCAGCACGCGCACCGGCATGGCCAGTTGCGGCATCTTCAGGCCGTGGGCGGCGAGGATCTGCTTCAAAGCACCCGCGATCGCCGCCTTGTCCCAGGCCACATCGGCCAGGGCCGCGGCCAACGCAGCCAGCGCGGGCTTGACCGCATCCGTCACGTGCTGTGCGTGTTCTCCGGCATCGGGCGTCACATCGGCGTAGAAGGCGGCGGCCCAATTGGCCAGCGCCACCGTGGTGTCGCAGCGGTCCTTGAACAAGCCACAGATGCGCGGCAGGCGATCGTCGGCGGTGATGCCCTGCTTCTTGAGTTGATCGGCCACCAGCGGCGCAAGCGCCTCGTCGGCCATCGCCTTGAGGTGCTGCGCGTTCACCCAGCGCAGCTTGGCTTCGTCGAACTGCGCGGCGCTGCGGCCCAGATGGTCGAGGTCGAACCATTCGAGGAATTGCGCGCGGCTGAAGATCTCGTCGTCGCCGTGGCTCCAGCCCAGGCGCGCCAGGTAGTTCACCATGGCGTCGGGCAGATAGCCTTCGTCGCGGTACTGCGTGACGGGCTTGGCGCCGTTGCGCTTGCTCATCTTCTCGCCCTGCTCGTTGAGCACGGTGGGCAGGTGCGCGTACACCGGCGGCTCCTTGCCGAGGGCGCGAAAGATGTTGATCTGGCGCGGCGTGTTGTTGACATGGTCGTCACCACGGATCACGTGCGTGATGGCCATGTCGATGTCGTCCACCACCACGCAGAAGTTGTATGTGGGCGTGCCGTCGGGCCGCGCGATCACCAGATCGTCGAGTTCGTCGTTGCGGATCTCGATGCGGCCTTTCACCTTGTCATCCCAGGCCACCACCCCGCCCTGCGGGTTCTTGAAGCGCAGCACGGGCTTGACGCCTTCGGGCACCGGCGGCAGCACCTTGCCGGGCTCGGGCCGCCAGGTGCCGTCGTAACGCGGTTTTTCCTTGTTCGCCATCTGGCGCTCGCGCAAGGCATCGAGTGCCTCGACGCTCATGTAGCACGGGTAGACGAGGCCTTGCGCCTGCATCTCGGCCAGCACCGTCTTGTAGCGGTCCATGCGCTGCATCTGGTAGTACGGGCCTTCGTCGTGATCGAGCCCGAGCCAGGCCATGCCCTCCAGGATGACGTCCACCGCGGCCTGCGAGGAGCGTTCGAGGTCGGTGTCTTCGATGCGAAGGATGAAGTCGCCTTGCTGCGAGCGCGCGAACGCCCAGGGGTACAGGGCGGAGCGAATGTTGCCGAGGTGGATGAAGCCGGTCGGCGACGGCGCGAAACGGGTGCGGACTTTCATGGAAGCGTTTCAAGACCCCGGGCGAGGTCGGCCTGGATGTCGGTGATGTGTTCAAGGCCCACGGCCACGCGGATCAGGCCCTGGCCGATGCCGGCCGCCTGGCGCTGTGCCTCGGTGAGGCGGCCGTGCGACGTGCTTGCGGGGTGCGCGCACAGCGTCTTCGTGTCGCCCAGGTTGGTGGAAAGCGAGAGCACGCGCAGCGCATCGAGCACGTGAAAAGCGCGGGCGCGCGCCTGATCCGGGCCCGACGACTTGACGTCGAACGACAGCACCGCGCCACCCACGCCCGACTGCTGCTGCATGGCCAGCGCGTGCTGCGGGTGGCTGGGCAGGCCAGGGCTATACACGCGCGCCACCGCGGGGTGGGCTTCGAGCCATCGGCCGAGCGCCAGCGCGTTGGCACTTTGCGCGCGCATGCGGATGTCCAGCGTCTCCAGGCCCTTGAGCATCACCCACGCGTTGAAAGGCGCCAGGGTCATGCCCGCGCTCTTGAGGACCGGCAGGAACTTCTCCGTGATCAGTTGCTGCGAAGCGCACAGCGCACCCGCCATCACCCGACCCTGACCGTCGAGGTACTTGGTGCCCGAGTGCATCACGATGTCGGCACCGAGGGCGATCGGCCGCTGCAATGCGGGCGTGGCGAAGCAGTTGTCCACGCACAGCAGCGCGCCCGCGTTGTGCGCAATATCGGCCAGCGCGGCAATGTCGCAGACCTCGGTGAGCGGGTTGGTCGGCGTCTCGGCGAACAACAGCCGCGTGTTCGGCTTGATCGCTGCTTTCCATGCCGCTGCATCGGTCTGCGGCACGAAGCTCGACTCAACACCGAACTTCGCGAGGTCGCTGCCGATGAGCTTGATGGTCGAGCCGAACATGGACTGCGAACACACCACGTGGTCGCCAGCCTTCAGCAGACCCAGGCACATCAGCAGGATGGCCGACATGCCCGAGGCCGTGGCCATGCAGGCCTCGGCGCCTTCCAGCGCGGCCAGCCGCTGCTCGAAGCTGGCGGTGGTGGGGTTGCCGTAGCGGCCGTAGGTAAAACCCTCTTCGTCACCCGCGAAGCGCTGCGCGGCCGATTCGGCCGAGCGCTGCACATAGCCGCTGGTGAGGTACAGGGCCTCGGAGTTCTCGCCGAAGGGCGAGCGCTCCACCGCTTCGCGCACGGCCAGCGTGTCGCGGTGCAGGGTCTTTTTCAGCGCGTCGTCCATGGATCAGGCTTCCTGTGCGTTTGGCAAGGCCAGGCGCGAGGTATCGCTGTCGTTTTCGTCGCCTTGCGGGCGTCCCGCGTTGAGCCGCTCGATGTCTTGCGGCGTGATGTCACCGGTGACGTAGACGCCGTCGAAGCACGAGGCATCGAAGCCGTCGAGCCCGGGGTTGAGCGAGCCCACGGCCTGCTTCATGCCGTCCACGTCCTGGTAGATCAGTGCGTCGCAGCCGATGATCTGGCGCACCTCTTCCACGCTGCGGTCGTGCGCCACCAGTTCGCTCGTGGTCGGCATGTCGATACCGTAGACGTTGGGGTAACGCACCGGCGGCGCAGCGCTGGCCAGGTAGACCTTGCGCGCGCCGGCATCGCGCGCCATCTGCACGATCTCGCGGCTGGTGGTGCCGCGCACGATGGAGTCGTCCACCAGCAAGACGTTGCGGCCCTTGAACTCGCTGGCGATGACATTGAGCTTCTGGCGCACGGATTTCTTGCGCACCGCCTGACCCGGCATGATGAAAGTGCGCCCCACGTAGCGGTTTTTCACGAAGCCCTCGCGGTAGGGCAGGCCGAGCAGGCGGGCCAGCTCCATGGCACTCGGGCGCGAGGACTCGGGGATTGGAATCACGACGTCGATTTCGTTCGGCGGCACGGTGGAGATCACGCGCTTGGCCAACGTCGCACCCAGGTTGAGCCGGGCCTGGTAGACCGAGATGCCGTTGAGCGTGGAGTCGGGCCGCGCGAGGTACACGTACTCGAAGATGCAGGGCTTGAGCACCGCCTGCGGCGCACAGTGCTCGAAGTGCATCTCGCCCTCAAGGTTGACATACACCGCCTCACCGGGCGCCACATCGCGTTCGAAGTGGAACCCGGTGCCCTCGAGCGTGACCGACTCGCTGGCCACCATCACGCTGTCGTCTTGACGGCCGATGCACAGCGGACGAATGCCGTACGGATCGCGGAAGGCCAGCAGGCCATGGCCGGCGATCAACGCCACCACGGCGTACGACCCCTTCACGCGCGCGTGCACACCGCGCACCGCCGCGAACACGTCGGCCGGCTTGAGCGGCTCGCCACGGGTGGATTTCTCGAGCTCGTGCGCCAGCACGTTGAGCAGGACTTCGGAGTCGCTCTCGGTGTTGATGTGGCGGTGGTCGGTCTGGAACAGCTCCTGCTTGAGCGCGTGCGCGTTGGTGAGGTTGCCGTTGTGCACCAGCACCAGGCCGAAGGGCGCGTTCACGTAGAACGGTTGGGCCTCTTCCTCGCTGTAGGCGTTGCCAGCCGTGGGGTAGCGCGCCTGGCCCAGGCCGCAGTTGCCTGGCAGCGCGCGCATGTTGCGGGTGCGGAAGATGTCGCGCACCATGCCCTTGGCCTTGTGCATGAAGAACTTGCGCCCTTGCTGGGTGACGATGCCCGCGGCGTCCTGCCCGCGGTGCTGCAACAGCAGCAGTGCGTCGTAGATCAACTGATTGACAGGCGTCTGGCTGACGACGCCGACGATTCCGCACATGGTGGGTTCCTTCGCTTCAGGGGATGTGGCGCGCCAGCGGGTCGGGCAGCAGCGGCTTGACGGTGTGAAGGGTGCTGCTGAGCACGCTGGCGGTGGGCGATGCGCGCCACCAGCTGTCGTTCTGCATCTGGGTGATGGTGACCACGAGCGCGATGGCGAGCAGGATGATGGCGCCACGCAGCAGACCGAAGGCGCCGCCGAGCACGCGGTCGACCGGCCGCAAGCCAACCGAGGCCACGAGCTTTTGCACCAGCCAGGCGATGAGCCCGCCGAGGAAGGCGATCGCGATGAACACGAGGGCAAAGCCGATGGCCAGTTGCAGCGGGGGCGTGATGCGCTCGAGCGGCAGCCAGGGCACCACGTCGTCGGCCCAGGTCTGCGCGAGGAAGAAGGCGGCCACCCAGCCGGCCACCGAAAGCACCTCGAACATGAGGCCGCGCCACAAACCCAGCAGCACCGAAAGCGCCAACAGCGCGAGCAGCACCCAGTCGGTCAACAGCATGGGCCCCTCCCGGTCACAGCGTCAGGATGGCCGCGGGCAGGCCCAGGGCCTTCACGCGCGCGGCCGCCTTCTCAGCGTCGGCGCGGCTGTCGAAAGGCCCCACGCGCACGCGCAGGCGGCGGCCTTCTGCGGTCTGAGCCACGTGCACATAAGTCTTGAGCCCCGCACGCTCCAGCTTCTGGCGGGTCTCGCGGGCGCGCGCCTCGTCGGCAAAAGCGCCCACCTGGACGACCACGCGTTCGGCCACCGCCGCGGTGGGGGCGGGTGACTGCCCCTGGAGGATGGCCTGGGCGCGCGCGGAGTCGGCGTTGTCGCGCTGCACAGGCGCAGGCGCTGGTACCGGCGTGGGCGCCGCGGGTGCGGGTGCGGGTGCAGGCGACGGGCTTGGAGCGGGCTGCGGCGCAGGCGCAGGAGCGGGCGCTGACGATGGTGTGGGCGTCGGTGCGGGCGCGGGTCGGACCGCGATCGGCGGCGCACCGTTGCGGGCCGGAATCTCGATCGGGATGTCGACCGCGATCGGCCGCGGCTGGCTGTCGAAGAACAGGGGAAACCCGATCACGCCGGCCGCGACGAGAACACTGGCCCCGATGAGGCGGTGGCGTGCGCGGCGGCGCACGGCCTCGATGGTGGGCGGGGGGGACGACGGGCTGCCCTGGGAGCCGGAGCGGGGGCTGGTCATGGGGTCGCTGGGCCTCGGACGGGGCGGTGAATCGACGGCTCCGGACCTTCAAGTGCCCAGGTGTTTGGCCGCCCGCTTCGGCAGGCCGTCCTGCAGCACACCACCGACGGTGTAGAACGAGCCAAAGACCACGATTCTATCAGCCGGCCCCGCAGCCCCCAGGGCCGCGGTGAGCGCCAGCGAGGGGCTGGGGAAGGTACCCGCCAGGGCCTTGTCGCCGGCGGGCAGCGCGTGGATCTGCGGCACCAGGTCGACCGCCCTGATGGCACGCGCGATCGGCAGGTCGCTGAGGTACCAGCGGTCCACCAGCGGGGCTACGCGCGACAGCATGGCGTCCAGGTCTTTGTCGGCCATGGCGCCGAACACGGCATGCGTGCAGGGGTAGAAGCCCATGGCATCAAGGTTCTCGGTGAGCGCGGCCACCGAATGCGGGTTGTGAGCCACGTCGAGCACCAGCGTGGGCGTGCCGGGCACGATCTGGAAACGCCCGGGCAGATCGACCAGCACCAGGCCCGTGCGTACCGCCTGCGCCGTGACGGGCAGGCGCCCGCGCAGGGCCTCCAGCGCCGCCAGCACGCCGGCGGCGTTGACGAGTTGGTTGGCGCCACGCAGCGCCGGGTATGGCAGCCCGCTGTAGCGGCGCGCGCCACGCGTGGGGTGGGTGGCCCATCCCCATTGCTGCTTGTCGCCCGCGAAGTGGAAGTCTGCGCCCACTCGCCAGAGGTCGGCATCGATCTCGCGCGCCCGATCGATCACGCTTTGCGGCGGCGCCGGATCGCTCACCACCACCGGGCGGCCGGTGCGCATGATGCCGGCCTTTTCGCGCCCGATGCTCTCGCGGTCGGGGCCGAGCAGTGCCATGTGGTCGAGGTCGATGCTGGTGATGACGGCGCAGTCGGCGTCGATGATGTTCACCGCGTCCAGCCGCCCGCCCAGACCCACCTCCAGAATGGCCACATCGACGCCAGCCTGCGCAATGCAACGCAGGATGGCCAACGTGGTGAACTCGAAATAGGTCAGGCTCAGCTCGGGCTCGTCGCCCTGCCCTTTGCGCGCGGCCTCCACCTCGGCGAGGGCCGGCACCAGCGCGTCGGCTGCGATGGGCTGACCGTCGATGCGGCAGCGCTCCTCGAAATGCACGAGGTGCGGTGAGGTGTAGACGCCGGTGCGGTAGCCCGACTGCAGGTAGATCGACTCGAGCATCGCGCAGGTGCTGCCCTTGCCGTTGGTGCCGGCCACCGTGATGACGGGGCAATCCATCTGCAGTCCCATCCGCCGCGCCACGCGTTGCACCCGCTCAAGCCCCATGTCGATGGTCTTCGGGTGCAGACGCTCGGCGTGGGTCAGCCATTCGGCCAGGGTCAGGGGTGGATCTTCCGTGGACTCGTCGCGCATGGCCGCATTGTCACAGCTGGCACGCCGCCGCGGGAACGCGGGGTCAAGCGTCGCAGACGGACCGGTGCAACGCGGCCAACCGGCCGAGCCCGGAACGCCACAGCAGGCATGTCGCACTCAAGCGAGGCGTTGGGTAGCAACGCATCTGTGCCCTTGAGGATGACCGACATGGACGACCCACTGTACGAAAACGCGATTCGGACCTGGTGCGAGGCCACAGGCATGTTGCCCTGGCCCGTCGACGAACCCCAACACATCGAACTCGATGGGTTCACGGTGGGCCTGCTGTATGACCGCCAGCGTCCCGACCGCCTGGACGTGTTATGCGAACTGGGACCTGCTGCTCGCGCCGACAGCCTGCGAGCGTTGCTGCAGGCCAATGCCGATCCCGATCTGCCGTTCGGTGGGTGCTACGCACTGCACCCCGAGACCGATGCCGTCGTGTTCCGCCTGTGCCTGCCACTGGCGCCCGACACCGACGGCGCCACCCTGCCCGCCACGTTGCGCGACGCATTCGTCCGTGCGCGTGAGCTCCTGGACAACTGATCTCCGATCACCCTCACATCAATACCTCCCATGCGCGCCAGTTCCATTGCCTCGAAAGTCGCCAACTCCCGGGCCGGGCAGGTCCCCAGACTGAATCTGAAGTCCGTGACCCGGCCGGAGGTGCCCGCGGTCTGCACCTCACCGCGCAGCCCGTTCAACCCAGCACAACTCAATTCGCCCCGCGCACAGCTGATCTCACCACGGCCATCGAACCCCATGCCCGACACGCTCTCCACGGAGCAGGAAAAGACCACGTTGTTCGTGGCACTCGGGCTGCAGAAATCCGCGGACGGCAAAGAGACTCAACCCCCCAGGGTAGGGCCCAGCACATACAAGCCCTTCGATGCCATCGGTGTGCGTCGATACAGCACGCAGGCGAGCAAACCGCCAGGCACTGGTGACGGGCCTGCCGAGACCGCCAGCTCTCAGCGCGCCATGGTCAAGCGCATTCACGACTTCTGCCAGGACGAAGGCACACACTGGTCCACCAAGTACAACAGCGACCCGGTCTTTCGCAACCAGATCGACACCCTCGTCGAGGCGCGCAAGGCCTTGTTCGACAAGATGGCCGCGGGCACGTTGAAGCCCGACGAGGTGATGCAGCAGGCAGAACGGGTGGCCAAACTGGTGGCCATCGCCTTCGGGTTCAGCGACGGCAAGACCTGGACAGCACAGACCCTGGCTGGCTTCACGCAAGGCGGGAAGGACTATGCAAGACCCTCGCAGCAGGCCAACTGGCTGATGCAGACCCCCGGCATCGTCCGTTCACTGGTTCAGAACCTCGCCAAGCTTGCCGAACACACGGGTGCAGATCCTGGGGTCGTCGACACACTGGGCAAGGCCGCCTCGGTGGCCACTGCGCTGTACTTCCTGATCCAGCCGCTGGCCATGCTGATGGCCCCCACCGCGAACGCCAACGCGCAGAGCGCTGCCGTGGCGCACCAGACACACGCCCTGCTGGGTTGGCTGCTCTCGTTCAACAGCAGCAAAGTGGTCAATGAGGATGGCACTTCGGGGACGCTGCGCCCACCCGAGACGGTGGCCAGCGAACGCAAGGCCTTGGCCGATCTCAGGGCCTGGGTCGGCTCCGGCGACAAGCTGATGGAGTGGGAGCTGGACGAGCTGCTGCGCAAGCTCGACGGGGCCATGGAATCGCAACCGAACCCGGACCTGAAGGCCAGGTGGAAAGGCGCGATCGAGGCGCTGGAAAACCGGCAGTGGACCGACGACTGCGACCAGCTGTTGAACAGCCTGACGCACGAGCTGGCCGTGAGCGAGTTGTATGTTCGTATCAACGTGCAAACCCACCAGGGCAACAGCCGCGCGATCCGTTCGTTCCTGAACCTGAGCGCGTCCTTTCTGTCGATGATGGCCATCAAAGGCAAGGTCGACCGGCGCGAAAGCCCCGACACCACTGACGGCCCCGACCCCGTGGTGCTCGAGGTGGCGGCGCTCCTTGTGCAGATCATGCAGCCTGTGGTCTACCAGGCGCTGCATGGTGCCGCGGTGGGCAAGGACAGCCTGAACAAGTTCGCCGACCAGCTCGCCATCACGGTGCTCACGGGCGTGAGCAACTTCGCCCCTGGCGGCACGGTGGAACCGACGCGCCTGGACAAGCTCGTCAAAGGCGCGGCCCAGGTTCGGCTCGACCACTTCGGTGCCGCACTGGAATTCGATCGAGGCGTCTACACCAACGCCATGGCGGCGTACTTGTTTCGCGGCGTGGCCCGCGATCCACAAGGCAAGCCACAGCGTGTGACCATCCACCTGCCGCCCGAGATCACTGAGCAGGGCGCAACCGGTCAGGCACGCACCGTCACGATGCCCTGCACGGTCGAGGCGCTGAGAAAGGCACTCGCCAAGACGAGCAACGACAAAGAACGCTCGGCGCTGCTGCGCGGCCTGGCCAGTGCATTGAACGTTTCGATCGACGATCGCGGACGCGTGCTGCAGATCGCGGCGCAATACGAGGCTAACGAACGCAGCATTCAACTGACCAAGAAAAAGAACGTGGCGCAGCTGCTCGATCCGGAGCACTCGCCGCTTCCGGTGGATTCGCGCATGCAACTGATGCGTGCACTCAACTTCGCCATCCACCGCGATCCGGCCGACGCAGAGGCCGACCGGTGGCTGGCCAAGACCAAGGGCGATGTGGAGCGTTACACCAAAGGCTCGGTGCATCAGAACGCGCAGAAGATCGGCATGGCCCTGGCCAACGTGATCTGCGGCTCGGCCGGCCCCAATGGCGCAAAGTACTTTGCCAATCTGAGTGCCCTGATGAGCGAAGCCGTGCTCCAGGCCTGCGACCACGACCCGGTGCAGGTGGGCAACATGGCGGACAAGATCAAGCTCGTCGGCCTGGGCATCGGCGAGATCGGCGCGCTGCTGGCCATTGGCCTGGGCTACAACGCCCACCGGAACATCGCATTGAAGAACCAGCACCGCCAGCGCGATGACAAGGCCGGTATGGCCGACATTCCCTACACCGGTCTGGTGGGACGATCCGACCGCGCATTCACGGCGTGGCCCAACACCGCGCGCTGGAAGAGCCGGGTGGACACCTTCGACACACTGGCAGCAGAGCCGATCAGCCGGCCCAACCTGGAGGCCATCCCTGCGTTGGAAGTGGACCTCACCACCGATCTGGTGCGCGATGTGAAGGAACAGATGTTCGCCGTTCCCCTGGCCGACATCGTCACCGGTATCTTCAAGAAGCACGGCAACCTGAACGAGGCCAATGAAGAGACCATCCGGCAGGCCATGCAACAGGAACTGCGTGAGCTCAACCTCATGCTGGCCGCCAAGGCGGCGAGTGCCGCAGCCGAGCCGACCCTGCCCACGCCGCCTGACACCGACGACGATTCGCCCCGGCGCGACTGAAGCGTCGGTGAAAGGGGCAACCGCGGCCCCTGCTCGTCCCGGGCGCCGCGCGGCGCGCGACAATGCTGGCCATGATCACGCTGCACGGCATCCCCAACTGCGACACGGTGAAGAAGGCCCGCGCCTGGCTTGACGCCCATGGGCGCGAACACCGCTTTCACGACTTCAAGAAACTGGGCGTTCCCGAGCCGGCGCTCGACGCCTGGATCGCAGCAGCCGGTTGGGAGACGTTGCTCAACCGCAAGGGCACCACCTGGCGCGGACTGGACGATGCCACGCGCGCTGCCGTGACGGACGCGGCCAGGGCGCGTGCGCTGATGCTGAGCCAGCCGAGTCTGATCAAACGTCCGGTGGTCGTGTGGAGCGACGGCGCCATCACCGTGGGCTTCGACACCGCTGACTGGGCCACCCGCCGCTGAAGGCGGCGGCCACGGTGATCCGGCGCTGACAGCGACCAGCCGCCACCGGCGCAGCCCGCGGCCTAAAATCCGGGGTTTGTCCCTTCGCAGCCCCACCACCCCATGAGCACCACCCAGATCAGCGGCGTGACCGTCGCGACCCAGGCCAACGTCTATTTCGATGGCAAATGCGTGAGCCACAGCCTCACCCTGGCCGACGGCACGAAGAAATCGGTGGGCGTGGTTCTGCCCGCCACACTGACCTTCAACACCGGCGCGCCCGAAATCATGGAATGCGTGGCCGGTGGCTGTGAATACCTGCTGGCCGGCAGCAGCAGCTGGCAGAAAAGCGGCCCGGGCGACAAGTTCCATGTGCCGGGTAACAGCAGCTTCCAGATCCGCGTGAGCGACGCCTACCACTACATCTGCCACTTCGGCTGAACACCGCATCCAGGACAACCGACATGGCCACCATCCTGCAACACCTGCCCACGCAACAGAAGGTCGGTATCGCCTTCTCCGGCGGCCTGGACACCAGCGCCGCCCTGCTGTGGATGAAGAAGAAGGGCGCTGTGCCCTATGCCTACACCGCCAACCTCGGCCAGCCGGACGAGAGCGACTACGACGCCATCCCGCGCAAGGCGATGGCCTATGGCGCCGAGAAAGCGCGCCTGATCGACTGCCGACAGCAACTCGCGCACGAGGGCATCGCCGCGCTGCAGTGCGGCGCCTTTCACATCAGCACCGCGGGCATCACCTACTTCAACACCACGCCTCTGGGCCGCGCGGTCACCGGCACCATGCTGGTGGCCGCCATGAAGGAGGACGACGTCAACATCTGGGGCGACGGCTCGACCTTCAAGGGCAATGACATCGAGCGCTTCTATCGCTACGGTCTGCTCACCAACCCGAGCCTGAAGATCTACAAGCCCTGGCTCGACCAGACCTTCATCGACGAACTCGGTGGCCGCAAGGAGATGAGCGAGTTCCTCATCGCCAACGGCTTCGACTACAAGATGTCGGTCGAAAAGGCCTACAGCACCGACAGCAACATGCTCGGCGCCACCCACGAGGCCAAAGATCTGGAGCACCTCAACAGCGGCATCCGCATCGTCAACCCCATCATGGGCGTGCCGTTCTGGCGCGAGGACTGCGTGGTCAAGCCCGAAGAGGTGACGGTGCGCTTCGAGGACGGCCAGCCGGTCACCATCAACGGCCAGACCTTCGACAGCCTGGTCGACCTGATCATGAAGGCCAATGAGATCGGCGGCCGGCACGGCCTGGGCATGAGCGACCAGATCGAGAACCGCATCATCGAAGCCAAGAGCCGCGGCATCTACGAAGCCCCGGGGCTGGCGCTGCTGTTCATCGCCTACGAGCGCCTGGTCACCGGCATCCACAACGAAGACACCATCGAGCAATACCGCATCAATGGCTTGAAGCTCGGCCGCCTGCTCTACCAGGGCCGCTGGTTCGACCCGCAGGCCATCATGCTGCGCGAATCGGCCCAGCGCTGGGTGGCGCGCGCCATCACCGGCGAGGTGACGGTCGAGCTGCGCCGCGGCAACGACTACTCCATCCTCAACACCGAGAGCCCCAACCTCACCTACGCACCCGAGCGGCTGTCGATGGAGAAAGTGGAAGACGCGCCGTTCACCCCGCTGGACCGCATCGGCCAGCTCACCATGCGCAACCTGGACATCACCGACACGCGCGGCAAGCTGGGTATCTACGCGCGCGCCGGCCTGGTGTCGCTGGGGTCGGGTTCGGACATGCTCAAGCTCGAAGGCGAGTGAGCGTCTGAAAGGCCATCGAAAAAGCCGCCCTCGGGCGGCTTTTTCATGGGTGCTCAGATGACCACGGGTTCCGGTTCGAGCCGGATGCCGAAGCGCTCGTACACGCTGGTCTGGATCGCCTTGGCCAGCGTCACCACCTCACCGCCGGTGGCGCCGCCGCGGTTCACCAGCACCAGGGCCTGCTTCTCGTACACGCCCGCGTTGCCCACGCCGCGGCCCTTCCAGCCGCAGGCGTCGATCAGCCAGCCCGCGGCCAGCTTCACCGTGCCGTCGGGCATGGGGTAGTGCACCACCTTGGGTTCGCGCGCGATGATGTCGGCGCACTGCTCGGGCGTCACGGTCGGGTTCTTGAAGAAGCTGCCGGCGTTGCCGATCACCGCCGGGTCAGGCAGCTTGGCGCGGCGGATGGCGCAGATCCAGTCGAACAGCGTTTGCGCGTCGGGCGCGGTGATGCCGGTCTCGGCGATCTTGCGCTCCAGGTCGGCGTAGCCGAGCACCGGCTTCCAGGCCTTGGGCAGCCAAAAGCGCACGCGGGTGATGAGCGCGCGGCCCGCGAGGCCGAAATCGCGCAGGTCGGCGGAGGCGTGCTTGAACACCGAATCGCGGTAGCCGAAGCCGCACTGCGCGGCGTCCAGCGTGAACGCCTCGCCGCTGCGAAGGTCGATCGCATCGAGCGAATGGAAGCGATCCTGCAGCTCCACGCCATAGGCGCCGATGTTCTGCACCGGCGAGGCGCCCACCGTGCCCGGGATCAGCGCGAGGTTCTCCAGGCCGGGCCAACCCTGCTGCAGCGTCCACTGCACGAAGGTGTGCCAGTTCTCGCCCGCGCCGGCCTCGATCAGCCAGCCCCGGTCGTCTTCTTCCAGCAGCCGTCGGCCCATGATCTCGACCTTGAGCACCAGCGGCCTCACGTCGCCCGTGATCACCAGGTTGCTGCCCCCGCCCAACACGAAGGGCATGGCCTCGCGCGTGAGCGCCGCCCACTCGGGCGAGGCGCGCAGTTGCACCAGATCCGGCTCGCTGCGGATGCGCGCCAGATGGTGGGCCTTGGCGACGATGCCAAAGCTGTTGTGGGCCTGCAGCGGTACCTGCTTCTCGACTATCATGGCCGCGATTTTCTCACCCCCATCCCAGGCCCCTCATGCCCTCGTTCGATACCGTCCTCGAAGCCGATCTCGTTGAAGTCAAGAACGCCGTCGATCAGGTGGCGCGGGAAATCGGCACGCGCTTCGATTTCAAGGGCACCAGCGCCGCGATCGAATTCAAGGACAAGGAGATCACGCTGCACGGCGACGCCGATTTCCAGCTGCAGCAGATCGAGGACGTGCTGCGCAACAAGCTGGCCAAGCGCAACGTGGACGTGCGCTTCCTCGACATGGGCAAGGTCGAGAAAGTCGGCGGCGACAAGGTGAAGCAGGTGGCCAAGGTGCGCAACGGCATCGCCACCGAAGACGGCAAGAAGATCCAGCAGGCCATCAAGGGCAGCAAGCTCAAGGTGCAGGCCGCCATCCAGGGCGATGCGGTGCGCGTGACCGGCGCCAAACGCGACGACCTGCAGGCGGCGATGGCCATCATCCGCACCGAGATGAAGGACCTGCCGCTGTCCTTCAACAACTTCCGCGATTGACGATGCGGCGGGCACTGATCGCGGCGGTGCTCGCTGGCGCAACCGGTGCGGCATGGGCGCAATCGGTGGCGCTCTCCGGCGTCTCGGGCAGCAAGGCGCTGCTGGTGGTGGATGGCGGCACACCGCGCTTCGTGGCGGCTGGGCAGGCGCACCAGGGCGTGCGCGTGGTCTCGGTGCAGGGCGAGAACGCGGTGATCGAGTTCGGCGGGCAGCGCCACACGCTGCGTGTGGGCGATGCGCCCGTGAGCCATGGCAGCGCTGCCGCGGCCGAAGCGGCCAGCGCGCGCGTGGTGCTCACCGCCGACGGCCGTGGTCACTTCATGCCGCAGGGCCAGATCAACGGCCGCGCCGTGCAATTCCTGGTCGACACCGGCGCCAGCCAGGTCGTCATCGGCGAGGCCGAGGCGCGCCGCCTGGGTCTGGCGTTCGAGAAGGGCCAGAAGGTGCAGGTGGGTACCGCCAACGGGAACGTGGTCGGCCACCAGTTGCAGCTCGACTCGGTGCGTGTCGGCGACGCGCAGGTCTATGGCGTCGCAGCCATCGTGCTGCCGCAGCCCATGCCCTTCGTGCTGTTGGGCAACAGTTTTCTCAACCGCTTCCAGATGCAGCGCACCAACGACCAGCTCACGCTGGAGCGGCGTTACTGATCAGGCTTGCGCGGCGGTGACCACGATCTCGATGCGGTAGGCCGGGTTGGCGAGTGCGGCCTGCACCGTGGCGCGCGGTGGCGCAGCGCCAGGCACCACCCAGGCGTCCCACACCTCGTTCATGGCCGTGATGTCGCGGATGTCGGTGAGGAAGATCTCGGTGCGCAGGATGCGCGACTTGTCGCTGCCGCATTCGCGCAGGCGCTGCTCCACCTGCTGCAGCACGTCCTCGGTCTGGCCGCGGATGTCGACGTCGCCGCGCTCGGGCACCATGCCCGCGAGGAACACGATGCCGTTGAACACGGCGGCTTCGCTGTAGCGCGCGGCCATGCCGACGCGGGTGATGTCCTGGCTCATTTCTTCTTCGATCCCAGCTTGCTTTCGGTGCCCGCGATCAGGCGGTTGATGTTCTCGGCGTGGCGCCACACCAGCAGCACGGCCATGGCGGCCAGGCCGAGCACCATGGCGCCCGGCGCGTCCCAGGCCACGTCGGCGCCGAGCAGGTAGTAGGCCGGCGCGAACACCGCGGTGACGATGGACGCGAGCGACGAGTAGCGGAAGAACACCGCGATGATGAGCCAGGTGGCCAGCGAGGCCAGGCCCAGCCAGGGGTTGAAGGCCAGGATGACGCCGGCCGCCGTGGCCACCCCCTTGCCGCCCTGGAAGCGGAAGAACACCGGGAACAGATGGCCCAGAAAGGCCGCGAAGCCCGCCAGCGCCACCGTGCCCGCGCCCAGGCCGTAACGCTCGCCGTAGGCTTGCACCAGCACCACCGGCAGCCAGCCTTTCAGTGCGTCGAGCAACAGCGTGACGACGGCCGCGGCCTTGTTGCCCGAGCGCAGCACATTGGTGGCGCCGGGGTTCTTGCTGCCGTAGGTGCGCGGATCGGCCAGACCCATGAAGCGGCTGACCACCACCGCGAACGACAACGATCCGATCAGGTACGCGGCCAGGGTGGCCAGCGCGGGGTACAGCGCCTGCAAGCTCGTCTCCTCACTCGTTATGGAAAGCGGCCGTCATTCTGCCAGCGCGCATTGCACCGGCTTCGCGGCCAGCGGCCCGCTCAACACCGACGGATCGATGCCGACCAGGAAGCCTCGCCGCCCGCCGTTGATCCAGATCTTCGGCAGCGCCAGCACGGTCGATTCAACGTACACCGGCATCGCACGCTTCAGGCCGAACGGCGAGGTGCCCCCCACCAGGAACCCGCTGTGGCGGTTGGCCACCTCGGGCTTGCAGGGTTCGACCGATTTGGCGCCGATCTGGCGCGCCAGGTTCTTGGTCGACACCGTGCGGTTGCCATGCATGAGCACGGCCAGCGGCTTCGCGCTCTCGTCCTGCATGATCAGCGTCTTGACCACCGCGAACGGATCGAGCCCGAGCACCTGCGCGCTGTGTTGCGCGCCGCCGTGCTCCAGGTACTCGTAGGGATGCTCGGTGAACGCCACGCCGTGCGCCTTGAGCCAGGCGGTGGCGGGCGTCTCGCTGACGTGCGCGGCCTTCTTGCTCATTGCGCCGGATCGCGCGACTCCCAGCGGATCGCGTCGATGGCGGCCAGCAGCTCGGGCGAGAGCTGCACGCCCCTGGCGTCCAGACATTCGTCGAGCTGGGCCACGCTGGTCACACCGATGATGGTGCTGGCCACGCGCCAGTTGCGGTAGCAGAAAGCGAGCGCCAATTGCGACGGCGTGAGGCCGTGCTCGCGCGCCAGTGCGTTGTAGCGTTTGGCGGTGGCCAGCGCCTCGGGGCGGCCCCAGCGCTGCTTGCGCATGCTCTCGAAGAGCGCCATGCGGCCATGGTCGCCCACCAGGCCGCTGTCGTCGTACTTGCCCGTGAGCAGGCCAAAGCCCAGCGGCGAGTACGCCAGCAGCGACACGCCCAGGCGGTGGCAGGTCTCGTCCAGCCCGTTCTCGTAGGAGCGGTTGATCAGGCAATACGGGTTCTGCACCGTGGCCACGCGCGGCAGGCCATGCTGCTCGGCCAGGCGCACGAATTCGTGCACACCGTAGGGCGATTCGTTGGACAGGCCGATCGCGCGCACCTTGCCGGCCTTCACAAGTGCGGCCATGGCGTCGAGCTGTTCATGGATCGAGGCGTGCGGCTTGTCCTTCGTCGGGTCAAAGTTCAGCGCACCGAACGCCGGGACGTTGCGCGCCGGCCAGTGGATCTGGTAGAGGTCGATCACGTCGGTCTGCAAGCGGCGCAGGCTCCCTTCGCAGGCCTGCACGATCTCGGCCTTGGTGAGGCCCGCCACCTCGCCGCGAATCCAGGGCATGCCGCGCGATGGCCCTGCCACCTTGGTGGCCAGCACCACCTTCTGGCGCAGGCCGGGCGTTCGCGCGAACCAATTGCCGATGATGGTTTCCGTCGAGCCACAGGTTTCGGCGCGCGCGGGCACGGAATACATCTCGGCCGCGTCGAGAAAGTTCACACCGCGCTCGACTGCGCGGTCCAGGATGGTGTGCGCATTGGCCTCGTTCACCTGTTCCCCGAAGGTCATGGTGCCCAGGCAGATGGGCGTCACTTGCAGCGGGCTCTGGCCCAGGGTCAGCGTTTTCATGAAAGCATTTGTAAGTTCGTCGGATACCTGTCAGGCGAACACCCGAGAGGGGTATAAGTTTAGGCGGTGGTCTACAACCCACGGGTCGCGGTGGTGGCATCGCGGCCCTTGTCTTTTCCATCAACGATCGACGAACCCCAGCGAGGAGTACCCATCATGACAACCCGAACCACGTCACTCACCCGCGGCTTCACGCTCGCCACGGTGGCCGTCGCGCTGGCCGTGAGCGGCTGCGCCAACATGAGCGAAACGCAGCAGGATTCCGCCAAGGGCGCGGGCATTGGCGCGGCGGCGGGCGCGGTGCTGGGCGCGCTCACAGGTGGCTCAAAGGGCGCCGCGCGAGGCGCGGTCATCGGCGCCGGCGCCGGTGCGTTGGGTGGCTACATCTGGTCCACGCGCATGCAGGAACAGAAGCGCCAGATGGAGGCCGCCACCGCGGGCACCGGCATCGGTGTGAGCCAGACCGCCGACAACCGCCTGAAGCTCGACATCCCCGCCGACGCCGGGTTTGCCAGCGGCCGCGCGACGCTGAGCCCGACGCTGGTGCGCGTGCTGGGCCAGTTCGCCACCACGCTGCAGCAGAACCAGGCCACGCAGGTGGCCATCATCGGCCACACCGACAGCTCGGGCAGCGACGCCATCAACAACCCGCTGTCGTTCGACCGCGCCAACGCCACGCGCGACTACCTGGTGTCGCGCGGTGTGTCCGCCGCGCGCATCGCCACCGACGGCCGCGGCTCACGCGAGCCGATTGCCGACAACAGCACGCCCGCCGGCCGCGCCATGAACCGCCGCGTCGAGATCTACGTGGCCGAACCCGCGAGCTGAACGAATCCTGCTGTCACCTTCACCAGCCCGGCCCGCGCCGGGCTTTTTTCCGCTCAGAGCTTTGCCATGACATGGCGAGCGACGGTGTAGTCCTCCAGCGCGTACATCGACATGTCCTTGCCGTAGCCGCTGTGCTTCACACCACCGTGCGGCATCTCGTTGACCAGCATGAAGTGTGTGTTGATCCAGGTGCAGCCGTACTGCAGCTTGCGCGCCACCTTGAGCGCGCGGCCCACGTCTTGCGTCCACACCGACGAGGCCAACCCGTAGTCGGAATCGTTGGCCCAGGTGATGGCCTCGTCGGGGTCGGAGAAGCGCGTCACCGACACCACCGGGCCGAACACCTCGCGGCGCACGATCTCGTCGTCCTGGCGCGCACCGGCAATCACCGTGGGTTCGTAGAAGAAACCGCCGCCCGCACGGACCTTGCCGCCGGCCGTGATTTCCATGTGTCCCACCATCTGCGCGCGTTCCACGAAGCTGGCCACCCGGTCGCGCTGGCGGTCGCTGATCAGCGGGCCGAGCTCCACACCGGCCTCGTCCTGCGTGCCCATCTTGATGGTCTTGACCGCGCTGCTGAGGTCGGCCACCAGGCGGTCGTACACCTTGGCGCCGGCGTACAGGCGGCAGGCCGCGGTGCAGTCCTGCCCGGCGTTGTAGTAGCCGAAGGTGCGGATGCCTTCGACCACGGCGTCGATGTCGGCGTCGTCGAACACGATCACCGGCGCCTTGCCGCCGAGCTCGAGGTGGGTGCGCTTCAAGGTGCCGGTGGCCGCCTGCAGGATCTTGCGGCCGGTGGACACGTCGCCGGTGAGCGAGACCATGCGCACCAGCGGGTGCTCCACCAGCGGCTGGCCCACGCTGGCGCCGCGGCCGCACACCACGTTGAACACACCCTTGGGCAGGATGTCGGCCACCACGCGCGCCAGCATCAACGAGGAGAGCGGCGTCTGCTCGCTGGGCTTGAGCACCACCGTGTTGCCAGCCGCCAGCGCGGGCGCGATTTTCCAGGCCGCCATCATCAGCGGGTAATTCCAGGGGGCGATGGAGCCGACGACGCCGATCGGGTCGCGCCGGATCATGCTGGTGTGACCTGCCAGGTATTCGCCCGCCAGCGGGCCGTGCAGGTTGCGCGCTGCACCCGCGAAGAAGCGGAAGCAGTCGGCGATGGCAGGGATCTCGTCCTCGAAGGCGCGCGCATAGGGCTTGCCGCAGTTGAGGGACTCGATGCGCGCGAAGGTCTCGGCATGGGCCTCCACGGCGTCGGCCATCTTGAGCAGCATGCGCGCACGCTCGGCGGGCGTGGTGTCGCTCCAGCTGTCGAAAGCGCGGTTGGCCGCCAGCACGGCGCGGTGGATCTGCTCGTAGGAGGCTTCGGGCACTTGCGCCAGCAGCTCCCCGGTGGCGGGGTTGAGCACCTTCTCGGCCTCGCCCTCGCCGGCGACGAACTGGCCGTCGATGAACAGCTCGGTGTGCAGGGAGCTCGTGAAATCGGGGGTCTTGCCCATGGTGGTCTCCGTGTCGTGCGGGTGAAGGGTCAGCGGCCGGCGGGCTGTTCGTCGGCGCGGGTGAGGTAATAGGCCGCGAGGATGGGAATGAAGGTGAGCGCAATGATCACCACCGCCACCACGTTGGTGACCGGGCGCTGGCGTGGGCGGATCAGCTCCTGCAGCATCCAGATCGGCAGCGTGGTCTGCTGGCCCGCGGTGAAGGTGGTGACGATGACCTCGTCGAAGCTGAGTGCAAACGCCAGCAGCCCGCCGGCCAGCAGGGCCGAGCCCAGCTGCGGCAGGATCACGTAGCGGATGGTCTGGAAGGTGTCGGCGCCGAGGTCCATCGACGCCTCGATGAGCGAGGGGCTGGTGCGGCGCAGCCGCGCCACCGCGTTGTTGTAGACCACCACCACGCAGAAGGTGGCGTGGCCGATCACGATGGTCCAGAAGCTGAACGGGATCTCCATCGTGCTGTACGCGCTGCGCAGCGCGATGCCGGTGACCACGCCGGGCAGCGCGATCGGCAGGATCAGCAGCAGCGAGATTGCGTCGCGCCCGAAGAAGCGCGTGCGCGCCAGGCCCGCGGCGGCCAGCGTGCCGAGCACCATCGCCACCAGCGTCGCCGTCAGCGCCACGCGCATCGACAGGCCGATGGCGGCCCACACGTCCTCGCGCTCCCAGGCCACGGCGAACCACTGCGTCGTGAGCGCCGGCGGCGGAAACACGTAGCTCTTGTCCTCAGCGCTGAAGGCGTACAGGATGATGAGCGCGAGCGGAATGTGCAGGAAGAGCACCGCGGCCCAGGTCGCGCCACGCAGGCCCCAACCGGGCTTGGACGGATCAGAGCGCATCGAAGGCCCCCAGCTTCTTCGCAAACCACAGGTACACGCCGATCACCACGATGGGCACGAGCGAGAACGCGGCCGCGAACGGAATGTTGCCCGCCACGCCCTGCTGTCGGTACACCACCTGGCCAATGAACAGCGTGGAGTCGCCGATCACTTGCGGAATGATGTAGTCGCCCAGCGTGAGCGAGAAGGTGAAGATCGAGCCCGCGGCGATGCCGGGCATGGCCAGCGGAAAGATCACTTTCCAGAACGTGGTGCCGCCATGGGCACCGAGGTCGCTGGACGCCTCGATCAGCGAGCCGGGGATGCGTTCGATGGCGGCCTGGATCGGCAGGATCATGAACGGCAGCCACATGTAGACGAACACGATGAAGGTGCCCAGGCGCGAGAACGACAGCGAGTTGCCGCCGATGCCGGGCGTGGCCAGCACCGCGTCGAGCAGCCAGGTCAGATGCAGTTCGGCCAGCACCCAGCCGATGGCGCCCTCCTTGGCCAGCAGCAGCTTCCACGCGTACAGCCGCACCAGGTAGCTTGACCACAGCGGCAGCATGACCGCGATATAGAGCAGCGCCTTCTGCGGCCCACGCGCGTAGCGGGCCATGTAGTAGGCGATGGGAAAGGCGATCACCGTGCAGGCCACCGTCACCAGCGTGGCCATGAGCACGGTGCGCCAGGCCACGTCCAGGTTGGCGGGCTGCAGCAGATCGCGAAAGTTCTGCAAGGTGAGCGTTGAACGGTCCACCACGCCGGAGAACTCGTCGAGCGCGAAGAAGCTGTTGGCCAGCAACGCGAACAACGAGCCCAGGTAGATGACGCCGAACCACAGCAGCGGCGGCACCAGCAGCGCGGCCAGCGCGAGCGCGCGGTGGCGGTATAGCAGGTCCGACAGGCGCCGCAGCGGGCCGCGACGCGCGGGCGGTGCCAGGGGCAGCGCAGCCGCCATGGTCATTGCGCCCCCTGGGCGGCGGACAGCGGGTGCACCGCGTCGGCGGCCCAGCGCAGGCCCACGCTGCTGCCCGGTGCGGGCAGCGTCGGGTGTTGCTCGGGGCTCAGGTCGACGGCGATGGACTCGCCGTGCCAATCCACACGCAGGCGCGAGAAGGCGCCGAAGTATTGCGCGTCGATCACCGTGGCGCGGATGGTGCCTTCGTGGTCGGCCACCAGCTGGATGCGCTCGGGGCGCAGCATGGCGCTGGGCAGGCCGGTGAGCGTGCGGGCGCGCTGGCCATCGAGCACGTTGGCCGCGCCCACGAACTCGGCCACAAAGCGCGTGGCCGGGCGGTTGTAGATGGTGGCCGGATCGCCCACCTGCTCGAGCCGGCCGTTGTTGAACACGCCGATCCGGTCGCTCATCGAGAGCGCCTCGTGCTGGTCGTGCGTGATGAACAGAAAGGTGATGCCGAGCTGGCGCTGCAGCGCCTTGAGCTCGGTCTGCATTTGCTCGCGCAGCTTGAGGTCGAGCGCCCCCAGCGGCTCGTCGAGCAACAGCACCTGTGGGCGGTTGATGAGCGCACGCGCCAGCGCCACGCGCTGGCGCTGGCCGCCCGAGAGCTGGCCAGGCCGGCGCTCGCCCACGCCGGGCAGGCGCACGAGTTCGAGCATCTCCTCGGCGCGGCGGTGCCGCTCGGTCTTGTCCACGCCTTTCACCATGAGGCCGTAGGCGACGTTGTCGCGAATGCTCATGTGCGGGAACAGCGCGTAGTCCTGGAACACGGTGTTCACCGGGCGCGCGTACGGCGGCTCGTGCGTCACGTCCTGCCCGCCGATGCGGATCGATCCGCTGGTGGGCAGCGTGAAGCCACCGATCATGCGCAGGCAGGTCGTCTTGCCAGAGCCCGAAGGCCCGAGCAGGGTGAAGAACTCGCCGCCTTCGATCGTGAGGTCCACGCGGTCGACAGCGCGCACGGTCTGTGCGCCGCTGCCGAACACGCAAGACACCGCCTCCAGGGTGACTGCAACCGTCATGGGATCAACGGCCCCCGAGCACGGCGATGTAGTCGGTGACCCAGCGGTGGTACGGAACGCAAGCGTTGTTCTGCGACGCGCACCGGGTGGTGGGTGTCTTCCAGAACGAGATGCGATCGAAGCTCTCGAAGCCCTGGCGCTTGCAGCCTTCGTCGGTGAGCAGCTTGTTGCCCTTGCAGGCCGCCGGCACCGCAGGCACCGAACCGAACCAGGCCGCCAGGTCACCCTGCAGCTTGGGGTTGAGCGAGTGCTCCATCCACAGGTAGGCGCAGTTCGGGTTCTTGGCCTCGGCGTGCATCATGGTCGTGTCGGCCCAGCCCGTGGCACCTTCCACCGGCACCACCGTGGCCACCGGGCGGTTCTTGCTCTTGAGGATGTTGGCCATGAACTGCCAGCTGCTGGACGCCACCACGCCTTCGTTGGTGAAGTCGTCGATCTGCACGAAGGCGTCGTGCCAGTACTTGCCCACCAGCTTGCGCTGGCCGCGCAGCAGCTCGAGCGCGGCCTTGTACTGCGCCTCGTTGAGTTCGTACGGGTCCTTGATGCCCAGCGCCGGGTTCTTCTTCATCAGGTAGAGCGCGGCGTCAGCGATGTAGATCGGGCCGTCGAAGGCCTGGATGCGGCCCTTGTTGCTCTTGCCGTCGGGCAGCGTCATCTCCTCGAACACCACGTTCCAGCTGGTGGGCGGCTTGTCCTTGAAGACAGTGGTGTTGTACATGAGCACGTTCCAGCCCCACTGATAGGGCGTGCCGTAGTGCGTGTTGTTCACGTAGTGCCAGGGCGCTTTCTGCAGGCGCTGGTCCACGTTCTTGAAGCTGGGGATCAGGTTCACGTTGATGGGCTGCACCCGCTTGCCGGCGATCAGGCGCATCGAGGCGTCGCCGGACGCGGTAACGAGGTCGAAGCCGCCCTCGTTCATGAGCGCCACCATTTCGTCGGAGGTGCCGGCGGTCTTCACGTTGACCTTGCAGCCGGTCTTCTTCTCGAAGTCGGTCACCCAGTCGAAGTTCTTGTCGGTCTGGCCGCGTTCGATGTAGCCGGGCCAGGCCACGATGTCGACCTGGCCTTCGGGCTTGCCGAGCTTGTCCAACGCCTTCTGTGCGTGGGCGGTGGTGCTCAGCGCGCCGAACGCGAAAGCGGTTACGGCCATGCCCGCCAGGGCGCGGGCCAGGGGCCGTGAAAGTGGGCGGTGTGCGTATTTCATGGGTCAATCACCTCGGTTGTCTGCGGGTTGGACACGACCACAGGGGCCGCACGGCGCCTGGGCTGGAACGCATGCTAGGCAGGGGCTTGACCGTTTCAAAATACAAAATAAGCTCGTCCAGCGTTCGAAAAATTCGATAGCTAGGGTTAACCCGTTCCTTTTTTGCACCGCAACAGGGCGCACCGATACGACGCATGCCCCGGTGTGCACCGCGATGAACCGACACGTCACGCTCAAGCAGTTCCGCTACTTCCTTGCCGTCGCCGAGTCGGACTCGGTGGCCGCGGCATCTCGCATGCTCAACATCGCGCAATCGGCCATCACCAAGAGCGTGCTGGAGCTCGAAGACTCGGTGGGTCTGACGCTGTTCGAGCGCAGCCCCAAGGGCATGCGGCTCACGCCCGAGGGGCACCGATTCCTGGTGAAGGCGCGCCGCGTGATCGGCGCGGTGGCCGACGCCACGCGCGGCGTGCGCCAGGGCGCCACGCCGCTGGCGGGCTCGCTGTCCATCGGCGTGACCAGCCTGGTGGCCGGCTATTACCTGTCGGAGGTGTTCGCGCGTTTCCGGCGCACCTGCCCGGCGGTAGAGGTGCACGTGGTGGAAGACCAGCCGCCGTTCCTGGAGCACCTGCTCATCAACGGTGAACTCGACATCGCGATCATGGTGTCGAACGCGCTGGGTGAGCCGCAGGCGCTGGTGGCCGAAACGCTGACGCGTTCACCCAACCGCATCTGGATGGCGGCCGACCACCCGCTCGCAGCACACGAAGAAGTGGGCCTGGCCGAATGCGCACAGCACGACCTGGTGGTGCTGCAGGCCGACCGCATCGAGCTGCTCATGCGCCCGGTGTGGGCGCGGCATCAATTGAAGCCGCGCACCGTGCTGCGCACCTCGTCGCTGGAGGCGGTGCGCTCGCTGGTGGGTGTGGGCGCGGGCCTGGCCGTACTGCCCGATTTTCTCTACCGCCCCTGGACGCTGGACGCCGAACACGTAGAGGTGCGCACGCTGCGCGACGCGGTGCCCACGGTGGACGTGGGCCTGGTGTGGCGGCGCGGCTCGCAGCCGCGCCCCGAGGTGACGGAATTCATCGAGGTGGCGCGCGACCAGTCGCGCTCGCGGCGGCCGCTGGCGTGATCAGCGCTGCGCTGCCACGATCGCATCGGCCAGTGCACGGGGTTGGGTGAGCATCGGCATGTGCGAGGTCTTGAGCGTGATCACGGGCTGAGCGCCGCCGGCGGCCGCCAGCATGGTCTGCTGCAAATCGAACGAGACTGCGGCGTCCTCGCTGGTGTGCACGTAAGCCCGCGGCACGCGGCCGAAGCGCTCGGCAGACAGCTTGACGGGCGTTCCCAGTGGCGGCACCGCCTCGGCCTTGTGGGTGTCCAGCAGCCGCTGCTGGTCGGCAGGGGTGCAGTCGCTGCAAAAAGTGGCGATCAGCCCTTCGCGCGCAATGGTTGCCGGGGAGTAGGCCTTGGGATCGTCCTGGCGCCAGTACTTGCCCACCTGGCTGCCCTTGTCGCGCATCGAGAGCTGGTACAGGCTCTCGCTATTGCGCGGCAGGTAGGCCGCCACGTACACCAGCTTGGCCACCCGATCGGGTGCGTTCTCGGCGACTTGCGAGATCACCATGCCGGCCATGCTGTGCCCCACCAGCAACGCCCGGCCGTCGGGCGGCAGCGCCTGGGTCACCGCCTCGACATAGCTGGCGAGGCTGAGATCCTTGAGGGGTGTCTCGTCCCGACCGTGACCGGGCAGGTTGACCGCCGTCACGGCGTGGCCGCGCGCACGCAAATCGCCGGCCACGCGATCCCAGGCGCTGGCGTCCGACCACGCGCCGTGCACCAGCACGATGGGCAGTCGGGGCGCAGCGCCGGCTGGCGGCTGGGTGGGCAATGCGCAACCGGTCAATGCGGCGGCGGCAAGCAGGGTGAGCAAGCGGTTGTTTCGGTTCATGGTGAAGCGGCTCCGATGGCGTGTGAAGATCATCGATGGGTGCGCCTCAGCGCTGCAACGCGGCCCACACCAGATGTGGCGAGCGCCCCTGCACCCGAACGAGCCGCACCCACAGCAGCGTCATGTGCTCCAGGTGCAACGCCTGATTCAAGCCGCCCACGTCCAGCGGGTCCCAACCCAATTGCCGGATGAGCTCGGCGGTGGTGGCCTTGGCCGCGGCATCGTCGCCACAAAAAAGCATCGCGGGCTTCACGCCGACGCCGGGGTACGCGTTGTCCTCCAGGTTCTCGTGGCCGTAGATGGTGAACGCCTTGACCACATGCGCCGCCGGCGCCAGCGCCTGCAGTGCTTGCGAACCCGATGTCTGGCTGTTCAAGCCATGCGACAAGTCGGGCGCGACCGGGTTGGTGCAGTCCACCAGTACCTTGCCCGCCAGCGCCTCGGCCAACGGCGGCACCACCTGGCCGTTGGCCGCGTACGGCGTGGCCAGGAAGACCACCTCGGCCTCCCGCACAGCCTGCTCAAGCGGGACCGCACGCAAGGCCGGGTTGCGGGCCCGCGCTGCGCGAACCGCTGGGGAATCGGGGTCCCGGCTGGCCAGGGTGACGCGATGGCCCCGGCGCTGCAGGTGGTGGGCCAGTGGCGCGCCGACATTGCCGAAGCCGATGAAGGCGATGTCCAGAGGCCGAACGGTGGTTGAGGAATCGGGTTGCATGGGCGTGCGATGGGGATCGAGGATGGCGGCAGTGTGGGGTGTGCCTCAGAATGAATAAATACGTTTGCACGTGACACTCTGTTGCCCATGAAATCAACAATCGACACCGCTGCCCTGCACGCCTTTGTCACGGTGGTGCAAGCCGGCAGCTTCACCCACGCGGCTCACGCGCTGCAGACCCACAAGGCCCATCTGTCGCGCGTGGTGGGCCAGCTCGAACGCGATCTGGGCGCGCGCCTGCTTGAGCGGACCACGCGTTCGCTGTCACTGACCGAGGTGGGGCGTGAGTTTCATGCGCGCGCCAGCGCCATCCTGGCCTCGCTCGAGGACGCCCGCGACGCGGTGGCCCAAAGCCAGGCTGAACCCCGAGGAACGCTGCGGCTCACCTGCGGCGTGGAGTTCGGCATGCTGGCCGCCAACGACTGGATTGGCCGCTACTTGCAACGCTACCCGCAGATGCGGGTGGATGCCGAGATGACTTCGCGGCTGGTCGACGTGGTGCACGAGGGCTTCGACCTGGCCATCCGCGTCGGGCGGCTGCCCGATTCGTCGCTCACGGCGCGCCGGCTGGGTGCGCTCGACTACGCGCTGTATGCCGCACCCGCCTACCTGCAGCGCCGGGGCGCGCCGCAGGCGCCGGCAGATCTCACCGGGCACGCGCAATTGGTGTTCGCACCGGCCAGCGGGCGCAGCCACTGGCCGCTGTCCGATGGCGAGCACACCGAACGCGTGCCTTTGCAGCCCACGCTGCGCGCCACCAACGTCCATACAGTGCGCGATGCCGCCGCGCAGGGCCTGGGCATCGCGGTGCTGCCACGCCGCCTGGCCGCGCCACTGCTGCAAGACGGCCAGCTGGCGGTGGTGTTGCCGCGCTGGCAACCGCCGCCGGTGCCGGTGCACGCGGTCTTTGCCGGCGCCCGTTATCTCGCACCCAAGGTGCGGGCCTTCATCGATCTGGCAGCGCAGCAGCTCGAACCTGGCGCGTAAGCCGCGCGTACAGCGCGCCCGCCAGCACCGCGCCCACCGCCATCGACAGCAGCCCGGGCAGGTGCCGCGTGGCGTCGATGAACGCCGGCATGGGTGCCACCGCGTCCACCGCGCGCACGGCGGCCACCATGCCCGCACCCGCCGCGGTGGCCAACAGCGCACCGCGCCCCGCCGGCCAGCGCCGCGCGATCAGCGCCGCCAGCACCAGCGCGGGCAACCAGCCCGCCGCCACGATGCCACCGTACACCGGCGCAAAAGCCAGCAGGTCTTGCCAGGTGGTGCGGGCGCGCACCGCCCAGGGCATGTCCACACCCAGCGCGGCCAGGGCCTGCAGGTTCCATTGCGTCTGAACCACCGAGCCCCAGGCAGCGGCCAGCAGCCAAGCCAGCAGCAAGGGCAACAGGTGCGCCGTCCAGCGGGGGTGGGCAGAATCGCCCGCATGCAAGGCATTCATCGACAACATCGTTCAACCGGGGTTCGGGTCAAGGCGTGGGCCCTCATTGTGGCGGCGCTGCTGGTTGGGGGCCCGGCCAAGGCCACCAACTACCGCGTGGAGACCGTGGCCAGTGGGCTGGAGCACCCGTGGTCGCTGGCGTTTCTGCCCGGCGGGCGCATGCTCGTGACCGAGCGCCCGGGCCGGCTGCGCGTGATCGAGCCCGCAACCGACGGCCGCCCCACCCTGCGGCCCGAGCCCGTGGCCGGTGTGCCCGCCGTGATGGCGAGTGGCCAGGCCGGCCTGTTCGACGTGTGGGTGGACCCGGACTTCGCCCGCAACGGCCGCGTGCTGCTGAGCTTTGCGCACGGCACACCCCAGGCCAACCACCTGCGTGTGGTGAGCGCGCGTTTCGACGGCCGACAGCTTGGAGCGGTACAGCCCCTGCTCACCACGCAACCCGCCAAGACCGACACCCAGCACTTTGGCGGCCGCATGGCCGCGCTGCCCGACGGCACGCTGCTCGTTGCCATGGGCGACGGCAACCTCGACCGCACCGACGCCCAACGCCTGCACACCCACCTGGGCAAGCTGCTGCGCATCCGCATCGACGATGGCCGTGCGCCCGCCGACAACCCCTTCGTCAACCACCCCGGCGCGCTGCCCGAGATCTACAGCACAGGCCACCGCAACCCGCAAGGGCTGGTGGTGGTCAACGGCGCGCCGTTTTCACACGAGCATGGCGCGCGCGGGGGCGACGAGCTCAACCGCATCGCCCCCGGCGCCAACTTCGGCTGGCCGCTCACCACCGGTGGCGTGGACTACACCTACGCGCGCATCACGCCGTTCACCACGCTGCCCGGCATCACCCCACCCTTGCTGGATTGGACGCCCTCCATCGCACCCGCGGGCATGGCCTGGTACGACGCCGCGCTGTTCCCCGCGTGGCGCGGCAGTTTTCTGGTTGCCGCGCTGAAAGAACGCAGCGTGCGCCGCGTGCCCATGAGCGGCGGCGCCCCCGGCCCGCAGGAGGTCCTGTTCACCGAGCTAGGCGAACGCCTGCGCGACGTGCGCGTGGGCCCCGACGGGGCGGTGTACTTGCTGACGGACAGCCCGCAGGGGCGGGTGTTGAAGGTGGTGCCGGCGGGTGGATGAGAAACGCAGACGGCGCCGCACACATCTGAGACCTGGATTCGAGAGCAACCCGACATGAACCGACTGAAAGGCAAGATCGCCCTGGTGACCGGTGCCGCACAAGGCATCGGCGCCGCCATTGCAGAAGCCATGGTGCATGAAGGTGCCACCGTCGTGCTGAGTGACATCAACGCGCCGCTGCTGGAGCAGACCGCACTGGGCCTGCGCATGCCGGCGCGGGTGCTGGACGTTCGCGAAGAGGCCGACTGGGAAGGCGCCATGAAGGACATCGTGGCAGACCACGGCGCGCTGCATGTGGTGGTCAACAACGCCGGCATCACCGGGCTGGAAGAAGGAGCGCCCCACGACCCCGAACTGGCCTCACTGACCGAGTGGCGACGCGTGCATGCCACGAACCTCGATGGCGTGTTTCTGGGTTGCAAACACGCCTTGCGTGCCATGCGCCAGTTGCCCCGGGGCCAGACAGGCGCCATCGTGAACATCTCTTCGCGCTCGGGCATCGTGGGCATCCCTGCCGCCGCAGCGTATGCATCCAGCAAGGCCGCTGTGCGCAACCACACCAAATCGGTGGCGTTGTACTGCGCCGAGCAGCGGCTTGCGGTGCGGTGCAACAGCATCCACCCCGCGGCCATCCTCACCCCCATGTGGGAACCCATGCTGGGCGCCGGACCCGAACGGGAAGCCAACATCCAGGCGATGGTGGCAGACACGCCTTTGCGCCGGTTCGGCACGCCGCAGGAGGTGGCGCAACTGGCCGTGTTCCTGGCATCCGACGAGTCCGCCTACGTCACCGGATCGGAGTTTCACATCGACGGTGGCATTCTTGCGGGGTCGGCGGCCGTACCCGCAAGGTCATAGGGCGGGGGCAGCCCCCGGGCATACCGGGCCGTCGTTCAGGTTCACCGCCAGCGCCAGAACGATGAAGGGGGTGTATTCCGACGTCTACCGGATGCCGCGAACGAAGCGCTGCACCTCGTCGGCCACGGCCTCGTCGTGACCCAGCCAGAGGTGGCCACCGCTGGGGTAGACCACCAGGCGCGCCTGCGGTAGCTGGGTGGCGATGTCGCGCGCGGTTTGCGCCGTGCCGAAGCGGTCGTCCTCGGTCGAGAGGATGAGGGCAGGCACCCCGATTCGGCTGAAATCGATGCGCGCTGGGTGGCCGGCCTGCTCGGCGTCATTCAGCAGGCCACGCGCGCGGGCGGACACCGGCAGCAGTTCGCGCAGCACCGTGAAGGCGCGCTCGCGCTCGGCCGGCGTCACACGATCGAGCAGCGCGGGATCGGTGGCCAGCAAGGTGCCGATCAAGGTGCGCGGCATGGTCTGCCCGGCCAGCCAGAACAGCAGGTCGGAGCCCAGCAGGCGGCGCACGAGCCACGCCTGCAGCGGGGTGAATTCGACCGGGTCGCGGTCGCGCACATTGGCCGCCGGCACCAGCAGCACCACCCCGGCGCAGCGCTCGGGGTGGCGCAGCGCGAACTGGCTGGCGCTCAGCGCGCCGGCCGAACCGCCTGCCACCGCGATGCGATCGATCCCCAGGTGATCGAGCAGGGTGGCCAGTGCATCGGCCTGGGCGGCCAGGGAATGGTCGGTCGGGAAATCGCTGCGCAGGTAACCGAAGCGCGAGGGCGCGACGACGCGCAGGCCGCGGGAGACCAGCGCATCAGCGAAACGCAGGCCCTGATCAAAGCCACCGCCCGTGCCGTGAATCATCAGCAGCGCCGGGCCGACGGCATTCCCCGCCACGGCGTACTCCAGCAGGCCCCAGGGCGTCAGCAGCACCTCACTGTGCCCGGCAATGCGCTCGTGCGCCGCCTGCAGGTCCTGGCGGTAGCGCAGCCCGGACCAGGTCGCGCCGGCCAGCAGCGCGAGACCCACGACGAGCAGCATGACGCGGAAATGCGAGGGCATGGTGTCTGGCGAGGCAGCGTTCGAGACACGCGTGCGTCAACGCTCGCCTCGCGCCCTGGCCTCTTCCTGCAGACGCAGCACGCGCCGCTGCACTTTGCCCGTTGTCGTCATCGGCAGCGCGTCGATGAACTCGATCTCTTTCGGGTACTCGTAGGGCGCGAGCCGCCCTTTTACATGCGCCTGCAGTTCGGCAATCAGCGCCGCACCGCCAGAATGCCCGGGCGCGAGCACCACATAGGCCTTCACCACCGCACCGCGCTCCTTGTCGGGCTTGGGCACCACCGCGGCATTGGCCACCGCGGGGTGCTTCACCAGGCAGTTCTCGATCTCGCTCGGCCCGATGCGGTAGCCAGCGGCCTTGAACACGTCGTCGGCGCGGCCCTGATACCAAAGGTAGCCGTCGGCGTCTCGCACGGCCAGGTCACCGGTGCGGCACCAGCTGTTGGCCGGGTTGCCGGTGAACTTGGCGCGCGTGGCGCCTTCGTTCTTCCAGTAGCCCAGGAAAAAGATCGGGTCGGGTTCGCCGTGCACGTCGCGCCGATGCACCGCCACATCGCCGGGCACGCCCACCGGGCACTCGTTGCCGTCCTCGTCGATCACCGCCACGCGGTGGCCCGGGTAACCCTTGCCCATGCTGCCGGGCCTGGCAGGCCACAACCGCGCGCAGTTACCCACGATGTAGTTGATCTCGGTCTGGCCGAACATCTCGTTCACGGTGATGCCCAGTTCATCGCGGCACCAGTTGAACACCGCATCGCCCACCGCCTCGCCGGCGCTCATGAGGCCCTGCAACGCAAAACGGAAGTGCTCGCGCGGCTTCGGGTAGGCCTTCATCATGGCCTTGAGCGCGGTGGGGAACAAAAAGCTGTGCGTCACCCCGTGGCGCTGCAACAGCTCGAAAGCCAGCTGCGGCGAGAAGCGCCCGTTGTGCGCCACGATGGGCCGGCCGAAGTACAGCGTGGGCAGCAGCGCGTCCATCAGGCCGCCGGTCCAGGCCCAATCCGCTGGCGACCAGAACACCGCGTCGCTGGGCTTCGCCGCGTCCCACGGGTCGAAGCCGAACCAGTTCTGGCTGCACACGAAGCCCGTGAGGTTGCCGATGAGTGCGCGGTGCGGAATGAGCGCCCCCTTGGGATTGCCGGTGGTGCCGCTGGTGTAAATCAGTACCGCCGCCTCGTCGGCGAGCGTGTGCACGGGCTCGAAGTCGGCGGGCTCCTGCGCAAGCAGGGCGGCCCATTCAAGCGCGCTGCCACCGTTCACGTCGATGGCGATCACGTCTTGCAGGCGCGGGCAGTTCGCGCTCACCGACTGCACCGCGGCCAGCGTGCTGGCGTCGCAGATGGCCACCACGGCCTCGCTGTCGTGCAGGCGGAACGCCAGCGCCTCGGGCCCGAACAGCTGCGACAGCGGCATGCCCACCGCACCCATCTGCAGCACCGCCATGTAGGCCACCGCGGTCTCGAAGCGCTGCGGCAGCACGATGGCCACGCGATCGCCGCGCTGCACACCAAGCACCTGCAGGGCGTTCGCCAGGCGGTTGGCCTGCGCCATCAGCTCGCCATAGCTGTACGCGCGGTCAGGCTGGCCCGGGGCGGTGGCGATCACCGCGGTGCGCTGGGCGGCCTTGCTCTCGCGCGCCCAGCGGCGCATGCAGACCTCGGCCATGTTGAACTCGACCGGCACCTGCCAGCCAAAGTCCGCGTGCAGCGCGGCGTAATGGTCTGGCGACGGGACCTTCGCCGGGTCGGTTGCGGTGTCACGGTCTTGACGGCGGGGCATCGGTTGTCTCCTCGGCCTTCTCTATGATCGATCGAATGTACCAAGTGCAACGACCCTCCCGCAGCACGTTTGCGGACATCCGCGGCTGGCGCTACCACCTGCGCCACTGGGGCGAACCCGACCCCGATCGCCCGCCGCTGGTGCTGGTGCACGGCTGGATGGATGTGGCCGCGTCGTGGCAGTTCGTGGTGGATGCGATGCGCGGGCAGCGCCACATCGTCGCGCCCGACTGGCGCGGCTACGGCGACAGCACCTTCAACGGCCCGGCGCCCGACAGCTACTGGTTCCCCGACTACCTGGGCGACCTCGATGCCCTGCTGGACGCGCTCTTCGCCGATCGCGCGGTGGACCTTGTGGGCCACAGCATGGGTGGTCACGTGGCCACGCTCTACGCGGGCGCGCGGCCCCAGCGCATCCGCCGCCTGGTCAACCTTGAAGGCTTCGGCATGCCGGCCTCGGTGCCGGCGCAGGCGCCAGGGCGATACACGCACTGGCTCGACGAGATCCGGGCGCAGCGCCAGGGTGACATGGCGCTGAGCAGTTACGACGACGCCGATGGCGTGGCGCGCCGCCTGATGAAGACCAATCCACGCCTGCCACGCGACAAGGCCGACTGGCTGGCACGCCAGTGGGCGCGGCCCGATGCGAACGGGCGCTGGGCCATCCTGGGCGACTCGGCACACAAAGTGAGCAACGCGGTGTTGTTCCGGCCCGAAGAGGCGATCGCGGTCTACCAGCGCATCGCCGCGCCCACGCTGGTGGTGACCGCCAGCGACGACAGCCTGGGCCAGTGGTGGAAGGGGCGCTACACGCTGGAGGAGTTCCAGCAGCGCATCGGCCATGTGCCGAGCCTGCGGCGCGCCGTGATCGACAACGCCGGGCACATGATGCACCACGACCAGCCCGAGGCACTGGCGCGTCTGATCGAGGACTTCCTGAGCGCGGGGAGCTGACCGGCGCACCGGCATACGTCCTGTTGCATCCCACCGGCCGGCAGACACACGGGCCGGGCACACTATGCGGATGCGACCCCGACACATCCTCGCGCTGGCCGCACTGCTCGGCAGCGGCCCGACCCTCGCTTTCAACGCCTGCCCCGGCTGGGACGACCCGCTGTCCGAAGGCCACGCCCGTTATGAGGTGTTCGCTTCGCCGTACACCCACCACTGGTCCTTCGATGAAGAACACAAGCAGGTCTACACGCTGAGCTTGAGCCGGCGCCTGCCAAACGACCGCTTCTGCGGCCTGGCGGTGTTCAACAACTCTTTCGGCCAGCCCTCGGCGTACGCGTTCGCGGGCAAGACCTGGCCCGGCGTGCTGCCGCGCTGGCCCGATCTGTACGTCAGCGTGAGCGCCGGCATCATTTACGGCTACGTGGGCAAATACAAGGACAAGGTGCCGCTCAACGTGGGCGGCTTTGCACCGGCCATCATTCCCACCATCGGCTACCGCCTGAGCGACCGCTACGGCCTGGAGGTGCAATTGCTCGGCACCGCGGCTTTCATGGTCGGCGTCAGCGGGCGCTTCTGAGCCAGGCCCATCGCCAGGCCCCTGCGTGCGAAAATCGCGGCTTTGCCGACAGAACGCAGGAATCACCATGGACGCCGAACAGATCAACGCCATTCAGAACCAGCTCGCGGACCTGAGCACGCGGGTGGTCGAGTTGCGGAGGTATCTTTGACTACGATGCCAAGGCATCGAAGCTGAAGGAAGTCGAGTCCGCGCTGGAAGAACCCACGGTCTGGGACAACCCCAAGCGCGCACAAGAGCTGAGCAAGGAGCGTAAGTCGCTCGAAGACGTGGTGCACGTGCTCGACCGGCTGAGCAGTGAGCTGGCCGACAACACCGAGCTGTTCGAGATGTCGGCCGCCGAGGACGACCACGCCGGCCTGAACACCATCGCGAGCGAGGCCACCAAGGTACAGGCCGAGGTCGAGAAGCTCGAGTTCCGCCGCATGTTCAACAACCCGGCCGATCCGTTGAATTGCTTCCTGGACATCCAGGCCGGCGCGGGTGGCACCGAGGCCTGCGACTGGGCCAGCATGCTGCTGCGCCAGTACCTGCGCTACGCCGAGCGCAAGGGCTTCAAGACCACGGTCGAAGACGAAACGCCCGGCGACACCGCGGGCATCAAGAGCGCCACGATCAAGATCGAGGGCGAATACGCCTTCGGCCTGCTGCGCACCGAGACCGGCGTGCACCGCCTGGTGCGCAAGAGCCCGTTTGACAGCTCGGGCGGACGCCACACCTCGTTCGCATCGGTGTTCGTCTACCCCGAGATCGACGACACGATCGAGATCGAGATCAACCCGGCCGACGTGCGCGTGGACACCTTCCGCGCCAGCGGCGCCGGCGGCCAGCACATCAACAAGACCGACTCGGCCGTGCGCCTGACGCACCTGCCCACCGGCATCGTCGTGCAGTGCCAGGACGGCCGCAGCCAGCACAGCAACCGCGACGTGGCCTGGCAGCGCCTGCGCTCGCGCCTGTATGACCACGAAATGCGCAAGCGCATGGAAGAGCAGCAGAAGCTGGAAGACACCAAGACCGATGTCGGCTGGGGCCACCAGATCCGCAGCTACGTGCTGGACAACAGCCGCATCAAGGACTTGCGCACCAACGTCGAGATCTCTGCCACCCAGAAGGTGCTCGACGGCGATCTCGACCCTTTCATTGAAGCCTCGTTGAAACAAGGGGTGTGACCCATGAGTTCCCTGCGTGAAGGCCCGACCACCGTGGTTCGCCGCGAAGACTACGCACCGCCCGCGTTCTGGATCGACACCGTCGATCTGACCTTCGACCTCGACCCGGCGAAGACGCGCGTGCTCAACCGCATGACGCTGCGCCGCAACGCGGCTGTGCCACTGCAGCCGCTTCGCCTGGACGGCGAGGAGCTCAACCTCGCGCGCGTGCTGGTCAACGGCGCGGGTTGCTCGTTCAAGATGGACGCGGGCCAGCTCGTGCTGGACAACCTGCCCGAGGGCGAGTCACCTTTCACGCTGGAGATCTTCACCACCTGCGCGCCCGAGAAGAACACCCAGCTCATGGGCCTGTACGTGAGCCAGGGCACCTTCTTCACGCAGTGCGAAGCCGAGGGCTTTCGCCGCATCACCTACTTCCTCGACCGGCCTGACGTAATGGCCAGCTACACCGTCACGCTGCGCGCCGACAAGCAGCGCTACCCGGTGCTGCTGTCCAACGGCAACCTCGTCGAGTCGGGCGATCTGCAAGGAGCAGGCAACGAGGGCCGTCACTTCGCAAGGTGGGTCGACCCGCACCGCAAGCCGAGCTACCTGTTCGCCCTGGTGGCGGGCAACCTGGTGGCGCGCGAGCAACGCATCGTCTCGCGCTCGGGCAAGGAGCACCTGCTGCAGGTCTACGTGCGCCGGGGTGACATGGACAAGACCGAACACGCCATGCAGTCGCTGATTGCCAGCGTCGCCTGGGACGAAGCCCGCTTCGGCCTGCCGCTGGACCTGGAGCGCTTCATGATCGTCGCCACCAGCGACTTCAACATGGGCGCGATGGAGAACAAGGGCCTCAACATCTTCAACACCAAGTACGTGCTGGCCAACAGCGCCACCGCCACCGACACCGACTTCGCCAACATCGAATCGGTGGTGGGCCACGAGTACTTCCACAACTGGACGGGCAACCGCGTCACCTGCCGCGACTGGTTCCAGCTCTCGCTCAAGGAAGGCCTTACCGTCTTTCGCGATCAGGAGTTCAGCATGGACCTGTGCGCCGAGCCGTCGGCGCGCGCCGTCAAGCGCATCGAGGACGTGCGCGTGCTGCGCACCGCGCAGTTCCCTGAGGACGCCGGGCCCATGGCGCACCCGGTGCGGCCCGACAGCTACGTCGAGATCAACAACTTCTACACCGTCACCGTTTACGAGAAAGGCGCCGAGGTCGTGCGCATGATGCAGACCCTGGTCGGGCGTGACGGGTTCGCGCGCGGCATGAAGCGCTACTTCGAGCGCCACGACGGTCAGGCTGTCACCTGCGACGATTTCGCGCAGGCGATCGCCGACGCCAACCCCGACAGCCCGCTGGCGCGCCAGCTCGACGTGTTCAAGCGCTGGTACAGCCAGGCGGGCACGCCACGCCTGCGCGCCGAAGGCCGCTACGACGCCGCGGCCCAGCGCTACACCCTCACGCTCAGCCAGCGCTGCGCGCCGACGCCAGGCCAGGCGGTCAAACAACCGTTCCTCATCCCGGTGGCCGTGGGCCTGCTCGACGCTGAAGGCCGCGAGCTGCCGCTGTCCCCCGAGCAGCGCCTGATCGTGCTCAGCGAAGCCAGCCAGACCGTGGTGTTCGATGGCGTGGCGAGCGAGCCCGTGCCGTCGCTGCTGCGGGGCTTTTCGGCGCCCGTGGTGCTGGAACACGACGACACCGACGCCCAACTGCTCACGCAACTCGCCCACGACAGCGACCCCTTCAACCGCTGGGAGGCCGGCCAGCGCCTGGCCCTGCGCCGGGCCCTCGCCGCCGTGCGCGCGGGTGGCCCTGTCGGACAGCCGCTGGATGCCGCCTTCATCGACGCCATGCGCGCCGTGCTGCGCCACGAGCAACTGGACGCGGCCTTCAAGGAGCTCGCGCTCACGCTGCCCAGCGAGACCTACATCGCCGAGCAGCTGGATGAGGTGGACCCCCAGCGCGTGCACGCCGTGCGCGAGGCCATGCGCGAGCAGCTGGCGCACGCCCTGCACGCCGACTGGGCGTGGGCCCACGAACACCACAAGGACAACGGCGCCTACCGCCCCGACCCGCTGAGCGCAGGCCGTCGCGCCCTCGCGGGCCTGGCACTCACCATGCTGTGCCTGGAGGCCCGCGGCTCGGGCAACCCGGTATGGCCGGGCAAGGCATACCAACGCTTCAAAGACGCCGGCAACATGACCGACCGCTTCAACGCGTTGTCGGCGCTGGTGGTGAGCGACCACGCGCTGGCGCGCGAGGCACTGCCACGCTTTCATGCCATGTTCCGCGACGAGGCGCTGGTGCTCGACAAGTGGTTCGCGCTGCAGGCCGGCGCGCCCGACCGTGGCGGCAACATCCTGCCCGCGGTGCGCCAGCTCATGGCACACCCCGATTTCCAGCTGCGCAACCCCAACCGCGCTCGCAGCGTGATCTTCAGCTACTGCAACGCCAACCCGGGCGCCTTCCACCGCGCCGACGCGGCGGGTTATGTGTTCTGGAGCGAGCGCGTCATCGAGATCGACCGCTTCAACCCGCAGGTGGCCGCGCGCCTGGCACGCGCCCTCGACCGCTGGAAGAAGCTCGCCGAGCCGTATCGCAGCGCGGCCCGCGAAGCCATCGCGCGCGTGGCCGCCCAGAGCGAGTTGAGCAACGACGTGCGCGAGGTCGTCACGCGCGCGCTTTCCGAAGACTGAAACATGAGCAAACGCATCTCCCTCACCCGCTACCTCGTCGAGAAGCAACGTGTCGACGGCCACATCCCCTCGCAACTGCGCCTGCTCATCGAGGTGGTCGCGCGCGCCTGCAAGAGCATCAGCCACGCGGTGAACAAGGGCGCGCTCGGCGGCGTGCTCGGCAGCGCCGAGAGCGAGAACGTGCAGGGCGAGGTGCAGAAGAAGCTCGACATCATCGCCAACGAGGTGCTGATCGAGGCCAACGAATGGGGCGGCCACCTCGCGGCCATGGCCAGCGAGGAAATGGATGGCATCTACGTGGTGCCCAACCGCTACCCGCAAGGTGAATACCTGCTGCTGTTCGACCCTCTCGATGGCTCCAGCAACATCGACGTCAACGTCAGCATCGGCACCATCTTCAGCGTGCTCAAGATGCCCGAGGGCGACCGCGGCGTGGACGAGTCGGACTTCCTGCAACCCGGCCACAAGCAGGTGGCGGCCGGCTATTGCATCTATGGCCCTCAGACCACCCTGGTGCTCACCGTGGGCGACGGTGTGGCCATGTTCACGCTCGACCGCGAGCAGGGCTCCTTCGTGCTGACCGAAGAAAACGTGCAGATTCCCGCGGACACGAAGGAATTCGCGATCAACATGAGCAACATGCGCCACTGGGATACCCCGGTGAAGCGCTACATCGACGAATGCCTGCAGGGCAAGGATGGCCCGCGCGGCAAGGACTTCAACATGCGCTGGATCGCCAGCATGGTGGCCGACGTGCACCGCATCCTCACGCGCGGCGGCGTGTTCATGTACCCCTGGGACAAGCGCGAGCCCGAGAAGCCGGGCAAGCTGCGCCTGATGTACGAGGCCAACCCCATGGCCTGGCTGGTCGAGCAGGCCGGCGGCGCCGCCACCAATGGCCGCGAGCGCATCCTCGACGTCAACCCGACCAAGCTGCACGAGCGCGTGAGCGTGATCCTGGGCAGCAAGAACGAGGTCGAACGCATCACCGCCTACCACCGCGAGGGCTGACACCCCTGCGGGGCTGGCTATAATGCCGAGCTTCGCCGGTGTAGCTCAGTTGGTAGAGCAGCTCATTCGTAATGAGAAGGTCGGGGGTTCGACTCCTCTCTCCGGCACCACCTTCCCAAACCCCGCACGCCCACAGGCCTGCGGGGTTTTTTGTGCCATCGGGTATTCAGTTGCCGGTGTTGCGCTTGCCACGCTTGAATGCCGACAACACGCAGCGAACCTCCCATAGCAGGATCGGGAGAGACCGCCACGACCAGGAACGAAGAACGACAAGGCTCAGGGCCCGCTTCAACATCGCGCGACGTCCAAGCGACGCGCCTTTGAGGTACTCGGGGAGCTTGACCCAGTCAACATGGGCTCGGCCCACAACCTCCTCGTTGTCGGGGAAACCGCTCAAGATCCGCACCCACGCGGGAATGAGATCGACGCCAGCATGGCGAGCCACGCCAATCGAGCCCCAGGGACGGGGATTCACCTCCAGGAACAGGAACTCGCCGTTCGCCGCACGCATGAAGTCGGCGCTGGCGATTCCGGTGAAATGGAGTGAGCGGAACACTTGTCTTGCGGCCTCAAGGAGTTGTGGCTCCTGCGTGGTCAACAGACGAATCGACGGCCCAGTGACCGCTGGATCCACCTCGGTTTTTTGGGCTGCCACCAACCGGACGGCGCGACCATTGAGAAACGCTCCGCCCACGAGGTAAGTCGGACCGCTGACGAAGGTTTGCAGGGCTGGCCATCGGCCCTCTGCCACATGACTTTCACGCACGAGATGGGCAGCGTCTGCGCTTGAGTGTGCAATGTGCACTCCGTTCCCGGCAGCGCCAGCGTGGGCCTTGACAACCACAGGAAGGCCCAACTCGGAGATGATGGATTCCACCTCGTCGGGTTTGCCATTCGACAGATCTACGGTTCTCGGAGCAGCCACCCCCCTGGCGGTGAGGAAAGCGGTCATGTGGTGTTTGCTGAGGTAGCGCTGACGTTCTTCTTCGGCAATGGCTGGAATCAACTTGTCGATCCACGCGGGTTGCTTGCGCCAGATCTTGAAAAGAATGTGCTCGGCAATCGGCAATACCTTGTCCGAGCCGGTTTCATGCAGTGCCTGTTCGATGCGCAACATCAGCGTTTCATCATCGACGTCGTGCGGCAGTGGCCGTTTATCAACCGTCAACCCTTGAGGCAATACATACGACACACCCATGTACCCGCCCAGAACATGAACCTGCACGCCCGCCTGGACCAGTTCCGCTGCGAAGAGGAAGGTGTGTGACCAACCCGCTTCAATAATCAGCAGTGACAGCATCAAGCGTTACCCCCTCGTTGTTCACGAAGTTTCAAGGATCGAATTGCCATGGAATTTGCGCATGTGGATACACCAGGCAACCGCTTGGCAGCATGCTTGGCGAATGATCGGCCTGCCTTCATCTCGACCCATGAGAGTGAAAAATAGCCGATGACAGATGACCGCCTCCGGGCATGTATCGCGCTCACAACTCTTTATCGGTCAGCGTGTTGGGTTTTTTACGGCGTTGTCATTTCGTGCACGTCGGAGGGTAGAAAAAAGCCATCGGCATTGGGCGCGCCTTCGTTTAAGGAAGGCTTAATTTGATGCCGCGTCATGAAAGTGGCCTGGGGGGGGGAACTGCGTCGTTCCAGAACGCATGCCGTCTTTGTGCCGCCACCGCCGCCCGACAAGGTACCCAAGCTGCCGGGCGATCTGGAGTACCTCACCCACGAGCCACCCAAGCCCGTGCTGCCACCGCTGGTGCGCTCGGCACTGGTGCATACCCCGTTCGAGACCATTCAACCCCGGCAGCCATCGCGGCAGTGAAACCGCTGGAGAGGCTGGGCATCGTGGCCGATTTCGCCGGACAGAAAAAGAATCGCAGCTTCAGCTGTCAGGCGTAACTTGATCTGCTGACGCACTGAAGCCGGGAAACTCCATGAGGTGGCTGATCACCGCGCCTGGCGCGATGAAGGCGGCACCTGAGCTTCCCGCGTCAGGCCGACCCTGAGCGTGGCCGCCAGCGCAGCAAGCTCGTCAGCCAGCACGCCCAGCACATCGTCCATCGACAGGACACCCTCCACCGAGCGGCCGTCGTCGCCAAGCACCAGCAGACGGCGAACGCCGTGGCGTTGCATGGTCTCGACGGCCTGATGCACCGTGGCCTGCTTCGGCACACCATGCAGGTCGGTCGAGCAGGCGCCGGCCACCACCTGCCCGTCCACCGGCCGCTCGGCAGCCAACACCTGCAACACAAGATCGCGATCAGTGACAATGCCCACGATGCGACCGGGCTCGAATGGGTCGGTGAGGCCCAGCACGCCCACGTGCTCTGCCTGCATGGCGCGCGCCGCTTCGCGTACCGACGCCGTGGCGGGAATGGTGACCGGCGCACGCCGGCTGATGTCTGCGATCTTCATGGGCTTCTCCAGCGGGACAAACGCCCCCGCGCTCGTCACTGTGTGTTGGTAACAGCAAGCGCATGTTGACGGCCATCAAGCACGCGCGAGCCGTACAGCGGCATGGGCCTCAAGCCCACCGAACGCATCGCACTGGCCCGGTCGGTGGGGTTGCCGGCCGTGTCGCTGGCGTGAAGCCCTCTCAGCGCTGCGGCAGCGTGCGCATCACGGGCACATACATCGACATCGGGCCGCGAACCACCAACAGCGCGACGGTATCGGCGTGCAAATCGCTCAGCGCCGCGTCGAAAGCCGCCGGTGAAGCCACCGGCGTGGCGTTCACGGCGACGATGCGGTCGCCCGGCTCCAGGCCGGCCAGCAACCCGGGCCCGCTGGCACTTTGCACGTAGACACCAGGCTGTAGCCTGGCCGTTTCTGCCGCTGGCACGAGCAGCAGGCCCAGGCGGCGGGTCCAGGCGGTGCTGCCCGCGGGCAGGGCGGCGTCGGCTTCGGTAGGCAGAGTGCGCAAAGCAACCCGCAGCGTTTCGCGTCGCCCTGCGCGCCAGACCACCACGCGCACGGTCACGCCGGGTATCTGCTCGGCCAGCACGTCGTCCAGATCTTCGCTGGTGCCCACCGCGTGGCCATCGATCGCCAGCACCACGTCGCCGCGCCGCAGTCCGGCATCGGCACCGTGCTGATCCGACGACACCAGCACACCACCAGGTTGAGGCAGACCGAAGGCGCGGGCCAGAGCAGGCGAGATCGGTTGTGTCACCACCGACAAGGCCGCCATCGGCCGTGTGGCCGCGTGGCGCAAGCGCTCGGCCACCTGCAGCGCACGGGCAATCGGTACCGCGAAGGAAATGCCCAGGTAGAAGCCGGTCGAGGAGAAGATCATGGTGTTGACACCCACCACCTCGCCCGCGGCATTGAATAAAGGCCCGCCAGAGCTGCCGGGGTTGAGCGTCACGTTCATCTGAATCTGCGAGACGCCACCGTAGCCGGGCAGCACGCGCGGCTCGGCGCTGACCACGCCCACGGTCAACGTCTGCTCAAACCCGAACGGGGCGCCGAGCGCACCCAGCCACTGACCGGCGCACACGCGCGCAGCGGGCGCGATGGGCGCCACCGGCAACCCATCAGCCGCCACTTTGAGCAGGGCCACGTCGGCGCGCCGGTCGATACCGACCACGCGAGCCGGCAGCCATCGGCTGTCGGCCAGCACCGCCCAGACCTCGCGCCGCTCGGTCACCGCGTGCGCGCTGGTGAGGATGAAGCCATCCGATGTGAGCACGAAACCCGACGCGATGACGCGCTCGGACAGCGCCGGTCCATCCCCATCCGGCTCCACCGAGGAAGGGTCATCCGCCATGGAGAACGCCTGCTCGGTATCACCCGGTGCCGAATTGCCCCATTCGCGCACGGTCAGCAGGCGCACCAGGGAAGGCAGGTTGTGTGCGACCGCCTGTACGAAATCCGGCGCGTTGACCTGGCCACTTGCGGGACACGAGGGTACAGACTGCGCCAGTGCCACCGAGGTACAGGCCAGCAGCACGGGCATCACCAAGGCAAGGTGGCGGATACCCGCCCAGCGAGATTGCTTCATGGTTGTGGAAGCCTACGTGGCTGGCGATCGGTGTGCCTTGATGCCGATCAAGCGCAGCGATAGGTGCGACAGGCGCGGCTCAGACGCGTCGCACGCACTTGTCGTACAGATGAGGCGCGCGGCCTAGCGGGTCGTATCGGGCCTTCAGGCGCGCATAGCTCGCCATGCCGTAGGTGCGATCGAACACATCGCGATCGAAGAAGCTGTCGGAGTAAAGCGACTTGATGCCACCCAGACGCAATACCGCTTCTTCCACCCGGCGGTTGAGGTGGTTCGGTGCCTGGAGCGCGGGCACCGCCACCACATCCCAGAAGCCGAAGTTGACGTTCAGCCCGGCGGGTAACGGGTAGAGCGGAAAACGCGGTGGCGCGCTGCCTCGCACCGGGCAGACCCAGACCGGCCAGATACCGACCTCGTCACGCAGGAAATCGAGGAAACCCAGCGCGTGGGCCATTGGTATGTCCACGTCCTGCACCACGCTTTCATGATGACGGCCCAGCAAGGCGTCCAGCCGCTGTGTGGCGCGCCAGCGCGCGTTCCAGCGCATCCAGCGCGTGTACGTGCGGGAGTTGAGATAACGGGGTCCGAGCAGGCGGCGCAGCCAGCGGTGGTGCAGGCCAAAGCGGCGCGAGCACCAGAACCAGTCGGTGTCCCAGCGCCAGAGATAGCCCGCGGTGGTGAGGGTGTCTTCGCTGCGCCGATGCAGCGACTCGTGATAGATGTCGAGCCCCGTGTAGTCGCTGGTGTGCGCAGCCTCGGACACGAAGCGCGCCACGCTGAGCACCTGCTCGTGCGGCCCGAACAGCACCCCGTCGACGAAGTCGGGCGCGTTGCGCTGGCCCTCGCGGTTGCACTCGCGTGCCATGGCGTCAAAGAAGGCGCGCGGGTCGCTGTAGTGGTGGTGATGCACTTGCACGAATGGCCGCGTGGCTTGTGTGCGCAGGCGAACGGCAAGCGCATAGCCAAGCGTTCCGTAGGCATTGGGAAAGCCGTGAAACAGATCAGCGTGTTCGTTGTCGGCCGTGCAATGCACGATCTCGCCGTGCGGCAACAGCACCTCCACCGCACTCATGGTCTCGTGCACGAGTCCATGGTGGAACGATGTGGCCTCGATACCCACACCGGCCACCGCGCCGCCCACCGTGATGGTCTTGAGTTGCGGCACCACCGCTGGCATCGCGCCGCGTGGCAGCGTGAAGGCCACCAGATCCTCGTAGGTCATCAGACCTTCCACTTCCACCCAGCCGGCGGAGGTATCGATGGCGATCACATGGTTCAGCTGACGCAGATCGAGCCGCTGGCGCACCGCAGGCACGCGGTGGCGGAACAGGTTGGAGGTGGGCTTGGCCAACGCGAGTGGGTCGTGGCCGGCGCCGCTCTTCAAAGCCGCGGCAGCGGCGCGCGCGCGTGCCGTGTGAGCAACGCGCGCAGAACCTGCTTCAAGCGGGGTGGCTGACTGCGGCATGCACGTGGTCCCGCGTCATGGGGTACGAACGCAGCGTCGCGTTTCCCTTGCTGAACAGCACCTGAAAAAGATGCGTGCAGCCCACCGGCGAGCGAAACAACTCGGCGCAGCCCACGAGATAGACCGTCCAGATGCGGCGAAAGCGCTCATCGAAGCGCACCGGGTCCAGCGCGTGGATGACGGGCCAGCGCTCGGTGAAGCGCTGCGCCCAGGCATCCAGCGTGAGCGCGTAGTGGCGGCGCAGGTTCTCCACGTCGAGCACCTCCAGGCCGTGCCGCTCCATGGCCTGAACAACATCGCTGAGCGCGGGAATCCACCCCCCGGGGAAGACGTGCTTGCGGATGAAGGGTTCGGTCTCGCGCGGCCCGATGTGGCCAATGAAGTGCAGCATGCCGATGCCGCCCGAGCGCAGGCAATCGGCATGTGCCTGGATGACCTCGTCGAGCTGGTCGCGCCCGGCGTGTTCAAGCACACCGATCGAGGCGAGTTTGTCGAACGTTTCACCAACGTCGCGGAAATCGGCTTCGCGAACCGTCAGCGTATCGGCCAGTCCGCGCCGTGCGAGTTCCGCACGCAGCCACTGCACCTGGCCGGTGGCGGTGTTGATGCCGGTGCCGATCGCGCCGGTGGTTTCCCAGGCGCGCAGCAGAAAGCCGCCAAAGCCGCAGCCGAGGTCGACGAAACGTTCGCCGCTTGCGAGACGCAGTTTGCGGCAGACGTGATCGATCTTGTCGCGTTGCGCCTGCTCCAGCGTGGTGGTGCCTTCGCGCCAGTAAGCGCAGGTGTACATCTTCAGCGGGTCGTCCAGCCACTGGCGGTAGAAGGGCTCGCCCAGATCGTAGTGCGCGCAGGCATTGCGCCTGGCCTGGGCGCGGTCGCGGTTGCTCTGGCTGCGTTCGAGCAAACGGTTCTCCACGCTGTTGACAACCGAAGCCTGCAGGTCGAAGCCCGCGCGCAGACCGGCAGCCATGGCGGTACCCAGGTCGCCCACGATATCGACATGGCCGTCAAACCAGGCTTCGAGCAGGCCCATGTGGCCGCGCAGCAGCGTGGCTGCGAGCGCACCCTCGGTATGAAAGCACAGGGTAAACGCCGTCGGGCCATCGCCGCCCTTGAGGCAGGCACCACCCGGCAGCCTGACCTCGAACGCCACGCCGGCGCGCCGCGCCAGTTCGGCGAGCACGGCCGTAACCGGCGCCATGGCTACACCGCCGCGAGCTCTTCGCGAACGCGGCGCTCCAGCTCGGCCTCGCCGACGTGGCCCAGGTCCACCGCCACGCTGGTCTTGAGCAGGCGCCGGCTACCCTCGCCGAGCGCGTCACGCAGCGCGCCCAGGAAGGGGTTGCCTGCAAACACCACCAGCGAACCATAGGCGTTGGTGCGCGCGCCCTCTTCCAGGTGTTCGGCCAGCTCATGCGCAAAGCGCTGCTGCTCCTTTCGGTGCGCGTCGGTGCGCGGCTCGTAGGCGGTGGCGCCGAAGCTGTGGTCGGCGCGTTCGCGGCCGGCGCGGTCGTCGCCGAGCTCGCCGCGCTTGAGACGCGCTTCGGGGTGCACGAAGGCGGCGATCTGCACCATCGGCAAGCCGCGCTCGCGCTGCAGCAGGCGTGCATGGGCGGCAGAGGCCACCAGAATCCATTCGACAGCGGGCATGTTCGTCTCCCGGCGGCGTGGACTGCCGCTGTCGCTTCACGATAGGCCGCTGCGACCGGCCGCACCTTGATGCATCGCAAGTTCCATCCGTGAGCCCCAGCGCACAGTCGGGCATTCAAGAGTCGGTTGGATCAGGAGCATCGCACCATGGACATCTTCCAACGAATCCTTGTGCCGGTGGACGGCAGCGAGACGTCCACGAAAGCGCTCGATGCCGCGATCGGACTGGCGCGTGCCATGGACGGACAGATTCGCGTGCTGCACGCCGTTGACGAGCTGATGTACCTGACCGGCTACGAGTACAGCGGCGAGCTGCTGGCGGCCGCGCGCAACGCAGCGCGGCAGGTGCTGGACGAGGCACAGGCCCGCACCAAGGCATCGGGCGTGGCCTGCGATGCGCAACTCATCGACGACCTGGGTCCGCGTCTGGGCGAATCGGTGGCGCGCGCAGCGCGTGAGTGGAAAGCCGATCTCATCGTGCTCGGCACGCACGGCCGACGGGGCTTCAACCGCCTGCTGCTGGGCAGCGGCGCCGAGCAGGTGATCCGGCTGGCACCGGTGCCGGTGATGGTGGTTCGAGCCGCCGAAACCGCTTGAAGTGGCCTGCCGTTCGCCGCAAGACCGATGGCTGCGCAAGCATACGAAAATGACATTGCCTGTAATCGTTCCGATATCAAACGGGGATTGTTGTAAATGGGGTTAACCATTACAAGCGTAATCAAATTGTTATCTTGAGCGCATGGAATACGCGGGGTCGGCCCGCACGGTGCGGGCGGCACGGGCCCTCCAGAAGGGGGCCCGGGAACCCCATAACGGAGTAACCATTCCATGCAAAAGAGCCTGATTGCTCTGGCCGCCCTGGCCACCCTCAGCGGCGCCGCCCTGGCGCAATCCAGCGTCACCATCTACGGCCGCCTTGACGCTTCCGTCGGCGCGAACAAGGCGGGCGCTCCCGGCACCGCCCGCAGCGTTTCGCAGCTTGAGAGCGGACTGCTGACCACCAGCCGCTTGGGTTTCCGCGGTACCGAAGACCTCGGCGGCGGCATGCGCGCCATCTTCCAGCTCGAGGGCGCGCTCAACGTTGACAACGGCACCAGCAATGGCTTCCGCTTCGACCGCATGTCCATCGTCGGCCTGCAGGCTGGCTTCGGCACGGTCAAGCTCGGCCGTCACGACACGGCGTTCGACGACATCCGCGACATCACCGTCAGCAGCGCGCTGTGGGACTCGGAGTTCTCGCCGAGCAAGATCGCCTACGCCAACAGCGTGGGTGGTGTGGCGGTTGGTCACGTGGCCGACTACTCCTCGCGCGCCGACAACCAGATCCGCTACGAATCGCCGACGTTTGGCGGCTTCACCGCCGGCCTGAGCTACGGTCTGGACGAGCAGGCGGCTCCAGTCAAGCGCGACGTGACCGCCTTCAACCTGCGCTACCGCGCGGGCGGTTTGGACGCCGGCCTGGGCTACCAGGAGCAGAACAACGAGGTGTCGGCCAGCAAGCGCGAGTACACCACCCTCGCTGCGGCCTACAACTTCGGCGCCTTCCGCGTCTCGGGTGGCTACAACATGGCCGAGCAGGGCACGCTGGAGTCCGACGGTTTCGTGATCGGCGCCAACATGCCGATGGGTCCGTGGGACTTCTCGGTGGCCTATGCCTACAACAAGTCCGAGAACGCCGGCGTGGATTCGGCCAAGTCCAAGGGCCTGTCGCTGGGCGCGACCTACAGCCTGTCCAAGCGCACCCGCGTGTACGCGGCCTACTTGACCGGCGATGCCGAGAACGGTGCCGGTACCGAGATCGCCGAGCGTCGCCTGTACGCCGTCGGCGTGCGCCACGACTTCTGATGACGGCGCTTCGGCGCTGAAACACTGCAGGGGCCTCACGGCCCCTGCTTCTCCAAGGTTTTGACAGCCATCGCCCCTGACCGGGCGGTGGCTTTTTTCATCTGTTCTCAGGCGGCCATGCCGGGGTTGCCCGCCATGCCGACGATGGTCGGGGTGTTGATCTTCACGCCCTTGATGACCTTCTTGTTGCGCAGGTGCGTGGCCACCACGTCCCACACCGGCTCGCCCTGCACGTTCTCCTGCACCGAGGCCCAGCCGGCGACCTTGTACTTCTTGTCCGCTTCGATCGGCTTGCCCTTGAGCGTCATGTTCTGGATGCGCGATCCCATGCGCTCGTTCGGCGCGATGCTGTAGCCCATGCCACCCACGCGCACCATGTCACCGCCCTGCTGGTAGTAGGGGTCGGGGTTGAAGATGTTGTCGGCCACGTCTTCCAGGATTTCCTTGATCTGCGTGCCGGTGAACTCGTTGAGGGTGGTCGCGGGGTAGGTGATGGCGGTCTGGTCCATCAGGTGTTCCATGGTGATGGTGGCACCTGGCAGCAGCGAAGTGCCCCAGCGCACGCCCGGCGAGAACGACAGGTCGGCGCCCTTGACCTCCATCAGCGCCTCGCAGATGACCTGATCCCAAGAGCCGTTGAAATTGCCGCGGCGGTAGAGCAGGTCTTCGGTGACGGCCAGCTTCTCTTCCAGCCTTGCCTTGTAGGGTGCACGCACACCGTCGATGAAGGCCTGCATGTCGGCGTCGGGTGCCAGCAGGTTGGCAAAGATGGGCATCAGCTTGTAGCGGTAGCCCTGCACCTTGCCGCCACGCACGTCGAAATCAAGCACGCCGAGGAACTTGGTGTTGGAGCCGGCGTTGGTCACCAGCGTCTGGCCGCCGGCGTTCTTCACCACCGTGGGTGCGGGCATGCCGTCGTGCGTGTGGCCGCCCAGAATGGCGTCGATGCCGCGCACGCGCGAGGCGAGCTTGAGGTCCACGTCCATGCCGTTGTGCGAGAGCAGCACCACAACCTGCGCACCCTTGCCGCGCACTTCGTCCACCATCTTCTGCAGGTGCTCCTCCTGAATGCCGAAGGTCCAGTCGGCCACCATGTGGCGCGGGTTGGCGATCGGCGTGTACGGGAAGGCCTGGCCGATCACGGCCACCTGTACGCCGTTCTGCTCGCGAAGTGTGTAGGGCTTGAACACCAGGTCCTCGAAATCGGTGGTCTTGATGTTTTGCGCCAGGAATTCGATGTGGCCCTTGAGGTCCTTCTCGACGATCTCCTGCACGCGTTTCGCGCCGAAGGTGTGCTCCCAGTGCGAGGTCATGATGTTCACGCCCAGGCGCTTGCAGGCGTCCACCATGTCTTGCGCGTTGGTCCAGAGCGAGGTGGCCGAACCTTGCCAGGTGTCACCGCCGTCGAGCAGCCAGGCCTGCGGGCGGCTGGCGCGCAACTGCTTCACCAGCGTGGCCAGGTGCGCAAAGCCGCCGACCTTGCCGTAGGTCTTTGCGGCCTGAGAAAAGTCGAGGTAGCTGAAGGCGTGTGCCTGCGCCGTGCCGGGGCGGATCTTGAAGTGCTTGAGCAGTGCCTCGCCCACCAGGTGCGGGGCCTTGCCGCGCGCTTCGGCCACGCCCAGGTTCACGCTCGGCTCGCGAAAGTGCACCGGCGTGAGTTGCGCGTGGCAATCGGTGAAGTGCAGGAAGCTCACGTTGCCGAAGGCCGGCACGTGGTACAGGCGCTCACCGGCGCCGGGTGCGGCGGCCAGTGCGTCGCGGTGGTCCAGCGCCATGCCAGCGGCACTGGCGGCGGCCAGCATCTGCAGAAAGTCACGTCGACTCAGGCTCATGGGGCACTCTCTTCAAGAAGCAAATACTGATATTCATAAGCGCAAAAAAGCCCGGGCGGCCACGCGGGCCACCCGGGCCGGTGCGATCACTTGTTCACGGGCGAGTCCGGATCGAGCAGCAGCGCCATCACGTGCTTCATCTGCTGTTCGGTGAGGATGCCTTTGTGGCCGGCGCGCGGCATCTGCGAGCAGGCGTTGTAGGCGCGCGCGTTGTAGAGCTTGCCCCAGGTGTACTCGACGATGGCCTTGGAGGCCGCGGCGTTCGGGTCGCTCACGCCACGCAGCTTGCCGTAGTTGTAGAGGCTCGGGCCCAGCGTGCCGAAGGAAATCTCCTCCTTGCTGATCTGGTGGCAGTTGTAGCAATTGCCGCCATTGGCCGCGCTGGCCTGGTCGGTCCAGGTGAGGCCGCGCCCGCTTTGCGCGATGGTCTCGCCCTGCTTCCAGTCGCCGAGGAATTTGCCATCCGAGGGCCACTTCACCGTCTTGAGGTTGGCCTCTTCGATTGCCTTGGCGAGCTTGTCATCCAGCGGCTTGCCCGTCACGTCGGCCTGCAGGCAGGCGGCATTGGCCTGATCCTGGTCGAGGCGGTCGAGCGTGGCGATGCCGCGCGCCTGGAACGAGTTCTTCAGCATGTCGGCGCTGGCCTTGTCGACCTCGGCCGGCGACGGCGGCAGCGAGCAGGCGGCGAGCAGCACGGCAAGCGGCAAGAGCGCGAGAACGGTTTTCTTGTGCATCGTGTGTCTCCTCTTCAGCGCTTGATCGTGGGTACGGCGGACGCGGCGCTCTTGGCGTTGACGCCCATGTAGACGCTGAGCGCGATGGTGGCGTCACTGCCGAACTTGGGCTCGGGCCAGCGCATCTGGCGGAAACAATCGTTCAGGCGCAACTGCATGCCCCACATCTGCGCGTTGGAGACACGGTAGGCTGGCCAGGCCGCGAAGCCGATGCCGTCGCCCGGGTTCTTGGTGAGGTTGGGCAGGTCCTGCAAGCGGATGCGCTTGTTGTCTTCGCCGTGGCAGGAAGCGCAGGAGAAATCGTGCGTGCCGCCGCGCGTGAAGAACAGGCGCTTGCCCGTTTCGTACATCAGCTTCTCCTGCGCATGGGACTGCGGCAGGTTCATCTTCATGCCCTTGGAGGCGGTGGCCACGTAGGTGGCCAGCGCGGTCACGTTGGCCATCTCGCCGCGGCCGAAGGCGGTCTTGCGCACCTCCTCGCCATTAAAGCCCTGCAGCGTCTCCATGCAGGTGACGATGCGGTCTTCAAGGTCCTGCACGCGGTTGGTGTCCTTGAAGAAGCGGGGCAACTCCACGAACACGCCCTTGATCACACCGGGGCCCTTGCCCAGATCGCACTGTTCCAGCGAGGCGTTCTTCGGCCCGCGCTTCTGCTTCCACAACTCCTCGCCCTTCATCTCGAAGAGCTCGGCCGGGTTGCCGTCCTGCAGCATCTCGCGGTACTTGGCGATGCCTTCGGCCGTGGACGATTGCGCGTGCGCGGCGGTGGCGGCCAACAGCCAGGCCAGCGCGAGCGCCGCTCGGGAAGCGGTGCGGTTCATGGGTGTCTCCTCGATGTTGTTGTCGTCTGCAAACGGGCAATCAGGCGATGGTCGCTTCGTCGGTGCGCGCGTCGTTCTTGTTGTCGCTCCACTTCACGACCACCTTGTCGCCCTTGGCGCCGCCCTTGAACTTGAAGGACAGGAACGGGTTCTGCGCCACGGCGCCGGTGAACTGCGCCTGCAGCACGACCTTGCCGTTGTGGGTGCACTCGACATCGCGGATGAAGTGACCGGGGATGAGGTTGCCCGCGCTGTCGCGTCGGGTGCCGGGTTCCATGACGTGCGACATGAGCACGCGGACGGTGGTTTCGCCGTCGGCAACGGCGGCGCGGATG
>VFQP010000794.1_pt1 | contig 51715 bp, 83 predicted proteins | sample 3512351 | NCBI WGS metagenome assembly VFQP01 (sample SAMN10412372, study PRJNA504923) | tailings metagenome | isolation source: Relicate 1 Philex TSF1 revegetated site | place: Philippines: Tuba, Benguet | collected 2017-08-29 | reverse complement strand
TACAATACAATACAATACAATACAATACAATACAATACAATACAATACAATACAAATATATAAAAACAAAAACAAGAATAAACACGCACACCAACCCAGGTGTTGCCCCGGTGGGTGGTGTATCAGGAGCTGGTGTTGACGAGCAAGGAGTTTATGCGAACTGTGTCTGAAATCAAACCTGATTGGCTGCTAGAGGTTGCCCCACATATGTACAGCAGAAAGGAAATTGCGGAGATGGCGGCGAAAAAGCTGCCCAAGACAGTAGGGAAGGCAGCAGAAGAGGGGGCCACATAGTGTGGGTTGTGAGGGTGGGGGGTGGGGGGGGGGCCAAAAAAGCGTTTGGCGCATGTGTATTTCTTTTTGATGGTGAATGAGCGTGGTATATTGATGTTGTACGTGCACGAGAGAGAGTGTGTTGAATTTGTGTGTGGTAAGACTACTTGCTGACGCATGTCTTGCGTTGGATCGGTATGTAACTCAGGAAAGTGGATGCTGAGGTGTACCATTTGGGGGACCACTTGTTTCAAGCACCCCCCCTTGTGTGCTTTACCAACCCCCCCCCTTTTTGCTATGTTTCACGTACAGTGTTACTGGACTGCTCTCAAGACAACAACTGAACGGACACGAGCATGTATGTAGCACCGCTTGAATGCATTGACATGTACACACACGAGCTTGTACAGCATGAAATGACAGGTTTGTAATGGTTTGGTAAGGGGTACATGGTTTAAAATGAAAATTTAAATGATACACACCTTGTATGCAGCTAGTACACATTCAACTATTACACAACACACCAAGCTTGATCCATGAAAAAACATACATTCACCCTTGTCACAGTCAACATAGTACACACATATCAACACAGCTCATAAACACACTGCAGCACAAGGCAACACCATCAACACACAACACCATCAACACACAACACCATCAACACACAACACCATCATCAAACCACCGCACCAATACGGTGCACCTCAAACCCAACCAACACCTGACGACAAAAGGGGCACCGGGGGGGCCCCAGGGCCTGGGGTTCACTCAAATGCATGGCACACTGCAAACACATGCGGTGCTTGCATTTCATCACCTGCAATGACGCATGTGCATCACAGCATATCGTACACTCCCGTGCGGTCGAGGGGGGAAGTAGTGGGGGAGATGATGATTCTTTGCCGTTTTGCACCACTACCTTGTGTCCTGCTGCTGTTCCAGGTGGTGTACCATGGATAGCACCAACATTATTCAGTGCATCAACATTCAATGCATGATTGTGTAGAAACTGGGCATATAAAAGTGCACCCTGCTGGTCTTCAAATTCCATGAGGGAATGGGTATGTGGAAGGAGTGCTGGTGATTGCCTGTGATGATGATTGTATAGGCCACCAGGACTACGGTGGTCTTCCTCAGCATCAAGGACACCACCACCATGAACACCACCAGCATTACGCATGCATGCATGTTGACCTTGGCCGTCATGGTGTTGAACGTCATTATGGTTGTTGTTGTTGTGCGGGGCAATATTACTGGTGCATCTCCCAGCTGGTGATGTCACAGTAACACCACCACCATCTTCTTCACTCAATGCACCATCCGTCAACGCACTCACCATGCGTTGTAATGATGATGCACGCATGTGGTCATGGTACAACGTGCCTCCATGGTCAGACATGTGTCGGGAAGCTGGGTCACTGTTGACGCTGCCCTCAGGGAGCATGTTGTCGAGTGGTGGGCGGGGGGAGGGGCGGGGTGGGCGGGGCATGAGTGTTCTTGAAACACGTTCCACACCATACCGGACCTATGGTGTTGGGGGGTGGGGTGCATGGTGGTGTATGTTTTGTTTGGTGTGTATGTTGTATTTCACATGCACATCTGTTCGTTGTCATCATTGGGTTGCATTATTATCACCATTATTATGCATGCAACACAAAACGCACCTACACAACATCCCAGGCACACCACACACACACACACCCATAACCACACACCTGCCACTCTTGCAGCTCCACACCATCCCCCTCAAAAGGCAACACATCAGGATCCAACCAATCACTCTCCATCATCATCGCTGTTGCTGTGTCACTACGTGTACGCTGATGATGGTACCGGTGCTGTCCATTGATTGATGGCGAGGGAGTGCCGGTCGTGGTTGTAGTGGTCGTGGTCGTCATGGTGGTGTTCACGGTTGTGGTGGGCGTGGCAGCAGGGTGGAGGATGTTGAGCATGGGCGCCTCATCAAGTACCCCTTGCCTCCTTGCATCTTCCAACGCACCTTCCACTGCACCTGCTGCACCACCACTATGACCGGTAGCACCATGCCCACCACCACCTTCTCCTCCTCCTCCTCTTCTCCTGTGTATCAACCCACTCTTGAACAAGCTTCCCCCTCTTGTTTTCCCCTCTTTTCCACCCAACCCTTTCCCCTCCATCCCTTTCCCCTCCACAACCCCATACTCCTTGTCCTCACAGGGCCCCTCCTCCTTGCCATACCCCTCCCCTTTCATTTCCTGCACTTGGGTGCATAATGCATGCAACTGTTTAGTTAGCATGTGGCGGTGTTTGGCAGCAGCAAGCTGTTGTAGAGTGGGGGGGCCACGTGCGAGTTGTGGCTGGACGTGTTGAAGTCGAGCGAGAACCGTGGGGAGTGGGGTGGCTGGATCCTGTGTGTGTGGTGGGTGGGTGATGGGAGGGTGGGTGATGGGAGGGTGGGTGATGGGAGGGTGCATGATGTGAAGGGTGTATGATGTGAAGGGTGTATGACGTGTATAGGAAGAAGATAAAGTGCGTCTTCAACCCTCTACACAAGCCCCACCCACATATGCCCCCAAACGACCACACCTACCAGCAATTGCGCCATACCCACAAGCCCCACACGGCGTGCAATGTCACTGGGACGCATGCCTAGGAAATCTGGAAGGCTTCGGACATCCTGAGAAGACACAGCCTGCCCTGTTGCCTGTGAGGTGATGAAGGGTGATGTATGGTGAGGTGATGAAGGGTGATGATGATGTGATGTGTGATGAGGTGAGGTGATGTAATGATGATGATGTGTGGTGAGGTGATGTGTGCATATGTGTATTTGTATGTGTATGTGTGCAGCAACCCATCAGCACAAAACACCCCACATACACCTCACATACACCCCATCACACACATACACACCCCATCACACCCCATCACACACATACACACCCCATCACACACCAACACACACATACACACCCCATCACACACCAACACACACCATACCAATGCTGTAAGCAGCTGCACCAGCACAGGTACATTTCTCCTCGCAGCAGCAATGTGCATGGGGGTGGCAAAGGGGCGCCATGATGGGGGGGTCGCAGTGGCTGACAGAGCCACCACACCTGTACACCGAACACTCAAATTTGCACCCGCCTGTGTGTGTGTATGTGTCAAGTGGTGTGCGTATGTGTCAAGTGGTGTGTGTGTGTGTGTGTGCGTATGTGTGGGTGGGCAGGGTAGGATTGGGTATTGTATGTCAACAACTCCCCCCAAACACACCTCAATGAGCTCTTGTACCACCCTCGGATTATTCAAACTCACTGCAAAATGCAGCGGTGCAAATGCAAACAGGCATCGCCCATCCACATATCGATGGTATCCCTGACTATCCGCCACCGACGCGTCCCTCAGCAAACAAAAGGACCCATTGTACATGCGAATGACCACGTCAGGGGCCAGGAGGGCCCGGCAGCATGCAGCAGACCCTGCAAGCACGGCGTAATGGAGGCAGTTTTTCGAATGGAGGGAATCGAAGAGAAAGGGGTCGGCACCGTGGGCGAGGAGGTAGCTTACGATGTCTGCATGCCTGCGGGGGATGGATGAGGTGCTTGATGCACGCATGTCGTTTGGTGTTGTACAAACATGATGTCATGTTATGTCATGTGGGATGCAGATTTATCAACAACGACAATACCTGCTTTTGCAAGCAAGCATCAGTGGGGTTTGTCCAATGGCGTTTTTGTGGTTGAGCACCGATGCAAACACGCTGTGCGATTTGCGTGCAGTTTTGCTCGTTGCTGCCATCTTTTGTGCTGTGCGTACAATGGCGTCCACACTCTCCAGGGGACCGTACACTGTTGTGATGTTGGGGGTGATGCTGCTGCTGCTGATGGTGATCATGATGGTTGTGTTCGCGATGCCACGCAGTGTATGCCCTCCCCCCAGCATACCTGCAGCAAGTTGCAACGGTGAGACACCATCTCCAAGTTGCCTCCAAAACACCAGTTCAGGGTTCTCCTCGAGCAACTGCATCGGGGGGTGGGCACATCAGTGTGGGTCACTGCAGGTCTCATCTTAAACATCTCCTCCAAGACGCGATGATGCTTTGTGCATGCAACCCGCAACACTACGCAACGTACCGCAACTACTGTTTTGCTATCTCCATTTGCCAAGGCGGTAACCAATTGCTTGGAAGAGGGACTGCATGACAGTGCTTGTCCCATGATGATGTTTGCAGCTAGTTACTTTCTTGTATGCGGTTCATCTTCCTATGCGTGAAGCAGGCATGTTGGGTTGTATGTACCACAGGCACTGCCATGCTCCCGATAGTCTTTTTGGGGCGCGTCGTACCACAATCACCACCGAGGATGGTGCGTTTGCAACGGTGATGGTTGATCAAGAGCCTTACATACACATGTACGATCGACTCTTTTGGGGGGAGTATTTCCAACAAACATTTTCAAGACGCGCTGCAACCCAATACAGACGCAATACAGGCGTGATAATTGTGCAATAGAGTGTGCAACTAATCAGTGTGCAGCAATTGATCCAAGACGTACGTGGCTGTGTGGGCGAATTGTGAAAGGATTCTTCTTCTTGCACCACACAGCCACCTCCACCACAGAACATGCTGTCCTCAACAACAAGCACACAAACCAACCTTGCACATGGTATCGTGCGTTTCCAACACAAGGGGCCACTCCAGGCAGCTCCATGCCCACAGATGCCACATTCCGTGCGCCATCGTCTTGTACAACTGTGTGCCTCTGCAGACCAACAGGTAGTATGTTTCATGCAATCAATACATGTTTTGATTATTACATATCACCAGCATGTATCACCGTCACCTGCACCCATGTACATCCATCTCCGGTGCCCGCCATCACCCCATCACCCCCCTACACACCCCAGGCGAGCACCGCGCCAATACTGCAGCAGCCCCCCAAGCTCATAAGTGATGAATGGCAGCAGTTGTTGGATCTGCAAGCCAAGGGGGACATTGTGGAGGTGCCCATCACTGCCGTGGGCAAGGGGGGTGCCACAGTTCAGATTGGTGCTCGTACAGGGTTTTTGCCGTTTCTGCTCATGGCACCACAGCGTGCGCCTGCATCAGAGGAGGCACAGGCTGATAGGGAACAGCGCCTCATGGGCAATAAAGTGTTTGTGAAGATCATGGAGGTAATGTGGAGGAGGGGCCTGTTGTATTTTGTGAGTGTGTGTATGAGTGTGTGTATGAGTGTGTGTGTGGTTTTCTGTGTGTGTACATGAGCAATCCCAGCCATAACTATCACAAATATACCTATCCCCATGTACCCACCACCATCACACAGGTGAATGTTGTTGATCGTCGTGTGGTGGTGAGTGAAAAGGCTGCTGCAGGGGCTGTGTTGGCACAACGTATTGAAGTGGGGGATGTACTTGAGGGGTATGTGACATATGTGTCTGACTTTGGGGCGTTTGTGGTGCTGAATGATCCAGCGGGTAAAGTGTTTGGTGCAGAGGTATGTGGTTTTTGGTGTGTGTTTTTGGTGGGGAGGTTGCGTGTGTGGTTTTCCCCCTCTTGTGATAGAGCATGTGGACCATGATGTACTGTACAACACAATACAGTACAGTACAATACAATACAATACAACACAATACAATACAATACAGTACAACACAATACAATACAATACAATACAACACAGTACAACACAGTACAATACAGTTCAACACAATACAGTACAATACAATACAGTACATTACAATACAGTACAATATTGAGCATCACAAACCTAACCACACACGATCCCCTCTCACAATCCCCTCACAATCCCCTTTCACATAAGGTATGATGCACCAACCAACCCCAATCCCCTCTCACATAGGGTATGATTCACATCTCAGAGCTATCATGGCGGTGGGTGTCCACACCAGACAAAGTGGTGCAGCCTGGCATGTTTGTGCGCGTCAAAGTGGTGGCTGTGGACAAGGGGAAAGCAAGAATCAACTTGTCACTCAAGCAAATGGAGGTGAGGGAGGGTGTGGGGGGGTGTATTGAGGATGTTGTATTGAGGGTGTTGTGTTAAGGGTGTTGTGTTGAGGGTGTGTGGGGGGGTGGGGGTGTATTGAGGGTGTTGTATTGAGGGTGTTGTATGGGAGTGAGGGTGTTGTAGTGGTGATGCACAAGACTTGTGACTGCAATGATCGTATCGTCTTACCTGCAATTCTCATCCCCCCCCACCCCACCCACCGCTTACCCCTCACCCCCCTCATCACACATACTCGTCACTCCACACTACACACACCCCTCACCACCACACACCACACCCCCTCTACACACCCCTCACCACAGGATGACCCCCTCACTGAAACCCTAGATGACCTGGTGCCTCTAGATGCTTCCAACAGCATCATTGCAGTACCCACTCGTGTTCCGGAAGCAGTGCAAGACATATGCAGTGCGCTGAGTCAGCTGAATAGCATTCAGAGTGTGACGTTGGGGAGGCAGGCTGAGGAAAAGGCTGCTGTGAGTCAGGTATGTGAGTGTTTGTGTGGGGTGTGTGTATGTGCGTGTGTATGTAGAGGGTTGTGTGTGTATGGTGTGTGTGAAGATGTGATGTGTTGGGGTACAGTGGAGGCAGTGTGTGTGTGTATGGTGTGTATAGGTTGTGCACGTGTGTGTGTGTGTGTGTGTGTGTGTGTGTGTGTGTGTGTGTGTTATACCCACGCACCATATCACCACTGCACCATATCCCCACCACACATTATATCACCACCTCCCTAGGATTTGGAGCTATGGATAACCAAGGAGGTGGTGACAGATGGCTTCAACCTGCTCGCCCGTGCTGGACGTGTGGTGCAAGAAGTGCATGTGTCCACCAACATGAGCAGGGAGGAGATGAAGGCCACTATTCAGCAACTCAAGCAAGAACTGCTGTGAGGGTTTCTGTATGAATTGTAACAAGTGCTGTATGGACTGCTGGAGGATTGGGAGGAGTGCTGTAAGGATTACCGTAGGCATGGTAGGGGTGCTGTAGGAGGCATGTGAGAACTGCTGTGAGCATGTGAGAAACACTGGAGGGGAGGCATGCGCTGCGTGGAGTGCAAGGGGTGGGGTTGTGGTAGGTGAATCTATTTTGTTTGCGAGTGATGGCATGGTGATGGCACTGGGGTTCCTTGAGCACGTTATTTGTGGACACTGAAAATACGTTGTTGGCTGGGAACACCTCAACCTGAAAAAAAGCTCCCCGTCTATCTAGAAACCATTTCATTATAGGAATATATACTCCCCCTCTCCATAGACTCTTTCCAGAAAATGTCTTGCTTCTATAGGCTCTCCCTCTTTCTATAGGCTCCCCCTCTTTCTACAGAAATCCTCCACCCTCTCCCCTGTCATCACCCTCCTCTCCTGGACCTCTGTGCAAGTTCCTGCACCTTCAGCAAATCCGCCTCGAGCGCCTCCAACGTCTGATTGGGTGCTGTCCACTGCCACCCAATTTCGGTCCCTTTTGCATGCAAATGATGCTTGGAGAGCAAGGTATCCGCCCTGGACCCTACCATGGGCAGGGGATGGGCCTCTGTGGTAAACACATACTCTGTGAGGGACAGCAGCTCCCCCCCTGGGTGGTTGTTATCGTGCCCCCCATCATCAAACAGCAGGTGGAGGTATTTGAGCGTCTCTGCAAGCCAGAAACTCTCCTGCTTGTCACGGACAAGGGGGACCGTGTGTAGGACGGAATCGAGGCTTGTGTAGCCCCCTGTCTCTACCCTTGAAAAGCGCTCGAATGATCTTTTTTTGGGGGGGGGGATGGAAAAAGTGTGTGTACCAAAGTGTGTGTGCACCAAAGTGCGTGTGTTGTTGTAACAACCATGCATTCTCAGCAACACTACCAACACATACAACACCCAACACCCATTACACACCTACCAACACTGCCATACAACAACCTACCAACACCATTACACAAACCCTGAATATACCTAAATATACCTACCTAAAAACATTCCAGCCCCATTCCCTGTACTGTTGCTTGCGAGTCACCCTCCACAGGATAAACAATGACTCTACTGTTTCTGGTCTCAGCAAATTGTGCGAGTCCTAGTGTTGACCATGAGAAATGTTGACCATGAGAAGTGTTGACCATAAGGAATGCATTGTTTGTATAACATAGGAGTATACATATTGACATGAGGAGTGCATTGTGTGTATAACATGGGAGTGTAGCATATATTGTGTGCACAGCATAGGAATATAGGAGGAGAAGCATTAGCACACACACACACACAGCAACACCCCCACACCTTTACACCAACCACCCCACACCTATACACCCCCCCCTTTTCTACATCATACCGCCGGTTTTACAATAAAATCTCCATTGCCCACATCATCCGTGTGTTCCTTGGGGTACCCCGCCTCTGCCTGCCTGAAAAACACAATCTCAGGTGCCAGCCCTGTCGGTGTCTGTCGATACATTTCATAACAGCTCGCAGCCAGTTCTTCTGCGAGTTGCAGGTCTGTGGGTTCCCCTGGGCTGCCTGTGTTGACCCCATGCAACCAACCCAGCGCTAACAGTCCTGAGGGGTGGGGGTGGGTGGGGGGTATGTGTGTGGATGGGGGGGTGGGTATGTGTGTGTCGGTATATGTGCACGCGTGCATGGGGTGTATCGATACATGAAAAGAAACACCCCATTTCTCTTCACAACACCCCCTTCCTCTCCCACCCAACACCCTCTCCTGAGTCCTCTCTCACCTGGCATAAAGCAGACAAGGTGGTCCATCTTGGGATGCAGCACCCCACTATCCAACTCCGCTATATACAACAACCCATTCTGTGCACTCCGCTGCAGCAGCTTGTCCCGCACATCCCGCATCGTATCTGTATACAGCTGCAGCAGCCATGCATGTCTCTTGCCAGTCAACAACCACTGTTTTAGCAAGTACTCGTAATAACTATCGGATCGAGCGCCAAAAGAAATGTGTCGACCATGAAACCGGCCCGCAGTTGGGTCGACATACATGGGTGCGAGGGCCCCTTCCTTGCCTGGCATGGTGGCGAGGGTGCGCATCACTTCCATTGCTGGTTGCTCCAGCTCTGGGCGCCCTGGTGTTGAGGGTGGGTGAAAGGGGTGTGTGACAAGGATGCACTACACTCACCACACCCAGTGTGAGGGAACAGTACATGCGTTTTGTTTTGTTTTTGCTTTTACGTACAGCCCCCACATGCATTGTGCCCTCCCACACCCCCATTGTCCCCTCCCACACCCCCACTGTGTTTCACACCAGCACACCAACCTGTAATGTGTGCCAGGTAGCTAAACTCCATATCAAGTGTACTAACTTCACTCAGAGAGGAATACGTGGTCCAATACGGTGACGAAGCCTTGTGGGTTCGCAGGTTGATATCGCTATAGGGTATCCCTGTGGAGTGTTTGTGTGTCTTGTGGATTGTTGGTGTGCATGTGGAGTGTTGTGTATACGTGTGGGTTGTTTATGTGCGTGTGTGTCTTGTTGCTTGTTGTGTGTATACCCTACCATGATGTGTACACGCAATTCACAAGGCACTATGATAACCACCACCACTACCACCACCACTGATGACCACCACCATCACCAGCTAATCAACACACCCACCACAGCTGGTCAACATACCCACCACCTCTGGTCAACACACCCACCACAGCTGGTCAACATACCCACCACCTCTGGTCAACACACCCACCACAGCTGGTCAACACACCCACCACAGCTGGTCAACATACCCGAAGCAGAATTGAACGCCGGCAGCAGCCGCAGCCCCAATTCCAGCGCCCTGTAGAGATACAGTGCATCCCCCCCCGACAAATGAAACGCAGACAACAACCCTCCCAGTATACGAATCGTCGTCTCAAACAAATTTGTCTTGTCGTTATCCTGTGCACAACTCATATTGTGGGCAATCCACTGTCTTGCTGCGAGCACTTCTGCATCCAAGCCCATGAGCATCATGGTGTCCAGGCCATCGACCATGGTCAAACCTAAATTGAACCACTTTTCACATGTGTTGCTGACTGGGAGGTATTCATCTTGACCCCAGCATGTTGTTCTGATGTGTGTATGTGTGGGTGTGGGTGTGTGTGGGTGGGGAGGTAAGATAAAGGTGTGTGTGTGTGGTGTTGCAAAAGAAAGGTGTGTGGGTGGGTTGTGAGGTAAAAGAAAGAGGGGTTTTGGGGGTGCAGGGATGATGCATGCTTGTGTTGTTGTTATGGTATGCTGATACACAACACACACATGATACAACATACTGGTACACATCACACTGATACACAACACACATACTGGTATGCGTGCCAGCTAAATAGTGCAGCTTGCTTTATTCGCTCCTGCCGCTCCTGTGGCTCTGTTACACACTCCAAACCATCATCTGTGTGTGTACGAGCACATGTATATAGGAGTACATGTATGTATGAGCACATGTATGTATGAGCACATGTGTGTATGAGCACATGTGTGTAAGAGGACATGCATGTGTGTATACTCCCCACCACCCAATAACACCCACACCTTCTTGGCATGTGGGACGTGTATCACAAATGCCCACTGTGCGACACCGTACTGAATCATCTGCCTCTGCAAATCCATTGTCCAGTGCATGTGAAGGCTGTGGGGGGTGGGTGTACCATGCACCAAGAGGCGTACACCATGTATAGAGTACCAATGTATATGTACATGCATCAATGGATGCAACCAACAAACCTGTTGCTGCTCGACGTTTTGAAACCCAGGGGCTGCACGGTCGGGGAGCACTGCATAGGACAGCAAGCTGTACAGCACTGTGATGCCTGTGCTCGCAAGCAGCACGAGGAATATTGTGCGTCGCACACGTGCGCTGCTCCGGGGCACCCCTGCCAAAACGCCCACCATCATAATATAAAAACCATAGTATGCGACCAGTGTTTTGCTATGGTATCATTGATGATGAGAGGGTGATTTATTGTGTGTTGGAAACATTACAAAACCGTTGGTTGTGTGGACAAGAGATGCGATGTCGATGAACGTGTAGTCGAGGGTATATATTGGGTTTGTGGTTGTTCACAGCATTGGGCAAAGCAACACATAGTAACTTGAGCAAGTGATGGTGGGTGCCTGTATGTCCCAGCTACCCACAGGCAAACAAAAATCATTTACCATGAACAGCAAAAATAAAGGGCTTCAACTTTCCACCCTCAATAACGAAGACAACAGAATTAATTGTGTACAACCACTCCCCAAAATTCGACAGCCAGCCAGGAGGTTGTAGCTAGATGTTGCATTCCGCCTCCATGCAGCTGTCTGGTGCACTCACCGGTCCCCACAAAACAGTTGCACAGACCGTATTGCTGCCAAGCCCATTTAAACTTGGTCGAGCATCATTTAACAAGCCAGTGGTGCAGCAAAAGCGCAAGCAGCAGCGATGCAAGGTGGGCGCACATGTTTGACTGCACTTGTTGGTGTTGTTGTTGTGTCAACTCGCACCCTTGTGCGCAACGCGTTCCTATTGCAAACTCTCAGGCGGTAGTGAGCGTGTTGGAAGAGGCAGCGTTGCCTGCAGAATACGTCAGGTGGGGATTGTCGAGTGCTTGCGTGTGGTGGCTGTGTCGTTTGCGGTGTTGATGGTGTTGAGTGATGGTTTTGGTGTGTTTATGTATTATGGCGGCTGTGAAGGGTTTGTATATAGGGTTGGCATGAGGACGCTTGTGGATGCATGCAATACACGGGTATGAGACCATACACACAGGTATGAGACCATGATTATCCTGCGACCAGACATGAGCGACGAGGCCAGGTGTGGTTCTGGTGGTGGTGGGTTTGGCAACCCTTCTTCGGTGTACCCCAGGCCTCACCCTTGCGCACACCCTCCATGTACAAAAACAGGGATATCCAGCTTGCCAAGTTTGAGTCATTTTTGGAACAGCAAAGCTGCAAGGAGGTCAACTCATTGGTGCGCGGTCGCCAGCCATTGGCCTACCCAATGAAGGGGTACGTGTGTGTGTGTGTGAGCATGGGTAGGCATACTGTGTTTGTGTGTGGCGTTTCCACCTACGCATGCAGCACCACTGATACCTCCAAACCACACAGGAAATGGGAGGGTGTGTATGTGCTCTACACATATGCTGCACACCCATCGACGAGCACAGCAGTGCAGAAGATGCTGTCCACACCCGAGGCCGGTGGTGAGAGCAACATCTTGAGGCATATGACATTTCGGGTTTAAATGATAAAGGGGTTGGTGGTGAGTGTATTGTTGACCGGTGCCGCCACGTGTGGGTGTGTGGCGGGTGTGTTTCCGGGATGTGCACAGGAGTGACAGCCACGATATTGTTTTTGGCTGGCAACTTCTGTTTTCTTGTGCTTGTAACACCGCACGTACAAAAAACATACGTGAACACAATAAGTGACATCGATCATCAAGTGTGCTGTATACCAAAACCAGGTGCTACACAATCCAGTGATCGTTGCTCGCCGTGTAGACCATTTATCGGCCGGACGCATCATCATCACGCAGCCGACAACACATGATCATCAACATACGCAGCCACAGACAGACACAGACCAAACAACACAACAACACAACACCATGAAACAGCAAAGTTGTGCCACAGGACCACCTGTCCGACCAGCAGATTGCCTATTCCCCTTGTTTAGATCCACGTATCTTGCAGCAGCAGCATGGAACGTGGAAGGTGGCAAAAGTAGCGATGCAGACCCATCCACACCCACATCATCAGTGCAGGTCACAGCCACAGCAGGGCGATGCGAGCCCAGCGTGCGAGCCTCGCTCAACCAGCGTGTCCACATCCGCAGCATAGATAAATTGGACATACAGCAGCTAGGTGATGCTGTACAACAAGAGGAGGGCACGGGGCCCAAAGAGGAATTGCAGGTGTGTCCCTGGTGTGGGCACACTGCACATCCTGTCCAGTTTGCACATAGTTGCTACCTCTCCTCTTGGCATGCAACACAGCACCACACATACCACCACACATACCACCACACATACCACCACACATAACACAATCAACACACCCACACAGGCACGGAGGGAAAAGTTTGAGTTTTTTGAAAAACACTGCTCCCGTGTTCATGAGGGTTTGTACCTAGGGAGTGATGCTGTAGCACAGAATAAACAACTCTTGCAGCAGCATGGTGTCACCCACGTGGTTAACTGTGTGGGGTTTCTGTGTGGCAATTACCATGCTGGTGTTATGACGTACAAAACACTGTTTCTGCAAGGTGTGACGGGTGGGCACTGTGATTGCTTGCCATTGTTTGCCATTGTTTGCTATTGCTTGTATTGCATTGTCGATGAACAACTAGGTGAGCATATTTGTATACACACTTAAAAACATACAACACACACAGATACACCGAATGAAGATATTTTGTGTATATTGTATCACGTGTTTGACTTCTTAGAGGTGCTTTCTTTGTGTGTTTTTGTGTGTGCGTACTGCGTGTGTACGTGTGTGCACGTAGTGTGTGTTTTTGTGTGTGTGTGTCAGTGTGTGTGTGTCTCCTGCCAACCATTACACACACAACACACAGGAGGCATACAGTGCGGGTGGTCAGACATACGTACACTGCAGTCAGGGTGTGTCCCGGTCAGCATCATGTGTGATTGCCTACCTCATGTATAAATTACAACAGCCATATGATGTGATTTTCAAGCAAGTCAAACAGGCACGAGGTGTTGCCAACCCCAACATTGGATTTATATGCCAGGTATTGTGTGGTGTATAATGTGCACTTTTGGTGTATAATGTGCACTTTTGGTGTATAATGTTTGAATGGTGCACAATAGTAATTTAAATGGGATCTCAAGATTGATGGGAATGGTGCACAATAGTAATTTAAATGGAGAATGATGTACATACTGCAGTGTACAACAAAACTGCTATCATAGTACCATTCAAATGATGTCTACTCACCCACCACATTCCAACACCCACCACACCCACCACATTCCAACACCCACCACACTCACCACCCCCCTCCCTCCTCAAAACACACAGCTGCTGCAGTGGCACAAGCGCCGCACAACCCCCCTCACCCCAGGGGAGGTGCGCCTCTACCAGGTGGCCCCCCAATCCCAGTGGGCCCCTGGCTTTCTCGTCGCCCGGGCCCTCAAACCAGGCGGCACTGAACTCCTTGACCAACGAGGAGCATTTTTGATGCACACAGCCACATGTGTCTACATATGGCAGGGGGAGCAGTGCCCAGCAGTGATGGTGACTGATGCCCACCACCTGGCAGCACAGCTGGTGCGCTATGAGGCCCTGGGGGTGGGTATGCAGCATGTACTTGCTGGGCAAGAGCCTGAGGAGGTGAAGGGAATGCTGCAGGCGGCAACAGAGACAGCACAGCGTGCGCAGCGTGGTGCAGATGCGAAAAAGGTGGCTGCAGAGGTGGAAAAGCGTATGGCTGCATATGATGCTGCATACAAGGTGTGTTGGTTGTGTGTGTGAATTGGGTTTTGGTCGTGGTTGGGTTGGTGTAGTGTTGACCATTGGTGTAGTGTTGACCATTGGTGTAGTGTTGACCATTGACGCCTGTCTTGTGTGTGATCATGTATGTGTGCTCTTTCTTTCCTCCAAACAACAAACGCATAGTACCCCTGTATGTCCATCCAACACAGATGTATGAAGAGTATCTTGCTTCCACACGAGCACCAGGCTCTGCTCGACCCGATCAACCTCAATCTGCACGATCACATGCAACTGCCTCGGGGGACACACCCAGGAGCAACCCCAAAACGCCCCGGGCCCCCGAGCCGGGTGCAGGGTCCCCCAACAACCGCCTGCGCAAGGCACCCAAGGGGGCTGCGGGGGAGGGTACGCCTCGCACTGCACGGGGTGATGATGATGATGGTGATGCACAAGGAGATGACATGGAGGGAAAGGACGAGGGGGGGAAATAGTGCACATGATGAGGAGAGGGAGGTTTTTGAGGGGCGTGGGGCCGAAGATTGTGGTGTGCATTGTTCTGCACGTTTGACCACAATGTTTGACCACAACGACTTGGTATACACTTGCATTGGTTTGTAAACATGGGTGTATCAATGTACATTCTCAGCACACGTCGTGTAACACACATGAAATCATCACTCTTGTGTATCTTGACATGAATAATGAAGTACAAATAATGATATCAAAATAACAAAGTGGAGAAGGGAGTGTGTAGGTCAAAAAAAAGTGTCAAATGGACGTGCACAAGGGAGTGCATACACCAAAAAGAATCCACAGGACAATACTGTGCATGCACTTGTCACAATATCGTCATTGATCATTACAAATTTACCATCATTGTCCACCATCATTGTCCACGATCATTATGCATGAGGCACTACCATTTCACATTGTTGTGCATGGTCATCACTTGCCAGGGGTTGCTTGATCACCATAGACACCTCACCCCCTGACAACCTCCCACCTGTGTGTGGTGATGTACATACATGCATACAAAACGTGCTTTCTCTCGAAACATGCTCCCTTCAAACAATCCTGATATACAGCTGAATACCTGTAAAATACCAATGCACACACACCACAACCCTACACACACACTCATAACCTACACACACACCACATACCCACACCCATCCACATTCCAACCCCGCACCTCGTGACGTCAACCTCGCACGCACCCACTCCCACCCACTCGTAACCCTCCGACACAGCGCCCCCATCCACCAGGGGGCACTCACACAACCCACCTCCCCAGCAATAGGTTCTGGAAACAGCGCGAGCAATAGGGCACATGCACCCAATTGCCCAGCCAGCATCCACAGGGCGGGCCCAAAATCATTCGAGGCGTTTTCAGTCACCAATCCTAGTGTGAAAAGAGAGGGGAGTGTGGAATGAGAGGGGAGTGTGGAATGAGAGGGGAGTGTGAAATGAGAGGGGAGCGGGTAAGGATGGTGCGAGCAGAGGGGAGGGGGGTTGTACGATGATGATGATGAAGATGAGGAGAGCGACACAGGTGATCTGCATCTATATACATTTATGTGAACACTACACACCACACACACACACACACACACACACATTTCCCCCCACCTGAAATGATAAATCAAAAAAATACACAATAACCCAATACACTACAACCCAATATAATACAACCCACAGACCCCAGCATCGCATACCAACAAGGTAACTCCCTGAAAAACTTCCCAATGCTCCTATTGTCTTTATAATAGCAAACCCAGTGCTCGCAGCGGGCCCATCCAAAAACTGAGAGGGCCAACTGAGGAGGGGCCCATGGGCCCCCCATACGCCGGCACATGTGATGATGAGCATGGCATACCCACCGGCAAATCCAACTGATTGGAGGGCAAGGGGGAGGATCCTGTGGGAATTTTGGGGGATGGCAAGGTGTGTGTGCATGTGTGTGTCTATGGAAGCGTATATGTACGAGTGTGTACAACATTTACACCAGTAGTCACCACAGGGGTGCCCCACTTCACTTTCCACCCTCAGCCCCACATCAACATGCACAACCACCACCCCACATCGACACGCACACCCACCATCACCTACCCGAGCATCACAGCACCCATCAACATGGACCCAGCAGCATGCAGGTGACGCTCCTGAAAGTGCTTGCTGCTCATGGACACCAGGATCATGCACACTGCTGCTGTCGTGTAGGGCACTGTGGCCAGCATGGCAACCTTGGCAGCACCATCACCAGCAGCAAAGAGGCCACATCGATCTGCTGCTTGGTCTTCTGGGGTGTCTTCATTGGGACATGTTTTTTGTGGCGAAGGGGGTGTGGAGTGGAGGGGAGGGGTGTGGAAGGGTGTGGAGGGGGGTGGTGAGGCGTGGAGGGGTGTACAGAGGATGTGGTGGTGTTTCTTTTCACACACATGCACACCCTACTCCGCACACTCTTCCCATACACACCATCCACCCCCACGTACCCTCAGTGGTGTTGAGTGAGCCAGACAGGGATGCCTTGATTATCTGTGGAATCCAAAACACAAGGGCATCCATAGAAGACGCCATGAAAAACCTGCACAAGAAAAGAGAGGGGAGATGAGAGGGAGATGAGCAGGAGTGTGTAGCGTAGGTACCGTGTGGGTCATTGTCTTGTGTACACGTGGGAATGATGAGAAAGAAACACAGCACACACAGCACACATACCATGCAGCACTCAGCCAATACACTCGCCATTCTAAAAACGCAGCATGCGCCTTGTTTGCTCGAGCACTCCGTTGCAATTTTTTGCGTAGCGCCCGTTGTTGTCGTTGGAGCAACCAGCACCGTTCATCGGGGGTGAGAAAGTATGCACAAGCAATATTCTTCAATAACAACCACTGCGGATTGTGTGTGGGATTGTGTGTATGTGGCATTGTGTGTATGTGGGATTGTGTGTATGTGGGATTGTGTGAATGTCGGATTGTGTATGTAAGATGCATAGAGGCAAGTACACAAGTGATAGTACTATCAACCCCCTGTGTAACATGCAAGCCCCTTGTATCGTACCGGTATGCACAATCCAAACACTATGGTAGGCAAGCCCTCTAGCAGAAACAACCACTGCCACCCTGCCAAACCACCCACACCATCCATACACAAGCATGCAGCTGCAATGGGGCCCCCTATCAACCCTGTGTGTCATTGTTTTGCTTTTTTTTGCTTTTTTTGTTGTTGGTTGTAGCATGTTTGTGGATGCATGCAGTGTGTTTGATCACAAACAGACACATGATTGCTGTCATACACATACCCCTGTCCCCCACACACATACCCACCTCCCCCACACACCCATGATCGTTTTCTCAGACACACAATCACTCCATATACACACAACACATGCACCAGCAACAGCACAACTATTACCACTCACCAGCAACAGCAGTAGCAGAGCTCGTAAAGGTGTATGCAACCCCTACTTCTTGATCATTGAAGAAATGCAGCATGTGATGATACATAGCCGGATATGCACCTGCCTCAGCCTGTGATAATGATAATGATAATAATGACAATGACAATGACAATGATGATGATGATAATGACAATGACAATGATGATGATGATGATGATGATGATGATGATGATGGATGTGGGAGGTATGTGTATGTGTGGGTGTATGCGGATGTGTGTGTGGGGAACCGTGTATCCATGGGAAAACACAAGATACCATATGCATACACAATTTATCGTACACAAAATGCACAAACAATACACCACAAAAAAGCGCATCATCATAACACACCCACCCACTCCCTCCCCTTCCCCCCTTCCACACACATACCATGCCCAATAACAAGCGCAGTATGTAAAACTGCACCTTGCTTCTCAATGTGGCAAACAAGCATGCCACCGTCCCCCACACTGTCACAATAACAGCCAACCAACGAGGTGCTCCAATGAGCATACACAACAAATTGCTGGGCAACTGAAAGACAGCATAGCCAATGAAAAACAACCCCGACCCAAGCCCATAAACAGATTTGCTCCAATGCAAATCTTCAGTGAGTTGCAGTGCTGCAAAGGAGAGGTTGGTGCGATCAAGTTGACACAGGAGTGCTATTGCAAAAAAGACAGGGACGAGGCGTACAGCTACCCTACGGAAGATGCTGTCGGGACGACACTCACCCAGTGCAGGCTGTGTGTGGGTGGAGGTGGGGTGGATGGGGTGTTTGTGGGGTGGAGGGGGTTGTGTTAGTTGGTTAAAAGCTGGGAATGTGATGGTTGATTGGGAAGAAGATATGGTGCATATACAAAGCACATATGCATTGCATTCCTACACAGAAACCGTGTATGTACCACCCCATACACATATGTAGCACACTACCATTGCACTCCACCATCCCCCATAAGCATACCCCCAGCACACCCTCACCATCCCCCCTGACCATACCGGTGGACCATGATCATCCTTAGGCAGCACTGCATCCCACCCTGCACTTGTATTGGACAGTTGTGTACTTGGTGCTGCATGCAGTGAATGTGGGTCACCAGGGCTGTCTGGCTGAGGCTGGGGGACCTGGGGGGGGTGTATACACGGTGTGTTGGGAGTGTACAAACCACAGGAGGGTGGCGAGTAAGTCGGCTCTCTCTGCTTTGATTGTGGCCTCATACCTGATCACCCCACACATCTTGGCCATCGTTGTCTAACTCTGCTTGAAGCAGATCTTCTCGATGCAGGATGTTGAGCGTGTCCTGTGCATGTGTGTTGTTGTTGTTGGTGATGATACTGAACTCTGATGCTGTGTATGTACAAACCATATAAGTACTCACCTCGACAGTCTGATATCCATCTGCCACAAAAGGGGTTGGTGTGTTGTGGGTATCGTTCTGCATCATGATGAATCTATGTGTTTACAACTAGCATATCGCCGTCTTTGTGGTGCATTGTACTATGGATGTTGTTCACAGTGGTACAAGGGAGGGCATTTTAGATTAATTTAATGCGTATTATACGTATTATACATATTGTACACATACGTACGTACGTACACAACCACAACCAAAAACCAAAAACCAAAAATTGGCAAAACTTGGCATCATAAACACACCTTTGTCAATTGCCGCAATCCATCTGAAAACACATCAAGACAATCCAAAGGCTCCAAGCACCATATATCGATTGCATCAGATCACACATGGACAGCAGGTTTCAGGCGCTGCGTGAACAGCTGGCAAAGGAAATAGACGCATACAAACAATTGCAGCAAGGTGTTGAATGATTTGCATGCTATGCAGATGGATGGTGCTGTACCATCAACAACCCACCATCCATAATACACAGACATAGGCAAGGCCCAGCAGAGCATCAAGCAGTTTGTACAGCAGCAGCAAGAATGTGAAATGGTGAAAAAGGTGTGTAATGCAGTGAGATGGTGCTTTCCATCCATCCATGCCCATCCCCCATCGACCCCCATCGACCCCCATCGACCCAGGAGCTCGACCTGGTGGAGGATGGCAACAACGTATTCAAGCTTGTTGGCCCAGTACTGGTCAAGCAGGATCTGCTCGAGGCGCAAGCCAACATGCAAAAGCGACTCGACTTTATTGCTGGTGAATTGTCAAGAGTGGAGGCCAACCTGGCAAGCACCAATGACAAACGTGGGAAAAAGGAGGCAGAGGTAGGTTTTGGTGGATGATCTTTTGCACATATTTTTGCACATGTCCTGCTTTTGTGTGTACACGGAGCATGCAGAGTATGCACGTCCAAGATGGATGGAAGCTGCACGCCTGTGCTCCGTGCACATATACATTTGTTTTCACATGAAACCATCCTGCAACACAGATCATGCGCTTGCAAGGACAGCTCCAGCAAATACAGCAGGCACAGGCGAGTGCATGAAAGCACCTGCACATTTGTCGCAACAGTGTGACACCATGTGCGTTTTTGTGATGCACCCCAATTCTTGCGGTTGCCAAGAAATCCTATCTTTTTCTTTTTGCTTTTTATAATATTCAGTAACATGCTCTCATGATGCCAAATAACACGCAGTACGCTATGACTGGTATACCTACCATGGCATACCTACCATAGCATACCTACCATAGCATACCTACCATAGCATACCTACCATAGCATACCTACCATAGCATACCTACCATAGCATACCTACCATAGCATACCTACCATAGCATACCAACTGGAACAATACCTATTCAGCATGCCACAAAAACTGCACGTTGTACAAACAAGAAATACAGAACAAAGATACAAAAAGCAATACACTATCAAGTGTCCAGCAGATGTATCAGTGGACTAGGCACACCATGTAAATAGGTGTCCAGTGCTATCAGGCAATCCACAAAGTCCCTGCGACCTAGCCCCACACGAAAATGCCCCTGTGTGTGGTGGGAATCATTGGGTGGGAATCATGAGCAACCACGTGGGTTTTGAGTATGGGTATCTTGAGAAAATCAACAGGTGCTCAACCAGATACACAGTCACACACACCACCATGTGCAACCAACCACAAGCACGTACCATTGCAACAGACGGTGGGTGGTCATACACTGTGCTGGGCAGCAGCAACACCCCGGCCTGCTCAACACAGCGTGCACAAAATGCATCCACTGCTTCACCAGTGATGATCCTTGGGAATGCAACTGTACCATGGGTTGTGCGTTCCCATTGAAATGTGTCGGCGTTTCTGTGGGTTGCATGGGACACTAACATGACAGATAGAGCATGGGACACTGATGCTAGATGAAGTATGGACATGGTATATTCCAAGCCATATACACATGGTATACCCAGCACATACAGATACTATGCTGTAACCAGCCATATACACAACACATGCCACACAACATATGCCACACAACACATGCTCCTACCTGGACACAAACACCTCCAGCGCACGTGCATTCCTAGTAACAACCTGACGTATATCACCCACCACCTTTCCTGCATGCTGCAACACCACAAGCGCTAAAAACTCAGAGGGCCCTGCATTACAAATTGTTGTGTAATCCTTTTGTGTAGCAATTGAATTCATGAATGCTGTATCCTGTGAAATGAGCCAGCCAATGCGAATGCCTGGCATGCCGAAACATTTACTCATGCCTGACAATGTAATAACTTTGGGGTAGCTGAGGAGCACAGCACTGGCGTGCTGGCATGCTGAGTCGTGCGGGAGGAAGACATACATCTGTGGGTGGGTGTGAGTAGTACTCGGAGTGGATAAAGTGTAATACATGAATGGAGTATACGTAGTGAATGGAGTGTAATGCATGAATGGAGTTAACACACATCACACAACACACACCATACAACAACACACCATACATCACAAAAACACATCACACATAAGCACACCACAAAATGCTCACCCACCTCATCGCTGAACAAGTATGCATCCCGTTCACGACACAATTCAATAATACGCCGCCATTGCTGTGCACATGCAACAGCCCCAGTGGGGTTGTGTGGAAAATTGACAACAACCAGTTTTGTGTTGGGCTGCATACACTGTGCAAGGTCATCGGTGTGGAATTCAATAGCGTGTTGTGTGGGGCTTGTGCGTGGTTGCCAGTGACTAACTGTGCACCCCTGTGTTTCAGCAATCTGTGTGTGAGTGTTTGGTGTATGTGTTTGGGTGTGTGTACGGTGTGTGTTTTGTAACAGGTGAGTGTTTTTCATGTTTTTGCGTGTATTTTTGTGAATGTTTTGCTATGGATGTATGTTTTGGTAAAATACACATTGCTGTTATGATGAGCTGGATCATTGCTCCACTACTATGCCCCAAGCATTCCCCTCTATATACAATAAAACAACCCCTATAATACACTATCAAGCAATCCCTATTAAACACTCTCAAGCAATTCCTATTATACACTATCAAGCAACCTGATACAAGGACTGGTAGCCCGGGTAGGTCACCACGATGTGCGACCCAGGTGTACACAGTGTCATCATAGACAGCAAGATGCCCTCCGATGGCGCCAACACCATGACGTCGTTGGCCGTCACGAAGCTTGGTGTTGCATTGGGGTGTGTCTGTGCATTCCAGGTGTCGTTGTGCACCTGGGCAATGGCCTCACGCAGCTCTGGGTTGCCTGCATGACATGGTGTTGCGGGATGTGGCAGCATTGTGTACCTCGAAATACAACCTGCAAAAAACAACCTCAACATATGCACATGGGTATGTACAGTGCAGAACATTCACCTCTTGTATGAGTGTAACTCAGTTTCAAGTTGTTCCATGCCTCCCTCTGACTGGGTGTGGCCATGTGTAGTACTTGATTGATGGTGAGCGCCTCGCAATCGGATGCACAGGCAAGATGCTTGACATGATGTTCATATTCGTCAAAATAGCGCTCTAGTTTGAATGGGGGATGGATGGTGCTGCTGTGGGTTTGCTGTGCGTTTTCATGGGATGACATGGGATTGGGATGGGTGTTGATGGGTGATCTGTTGGGTGTATGAAAAGGATATTGTGCTGTGTGTATGTGTGGCTATGTGATTCTACGAATAACTATGTTGCAGAGCACATTTGCAAGGAAATTTACTGGGAAAATATACACGGTCAAAGATAGTCCACACCTTGCTGTGCTGCACGTGCAGTGGTGGTGGTTGAGGGCTTGCCAAGGGCCATCACACACCATATACGTGTGTCACTCCACCATTGTGCGCATATGGGTTGCATTCATGTGGAGTGCATTCTTGTGCGAGGGCCCACCAATATGCCTGGGCAGGATCTATTGTAGGTTGCCTATACATTTGTTTGCAGATAAAATTCGTAGAAAACCCCAAACCCTTGCACAACATACAACATACACAGGAAGAGCGTGTGTGCAATGGGATTGTGATAAACCTATGCAAGATCACACACATGCCAGTGTTGATGTAACGCTGAAAACCATGTCAACCATGCGTTTCACACACTGCATGCGATACATCGAATGATCAACAGCTACCCTTTCGCGTAAACAGCTATTTGCTCTGCTCGTAACGCACAGCATCACGCTGTCTACAATGGTGTGCATGTCTACAACAACCAGGGCGGTGCTTATTGTCGTTCTTATTGCTGCATACCACCCAACAGATGGTGCCCACAATTGCAAGAGCAATGGTATGTTCACATGGAGCACACATACTGGGTGAGCCTACTTTGATCCCCCACCATCCTGTCCACAGAGGACATCCAGTGTGTCAATGAGGACCTCATCGCAGCATCTCAAACCACAAGTAATCCTACTACTGAAAGTGCACAATGGGTGATCCAATTGGGCAATGCACGTACGTGATGCTGTCGAGATGATGTTGCTCATGCCCCCCATCCATGCTCTCCTTCAACACATAGGATGCACGAGCCTTGCCAACATTGAGTTTACGGGAGGTAGCAACATCAACACCAATGGCTGTGCCCCTGATCAGCAAGTCACCAGCGCCCAAGCATGCTGTGCGCGCTGCGTCACCACCCCGGGCTGCTTTGCCTATTCGTTTCTCACTGCCACTGCCCCCTCGTGTGCGGGAGCGTGCTACTTGAAACGTGCTGGTACACGACGCACTGTCAATAAAAATGCTGTGTCTGGGTTGGTCACGACCGTTGCGCCCACACCATCTCCATCACCCGGTGTGTTCTGTATGTGTGTGTTGTTGGCTTTGTTGTGTGGCTTAAATACAACGCCCGTGAGTATCGTTTAGCATTCCACTCCTTTCCCCTCCCCTACAATTCCCATGCCTACCTTGTGCCTCACAACCCTCACACCTCACATCTACCTCACACCCCTCAGGTACATGTCGTGTGCATGTCGACACTGCGTTCACTGGGTCTGACATTGTGGATGGGTGTGCCCCTGCACATGTTACTGACTCAGGAAACCACTGCTGCCACAAGTGTCATATGACCAAAGGTGTGTTTTGGGGGAGGTGTGTGTGTGTGTGTGTGTGTGTGATGTGTGTGTGTGTGTGTGGTGTGTGTGTGTGTGTGTGTGGTGTGTGTGTGTGTGTGTGTGTGGTGTGTGTAGGTGTTGCTTGATGTATACTGTCATCGGTCTCATAGGCTGTGCATATCCCCACATCCCACATACACCCTTTCCACACACACTTGCACGTGTACCCCACATCTCCACACACCCTCAATTCCCTCTCTCACACACTCTCAATTTCCCCCTCTCTCACACCATTCACCCCCCCTTCTCTCACGTATTATTCACCCCCTCTCTCACACACACCCAGGGTGTATGGCTTGGACATGGCACAACACAACTGGCACTCATGCATGTCCAGGTGCATGCTACCTCAAATCACAACCGACTGGCCAAATACCACTGCAGGTGTATGTAGTATTGGGTGTGATGGTATTGCGTGTGATGGTATTGGGTGTGATTGTATTGCGTGTGATGGTATTGGGTGTGATGGTATTGCGTGTGATGGTATTGGGTGTGATGGTATTGGGTGTGATGGTATTGCGTGTGGTACAACACTGACCATGCTTGATTGTGTGTATGCACAATGGAGTGTATGTGAAAGCAAGTAATGCGAGCTGCCCATCATCACCATGTTCCTGGGGTCTGTAGTGAAATCACACACACACACATACACACACGCACACCTATACTACGCCTCCACAAACATGGTTGGGTCTGTGCTGAAATCACACATACATATATTACTCCTTACACTACCCTATACTACACACCACACACCTAACCTGCACCTACAAAACCACCGCTTTGTACACAAAACCCTTCACAGGGTGCCATCAGTGGTCATGTACAGGAGCCCACCACCACCCTGCATGCTGGTGACACTGCAGCGCTTGTACAAAGCAATGAACGTCTGCTACTTGTGCCTCCCTCCCCGCTGCCCCCAAGTATGTGTATTGTATCAAATATATTGTATTGTATCATTAGGATGCATGTTTGTGTATTGTATCATAATGATGCAAGTTGCGTGCTGAAAGATGTGCTCTGTGCACGTGTCGGGCCATGTTGATGCATACAATGCTAGTACACCGATATAATGCTACCATACAATGAAAGTACATACCTCGCACATGTTTTAATGCACACCCAACCCCACACAACAATCCCGCACGACAACACCACACTACCCACCCCCACCCCCACAACCCCACAACCCAATACAACAGGCACTTGGTCACAATTCTGCCCCACCGCCACCTATTCCCGCACCTCCTCCCACATAATCATTGGCACCACCCTCAACCAGCTCTGCACCTCCAGCACCCAAGTCTTTCAAAACCCACTCGGCTGCTGTCAGAGCTGTGCAGCATCAAGTGCATGTAGTGCATGGATGCATGTGGCGGGGGGTGGAGGTGGGGTGTTGTCCTGTGGGGCGACGTGTGTGTTGTTTACTGGGACGGTAATGTTGCAGCCGATTGGGGGACAGGTGTCCCATGTGATGAGTGGGTTGAGGCAACCACGATTGACTGCAATGGCGAATGGTGTGTTTTTAGGGTGTGGAGTTGTTGGGAGGGGTTGTGGGGTTGTTGGGTGGTTGAAACAATACACCTGGGAAACATCTGGGTGCTTTGTGTAATTGCACCATACATGCCCATGCACGTGTAGAGCCACCATCACTCCCAATCTACTCCACAACACCCTTGTCAGTCTATCTACAACAACCCTTTCATACACCCCCCACCCCCCACCCACACACACAGGGCCCTGCATGATTGTGGATGCACTCAACCTCGCCTCCTCCCCCCTGCTCATCCCCTTGCTTCCAGAAACATCATGCATGGCAGTCAACAGCCCAGAGAACTGTTGCGCTCAGTGTAGAAGCTACCCTGGGTGTCAAGCATGGCGGTATACAAAACCTCTATGGACAGCGGGGGCTGGGGCTTCATGTGCTGGCCAATGCCACATGTTTCGATACAATAATACAGCCCTGTCTTCCTCTTCCCCCTCTTCCCCGTCCTCCTCCTCTTCTTCCTCAACCACCCCAACTTTCAATCCAGTGTTGTTGGTTGCATCAGCCACCCCTGCCAATTGGGCCCCCAGCTTTATCATGGGCTTTGTGCTCAACGATTCCCTCCCATTTCCCAACCTTACCTCCCCCATGCCAGCACCCGCAGTCACCCCAGCCATGCGCTCCCCTCTCATTTCTCCTTCGGCACCTCTTTTTCCTGTTTCGGCACCCCTTTCCCCTATTTCCACCACAGCACCCACGCCTGCACCTCCCCCCTGTCCAGCCTGCCCTCCCCTCCGGGCAACAGCCTGTGCATGCACCACTGCGGATAATGTGGGGTTGGTGGGAACGCTGCTGCAGGCGTCCTGTGTGAGCAATACACAAGTACCGACCAGTGCAACGTGTTGTGAGCGATGTAGGGTAACGGCTAATTGTGTGGCGTATAGCTGGGCAAAGCTGAGTGCTGTACACTGCCCAGGTAGGGGAAAAATGAAATACACAAATAACAATGAAATACACAAACAATAATGAAATACACAAATAATAAATAATGGAAATACAAGGGCGGGGTGGGGGTGGGGGGGGTTGTAGTGATGTGTGTTGGCAATTATGTGTTGAGGTGTGTTGGGGTATTGTATATGCATGGCATCACAACAAACCCCTCTATATAACACACCACCACCACCACACACACATACCACCACAACAACACACAGGTGGTTGCTGGATGTATAGCACAGTACAGGAGCAAGTATACAATACAACATGGGTATCAGGGGTCCCACCAGGACAATATTTTCTTCCAGAACCTGCTCCTAGTGAACCAGCCCCTCTAACTGCGTCCAATTGGGGGCCCATGGAACCCCGGGCCCCTGTACCTGGTATGTCTCTCTCTCTCTCTCTCTCTCTCTCTCCCTCTCTCCCTCTGTGTGTGTGTGTGCTTGTGTTTGTGCTTGTGGGTGTGGGTGTGGGTGTACATGTAACGTACATTTCCATACACACACATACATTACATACATTACGCAGTTGATACATGATGCATAGTACATAGTGTACACTTGTATACCACACATACTGTACACACCACATACCACCATCACAAAAACCAGCCCCACCCCCCACCTCCACCCCCAAACACCACGCAATCACAGCAACATGCAACACATTAGCGCAAGTGGATGCAGCAGGTAGTAGCATGTTTAATGGGTGTGGTAACACCTACCCAAGTGCACAGGGGTGCTGTTCTCATTGTCAACGTGTTGTTGACTGTGTGGCATACACATGGTTTGACTACAACCACACAGCATGTCCAGGTGCGTGTGGGTGTGTGTGGGGGTGTATGGGGGGGTGGGAGGTTTATGAGAGATGGGCAGGAGTGGGTATGTTTGCGTTTGAGTGTGTCACACACACAAATGCACACACAAATGCACCCACACAGGTTCATGTTGGCTCAAGGCTGCATTTAATACATCTTTATTTACACAACGCGCAACAGCAACAACTGGGTTTAAGGGTTCACCACCCACGTTGCCTAACAGCTTGCCAGTGGTTGCCACTACCACTGTCAACACGTATGTGGTGACTTGTGGGATGGTGCTTTATTGGATGGTGTTTTATGGATGGTGTTTTGTGGGATGATGTTTTCTGTGGGATGTGCTGTTCTACATGTGGGTGGTGTTGGGAAAACATGTGATGTGTGTGTGCTTGTGCACATGCTTTTTGGAGGAGGGCAAGTATCAATGATGTCAGATTATGCGCCTCTTTCTCCCCCATTATGCGCCACTTTCTCCCCCATTATACGCCTCTTTCTCCCTCCCACAGTATTGTAGCCTCACCACAACAAGGGACTGTGCACATGGATGGTGGCCGTCGTATACTACAACCACAATTCCCTCCCAACACCCCCATGGGTAGGTTTCTTCTGTGTGGCTGCACTCCCCTCTGTTTTTCCCTCTCTCCCACGCATTTTCCCTCACTCCCCTCTTTTTTCTCCTCTCTTCCACATATATCCCCTCTTTCCCCTTTTTTTCCCTCCCCTCTACTTTCCCACACCCACACACAGAGGCAAGGCAGGATGATTGGTTTTTGGACAACAACCCACATGCTCTACCTCTCCACCCATATAGATTTCGCAGCACTCTGTTTCCTCACCCCAAGGGCTGTCCACCTTTTACTGTTTACCAGGTGTGCCATCTACATGTACACCTGTATCTACCTCACAACCACTATGATACCGCATACACTGGCACATGTATATTCACAACCACTATGATGCCATGTCCACACTACAATACCCTCCAACACCCCCTCAGGTGCATATCTACAGGCAGTGGGTGGATGACTTGACTGTGACCATCCCCATATTCCGCTCCACAGAGTACAACCCCTATGGAAACATCACCCATGCATGGGGGGGGTGTTTTCCACACATGCAAATCCTACACAAAGGTGTGGTGGTGGTATTGTGCATGCTGTGTGCTATTCCCACACATTCCCACATGTTCCCCCCACGCATTCTCCGCCCACACATTTCCAATCCCCCCACATGACCCTCCCCAAACACCCCCCCTACACACACCCCTACACACACCAAGATTGAAAGAGTTTCTTGAATTTTTGCGCCTACACACCCCTATACACACCCCTCACAGGTGATATGGCAAACAATCACAAGTGGCCTATTCGTGCATGGCACTCGCTATCCACTCCCCCCATACCAGCTCGTGCATCTGATGGGGCGCTTGTGTGGGATGATGCATTTGGTAATATAGGCAGCTTTCACTGGCAGTTTTCTGATCAAACCATTTACACTGCTGTACAGAGCCTTGGTGTGTGTTTGGGGGGGGAGGGATGGGGGGGGAATGTTGAGGGGGGAGGGGAGATGTGTGGGATTGTGTGGGAACATGTGGGAACGAGTAAGGAGGGTGAGCGATTGTAAAAAGCATGCATATTTTATGTAAGCACACACTCCCTCTCATCACCCTCCCTCTCATCACCCCTTCCCGCCCCAAGCTCCCCCCCCACTGCTCCCCCCATCCCCTCAACAGACCCCTGTGGCCCCCCCAACGGCCCAGATGCATACTACACCAACCGACCCTATGGCCACGAGTCCCTATGCACACTACGAGGTGGCACGTGGAACAGCACATGGGATGAGACGCTTGCGACGCCCACACGCGACCCTACACAATTTTCATGGGGCAAATATGTACCGCAATCCCCACCCAATGTGCCTGGTAATTGGACGCCGTGGTACACCTCATGTGGATATGAACAGGTGTGTGGTGGGATGGTGTGTTGGTGTGGGTACCATGTGTTTGGGGGTGGGGGGGGGGTGTTTGCATGGTGCTTCGTGTGTGTTGTGTAGTCTGGATTGTGAATGTTTGACCATGTTTGACCTACAACATGACTTGTATATCATTCTCCAATCACAATAACATCACTATCACATTATTTTTGCATACCTATCACATGACTATCACATCACTACCACCAGCACAACACACTCCTCCACACACACACACACAGTACTGCCCCCGCAACAAAGGGGACAACACTGGCATCAACACCTCCAAACCCTCCTACTGTGGTCCTCAATACAACCTCAAACCTGAGCTGCCAGTGCAGTGGAACTATGTACACCCTGCTGGCAGTGGTGGTAGTGCTAGTGGGAAGAAGAGGAGGAGGCTTACTGGTGGTGGTGATGGGACGAGTGGTGACGGGGATGTGAAGAGTGGTGATGGGGATCTGACGAATGGTGGCAGTGATACAGGTGAATGATGGTGAGGATGAATGGCTGTCATTCAATATCGTTATTTCAATCTCATCATCATCTCAACACCAATCAACAACAGGGCTTTTGCCAAAAGCAGCAGCACAGGCATGGCATGAGGAGGTAGCTGCCAAGGAAGCTGCCTTACGAAAACTGCTGATGAACCCACAATACAATACTGCTGATAAACGGTGTGTGGATTGAGGGAGGGGTGGGTGGGGGTGTATCCAGGGTGTGCTTGGGGATAGTGTTTCATGCAGTGGGGATAGTGTTTCATGCAGTGGGGATAGTGTTTCATGCACTTATCTGAACAAGCACATGTACTCGTACAATTATACACATGCCCACATACACATACCCACATGCCCACATGCACATACAACCATACACATACACCCACATACACCCACATACACCCACATACACCCACATTCACCCACATTCACCCACCCATACCCATACCCATACCCATACACACACATTCACCCACCCACACCCATATATACGCACACATACCCCCTACCCCTACAACAGGGCCCTCATGGCAGACCTTGATGCTGCGTATGCTAGACGTCCCCTGGATCATATACAAGATCCTGTTGTACAAGCAATGAAGGCAATTGCAGCAGAATCAGCAGCAGAGGTGGGGGGTGTTTTTTGTGGGTGCAATGAGAGGGGTGATGTGTGAAATGAGAGGGGTGATGTGTGTGAGAACGAAAGGCGCAATGTGTGTGTGTCACACATTCACACATTCAACCCCACCCCACCCACCCCCACACAGGAGGCTAGCATTCTCTCAGGTGATCTCCCACCCAAGGAAGAGCTCCTCACTATGGCACTCGAACAACTGCAACACAACAACAACCCTGACAACCAGGACGATGACAATAATAATAAAACTGATGGTGATACTATTGATGATAATGATAACAAGAATGATAATAACTATACTGACAATAATAATAATGATAATAATAATAATAATAATAATGGTAATAATAATAATGGTAATGGTAATGATGACCACACCACTGCACAACACCACCACACCCACCAAGCTGCACGTGGTCGTGTGTTGCAAATCACACCATGGACATCCGACCCTGGTTTGCCTATAGGGTTTGTAGATCCTGCTCCTCAAGGCACACACCCCAAGTGCAGCTGGTTTGGGCCCTCCACTCGTCATATATCAGGGTTTACAAGTATGAGGAGTGAGATGAGATGTAGGGAGATGAGGAGAATTGTTGGGTGTTGTTTTTGGGTGTTTTGGCTCAATACATACACAATACATACACAATACATACACAATACATACACAATACATACCCACGCACCCCCCCACAACCACACCCACACACAGCCCAGGGCAATTATGGTTGGAAGCAATTTTTCGAGTCTGGTAATCAGGACATGAGGACCAGTTGGCCTGGCACTGAACCCACTTGCACCTACCCAAGCACGCTGTGGTTTGGTGTGGAGGATTTCATGGCGTTTCCATATGACTATCCTGTTTTGGGATTGGTGGCTTCGGTGAGTGTGTGTTGTGGGGGGGGTGGGGTGTAGGGTGGTTGTGTCAGACATATTCACATAGATGTTTTATAGACATACACAGACACACACAACACACACACAACACATATACGGTAATACAAACATTTACACACCCTAATACACACCCTAATACACACCCTAATACACACCCTAATATACACACCTACACACCCCACTACACACCCCACTACACACACCTACACACACCCTACTACACACACAGAATCGCTATGGCATAGTCAGGCGTAAGCGCACCAGCAACACCACCAATGACAGTGAACCCACCTACTTATTCTCTGAAGCAGGATACAGCTTGATAGCAGTACGTGTAGTAATCGCTTATGTGTGACTGGGTGTTGTTTGTGTGTTACGCATACGCCCTACACCCACACACCCATGCACACGCGCACACCCTTCACACCACACACCCTTCACACCACACACCCTTCACACCACACACCCTTCACACACACACACACACATCCTATAAACACCCTACAACACCCTACACACACCCCACAGATGACGCAACCCAGTGATTTATACAATACAGAAATACTACACCAATTTACAAAATACGGCAGGGAACCCACCTCGATATGGGCCCAGGCAGGGGCCCACCCATATGATGGTGTACTGCAAACAGTGGTCAAACCTGTGTGGAACATTCCGGTGGGGGGGACTGCGTACTGGCAGGTGTCTCTTCGTGGGTGCAATGCAGACTAGTATGTGGGGGGGGGTATGCATGTGTGTGGTGTATGTATATACTGGGTGTATGTGTGATTGACTACACCTGCATGTTACCTGAGTAAAACCAACCTTGCATACCTATACCGTGCACATTCCACACCCACACTTACACACTCACACCCACCCACCCACACCCACACCCACACATACCCCCCCCCACACTCCCACACAAACAAACAAACACAGTGGAGGATATTTGTTGGATTCATGGCAAGCCTACATTGATGGGGAAATTGAAAGAGGAAAGAGGGGTTACTTGATAGCGTCCTCCACCTGGTACAACCAAGATGTATGTGTGTTGGTGTATGCATGTGTTGGTGTATGTATTTGTATGTGTGAAGGTTGTCATGTCTGTGTATACCACAAGCAATACCATCAATCACATAATTATCATCACACATACACCCAAACCATCATCATCACACACATGCACACACACCCAAGTACACACCCAAGTACACACACATGTACACACACATGTACACACACATGTACACACAGGTCACTACAGTGTTGACCAATTTGACCGCCATGAATTTGACTTCTGGTTGGCATACCCTGGAGCTGCACCTGTTTCAGCGATCACAGCGGCCCTCTTACTTTCTAGCTCCAAGAAAACGTATGTGTTGTTGTAGCACTATACGCACATGTGTTGTAATCTACACACACATACTTTCTCTCTTCACAAACACTTTCTCTCTTCACATACTATATCTACACACAGTGGTATCCAAGCATTGGTTTGAGGTCATCAGTGATTGGCCCACTAGAACAAATGCAGAGGGCAAGTGTAGTGATTGGCTGACATACCCATGCTTTGAAGGTGTGTGATGTTGTTCACCGTTTGACCGTTTGACTGTTTGACCAAAAGTGTTTGACTGTTTGACAGATGGGTGTTTGACCAGGGGACATTCCACTGGGGTACCATCCGCCACCACCCGGTTTATATACACCTCTCCCTCCCTCCCACCCACATAGGTATATACACTGAGCAGCGAGACTCCAATCTCCGTCTCAAGTACACCACCAATGTGTGGTTTGATGATACCTACAGACCTGCTGCTCAGTGGCTTGACTGGAATTCCTACCAACGCTACTTCAACCTGTACTTTGTATGGGTGTATGCTTTACGCTTGTACTGTGTGTGTGTGTGTTTGTGTGCTTCAACTTGTACTTGTATGTGTGTAAACCCTACCCATGTATACACACCACACATAACACACACACACACCACACATAACACACACACACACCACATAACACACACACACACACCACACACTACGCACACTACCCCCCCCCAAAACACACACAGTTTGACATGCGTTGGCTCAAAAGCAGGGGTCAGGGTGTGCGCAAGGTTACGTTGTACATCAACATTGAGTTCTCAGGTTATGCTACACGAGCGCCAATCAATCCACCTCAATACCTGCGATTTGAGCTAAAAGCACGACGTGGACTGATGCATTACCCAACGTATGTGTTTGGTTGTTTGTGTGAAAGAGAGTGAGAGAGAGAGAATGTGTGTGTGTGTATGCGATTCTCCGTACATACCATCACATATCATAGTTATATACCTACAATCGCCACACGCTTTCATGCCCACACCCACAGGTTCAACACCACTGACGCCAATACCCGCCTGCGTGTGGATGGGTGGACATTGGTAGGTGAGCTCTTGATGCCCAAACACAACGTGCCGTGGTATGGACGCAATTCCTACATCGGTATTGATCTCAACACGAGCTGGTTTAATGACGCACTTGCTGATGTATGTGTGCGTGGGTGTGAGATTTGAGTGGTGTATTTCCCCAACGTGGGTGGTGTATTGTGACGCGCAAGACACCTGGGTCCACCTCAACAGGGTCGGGACCCATCATTCACCTTGTCATTAGAGCCAACACAATCGGTGGATGCAACAGTAAACATCCGTACAATGTGGTCGTGGAGGCACTCTCCTGGTAGTAGGGGTGTTGAGTGGTTTGCTCACACACACACACCACACACCACACACACCACCATCTCCATCATTGACACAGGTGGACTAGGACCATTTATGCGTTTTCTTCCTGCTGATCCCGCGTGCAATCACATCATTCGCTAATTATGTGTAACAATACAGTATCCACTTTGTAAACAAACATAGTCCATCAAAACATGCATCTTGTAAAAGCTTTGTTGCTTGGGACAGCCCAAGATGGTGGCCTCCCACAATCTGGCTGCTTTTGTAACAACTGCATGCAGCTTGCACCTCGCAACGTGGTGAGTTTGGCCCTTGTAGAGCATGCAGCAGACGATGGCATGCATGTCTGGTTGATCGACCCCACACCAGATGTCAAGCAGCAACTGCGTCTGCTGCATGACATCGACCCCAATTTTCAGCTGCGTGGAGTATTCATCACACACCTTCATGTTGGGCACTACATGGGCCTCACACAGGTGTGAGATGGTGTGTACAGCACAAGATGTCGATGCAACCATCACCATCCCCACACCCACACCAACAGTTTGGCAAAGAAGTCATGAACACCGACAACCTTCCCGTCCACGCCAGCCAATCAGTTTGCGATTGGCTGATGTCCAACGAGCCATGGAGGACCTATGTCGAGGATCACAACATTGTCTTGCATCCCATCCAACCACATGTCCCCGTGCACGTTGGAGCCTGCTTGTCTGTCACACCCCTACCTGTACCACACAGACATGACTTTAGCGACACCATGGCATTTATTGTCAATTGCTGTTGTGATGCTGTTGAACAGGAAACAACACAGAATACAAGGAAGAGGTACATGTGGTGGTGTATGTTGTAGGTGGTACACACTACACATTGTACACACACACTACACGTTGCGCACACACACACACCGCAGCAACATCTCCCCCCAACACACAACACAGAGTATTGCTCTACTGCCCGGACACAGATGGCTTTCCCTCATGGACCCCATCCCTCTCCCACACACTCGCCTCCATTGACATCGCCCTTGTAGATGGCACCTTTTTCGATGCACATGAACTCCCGGGGCGTGACCTGAAAACCATCCCCCACCCCTTTGCATGTGACACCATCCCCATGCTGCATGCAATTGACAAAAACAACCCGGATTTGCCAAAACCCACCGGAACATGGACGCCTGGAAAACCGGGCCCGGGGCCCTTTACGGGTACCCTACAGGGCAAGGAGATTGTGTTGGTGCACTTGAATCATTCCAACCCCTTGTGGAGGGGTGAGAGTGTGCAGCGGCGATGGGTGGAGGAACGGGGGGTGGGGGTAGCCGAGCAAGGAGATGCATGGGTGCTTTGTGGTGAAGGGAGGAGTGGAAAGGGAGTGTGATGGGACGAGTGGAAAGGGATGATTGAAAAGGGAGCGTGAAGGGAGTGAAAAGGGAGTGTGAGTAGTGGAGGAGCATAGTGGGGACGATGTTTGTAGAGCGCGTGTATGATGCGTGTGCATTTGTTGATTTTCATGGGTATCTGTGATTGCTATTTTGTAAAAATGTGTGGGAGAAACGTATGTGTGTGTTGAAAAACTATACGCAATCAGTATTCGGTGAGCAGCATTATACACATGCCCACATGATTGCTACACACATGATCGCCCGCATAGTAAAAAAACAAAATACATGCACGACAGCCTGCACATAAATGACCACCGCATGACCACCACCATCACCATCCTCAGCGCCCCCTCATGGTGGCATCACACAAACTACCTCCCACCCATGCCTCTACAATTCTCAATCATCATCCTCTCCAATCATCAATCATCCTCTTCCTCTACAATGTTCAATCATCATCCTCTACAATTGTCAATCATCTTCCTCTCCAATCATCATCAATCCTCCTCCTCCTCCCGGCCCCCCTCCTTTTCCGCTCCCGCATCCCCCCCGCCCGTTTCCAACTTGACCCTTTTTGGTACGGGTGCATCGGGGGGGCGCTCCCCAAACCCACCAGCTGGCGCCACTGGTTCAATATTGCTCACGTGCTCTAAGAGGGTTTGTAACAATTTTTGCAATGCTTCTGGTTCGTTTTCGTTCTTCTGGTCTTCATGAGGTGGTACATGCAGTCGGAAATCTGGTGCATAATATTGCAAGTACTCGTGTGGGGGGAGATCTTCATCAAGATCATGACCTGGTGGGGTTGGTGGATGTGTTGGTGGATGTGTTGGTGTATGTGTGTGTGTGTGTGTGTGGAAATGTGTGTGGATGTGGAAATGTGTGTGGGGGGGACAAAAGTTGACTTGTATCCAACACACCCACCAACGCACCCACCAACATCACATACCAAGCAGTACGCCTGTCTCATATGCCCAGCATCGAGCCACATTGCACATGGTGTACCCACCACCACCCACCACCAGTGTAGGCAGACCATAGTCAGCCATGAATCGTACACAACGGGCATGCCCACGTACAGTCAGGTTGAATACACCAAGACGATCACCGGAAATACTATCAGCACCTGTGGATGGGGGCGGATGGTGGGAATGGGTATGGTGGGAATGGGGAGGACAAATATGTACCATAGCAGGCACATCACATACTGCGCATCACACACTACATACTACCACTGCCTCATACTGCACACTGCATACTACATATTGCACATCATCCATCCCATCCAATACACCAACATCCGCCTCCACCAGCCCCCCCTCTCTCTTTCTCACACCTACCTACACCCACACCCACACCCACACCCACACACATACCACACTGTACAACAAGGGCACCAGGTTGATATCGCTCCATTATGGCAGTCATCAGTGGCCTAAAAATCTGTTCATAGGTCTCATCCGTGATGCCATCAGTCAGCGGTACATTAATGCTGTAGTACATTCCGGGACCTATTGGTTTATAATGGGAGGTTTTTATGATGGGAGGTTTTTATAATGGAGTATCATGATAGATAACATAGAAGAGGAGGAGGAGAGGAGGAGGTTTATAATATCAGTGGGCATCTACTGGTTTGGAACACTTGCATTGTGTAATCCACACCCCAACCCATCACACCCTCATACAACCGCCACCCACCATTGCCCACGTTGAGCAGCCCACCAGTGCCTGGGAAAAACTTGTTGCCAAACTTGTGTATAGATACTGTCAATACACGACCTGTGTGTGATAAAAGAGAGCGTGTGCATACATATGTTTGTGTGCAAAAACATGTGCATGCATGCGTATCTGTGTATGATTTCCTCTTGCACAGACACAAGCAACAACAAGCAGCAAATTCCCAAATCCCACACCACATTTGCCCACACATTTGCCTACACATTTACCTACACATTTACCCACACACTCTCCCTCACATTTGCCTACACATTTACCCACACACTCTCCCTCACATTTGCCCACACATTTGCCCACCACCCCATACAACCCCCAGCCCATACTTGTTGTCAAGAACGCTTCTTCCACACCATCCCCATGATGCACATCCAAGTCCAAATACAACACCCGTTGATGGTACTTCAGGAATTCCAATATACCCAATACAATGTCATTTACATAGCAAAATCCGGATGCTTCTGATTTCTTAGCATGGTGGAGGCCGCCTGCCCAATTGATTGCTACATCTGCTGCATTGCTGTTGAGCCATGCTGCGCCACCAATAGAACCACCTGCTGAAATCTGCGTGTGGAATACAGGGCGTGTGTGGAATAGAGAGTGTGTATTGGGAGGGTGTGTATTGGGAGGGCGTATGGGGAGGGTGTAAAGGGTGTGTGTGGATAGAGAGTGTGTACGAAAACATGTGTGTAAAGTGTTGCAGGTAATGTGTACATATCAAGTATTTGCGAATGACAGCAGTCCATTATACGACAGCACTACATGCAAGTCGGCATAAATGCGACAACACACATACGCACATACACATAGTACAAATGATACACAATACACACACAACACACATGACATCATCATTGTACGGCATACCTGTGCAAGGGTATACATGCCATGAAACACAGGACAGTCTGATTTTGCCAATGCAAACTCCCTCACATCTTCCAACATGGTTCTCTGTGTGTAGATGAGAGAATGTGTGTGTGTGTATAAATGTTGTTGTACGTATGGGCCGAGTATGTACAGGGAGCAGACTCTGTGCGCACAAACAATCATCATCAAAAGGCTATACACGCAACAGAACACACACATACAGGACAAACCCCAAGCTCCTCCAACCTGATTGTCAGGGGTGACGGTCTGCAAAAAGTGCAAATACTCCTCATCGTGGAAGGCTGCCATGTCCTTGGTGCTCGCTCTATACGGCACGAGCATTTCCATTTGCTTGTACAGACCATAGTGCATCACCAGGGCATTGGTCATGGACAATCTATGAGGCTTCATTGGGTGGCCTGGGCCAAAGTGTGTGCTACCCACATCAGGGTCGTAAAAGTAGGCGACCTGTGGGGTGTGCAAAAGTGTGTGCTAGTGTTGGTTTGTGGCAGTGTGTACTTCTTGTGTATGTGCTATAGAGAATGGGCTGGAGAATAAACTGCTATGTATAGCTGTTCAGGAAGTGTGAATGGGGCATGCGGTGCTGATCACCTCAATAGGGTGCACAAGGACACGTTTTCGTGCTTGTATGCTATTGGTGGATATACTAGTTATATAGAGGCACAGTGGTCGCGTACCTTTTTCTTTCTGGGCATGGCAGAGGGGTGTGGACGACGATGCTGGTGTGGTGGGTAATTACAGGTTTGCGTCGGGTGCTCCTGTGTGGTGCTGCTGTGTGGTGCTGCTGGTGTGTGTGATTGGTTGGGAATGGGCTTCTATTTGTGTTTGCACACTTGTTGATTCAGCGTTGACAGTTGTGCCCACACTATGCAGGAAAAACCACTTGGGGGTGGTTTTGCAGGGCTGGTTTTTTGCGTTGCCCAAAGGATGCTTGGGATTGCAAATGATATTGCGCATGTGAAACACACACGTATACACCACAATACCAACATCACACTGCTATCCAACTCGTTACATCCTTGTGTATGGGTGTCGAGACCCCCAAGCAAGGACGTCTCTTGGATGAGCACAACATAGCACCGCGAGTGGGTGTTCAGGCTGCCAATGGGACCTACGTATTGGTACATTGCGGTTGCAAAAACAAGTGAATTTGATCATGGAAACACGACATGGCACACACACGACCAGGCATTCCGTAACGACAAAGAGCGAGATCAGCAACGAAAGAATTGCATAGAACACGTGGAATCCAGGTGCAAAGAGGGCGTGCGGTATGTGCGCACCATCACGGTGTCTGGTGTGTGTGTGCACTATCACACGCGCATCCTCCCACACAGCACTGGCTGCAGCGTGCAAGCACTCAGAGCATGTGCACCACCCTGGTGGCATCGAATACTACCATGGATGCACAAGCCGGGTATGCAGTGGTGTGGCTTCTTGCAGGCAAACCCACCCTCACAGTCAAAATCCCCACCACAGACTATGCAGCAGTCGATGCATGTGAGCAGGCATTTATGACCCAGTGTGAAGCACGTGGTGCAGAGGCATGTGGGCAGCATGCTGATGGCTTTTGCGTTCGGGCGTTTGCAGGGCCCACAGTCAAGGATGTACAACAGGCAGCACCTGGAAGACATTGACCACACTCAACTGGAGGACTGCTTGCACCGCTTGTACTGCAGTATTGTGTTTATACACACATACACTTGTGCATACAGCACCTTGATTTCTGCTGCAAATTTTCGTATTGCAATTTTGATACACAATGACCATTGGAACATCACTACTCGTGTCATGCACACCCATGTGCACAATAGCACAGGTTGCATAATTACTACACAATGATGTTGCATCATCAAACATGTCAGTCTGCCATATCCACGTCATCCAGTGCACTTGCGTTGACCACCACATGCTGGGTCAACCATGACAGCAATGCTTGTGGTGCATTGGGATGTTTTGACAGGCCTGTTTGTATCTCTTGACGACTGACACGAAGCTCCATGGGGGCATGCTCCAACCAACTGGCACGACTGGGACGCCTATTTTTGTTGTGTGTTTGTGTGTTTGTGTGTGTAAGTGGAGGAGGGACATTCGGTGTTTTTGTATTGTACACTATTGATGAAGGAAAAGACAGCAGTCCCTTGTAATAACGATGTAATGGAATGAATGAATGTCATAAAAAACTGTCTAGATACACCCACAAACCCCCCATACTTGTTGACATTGGCTGGTGCAATACACGCCCGCATCGCCAGTCGCTCATACGCCCTCAATGCAGTGGTGCGATTTGTAATTGCATCCACCCCGGCCGCATTGGCAGCCAGGCGTGACAGCTGTTCCCACACATGTGCAAAACGAATGGCATGTTCATCAGTACTGCGTACATCAGGCACAGCACAGCGGGCACAGGCAACAAGGACAAACGCTTCCACAATGGAAAGATCTGGAATGCATGCGACTGCCTGGGAGGGGCCAGGGAAACGGTGGTGTGGGGAGTGGTGGGGTGAGAGAGATATACATGTATCAGTACATCATCAGTATTTCATCAGTGTATCTATGTCAGTTCTACTACACACACACATAGACAAACAGACAGACACACACCCACACAAAACGTCTCCTACCATGCTATTGATCACAGCAGCATGTGCATGGACTGCATCCACAACATGCTGTGCTTGTAAGCTGCCGCTGGTGCTCTGCTGGGCACGATTGGCGGCAAGGCATGCTACTGTTGCAACATCACGGACAGTGCCTGTGTGATTGGGTGGTGTATAGTGGTTGGAATAGTTTGTGTGTGGGAGGGAGAGGTATTGTGTGTGTATAAGGAGTGGGAATGTGGGAAATGTATGTGTTCGAGGTGAAAAATGCTACACAACATGATGGTCAACCATTACATGATGGTCAACCCAATCCAATAATGATCAACAGCATGATCATGACAATGCAATCACCAACAACAAGCGTACAGTGGAGGGACATTTTCCGCAATGCCTCTTTGACTGATTTAACCCCCAATGCACGTTTGACCGCTGCATTATGGTCAACACTTTTCGCACAGCTCTTGGGTGGCACAACCAGCATGGATTCAAGTATGTCATAAATGCATTCACCTGGTTGTTGGGAATAGCAATACCACGCAACCCCAAACTTGCTGTGCACAAATCGACTCTGTACACGTTTTTCCAATGTCTCAAACACATCGTGACATGTAGATACTGCCACTATAGCAGCCTGGTGAGGTTTGTGTGTACAATTGTTTTTTTCTTTGTGTGTGTATATATGTTTGTTGCTGTGTACATATTGTGCTTTGTCTGTGTTCCTCTCTTCCAAATGCGGCAGTCCCACCCCCCCGCATCCACATCAACCACATGCATCCACGCATACCCCATGCACCTGCAGCCAATGCATCCATTACCCATGCACCCCAACCCCATGCATCCATAATCATGCACCTACAACCCATGCATCCAACACACATACCTGTGCTTGTGTATGTCGCATGGCGTCTACAAGGGTATATAATACAGTTTGTTTCCCACTTGTTACCAGTGCATCAAATTCCTCCATGACAAACACAACTGCCTTGCGTGCACTGTGTGTATTTGTGTGCATATGTGTATATTTGTGTACATGTGTGAACATTTGTGAACATGTGCGTACATTTGTAGTGTGCTATAGAAAGTGTATGCACAACAGTATACATGCACAACAGTGTATACCCATGAACAACAGTGTATACCCATGAACAACAGTGTATACCCATGAACAACAGTGCATACCCATGAACAACAGTGTATACCCATGAACAACAGTATTACCTGTGTAGCTGTGACAATACTTCCTGTACAAACAGTATATTGCTGTCATAGGAGGCATGCTTGATGAAGCTCAGCCCATATGCACTGAACGGGGGGAATGTGTGTATATAGGGTGTATTTAAAGTGTGCATAGGTGTGCATAGGTGTATTGAGGACAATAACACAATCCTTCATGCAAAAAAGCAATAATACATAGAGAAAAGGGCATCTGCTCCTTACAAAGGTGCATCAAACAGTGTATATGTTGCTACCCATACACCACCCAACCATCTCTACCTGCACAATTGCCTCGACATATTTCGACACATGCTGCGCTCATCTGCATGCACCAACCCAGACAAGCGTACAACAGCAACTGCAGGGTCTTTTGGGTCGGTGTTGAATGTGTTGCAGATGCGAGTTAGGGCACGTTCAACTGCGAGCGTTTTTCCACTGCCACGGGGGCCAATGACGAGGGCGCTGTTGGCAATGCCCTGCTCGATGAGCTGCATGAGCTGTGCGTGCAACCCATCACTGACCTGCTGCAAGGAGGAACGTAACTGCATGGCTGCTGCTTGTGGGCTGCGTACACGTCCAAGCTGCAGGTACACAGTCGTCCAGGGGTCGTCTGGGTCCCAGAGGAACTAGTGTTTTAGATGATGCACCAGATTTGCAGATCTTCAGTGTTCACATACTCATACCTGAATACGCGATGGGAAACGCCTGCGGTGCATCATCCATTGCTTTGTCCTCGTCGTCGTGGTTGGTGTACGCCTGTTGAGAGTAGTGATGGTGTTTGTTTCGATGGATTAGAAAACCAACGTCTGCAGTTACACATGCACCTGTTGTGTGGTACCATCGTCCACAGCATCCTCAGAATCGCTGATCACAACACGGAATGGTGCTTCACTCTCGCTACTGCTCCCATCTTTGTCGGGTAGCCTGATGATAGTACTCCTTGTGTGCCTTGTGATAGCCATATTGCTTTTGGTGATATAGGTGTATGAAATGTTGAGATAAACTGGGGAAAACATGAACTTTTAGTAGTGAAAACACACACACGGGAAACATCTTGTAAGTGGTGGGCGTGTCTCTGGGCGTGTGATGCATCACGTGCTGCATACATGCATCCTACATAGTGTGCTATCCATGCTACACATGCACACTCACATATTCCTCCCAGCGCCGAGACACTCACAGTGTCTCTTGACCAGCTCAAAGCAGTTGACCGTCGTCAACTACCACCAGGCATTGTCATTGGTGACGATGCCAGCTACAACTGCATGTAGCAGTAGTGTGATTATTGCAGTGTGACTCCAGTATCACAAGCAGTACCATGCGCAATCCACCGTTTTTACCCCCCCTGATGGTTGATCAAACCAACTACGCATACTTCACGCGTCATCATCCACATTGCAATCACGGCATACACAAACTATCTCAAAAACTAACAAAAATATGCCAAAAACAATTCAACCCTCTGCAGTTTTATCTCCACATTGCGACGAGTTGGCAGACTTATTTTCACGGATCTCTGCACGGTACACGCCCGCAATTGCACACTACCCATAGCGCACCTGCACAAGTGCCAATTCACGCGTATTAAAAAACCATGAACTCGGTCAATCTCTGCTTGCAGCAGCCGGTGCGCTTGGGCGCTCGCCAGGCATTGACACAGCCCCGTACACACATCCACCGTCCATTGCAAGGTATTGCAACCACCATCGCGTCTGAAGAGCATGTTGTAAACGCCCCTGGTGTGCTCAGCATCCATTGTGTACTCACAACCACCATATTCTTCACCTCCCAGTACTGCCTCTGCGCCGCATGCATGTGGTGGCTGCTGCAAACAAAACAGAAAAGGAACCCACCAAGCAGGAGGTGTTTTTGGGTGTCAAGGGCAATGCACAGCTCCTCGGCATGAAGGGCGCCTCGGTATGTTGCTGCTTTTTGGGGTGTCATGCTCGTACACACTGCCACACACCCTTTCCTCTGTACACACCACAACCTTGTACAACAACCCACATATCCCCTACCCCAAGCCACTCAAAAACAACACCACAACAACCCACATATCCCCCCCCAAAAAAACAGACTGAAACCAACATTTGGAAGATTCGAGTGCAGCTCATGAAGCCAGTCACATGGATCCCCCTCATCTGGGGCGTCCTCTGCGGTGCAGCCGCATCTGGCAACTTTGAATGGACCCCAGAAGACGTGGCCAAAGCAATCGCATGCATGATCATGTCCGGCCCACTCCTCACAGGCTACACCCAAACCATCAACGATTGGTATGATCGTGAGATTGACGCCATCAACGAGCCCTACCGACCCATCCCCAGTGGCGCCATCTCCGAAACGGAAGTGATTGCACAGATTTGGATCCTGCTGTTGGCTGGTATTGGTGTGGCCTATGGGTTGGATGCATGGGCCGGTCATGAGTTTCCTGTGATGACTGTGTTGGCTGTGTTTGGTTCGTTTATCAGTTACATATACAGTGCTCCTCCCCTCAAGCTCAAGCAGAGTGGGTGGATTGGAAATTATGCACTGGGGAGCAGCTATATTGCACTGCCCTGGTGGGCTGGACAGGTGTATCTTGGGTGGGGGGGTTGAGAGTATAGTGTTAGTGTTTGTATGTGTATTTGTGTAATTGTGTATGTGTTGCAGGGCACCTGTAGTGTTTGTAGTGATGTGCACAATCTCTCATCTCTCTTGTACACGCGTCCATACATACATGCACCATCCCCTGGTTGGACAAAATACACACCCTCCAACCCTCCCAACACACCCTCTCATCCTCCCACCCTCTCACAACCTCCCTTCCTACAGCACACTCTCCTCCCTCAACACACCCTCCCCCCCCCACAGGCACTGTTTGGTCAGCTCACCCCCGACGTCATGGTCCTCACCTGCCTCTACTCCATTGCTGGCCTCGGTATCGCCATCGTCAACGATTTCAAGAGCATTGAAGGCGACCGAGCCATGGGCCTCCAATCCCTCCCTGTTGCCTTTGGTGTGGAAACCGCCAAGTACATTTGCGTGGCTTCCATTGACATTACACAGCTGGGCATAGCAGCCTATTTGGCTTTTGGCTTGAACGAGCCTGTGTATGCTGCGGTGTTGCTGGGGTTGATTTTGCCCCAAATATACGCCCAGGTGAAGTATTTCATCCCGGATCCAGTGGCAAATGATGTCAAGTATCAGGCATCTGCACAACCGTTTTTGGTGTTTGGATTGCTGACTGCGGGGTTGGCCATTGGCAACCATAATGCAGCCATTTCTGCAGCATTGGGTAATTAGGCTGGGTAAGTAGGCTGCGTTATTGGGTTACTAGGTTGCTTTTTGGGCAGCATTGGGTGAATAGGCTGCAAAGGTGTTACTAGGCTGCCTTGGGTACCTACGCTGCCTTTGGGTTGCTAGGCTGCCCTGGGGTAATTAGGTTGCATTGGGTTAAAAAAAGGCATGTGCGTGGGAGAGGGGGAGAGAACAACGACCAAGAGGGGCCATTGTGTGTTTCCATTGTTTGTGTTTTAAACAACAAAGAGTGTACCATGTGGTGTGTAACTGACAGGTTACCAAAAACACGCTGTTTGAGTATCATGATCATTAACAACAATGAGTCATTGAATGGGAAACAATGGTGTTGCACATTGTTGAACCCCCCCTTGGAAAGCTTCAACATAGACAGACCCACCACACCACCCGTTTATGTTGTTGATGTGTGAACGAGGGGGTTGTTACTCTGCCGAAACAATGTTGTAAATGTGATCATGGTCGGGCAACAATGTGCTGCCAGACCCACTGAGCAATCGCGTATCAAAGTCAAACCCACACACACGCCACAGGGTTTCCACATACGCCAGGCGGGACGCCTCCAGTCGCAGGGGCCTGTTGTGGTTGTGCGTTTGTTGGCATCACATACACGCATATGACACTATGCACACACGGCACTCATACACACCCATACCGTCCACGCCTCATGCCAGGGTCCTCCTCCCCGTGTCGATCCACATACAACGCAGCCACCATCGACAACCGATCATTGCGCACGCACAACACAAACGTGAGCATGGGCATGAAAAACACTCCCGCACCAGCCCCACACATGGCAGCATGATCAGAGCAGCAGTCTCTCAATGGCATGTCTGTTTCCTCCATCATGCACACTTTGCCTTCACAGCACAGCAGCTGCCCGCACAGCATGCACAGCGCAGGTTGCTTGGGCACCAAGCCACAGCGCACGCAGGGTGCCTTGCTGATGTGCAGGTAGACATCCTGTCCCACATGAGGGAGGGGGATGAGCTTCATGCATGGGGGGAGCGGGACGGCTGCAATGGGTGGGAGGGTGTTTGTGTGGGGGGTGGTGCGCTGCAGTAGCATGGCTGTGTATGCTGGACTGTTTGTGTCAGCAAGACCTGCTGCATGGCGTATGCACAAGCTCTTGGTGGTGCTGGTGTTGGAAGATACATGGATGATAGACAACAACCGGTCGCTGGTCAACATGTAATCACGTGTCCAGCGCTGCACCAGCACATGACACCAAGTATTGGTGGTCGTGTTTGTTGGTGGTGTATTTGTTGATGGTGTATGTGTTGGTGGTGTATTTGTCAACAGCCCACCTTCATGCAGCCCACCTTGCTGCTGTAGCACATCCATTAATGTGTCAAGTACCCCAGGCAACTGTAACACCTCTGTCCAATACTCCAACTCTGGCAATGCTGCCCCCAACGCTGCTGCCCCTACCTCTGGCAATGCTGCCCCTGACACTAGTGTGGATTGCCCACCCCCACCACTAGGACCTGCTGCTGTTTTCCTAGGTGATTGTTCCTGACCTGCACTTGTTGGTGGCTGTTTTGGGGGCTGGGTGTTGTGTATGAGCGCCAGCAACACCGCAGCACGGCGTACAAAGGGGAGCAATAGACGGGCTGCGTCTTCTACAAGCGATTCGTCGCCATTGGTGTTCTTGTCATTGGTATTTGCATTGTTGTCCGCACAAATTTTGTTTTGATCTTCTTCAACGCCACAGGTTTGATGGTGGGTTGTGTTGTCATGGGGGTGCTGTGCCTTGTGGGTGAACACATCAGCATCATGTGTCGGTTCACACAGGTCTACACATGCATTGCTGCCTTGTACATTGCTGTCTTGTACATTGCTGTCTTGTACAGGGCATGGGGAGGTCTGCCGGGCCCTCTTGAGGGGGACCCCATGGGGTGACAGGGCCCTTCGCAGCTGCTGCTGCGGTGGTTGTATATCCTTGCGCTGTGGTTGTACATGCTCGGGTGGTTGTATATGCTGACTGGAGGATGTGGTTGTATATGCACTTGGATGAGTGGATGGTGCAGTGGGTGCCAGGGTGGGTGCAGGGGTGGGTGCAGGGGTGGCCTGCGCAGCATGAGCACGTGTGAGAAATGCATGCACCATCATTGTGGGTTGAGAGGTAGGTGCTTTGCTTGGTGATGGGCATGTCTGGGTGGGGTAAGGGTTTAGGTTACGTAGCTGGGCAATGGCAAGTGCTGCACGTGTGACTGCCATGGAATATACCACCCGTATGAGTGCCTGATGTGTGGGTGTGGAGGGGGATGTGTAGTGGAGGGGGGATGTGTAGTGGAGGGGGGATGTGTAGTGGAGGGGGGATGTGCACAGGCATGAAGTTGATGATAGCGCTCGCATTGCATGTTGTCGGCAATACCATACTGTCAGTAGTAAATCAGTCAGTAGGTCACTTATATTGTCAGCCACAATATATATTCGAAATTAATGAGACAACACAGGAAGATGTGCTGCAGACAGTTGCCCACCGTAAAACAGCACCAGACAGTTACTATACCATCAGACAGTCACTGCAACAACAATAGACAGTCACGTACCAGCACCAAGGTGCGCAAATCTTTGACATACAAAACGGGTGTGCCAGGTGCTGTCTCATGGGGCCCACACAAGTGCTTGTACAGCTCTAGCAGCAGCACAAAGGGGTCAAGCAGTGGGGATGAGGAGGTACATGATGAGGAGGCACATGATGAGGAGGCACATGATGAGGTAAATGGGGAGGGATGAAGTGGCAGCATGTAGAGCAGGCCATTGGTCAACACATGGTCAACAATTGCCTGTGGTGTGGGAAAATCAACAGCATGCATGTGTGTGTGGTGGAAATAAACCACATGCATGGGAAAACCAACAGCATATGCATGCATGTGTGAGGTACCACTACCTCTCTCTCTCAGAGGGTTGGTTCAAAAAGGGTGTGCCAACATTGCAACCCTGTGCCAACATGCAAACTCCCCCCCATGGTAAGCATACCTCCATCTCCATGTTGACCGTAGCGTTGACCAACCAGTCAAACATGCGCATGCCCTGCAATCCAGTCGTGTTTGATGCAGTACCCCCACCATGGGTCACATGATGGTCCCTCTGCAAGTGGATGGGGGTCCCCTGCACGTGGATGGGGGTCCCCTGCACCAGACACATGGACATGAGCTGCTGCAGTGCCCTCCAGTGACACCCTTCCAGGACACCTGTTGTTGAGTGTTGACTGCTGTGTGAATTCATGTGGATGAATTCATGTGGAGAACATCAATGCAGCATCATTGTGGTATAGGCAGTGGTGAATTCAGGCAACAGCAATGTTGGTACACACAGCAGTGGAAAAACGTGTACTACAAGCACAAATAGTGCAAAAGTACACAAACTACAAAATGCCATAGTGCATGCCAAAACACAACCAAGCACATCAAGTGCAGCAGCATACCGAGTGCATCCTCAGCTGCTCCCCCCCGCTGGGCAACCTCCCAATGCGCAATATTGGTGGCCAGCAGTGTCCATGCATCTGTAACTGCGGGTGGTGACTGCATACAGCATCGCTGCAATAGCTGGGCACGTGCTTCTGCAGCTCCTTCTGACTGTGCTGATGCTTGCCCTTGTGAGGGTGGTGCTTCATCTGACATTGGACGTGCACCAGCAGATGGGGGACATTCACTGACAGATGGCCCCCCCGGCCCCTGCTCTGGGCCACCGGGCCCCTCCTCCAGGGTGTCCATCATGTCTGACATTTGCTCCATGGGCAGCTCCAGTGTTGCTTGTGGACTTGCAAACCCTACTACACTGCCAGCAGCAGCATCCAGTAGTGCCTCCTCTTGTGCAGAGACATACCCTGCTGACACACTGTCTGCATCTGTGAGGGGGTGCGGCTGCACACCGACTCCTGCCACACTGACTCCTGCCACACTGACTCCTGCCATATCAGGTGGTGATGGAGCAGGTGGTGATGGAGCAGGTGGTGGTACATGGTGAATAAGGGCATCATGTCCCTCCTCTTGTGCCTCTTCACCTCTCTGCCTGTCTGCCTGTACCATGGCACGTTCCATAGCTGCATGATGTTGTGTCGAGCCTACGACCTGCTGTACTGCACGTGCCACCGCTCGAATCCAGCCGGCACGGAGTTGCACTGCTGCTGGTTGTGTTTCAACTGCATCAACTGCTACTTGTTGTGGGGGATGATGGGAGGGATGATGGGAGGGATGCTGGGAGGGATGATGACGTCCTGCTGCTGCTGTTGCTGTTGCTGCTGTGGGACGTAGCATACCGACCCCAGCGTGTTGTGCATGGGTAGCATCATCGTCATCATGGTCGTCATTTCCAGCAGTCTGCCCCCTACCATCCTCACCAGTATTCATTTCCCCACCGATGTTCATTTCCCCACCAGTATTCATTTCCCCACCAGTACTCATGTCATCTTCGTGGTCGGAAATATGCATTGGATCCCACATGGGTGGTGCTTCAATGACTTCCACACCCCCAGCCCCCTCATGCTGTCCCCCAGGGACCAACCCCTCCCCCATATCATCCCCCTCCCCTACGATCCCCCTTGCCTGAAGTATCAGTTGCCACATGCCAGGTGCATTCGTCGCCATCTGCTGCAGCAACATGAGGCGGACACGTGGTGGGGCAGTCAACGTCATGGAGAACCCTGTTGGCAGGCTGAGCTGCAGTTGACTATAGGGGGCATGGTGTGGGGGGACTGAGGGAAGGGGGTGTGGGGGGGAATAGGAGGGAATGGGGTGTGCGGGAAGCTGTGCTGCGTGTGCAGCGTGTGCTGCGTGTGCTGTTTGATGTGCATGTGATATCAATGGAGAGGGGAGATACGCACCACCACCACCACGCCCATGTGTACCCAAGACATCACCAACACGATCTGGCGGCAGTGGTATATCAATGTGTGCCGAAAATCGAGGGGGATGCACATCCTCATCATCCTCTCCATCGGTGTATGTAGTCGCCACACCCACAGCTGTCTGTATGGCAACACCAGGGGGGGTCACTTGGGTGGCGAGGGCGTGTACAAGCGCATGCCAGCGTGTGTGTCTGTTTTGTTGTGGGTGTTGGTGTGGAGGGGGGGAGAGTAGGGATCGGCGCTGGGCTGCGAGGTGTAGGAGGGCTAGGTTGTAGCTGACACGGGTTGTACCAAACCATGTGAGGGTGCCCTGTGGCGGGTTTGTGGGGGTGTGTTGGGTGTGTTGGGTGTTTTTGGTGGGTGTGTTGGGTGGACATGATTGGTGTGTATTATGTGTACGTGATTGGTGGGTGTTATTAGTGCAAGTGTGTGCAATCATACATCAGCATACATCAGCATACATACATACATGTACACCATGTGCACCCCTAAACATACACAGTATCTACATGTGTGACCTGCTTCATATAAACACAGTACACTCACATATACACGCATACACATACATCTGTGGAGTCAATGGCAAATCGACGCCTCATGTAGCGCTGCATACCATATGCCTGTGGTGTGTAGGGTGTGTGTGTGTGTGTGGTGTAGTGTGTGTGTGTGTGTGTGTGTGTGTGTGTGTGTGTGTGTGTGTGTGTGTGTGTGGTATACAAGGCGTGTGACCATGAGAGACAAAGTAAACATGTGAAAGGACGTACAGCACCACATACACATATAACCACCCCACATACACTTGAAAACACACCACATACCGCCAAGAGGTTGGTAGAGGTAGCCTTGCTTAAAGCATACGCCCAAAACAGACATTGGGTGCGTAAACGATACACTGCTTGCCACACTGGTGCCCCTGTACCAAGTGCCTCTGTGCGTATGTATGTGTGTGTGTGTGTGTGGGTGGGTGGGTACATGGTGTTTACAATGTACAAATGTACAGTGGCATGTCGTGTATACACATGTACAAGGCAACATGTCCAACATGTTTACATGTCTGTTGTACAAATACCACCACCACCCCCCACACACCAACATACCATTATCATCCCCCACCACCCC
>VFQP010000793.1_pt1 | contig 51801 bp, 46 predicted proteins | sample 3512351 | NCBI WGS metagenome assembly VFQP01 (sample SAMN10412372, study PRJNA504923) | tailings metagenome | isolation source: Relicate 1 Philex TSF1 revegetated site | place: Philippines: Tuba, Benguet | collected 2017-08-29 | reverse complement strand
GCTCACGCTGTTCAGCTCGCTGATCATCCATCAGACCCTGCTCGGCAACTTTCCGATGCGGATCCGCTGGAACGTGCATCGCTATCTGCTGCGGCAGTCGATGGGCTATTTCCAGGAAGAGTTCGCCGGCCGCATCGCGACCAAGCTGATGCAGACCTCGCTCGCGGTGCGCGAGACGGTGATCAAGCTGCTGGACGTGGGCAACTACGTGCTGGTGTATCTCACCGGCGCGCTGGTGGTCGCGGCCTCGGCCGACTGGCGGATGATGCTGCCCTTCATCGGCTGGGTGCTCGCCTATGCGGCATTGATGCGGGTGTTCGTGCCGAGACTGAGCCGGATTTCCGAACGCCAGGCCGACGCGCGCTCGGTGATGACCGGCCGCATCGTCGACAGCTACACCAACATCGCGACGGTCAAGCTGTTCTCGCATTCGCAGCGCGAGCAGGCCTACGCCCGCGAGGCGATGGACGGCTTTCTCGACACCGTGCATCGGCAGATGCGCCTGGTGACGATGGTCAACGTCTGCAACTACGTCCTGAACATGCTGCTGGTGGCATCGGTCGCGGCGCTGGGGCTGTGGCTGTGGCTGGGCGGCGCGATCAGCACCGGCGCGATCGCGGTCGGGCTGGCGCTGGCCCTGCGCATGCTCGGCATGTCGCAGTGGATCATGTGGGAATTGTCGGCGCTGTTCGAGAACATCGGCACCGTGCGCGACGGCATCAACTCGATCTCGCTGGCGCCCACGGTGGACGACGCGGCCGACGCCGCGCCGCTGCCGGTCGTCGCCGGCGACATCCGCTTCGAGCACGTGGATTTCCACTACGGCCAGCAGGACCGTCGTCTCATCGAGGGGCTCGATCTGCACGTGCGTCCGGGCGAGAAGATCGGCCTGGTCGGGCGCTCGGGCGCGGGCAAGTCCACGCTGGTGAACCTGCTGCTGCGCTTCTACGACCGCGAAGCCGGCGTGATCCTCATCGACGGCGTCGACATCGCCACCGTCTCGCAGGATTCGCTGCGCGCGCAGATCGGCATGGTCACCCAGGACACCTCGCTGCTGCACCGTTCGGTGCGCGAGAACATCCTCTACGGCCGGCCCGACGCCACCGAAGAGGAGATGCTCGATGCCACACGGCGGGCCGAAGCGCACGATTTCATCCTGACCCTCAGCGACGCCAAGGGCCGCACAGGCTACGACGCCCATGTGGGCGAACGCGGGGTCAAGCTGTCCGGCGGACAGCGCCAGCGCATCGCGATCGCACGCGTGCTGCTGAAGAACGCACCGATCCTGGTGCTGGACGAAGCGACATCGGCGCTCGATTCCGAGGCCGAAGCCGCAATCCAGGAAAACCTCTACCGGTTGATGGAAGGCAAGACCGTCATCGCGATCGCGCACCGGCTCTCGACGATCGCGGCGATGGACCGGCTGATCGTCATGGACCACGGCCGCATCGTCGAACAGGGCACGCACGAGGCGCTGATCGCCGCCGACGGCATCTACGCACAGTTGTGGCGCCGCCAGTCCGGCGGATTCCTGCAGGACGACGCGATCTGATCCGCCGCGTCCTCGTCTGCAGCGCCGTCCGGCGCGCCGCGGCGCGAGGCGGCGCGCGAATCGACGCGGACCGGGCCCGGACGCGCCGCCCGCATCTGCCCGGGATCAGCCCTCCTCGCCCGTCTCTGCGCTCTCGGCGGCTGCGGGTTCGGGGCGAACGGGCGATTCGTCGGACGGCGGCGCCGCAGGCGCTGGACCGTTCGCCGCCTCGGCCGCCGGCGCCCGTGGGCCCGGCGCGCGTCGCCGCAAGGGCGCCGAGTCGGCCGCGGGTGCGTCGGCCGCGGGTTGCGGCTCGACCCCCGGCACACCGAGGATGCGCAGCCGGCTGGCGACGTCGGCCGCCGCGGTCATCTGCCCCACCAGATCGAACTCGGACAGCGGACTCTCCGCCGGGCACTGCTCGTCGGGGAAACCGAACTTGCCGCGCAGTTCCAGTCCGCAGGCGGCGAGTTGCTCGACGTCGCGATCCGGCGCGTTGCAGGTGGTGTCGAAGGCACGCACGTAGGCGTCGCGCCGGTTGACGAAATCCTGACCGCAGGTGCGCATCAGACGCAGGCGGTCGAGATCGTCCTGGGCCGGGTTCACGCCGTCCAGGCCGTAGAGCTTGAGTTCGTCTGGCGTCAGGATGCGCAGGCTGCGGTTGGGCACGGCCATCATCAGATCGGCCACGGCGACCGCGGCGCCATTGCGCTCCAGGTAGTCGCGTACGCGCCCGTACACCGCACGCAGCTCACGGTTGAGCTCGGCGCGTGTCGACGCACTCGAGCTCATGCGGATGATGCGGTGGATGCCGACCCGGCCACCGATCAGCCGCGTGTCGCCGCCAGCCAGCACGAACACGCAGGAGCTGTGGCAGACCGCGCCGTCGCGCACCCAGATCGTCCAGCGCGACTCGGCGATGACGTCACCGGCGCGAAGGGCTTCCTCGACCATGCCGCCGCTGGAGTCGATGTCGAGCACGCGCTTGTTGATCGCCAGGTCGTCGGCGACCACCGCGAGTCGCTGCATCAGCTGGGTGAATTCCTGGGTGACGCGGCCCCGGTAGCGCAGCCGGAACACGCCGCGTTCGGCGCAGGCCGACATCGCGGTTCGCAGGGCCTCGCGATCGAACTCGCCCAGTGCGTCGCCGTCGCCGGCGTTGGCGTAGTCGAGTTCGCAACTGAGCGATGCGGTGCCGTCGCTGAGCGTCATCGGTGACCAGTCGACACCTTCGATACCGGCCTCCGGCAGCGCGACCTCGGGCATGTCCTCGTCGGCCAGCGGCGCGGTACTGACCGCGCCGCCCTCCTCGGGACTCGCGACTTCGACCGTCTCCACCGGCGACGCGGCCGGATCGGCGGCAGGACGGCACGCGGCGAGCGCGGCGCAGACGATCAACGGCAGCAGGGCGGGACGCCAGAACGACATGGGAACAACGGACTCCGGAACCATACGGGCCGACGCGGCCTCGACCGGTTCAGTTTAGGGCGTGGGCCGGGATGCGGAAGAACGCGGTCTGAACACCCGCCCGCAGCTGCCGCGCGGATCTCGGGATTACAGGTGTTCGAGCAGGGCCGCGTGGAACACGTCCGGCGATTCGACCTGCGGCGAATGGCCGAGGGTCGGAAACTCGACGAGCCGCGCATCGGGAATCGCCTCGGCGGCGCGGCGTCCGAGCACCGGGTAATCACCGAGCCGGGCCGCCACGTCGGCCGGCGCGCGGTTGGCGCCGGGCGCGGTGCGGTCCTTGCCGCCGATCATCAGCAGCGTGGGCACGCGCAGTCGGGGAAACTCGTGCACCACCGGCTGGGTGAACACCATGTCCGAGGTCTGGGCCTGGTTCCAGGCGACGATCTCGCGGTCGGGCCCTGCGTACATGCCGGCCAGCATCCCGACCCAGCGGTCGTAGCGCGCTGCCCATCGGCCGTCGTAATAGAAGGTGCGCTGGTAGGCTTTGATGCTGTCGAACGTGGTCGTCCGCTCGTTCCGCACCAGTGTGTCGATGCTGGCGTAGGGCACGCCCTCGGCCTGCCAGTCCTCGAGCCCGATCGGATTGACCAGCACCAGGCGTGCGACCTCGTCGGGATACTGCAGGGCATAGCGCGTGGCGAGCATGCCGCCCATCGAGTGACCGATCAGCACCGGATGGGCCACGTCGAGTGCCTCGAGCAGGCCACGGGTATTCGCCGCGAGCTGCGCGAACGAGAACTGGTAGCCACGCGGCTTGGTCGAGCCGCAGAAGCCGATCTGGTCCGGGGCGACCACGCGCCAGCCGGCCTCCACCAGCACGCGGATGGTGTCCTCCCAGGTCGCCGCGCAGAAATTCTTGCCGTGCAACAGCACCGCGGTGCGCCCGTTGCCGGGGCCGTCCGGGCGGACGTCCATATAGGCCATCGACAGCGCCTGCCCCTGGGATTCGAACGGGTGGGGCAGGCGCGGGTGCGGATAGTCGAACCCCTGCAGCTCGCCCCCGTACGACGGCGCCGCCGCGAGCCCGGGCAGGCTCGCAAGACCCAGCAACGCGGCGGCGAGCGAGGCGGCAACGCCCGGTGATGTCATGGGAAACTCCTCTCGAATGCCACCGGCGTCGACGCCGGTGGCCGCATCACGCCGGCGGATGCCGGGTGTGGGACAGGACGCGGCCGCCGGAGCGCACCGCGTCCCGGTGGATCAACGCTCGGGCACCGTCCACAGGTAGATGCGGGTGCCGTCGACTTCCTGGGTCTGCTCGGGCGCCCACTGGTCGGCCATGTCGAAGGCGTGGCTGACGATGCGGGTGCCCGGCTTCAGCTCGGCCAGCAGCTTGGGACGCAGCTTCACGTTGAGGCTCTGCAGCAGATACAGGGTGACCACGGTGGCCTCGCTGATGTCCTCCTCGAACAGGTCGGCCTCCTTGAACGTCACCAGATCGGTGACCCCGGCCGTTTCCGCATTCGCGTTCGCCTCGCGCACGCGCACCGGATTGATGTCGATGCCGACGGCGCGCACGCCGAAGCGCTGGGCCGCAGCGATGGGGATGCGACCGTCGCCCGAGCCGAGGTCGTAGAGCACGTCGCCTGGGCGCACCCCGGCGAGGTTGAGCATCGCATCGACCACGGGTTCCGGTGTGGGCACGTAGATCACGTCGGGCTCGCGCGCCGGGCGCGGTGCATCGCTCACGGCCGCGGCGTCCTCCCCGATGGCCGCGGTCACGGTGTGGGTGGTATCCACGGGCGCATCGGCAGGCGCGGCCGCGGCGCTGCCGCCGGCCGGTTCGTAGGCGTTGACCGCCTGGTCGGCGCAGGCCAGCAGGATGGGAGCGCAGATCGCGAGTGCGAGCAGGGACTTCTTCGAAGGTGTCATGGCAGGTCGTCCTCGGGTCGTGTAGTCGGTTTGATCAGCAACAGCAGGATTCCGCCCACCGCGAGCACGCCGACGCCGAACAGCGCGCCGCGGCCGGTGTAGGCCAGGCTCGAATACAGCAGGTAGGCACTGGTGATGCAGAACAGCAGCGGGAGCGCCGGGTAGAGCGGCACGCGGAACGGACGCGGCAGGTCGGGATCGCGCCGGCGCAGCACGAACAGCGCGATGCCCACCAGCAGGAAGAACAGCCAGAACACCGGCGCGGTGTATTCCACGGCGACCTCGAAGCCGTCGCGCGCGAACGCGCCGAGCACGACCAGCGCGAGCGCGAGCACGCCCTGGGTGACGAACGCGGCGCGCGGCGTGCCGCTGCGCGCGTCCCAGCGCCCGATGAAGCCCAGCGCCGGGAAATCCCGCCCCACCGCGTAGACGCTGCGCGCGCCGGTGATCATGGTCGCGTTGGCCGAGGTCAGCGCCGCCGCGATGACGATCGCACTCATGATGATCGCGCCCGAGGGGCCGAGCACCCGCCCCATCACCTCGGCCGCGACCGCGCTGTGCTCGGCCATGCCGCCGAGTCCGAGCACGCGCAGGTAGGCGAGGTTCACCAGCAGATACAGCGCGGCGATCGCGATCAGGCTCAACACCAGCACACGTGGCATCCAGGTTCTGGCATCGCGCACTTCGGACGTGACGTAGACGGCTTCGTTCCAGCCGCCGTAGGTCAGCAGCACGAACACCAGGATCAACCCGATCGCGCTGTCGCCGCCCGTGCCGGGCACGGGCGCGATGTCGGCGGGCGCGAACCACAATCCCGCGACGACGATCACGAGCACACCGATGATCTCCGCGACCGTGAGCCACGCCTGCACCGTGGCGCCCTGCCGTGTCCCCAGCCAGTTCACTGCGGTGAGCACGAGCACGGCGGCGCCGGCGTAGAGCGCGGACGAGAGCGGGCCCACGTCGTAGAGCTGGGCCATGTAGTCGCCGACGATGAAGCACAGCAGCGCGATCGAGCCGGTCTGGATCACCGACACCCGCGCCCAGGCGAACAGGAAGGCCGGACGCGGCCCGTAGGCGCGCCGCAGATAGTTGTAGTCGCCGCCGGCCTGCGGATAGGTGGTGGCGAGCTCGGCGTAGCACAGCGCGCCGATGATCGAGAGCACGCCGCCGACCACCCAGGCGGCGAGCATGACGAACTCGCTGCCCGACACCCCGGCAATCAGCGAGGGCGTGCGGAAGATGCCGGCGCCGACGACGACACCGATGGTGATCGCGAACGCGTCGCGGGCGCGCAGTGTGGCGCGCGGGGACACCGGGTCGGCCATCGCGGGCCGGCGTTCGCGTGTATCCATGAAGCTCCAGAGTGACGCGGGCGGTCGCTGCCGGACGGCGAGCGGATCGGGACTGCTGGGCCTCCGGATTCAAGCATCCGGGCGATGCGGAGCACGTGAACGCCGTGCGGCATGAAGTACCCGACAGGGCACATGCACCTGCGCCGCGTGCGGGAGCGCGCCCGCGCGCGGTGGCGTCGCACGGCGCCGCGAACGCGCGAGCGCGCCCCGAATGGAATCGAGCCCGCCGGCAGGACACGCGCGACGGTCGACGTGACGCCGCCGCAGGGGCCATGGGGGGCGCAGCGGGTTCGGGCGGGGCTTCAGTCGATGCCGCAGTCGCCGTCGGCGTCCGCCTGCGCGTCACGCACCACCACCGTGTCGTGCACCGGTTCGTCGCGCATCGCCTCCAGCAGACCGAACAGGCTGCGCAGGTCCTGGGCATTGTGCAGGCCCACGCGCCGCAGCGTGTCCGCACTGCCGCCGCGCAGATAGCGCAACCATGCGGCAGGCGCCTCGCTGCCCGGCAGGTCGTCCTCGCGCAGCACGCCCAGCAACTCGCGCTCCACCGTCGCCAGCTTGCAGTTCGCCCACACGCCGCGATAGCGGCGCCGCACCGGGTGCAGCAGATCGACGTGACGCAATTCCACCAGCGGATCGCGCAGCCGTGCCAGGCGATAGCGCGTGGTCAGCAGGGGCCGGTCGTAACTGCGCCCGTTGTAGCTGACCAGCACCGTCTCGGGCCGCAGCCACGTCGAAAACGTCTTCAGCATCGCGCGTTCGGCACCGAGCGTGGTGATGCACAGCTGACGGATGCGCAGCGCTCCCTCGACGAAATCCGCCGCGCCGATCATGAAGGCGCGCGTGCCGGTGCCGCCGGCGAGGCCCGTGGTTTCGGTGTCGAAGGCCAGCAGATGGGCGCGCTTCGCCGGCTCGTGACGGATGTCGCCGAGTGCGAGCTCTTCGTCGTCGTACGGCCACGCCGCCGTCTGCTCGAAATAGCGCAGCCCCGGTGCGATCTCGTCGCCGGGCAGCGCGCGGTCGACCGGCGCCGGAGGGCGCATCGCCGGCGTCGGCGCGCGCAGCTTCATCAGCTTGCGCAACTGTTCGACCACCTGCTCCGGCGAACGCGCGCCATCGGCGCGCGGCCACTGCGCGCGCGGCACGGTCGACGGCAACGGCGGTGTCGGGGTCACCGACGGCAGCACGGTCCCGGCCTGGCTGCGCAGCAGGCCCAGGCGTTTGCCCAGCGCACTCATGCCGGCTGCTGCGACGCGTGCATCAGCAGATCGATCACCCGCGCCGCGAGCTGGCGCGGCGTGCGCTCGGCGTCCTCCTCCGAGGCGAGAATCGGCCCCACGCAGGCCGGGCAACCGGCCCGGCAGCTGCAACCGGCGACCAGCGCCGCGGCCTTGCCCAGGAGCTCGTCGCGACGCTCGAACAGCGGTGACGACAGGCCCACGCCGCCGGGATAGTTGTCGTAGAGATACAACGTGGGCGCGAAGCGGCCGAGCAACTCGATCGAGGTGCTGCTGCCGTCGCCGTCGCGCAACTGCCCGCGACCGCGCTGGTCGGCGGTCGCGAACCAGGTGCCGTCGCCGCTGCCGACGGCTTTCTGCAGATCCCGGCTTTCGGCCATCACCGCCACCTGCGCGACCAGATGCAGCGCATACGAGGCGCCGAGGAAGCCGTCGAGCGCCTCGTGGCGCGCATCGAATGCGCGGTCCAGTGCCGCTTGCGGCAATTGCCACCACACGGAACTCGTGTGCAGTTCCTGGTCGGGCAGATTCACCGGCCCGTAGCCGATGTTCTCGTGGGTGTGGAAGCGGATCTTCTTGTAGCCCGACACGCGCCGCACCACGTGCACCTCGCCGATGTGCGCGCTGCCCTGCCCCGCATCGGCCTGTTCCTCGTCATCGAGCACCTTGAGCTTGGTGTAGTCGATCGCGTCGGTGTAGTAGTCGACGTTCGTGCGCGTGACGTAGGCCTTGCGGCCCTCCCAGTCCAGGCGTTCGACCTGGAACGGCTCGGACTGGATCATGTGGATCGCGCCTTCGTACAACGTGAGCGCCGCGGCCGAATAGTCGACCTCGGCGATGATCGTCTGCAGCCCATCGGTGCGGTCGACGACGACGAAGTTGCCGTCGGCGACCGAGCGCAGGTTCACCGCCTGCGCCGGATAGCTGTCGGCGATCCACTCCCAGCGGTCGCCCTCGTGGTGCAGCACGCCCGATTCGGCCAGCACTTCCAGCCACGGCAGCGGCGCGACCGGGCCGAACATGTCGCCGTCGACGAAGGGCAATTCGAACGCGGCGCAGCGGATGTGGTCGAGCAGGATCAGAGGCTGGTCGGGTTCGATACGCGCGTGCTCGGGGTTGGCATCGGCGAAGAACTCCGGATGCCGCACCACGTACTGGTCCATCGGCTCGGAACTGGCCACCAGTACGCCCACCGACGGCTGCTGCCGACGCCCGGCGCGACCGAAGCGCTGCCAGGTCGCCGAGATGCTGCCCGGATAGCCGTTGAGCACGACGACATCGAGACTGCCGATGTCGACCCCCAGCTCCAGCGCCGACGTGCTGACGATGCCGTCGATGCTGCCGGCGCGCATCTCGCGTTCGGCGGCGCGGCGCTCGGTCGGCAGATAGCCGCCGCGGTAGGCGCGGATGCGCTTGGGCTTGCGCGGGTCGTGGTCGAAGACTTCCTTGAGGTACTTGGTCAGCACTTCGACCATCAGCCGCGTCTGGCAGAACACCAGGGTCTTGAGGCCCGCGCGGATCGCCATGCGCGCGATGCGGTTGGACTGCGAACGCGCCGATGCGCGCAGGCCGAGATCGGGATTCACCACCGGCGGGTTCCACAGCAGCACGTGCTTGTCGCCGCGCGGCGCGCCGGATTCGAGGATCGCCTCGAGCGCGGCATCGTCCACTTCCACCAGCGCGCGGCCGTGCTCGCGCGCATTGCCGATTGTCGCCGAGCACAGGATGAACTGCGGGGTGACGCCATAGAACGCGCAGACGCGCTTGAGCCGGCGGATCACGTTGGCGACGTGCGAGCCGAACACGCCGCGATAGGTGTGGATCTCGTCGATCACCACGTAGCGCAGGTTCTCGAAGAACTGCGCCCATTTCGTGTGATGCGGCAGGATCGCCTGGTGCAGCATGTCCGGATTGCTGACCACGATGTCGCCGTTGATGCGGATCGCCTGGCGCGCATCGCCGGGCGTGTCGCCGTCGAACGTCGCCGCGCGCAGGCCCAGTTCGCCGGCCGCGTTGAGTTCCAGCAGGTCGGCCACCTGGTCCTGGGCCAGCGCCTTGGTCGGAAACAGGTACAGCGCCTTGCTGCGCGCCGTGATCGCCGCCGACAGCACCGGCAGCGTGTAGCAGAGCGACTTTCCGGAGGCGGTCGGCGTGGCCACGACCAGATGCCGCCCGGCCTGGCTCGCCGCCCACGCCTCGGCCTGATGCCGGTACAGCCGATCGACGCCGCGACTGCGCAGCGCGCGTGCCAGGGCCTCGGGCACGTCGTCGGGGATGGGCGCGTAGTCGCCCGCCTGCCCCGGCAACAGCAGGGTGCCGGTGACCCGACCGGGGTACTTGGCCGCCAGCCGCGCCGCCAGCACGCCACCGGTGGCCGTATCCCCGCTCGGCACCGGCAGGGACGCGGGGTCGGTCTTGAGGATGGCGTTCACGGGCAACTCCGGGCGGCAGGCGGGCCGGGAGCCTGACGCCGAGGCGTCTCACGGCACGAGACTGCGGCACGTCGGTGCGCACGTACCGATTGCTTCACGGCATCGCAATCCGCCGCCTCCTAGCCTCGGACGCCCATTCGCTCCCCCAAGGATGTCCCCATGACGACCCTCGACGGCAAGAAGATCGCCATCCTCGCCACCGACGGCTTCGAGCAGTCCGAACTCGAGCAGCCGCTCCAGGATCTGCGCAAGGCCGGCGCCCAGGTGGATGTCATCACGCCCGGCGACGCCACGTCGATCAAGGGCTGGGACAAGAAGGACTGGGGCCGCAGCGTCGATGTCGACGTCGCCCTGTCCAAGGCCGATCACGGTGCCTACGACGCCCTGGTGCTGCCGGGCGGACAGATGAATCCGGACGTGCTGCGCGCCGACGCGGACGCCGTCGCCTTCGTGCGGGCGTTCGGCGATGCCGGCAAGCCGGTCGCGGCAATCTGCCACGGCCCTTGGCTGCTGGTCGAAAGCGGTCTGGCCAAGGGCCGCAAGGTGACGTCCTGGCCGTCGGTGAAGACCGATCTGGTCAATGCCGGCGCACAGTGGGAGGATGCGGAGGTCGTCGTCGACGGCAACCTCATCACCAGCCGCAAGCCCGACGACCTCCCGGCGTTCAACGCCGCCATCGTCAAGGCGGTTGCCGCCTGACATTCACCGGAGCAGGACCCGCCGATGACGATCGAACTGCAGATGCTCGCCTGGTCGATCGTCCTCGGCCTGATCCACATCGGTGTCGCCGGCGGTTTCGCCACCGCCCAGCGCGGATTGCGCTGGAATGCCGGCAACCGGGATGGCGATGCGCCGCCTCTGCGCGGCGCGGCGGTGCGCGCTGCCGCCGCCAGCCGCAATTTTCTCGAGACGTTCCCGTTCTTCGCGGCGGCCGTACTCGCCGTCGTGGCCAGCGGTCGCGCCGATGCCGACACCGCGCTCGGAACCCAGGTCTACCTCTGGGCGCGCGTGGTGTACCTGCCCGTCTATGTGATCGGAATTCCGTATCTGCGCACCGCGGTATGGATCGTCTCGCTATGGGGCATGCTGCAGGTGCTGAAGGCGCTGTTCTGACCCCGATTCGCGCATGAATGCGATGCGCGATCCGCTTCACTGAAGCCGGGATTCAGCGTCGATCGCGCTGCAGACGCTGTCATCGAAAGGACGCAACAGGTTCACGGAAAACAGACGAAACGCGCCCTAGCCTGCTCGCCTCAGATTAAGGCACCAACGCAGATGGCACGCTCCGATTCCGACCACACCCTGGTGCTCTCCCTCGGCCGCAACGGCCGCGCCTCCTACCCCGAGCGGCCCTGGGAAGAAATCGAACCCGTACTGCGCCGCGTCTGGGAGTTCGACGGCCGTCTCCGCGCGTGGCACGACGTCCGCGCTGATGTCCAGGCGGCCTGGCAATCCTGCGACCTGAGCAGCACCCAAGGCCGCCGCGGACGCAGCGGGTTCAGTCGGGCGGCTTGAGTCGCTGGCCGGTGGCGAATCGCGAGCTGCGCGGCGATCACACTGCATCCGTTCGCGGCGGTTCCGATTCACCGATCAGCCGGGCCGGTCGTCGCCCTTGCCCGCCATTCGACTGCGGAATGTCCACCGAGGCGAAAAGAAACGGGGCGCCGATGGCGCCCCGTTTCGTGGTGGATGCCGCGGGTGCCCTCAGGCCACCGGGCGTCGATACAGCGCGGCATTGATGCACGCGAACACGCTGACCACGAACCAGCCGAACGGAAACAGCGAGACGGTCAGCAGCCAGGTCACCGCGAACGCGATGCAGGCGGCGACGAACCACAGCAGCGCCGAAAGAACGCGCCCCTGCACCAGCTGTCCGAGACCGGGGACGAGGAAGCTGCAGATGGCGGCGATGACGTTGCCGGCGGAACCCTGTGCGCTCATGCGTGACCTCCTGAGGATGAATGCGCGAATGCTCCCGTATTGACGACCGCGATCGCGTGAAGGTGGCGAGTGCCGTGCAGCGCCGCCGGGCGAGGCGTCGATCGCGGAGTGTGCAAACGTGCGGCGTTGCGTGCCGGAACTCCGCACGACGTGACCGCAGCGAGTCCAGAGGCGGCCGCCGTGTGCCGTGACACGCACGTGGCGACGCGGATCCGCCGTCATGGCCTGGCCGCGCGGTGCACGCCGCGGCCGCCGTGCCTGCAACGCCGAGGTGCGTTTTCGTCTTCCGTCGTGGCTGCCGTCAGACGCGCCCTGTTCCCCGCTTGATGCGTCCGAGTCCCCTTCGCGCCCGTCTGGTGCCACAGGCGAGCGAGGTGCCTGCACCGGGCGCTATCACGTCGGCGGTTGAAATGACGGTCGGGACGCGCTCGCCGGCCCGGCTGTTCCTCACGTCCCGAGCCTGCCCGGTGTTCGGCCTATACACCGCGCGCATGTCGACGTGACGCCGGCGAACGCCTGCGTGAATGCACGCCCCCCGGATGTCGATTTCGGCCTGCCTGCTCCGTCGTCTTGGGGAGCGCGCGGCAGATCGCCGTCGCCGATACCGGAGTCAGCCCATGTCCTACATCGACGGATTCGTTCTTGCCGTTCCGACCGCCAACCGCCACGCCTTCATCGACCATGCCCATCTCGGCGATGCCTTCTTCATCGAGCTGGGCGCGTTGCGCGTACTCGAGTGCTGGGCCGATGACGTGCCCGACGGCACGCTGACCGACTTCCGCAAGGCCGTGCAGGCCAGGGACGACGAAACGGTGGTCTTTTCCTGGATCGAATGGCCCGACAAGCGCACGCGGGATGCGGCGTTCGCGAAGATGATGGACGGCAGCGATCCCCGCATGGACCCGGAGAAGAATCCGATGCCCTTCGACGGCAAGCGCATGATCTTCGGCGGGTTCACGCCGGTCGTCGAGTTGACCGGCGCCACGCGGCGATAGGCGCCGCGCCGGGCGGCCGCCGGCGCCGGCATCGGCGGCGCGGCGTGGCCTCCAGGCCGCAGGCCGCGTCGGACGGCCTCATCGACGACGGCCGTCTTGCGGCAACGTCGACCGATAGCACCTGGCCGTCGGTCGCCGCCGGGTCACGCGCGGCGAAGCGGGCACTGCCGCGCCTCTATCGCGTCGACCTGATCGACGAGGCGGCGCCCCGCTTCGGTGGTGACGGTCTGCGTCCGGCGTGCGGATTGCGGGCAGGCTCGCAGGCCGAGCTCGGCCTGAAGCCCCGGGGACGCCGTCGCACCGCTGGCGCGCGGAGCTCGAAACGGCGTCGGCTTCTGCGGCGCGGCCTGTCGCGCGTTCCCCACGCGTCACGGCCGCGCGGGTCGCCACCACAATAAAGAAGGCGCACCCCAGGGGGTGCGCCTTCGTTTCCTGCGACGTCGGATCGGGCTGCGATCAGCGCACGCGGAAGCGCGAGTTGTCATCGCGACCGCTGTCGCTGTAGTTGCCCGAGCTGTAGTGATCGTGCGAGACGTAGGCGTCCTGCACCGCAGCCTTCGCGCGGTCCCACTCCAGCGGCGACGTGCCGCGGCGCGTGCCCCAGTCACGGGACAGCTCGCTCTCGAGCGACTCGTCCCAAGGGCGGTCCGGGTGACGGCTGCGCGCGTAGGCACCGTAGCGATACGCGGGCTGATAATGCGCGTACTCGTCGCCGTCGCCGCGGTAGTCCGCCTTCTCGAACGCGGAGGCGTGGTACTCGTCGCTGCGGCCGTAGAGATCGTAGGTGCGTTCGGTGCGATCCCATGCATCGCGCACCGCCGGTTTGGCATCGTCCCAGGCCAGGCGCGATTCGCCGCGGCTCGCCTCCCAGTCGCGCTTCAAGCTGTCTTCCGATTCATCCCAGCCGCGGGTGCGATCGGCCTCGCGCGCCTGCAGGCCGAACCCGTAGGCCGGCGCATAGTCGCGGTCGTAATCGTGATCGCTCTTCACGTAGGGACGCTCGCGATGTGCGTCGCGCCAGTATTCGGTCTCGCCGGTGGGATCGATACGTTCGGCCACGCCCTTGCCCACGGCGGCACCGGCGACGACGCCGACCGCCGCGCCGATCAATGTGCCGACCGGGCCGAAGATCGTACCGGCCGCCGCGCCGGCCGCCGCACCGCCCGCGACGCCGCCCACACCGACGCCCACCGGATGCGCGCCGGGGGTCTTGGTGATCGGGTCGCGATTGAGGTCGCGGCCGCCGTCGCGGATCTCGTCATGCTTGGTCATCGGAAACACTCCATCGGGGTTGTGGACGGCTAACGTGCGCGTGCGCGGATGAAGCCGCCGTCGGTGAATCCCGAACAGGCAGACAGAGCGTTCAGGTGTCGTGGCCCGAGACGTCGGTACCCGGCGGGTCGCCGGCGCGCGCGGGCCGGCGCAACTTCGGTATCGCGCCCACCACCAGCAACGCCACGAACGTGGTCACCAGCGCGACCATCTCCTGCCCCATGCCCGCCGCCATGCCGATCGCCGCGGTCATCCAGACGCCGGCGGCAGTGGTGAGCCCCTCGATGCGCTCGTCCTTCCCGAGCTTGAGGATGGCGCCGGCACCGAGAAATCCGATGCCCGATACGATGCCCTGCATCACGCGGGTGACGTCGGCGCCGTCGATCTCCGCCAGCAGCGGTGCGAGCACGAACAATGCCGAGCCGATCGATACCAGGATGTGGGTCTTCAGCCCGGCCGCGCGTCCCTTGAATTCGCGCTCCCAGCCGACCATGCCGCCGAGCACGGCCGCGACCAGCACGCGGACGACGATCGTCGTCACCGTATCGACATCGGGCAGCGCGAGCTCCCTGGCCAGGGCATCCCCGATCTGTGCCAGCACGCTCATGTCCTGGATGCCCGGGTCGACGGTCGAAGAAGGCGTGGCAGTGGCCGGACAGACATCGCGCTCGGGTTCGGTGGGACGGGCAGCACGCTAGTGAATCACCGGTCGCCTGCCGGTGAACGCGCGGCCACGTCGGCGGCGTGGCCGTCGACATCCGTGCACGCAACATTGCATCCCGCACGCCGGCGTCGTGCCGCCTCTTGAAACCACGCGGCGCGCCAACAGGTCTGCAGGCCCCATGAAGGAGCCGCGTGCATGCCCACCCTGTTCGATCCCCTGACCGCCGGCGCGATCCCGCTGGCCAACCGCGTCGTGATGGCGCCGCTCACGCGCAACCGGTCGCCGCAGGCGATTCCCCAGCCGCGCACCGCGCTGTACTACGCGCAGCGCGCGTCCGCAGGGCTGATCGTCACCGAGGCGACCGCGATCAGTCACCAGGGTCAGGGGTATGCCGACGTGCCCGGGCTGTACGCGCCGGACCAGCTCGACGGCTGGCGCCGCGTCACGGACGCGGTGCACGCCGAAGGTGGCCGCATCGTGGTGCAGCTGTGGCATGTGGGACGCATCTCGCACACCTCGCTTCAACCCGGCGGCCAAGCGCCGGTCGCGCCGTCGGCGATCCGCGCGGCGAGCAAGACCTTCATCCACGACGCCGACGGTCGGGGCGAGTTCGTCGACACGTCCATGCCGCGCGCGCTCGAGCTGGACGAACTGCCGGGCATCGTCGCCGACTACCGCCGCGCTGCGCGCGCCGCGATCGACGCCGGCTTCGACGGGGTCGAGGTGCACGCAGCCAACGGTTACCTGATCGACCAGTTCCTGCGTGCCGGCAGCAACCGGCGCACCGATGCCTATGGCGGTTCGGTGGAAAACCGGGCCCGGTTTCTGGAGGACGTGATGCGCGCGGTGGTGGACGAGATCGGCGGCGACCGCACCGGGATCCGGCTGTCGCCGGTCACACCCGCGAACGACGCCCACGACGATGTGCCGCAGCCGTTGTTCACCCACGTGGTCGAGCGCCTGGCACCGCTCGGACTCGCCTTCGTACACGTCATCGAAGGCGCCACCGGCGCCGATCGCAGCTACAGCCAGGGTGATGCGCCGTTCGACTACGCGGCCTTGAAGGCGGCCTATACGGCCGCCGGCGGCCGCGGCGTCTGGATCGTCAACAACGACTACGACAAAAAGGACGCGGAGGCGGCGATCGCGTCCGGGCATGCCGACGCCGTCGCGTTCGGACGCCCCTTCATCGCCAACCCCGATCTCGTGCGCCGCCTGCGCGAGGATGCGCCGTTGAACGCGCCGGATCCGTCCACCTTCTACGGCGGCGGTGACCACGGCTACACCGACTACCCCACGCTGGACTGACCTGCGCGACGGCGCGCTCGCCGCGCGCCGTCACTCCGGCCGCGACGACGGTTCGGTGCGGAAGGTCTCGCCGGTCGCGGGATCGACCGCGCGGCCGGGGACGACCTCACGCGCGCCCGGGATGACGCGCCCCTGCGCATCACGCACCGCGTCGGGCGCTGTCGGCGTCGGCGCGGCGAGCGGCTGCACGCTGCGCGCGGGCCCGGCAGACGGCACTGGCGCGGGCTGGCGGGCGCGTTGCGTCGGCGTCGCGGGGACGGCCGTCGGCGCGGGTGTGCTCGCCGGTGCCGCTGCCGGACTGGGCGCGGGCTGGGGGCGCTGCAACTGCTGGGCAGCGGCGGGAAGCGATATCACCGCGAGGGCGGCGGCGAGAACACGCATGCGGGACATGACGGCTCCAGGCGAACGGCAGGGCCTTCGACCCTAGGCCCGCGCCGATGCATGGGCGATGAAATGCGGCGTCCGCCCGCCGACGAGACGAGGCGCGGGCGCACGCCGCGCCGGGTAGGCGCCGCGCCCCGCGTGTCCCGGCGCCGGTCGACGTGGTCGCCGGGGATCAGTCGACGCAGATCGTCGACGCGACGCCGTCGCGTACACGCTGCTGGCAGCCGAAGGGATTGGTGTCCACGCTGCACGCACCTCCCACCTGGGCGCCGTCCACCGTGCCCTCGGGCGCGATGCAGTGCCCCTCGCACTGCTGGCTGTCGCTGCAGGCCTTGCCGGCGTCGGTGGTCTGGCGCAGACACTGCTTGACCGGTGCGCGGCCCAGCTGGGTCCACTCGCCACCGACGCGCATGCAATCGGCTTCATGGGTCACGGTGGCCTTGTCCGGCCCGGCCTGAGTGGCAGGACGCTCGGCCGGCGCTGCGCAGGCGACCAGGACAGCGGCGAACAGCAACGGGAGCGTGTGCTTCAACATGGGAATATCCGGGCATCGGGGAGGCGCGAGTCTAGCGGCGCCGGTGTGAAACGGTCGCCGTGCCTGCCGGGTCCGGCGTGGGCACGCGCATGCACACACCGCCATCGGCGACACCAACGCGCTGGCGCTGTCCGCGCGCGCTCCGGCGCGGTGTCGCCCGCCTGCATACGCCGCACCCGGGCACCGGACGGGTTCACGCCTGGCCTGACGCCGCCTGCACACCGTCGCGCGGCCGCGCGCATACCATGCACCGGCTCGCCGCCCCCACCTGCTCGCCCGGGACCTTCCATGCTCAATGTGCTGTTGTTCGTTGCCGGTCTCGCTGCCCTGGTCGGCGGTGCCGAACTGCTGGTGCGCGGCGCCTCGCGCCTGGCCTTGTCGTTCGGCATCTCGCCGCTGGTCGTCGGCCTGACGATCGTCGCCTTCGGCACCAGTGCCCCCGAGATGGCGATCTCCGCCGGCGCCGTGCTCGGCGGTCAGACCGATCTCGCGGTCGGCAACGTCGTCGGCAGCAACATCTTCAACGTGCTGTTCGTGCTGGGCCTCAGCGCGCTGATCGCGCCGCTCGTGGTGCACCGGCAGGTCATCCGCCAGGAAGTGCCGATCCTCATCGGTGCCTCGCTGCTGCTCGCCGTGCTCAGCCTCGACGGACGGCTGACGATGTTCGACGGCGCGCTGCTGCTGGGTCTGGTGATCGCCTACACCGTGTTCCTGGTGGTGCAGTCGCGGCGAGAAGCCCGCGCGGCGGCCTCAGAGACGGGCGCGTCCCCGGCCAACGAGTACGACGCCGAATTCCAAGCTCCGCGCGCCGGTGCCTGGGATTCGCGATTGCCGGTGCAACTGGTGCTGATCGTCGTCGGCCTCGGCCTGCTGGTACTCGGTTCGGACTGGCTGGTCACCGCGGCCGTCGCATTCGCCACCGCGCTCGGCGTCAGCGATGTGGTGATCGGCCTGACCATCGTCGCCGCGGGCACGTCGATGCCGGAAGTCGCGACGTCGGTCGCCGCCGCGATCAAGGGCGAGCGGGACATCGCCGTCGGCAATGCGATCGGCAGCAGCACCTTCAACATTCTCGGCTGCCTGGGCCTGTCGGGCCTGCTGGCCGGCAGCGCCGGGCTGGTGGTGCCGGGGCCGGTGCTCGCGTTCGATCTGTGGGTGATGGTGGCCGTGGCGCTGGCCTGCCTGCCGATCTTCCTGTCGGGCCGCGAGATCGCACGCTGGGAAGGCGGCGTGTTCTTCGGCTACTACCTCGCCTACGTCGCCTATCTGATCCTGGCCGCGCAGTCGCATGCCGCCCTGCCCGCGTTCTCCAGCGTGATGATGGGCTTCGTGGTGCCGCTGACCGTGATCACGCTGGTGGTGGTGCTGATCCGGCGTCCCGGCAGCGCGGCTGCGCGCTGACGCCCTGCCGGCCGCGCCTCGGCGCTGGCTGTCCACCGCTCTGGCCTTCGCGCAGGTCGGAGGAGAGGTCGCAGGCGTGACGTCACCCTGCCATCCGGCCTATTGACTACACCTGTCGTCACGCGCAGGATTGCCGACACGTGTAGTCAAACGGGTGGTGCCATGCCGAAGAAGACGATCGGGGACCAGGAACTGGCCCTGCTGCAGTATCTCGATGAGGTCGGCCCGGCCACCGTCGGCGAAGTCGCCGCCGGGTTCGGCGAGGCCCGGGGGTTGGCCCGTTCCACGGTGCTGACGATGATGGAGCGGCTGCGCGCGAAGGCCTATCTGCGCCGCAGCCAGTCCGGCGGCGGCGCCTATCGCTATGCACCGACGACGGGCCAGGACGAGGTGGTGCGCAGCGCGGTCGGCAGCTTCGTCGAGAAGACCCTGCAGGGCTCGGTGTCACCGTTCGTGGCGTGGATGTCGGAGCGCAAGGAGGTCAGTGATGACGAGCTCGCCGAGCTTGAGGCGCTGGTCGCCAGCCTGCAGTCCAGGCGCAAGGGAGGCTGACATGGACATCGCCGCACTCACGGATGTGATGCTGCCGCGGCTGCTCGCGGCCAGTGTGCAGGGCAGCCTGCTCGTGGCCCTGGTCTGGGCGTTGTGCCGCGCCCTGCCCCGGCTGCCAGCCGATGCCCGCTGCTGGCTGTGGTGGCTGGTGGCGCTGCAGCTGGTCCTCGGCCTGGTCTGGTCGTCGCCGGTGGCGTTGCCGTTGCTGCCTGCCGTCGAACAGATGGTCGGCGTACCCGCGGATGCGGTAACCGCCCCGATTCCGGAGGCAGCGCTGTCCGTGGCCCCGGCCGCCCTCGATGCCGTGCCCGGCGGGACCGCCGCGGCGTCCGCAGGGTCGTGGATGTTCGCGCTGGGCGTGGTCTGGCTGCTCGGACTCGCGGCGATGATCACCCGCAGCCTGCGCGGCCTGCAGCGCTCGCGTCGCCTCGTCGCCGAGGCGGCGCCCTGCCGGGACCGCAGCCTGCTCCAGGCGCTCGCCCTCGCCGCCGAGGCACACGGGCTGCGCGCCGTGCCCGCGGTTCGCGTCTCGGACGCGATCGTCTCGCCGCAGTTGATCGGCCCCTGGCGTCCGGTGCTGCTGTTGCCGGAGGGCTATGCGCAGGCCCTGCGCGCCGACGAACTCGACATGGCGCTCACCCACGAGCTGGTGCATCTGCAGCGCCGCGACCTGTGGCTGGGTCTGCTGCCCGCGCTGGCCCAGCACCTGTTCTGGTTCCACCCGCTGGCGCATCTCGCCGCGCGCGAGTACGGCCTCGCCCGCGAAGGTGCCTGCGACGCCGCGGTGCTCGCCGGCCAGGCGCACGGCGCGCGCGAATACGCCCAGTTGCTGCTGCGGCTCGGCATCGCGCCGCGTCCGGATGCCGGGCTGGCCAGTGCCTCGCCCGATTACACCTTTCTCAAGCGGAGACTGACCATGCTGCAGACCACCCGCCCGTCGTCGCGTGCGCTCGCGGTTTCGACCGTCCTGCTGGTCGCCGCGGTCGGCGTCCTGCCCTACCGCGTGACCAACGCCGCGCCGATGCCGCTTCCGCCGCCCCCGCCGGCCGCACCGTCCGCGACCGCGCCACCGGCACCAGAGACGCCGCCTGCGCCGCCGATGCCGGTCAGTCCGACCACCCCGCCTGCACCCGCCACGCCGGCCGCACCCGCCGCGCCGGCAGCACCGCCTGCCCCGCCGGCGCCGGACGACAGCGACGCGCGCGGCCACGTGCACACGATCCGCACGCAGGTCCGGGATCGCGCCACCGGCCCGATCCGCGGCACCTTCACCCTCAGCCGCGCGCCGGGTGCCGAGTCCTACGTGTTGCTCGACAGCGCGCACAGCGTCGCGATGAGTTCGACCGAGGAACTGCGCGAGGCGCGCGCCGCGCAGCAGGGCGACGGCCCGATGCTCTGGCTGCGCCGCGGCGACGACCGCTACATCGTGCGCGATGCCGAGACCGTCGCCCGCTTCCGGGCGGCCTTCGACGACGTGCGTGACCTCGGCGAACGACAGGGGGCCCTCGGCGAGCGCCAGGGCACGCTGGGCGCCGAACAGGGCACGCTCGGGGCACGTCAGGGCGAGATCGGCGGGCGCATCGCCGAACTGGCGCTGGAAGCGACCCGCAGCGGCGACGCCGCGTCGCAGCGCCGCGCCCTGGACGCGCTGCAGGCCGAAGCCCGCACCCTGGGCGTGCAGATGAGTCGCCTGGCCAGCCAGCAGGGCGTGCTCGCCGGAGAGCAGGGCGAGCTCGCGCGACAGCAGGCGGACGCGCAGGCGCGGGCTGCCCGTCAGGCCCGGGCGATCGTCGACGAGGTCATCGCCAGCGGACGCGCCCAGCGGCTCTGAGCGCGCATCGATCCATCACACCCCGACGGCCCGGCAACGGGCCGTTGGCACGTCTGTCTCAGCGATCGGGCCAGTGCCAGGCAGGTGCATCGAGCATCCCCTGTCCGTCGATCACGGTCTGGCTGTCGCGTTTGACCAGCTGGACCGGGTGGCAGTCGGGGGCCTGCTCCAGCGCGGCGATCAACCGCGACGCGTGCGAGACCCCCCGGACCTGCGTGCGCTTCGCCGCACCGGCGATCAGCCGCGCCAGGGCCGGCAGCAGATCCGGATGCAGACTGGTCTCGGGCTCGTCGAGCACCATCAGCGGCGGCGGGCGCGGTGTGTGCAGCGCCGCGATCCACAGCAGATAGCGCAGCGTGCCGTCCGAGAGTTCGGCCGCCGACAGCGGGCGCAGCAGGCCGTGCTGGCGGAACTGCAGCGAAAAGCGCCCGTCTTCGACCAGCACGTCGACACGCGCGTCGGGAAACGCATCGGCCACCGCGGCATCCAGCGCCTCGGCATCGCCGATCTGGGCGGATCGTCGCCCAGGCCGCGGCGAGGTCACGGCCGTCGTGACTCGGCACCGGCGTGCGCGTGCCCAGCTGCGGCCGACGCGCCGGCGCATCGGCATCGGCGCGGACGTGATCGTAGAAGCGCCAGCCTCGGATCGTCTCGCGCAGTTGCAGCGCCTCGGGGGCGCTGCGTGGATCGGCGATCTGCGCGAACAGGCGTTCGAAGGGATTCAGATGCTCGTCCGCCACGCGGCAGTCGCGGCCGTCGCGCACGCGCATGTGCGCGCCGCGGCGATCGACCAGCGTGTTGCCCTGACGCAGGAACGGTCCGCCCCAGATCACCTCGCGCTTGCTCTCGGGATCACGGGCGACAGCGACTGCGTCGGCACCGGCACGCCGAGATCGATCGCGTACCCGAATTCCTCGCCGGCGACACCGAGCTTCAGCGAAACGGGCTGCTGCCGCGGCCCGCCTTCGATCGGCACCTCGCCGCGGCGCATGCGTGCGCTCAGCGTTTCCGGTCCCGCCCACAGCGCCGACTGCAGACCGCCCTCGCGCGCCAGTGCCGGCACCACGCCGCCCTGCGCCGTGTCGGCCAGCAGACGCAGCGCGCGATAGAGGTTGGACTTGCCACTGCCGTTGGCACCGGTGACGAGGTTCAGGCGCCCCATCGGCACCACCAGCGTGTGAAGCGAACGGTCATGGGCGATGGCGAGCGTGGTGAGCATCGACGTGGGCGGCCGGGGTGAGACGCGCTTCGTACGAAGGCAGGTCTGGACAGCTCCGCGCGTGGCCGTCATTCCCGCGAACGCGGGGATGACGGCAGGTAGCCCCACCCACCCTAACGCGGCGTGGCCGGCCCCGTGATCTGCAGACGCACGCGCGCCAGGATGCCGTTCGACGTCATATACAGCGTGCGTCCGTCGTCGCCGAACGCCACGTTCGCGATGGGACCCCCGGTCTCGATCCGCCCCAGCCGGGTGCCGTCGGGCGCGAAGACCAGCACGCCACCCGGTCCGGTCGCGAACACGGTGCCGTCGGCCGCGACCGCCATGCCGTCGGGCAGGCCCGGGGCCGCGTCGCCGACCAGATCGCCGGCGTCGGCGAACACGCGGCGCGCCGTCACTGCGCCTTCGGTGTCGAGGGTGTAGGCCATCCAGATCGCCCGCTCGGGATCGGAATTGGCGACGTAGAGCGTGCGCTCGTCCGGCGACAGGGCGATGCCGTTCGGTCGGGTGAGCCCGTCGTCGAGCAGATGCACGCGGCCCTCGGCATCCAGCCGGTAGACCCCGTTGAAGGCGAGCTCCTTGACCGGTGAATCGTCGAGATCCTTGAGTCCGTACGGCGGATCGGTGAAGAAGATCGTGCCGTCGCCGCGGCGTACGAGATCGTTGGGACTGTTGAAGCGACGCCCCTCGAACGCACGCGCCAGGGTCGTCTTGCGTTTCGGCGCCAGCTCCAGCCGTTCCACGCTGCGGTTGCCGGAATCGGCCATCAGCACCGCGCCGGCCGACTCGGCGAACAGACCATTGGCACCCGCTTCGCGCAGGGCGCCGGTGTCGCGCCCCGCGTACCCCGAGGGCTCGAGGAACACCGAGAGTCCCGCCGATTCGGACCAGCGATGGATGCGGTTCTCGGGCACGTCGGTGAACAGCAGATACCCGCCGTCGGCCACCCACACCGGGCCTTCGGCCCAGGTGAAGCCCTCGGCGAGCCGCTCGATGCGTGCATCGGACGCGACCACCGCGTCGAGCGCCGGGACGTACCGCGTCACGCCGCCCACCTGCGGATAGACGGGCGTCGGCCCCGACGACGAGGCGCAACCTCCGAGCGCGGCCATCAACGGAATCGCGAGCAGCGACGTGGCAAGACGGGGCATGTGGACCTCCTGGTCATCGAGCGATGTCGCCCACCCTACCGCGCGGACCCGCGCCGTGCACCGATGCCGGCGCGGCAGACGGTCAATGTGCGGCGACGCGCGCCCGCATCGCGGCCTCGTCGTCGAGCCAGTTGGCGTCCTTGTTCCGGAGAAAGAACACGTACACCACCAGCGAGACGGCGATGATCGCGGTGGCGTACACGGCGAAGCTGACCACCCGGTCCGACTTCAGCGCCGCCTGGTACAGCAGCGGCGCCGTGCCGCCGAACGCCGAGTTGGCGAGCGCGTAGCCCAGGCCCACGCCCAGCGCACGGATGTGCGTGGGGAACAGTTCGGCCTTCACCACGGCGTTGATCGACGTGTAACCGGTGAGGATGACGAAGCCGATGCCGAGGATCACGAACGCCGACAGCGCGCTGGTCTGCTGCGGCAGCGCCGTCACCAGATACCCGGTGTAGAGCACGCCGCCGACGCCGAAGAACACCAGCAGGCTCTTGCGCCCGATGCTGTCCGACAGCCAGCCGCCCACCGGCTGCAGCAGCATGAGGAACGTCAGCAGGCCGAGATTGATCAGCGTGCCCACGAGTACGTCGTCGCCGGCGAATGCGGTCTGGATCATCTTCGGCCCGTTGACCGAATACGTGTAGAACGCGACCGTGCCGCCCGCCGTGATCAGGAAGCACAGCAGCAATGGCCGCCACTGGTTCACGAACAGCTCGCGGATCGAGCCCGAGGCCCGGGCGCCGCCGGTCCTGGCGGCTGCGATCGAATCCGATTCCAGGGATTCGTCCATCGTGCGGCGCAGCCAGAACACCACGATCGCCGCCACGCCGCCGATGGCGAAGGCCACGCGCCAGCCCCATTCGGAGATCTGGGCCACGTCGAGCACCAGCAGCATCGCCAGCAACGTCGCCTGCGCCAGCACGTGGCCGCCGACGAGGGTGACGTAGTGGAACGACGACAGGAAGCCGCGCCGCCCCGGGATCGCCGCCTCGGACATGTAGGTCGCGCTGGCGCCGTACTCGCCGCCGGTCGCGAAGCCCTGGACCAGACGCGCCACGAGCAGCAGCACCGCGGCCCAGATGCCGATCTGCCCGGCGGTCGGGCTGATCGCGATGAGGAACGAGCAGCCCGCCATCACCGACACCGAGACCGTCAGCGCCAGGCGCCGGCCGTAGCGGTCGGCGAAGCGGCCGAAGTACCAGGCGCCGATCGGACGCATCAGAAACGTCGCGGCGAAGATCGCCCAGACGTACAGCGTGGAATTGCGGTCGTCGGGCGAGAAGAACTGCGACTCGAAGTACATCGCGAACACCGAGTACACGTAGACGTCGTACCACTCGACCAGGTTGCCGGCCGAGCCCTTCAGCGTGTTCGACACGGAACGGCGAAGACTGGCGGGACGGGACGCAAGGGGCGCGGCGGCGACACTGGACGTAGGCATGCGGGGGCCTGCACGGAACGAAGGCGGCGAGTATAGGGGCCGGCTCCGTGATGGACGGCGCGTCGAGTCCGTCCGCATCGGAGGCGACGTCCGCGGCCGGCCGGCAGATGCCGCCCGCCTGTGTGGTGTCCCTCGTGATGGTTCATGAGGCGACCGGTCGTGGTCGCATTCACCGGTCTGGGCGATGTGCCGCGCGGTGCCGGCACCGGGCTTGGATCATCTGGAGTCTGGCCATCAGCGCGGTCGGCCTGGATGCCACCTGGCGCCAGGGCCATCGCCATCGCCAGCAACTGCTGCGCACGGCCGCCGAGGGGCCCGTCAACTGCAGCGACGGCGCGGACGGCATCCGTCGCAGCCAGCGCGTACTTGCGGAAATCGCGGAGTTCGAAGCGCGCCGGCAGCCGCGACGCGCTGCGCCAATCAATCAAGCTTCAAACGGATCGGTCCGATGCGTCGGGCGAACATGTTGTAGAGCCAAGCGATCAGCGCGCCAAGAAGGCCGCCGCCAAGCGCGCTCAATATCGGATAACCGACGAACACGTAGACCGGCGGCATCGAATCGAATGACAGGGTCACTGGTCCGGCCAGTGTCACTCGGGTGACGGGCCCAGTGGCGAGAAGCACGCCAGCTGCAGTCAAGGCGCTGGCAGAGGCGCCAAGCACGAATAGAGCGCCGCCAGCATTCTGGCGACGCTCGCGACCGACAGGGACGTCAGCCGCGTGTCTGCAGCGGCATTCCGCATTAAAGATCCGTCCTTGGAGAACCCGATCATCAGGCGGTGCCCGCCTCTGCGCCCCCGCGCTGCAGCGGGTCCGGCAGATCGGAGCCCGCATCGACGAACGACAGCGACACCGAATTGAGGCAATGCCGTTCGTAGGTCGGCGCCGGGCCGTCGGGGAAGACGTGGCCCAGATGGCTGCCGCAGCGCGCGCAGACTTCCTCCACGCGGATCATGCCGTGGCTGGTGTCGCGCACCCGGCCGATGTGCGCCTCGTCGTAGGGCGCGAAGAAACTCGGCCAGCCGGTGCCGGAATCGAACTTCGCGCTCGAGCGGAACAGCGGCAGCCCGCACAGCCGGCAGCAATAGGTGCCCTCGCGCTTGTTGTCGAGGAACACGCCGCAGAACGGCGCTTCCGTGCCGTGCTGCAGCAGCACGCGACGCTCGTCGGCGGACAGGCCCGCTTCCAGCGTGGCGCGCTGGTCCGGGGTGGGCGGCGTGAGATCGAATCGGGACATGGGCATCCTGGCGGCGGCGCCGCGGCGAGCGTGGATCTCCACAGATGGCGGCGAGCCTGCCGCCTCTCAAGCCGCGCGCGCGTGAATCCGCGATGCGTCCGGCGCCGCGGCCCGGCCCCTCGCCCACGCCGTCAATGCGCGAACCGTGCCGCCGCGGGCATGCGCTCGCACGCGAACGCGCGTCCTGCCCCCGCGCGTCCCGTCGCCGCCCGGCTATGCCCCCACCGGCCGCGCCACTTCGATCCACGTCGGCGCATGGTCACTGGCCTTGTCCTCCAGCCGCACCCAGCGGTCCACACCGGCCGCCTTGACCGTCTTCGCCAGCACCGGATTGGCCAGCAGATGATCGATGCGCAGCCCGCGATCACGCGCCGCGTGCTGGCGGAAGTAGTCCCAGAACGTGTAGACCGTGTCCTCGCCGAACACGTCGCGCAGCGTGTCGGTCCACCCCTGCGCCAGCAAGGCCTCGAACGCGGCGCGCACCTGCGGCTGGATCAGCGCGTCCTTGCGCCAGGCCTTGGCGTCGTAGACGTCGGCATCGGTGGGAATCACGTTGAAGTCGCCCATCAGCAGCGCCGGATGCGGCAGATCCACCAGCGTCTTCGCATGCCGCTGCAGGCGCGCCATCCACGCCAGCTTGTAATCGAACTTCGGTCCCGGCTGCGGGTTGCCGTTGGGCAGATACAGCGCTCCGACGACGACGCCGTGCACCGCCGCTTCGATGTAGCGCGCCTGGTCGTCCTTCGCATCGCCCGGCAGCCCGCGTCGGCTTTCCATCGGTACCGCGCCGCGGCCGAGCAGCGCCACGCCGTTCCACGCGCGCTGGCCCTGCCAGATCGCGCCGTAGCCCGCCGCCTCCAGCGCCTCCACCGGAAACGCGTCGTCGGTGGCCTTGAGTTCCTGCAGCGCGACGACGTCCGGCTTCGATTCCGCCAGCCACGCCAGCAGGTGCGGCAGCCGTGGGGCGATGCCGTTGACGTTGAAGGTGGCGAGCTTGAGGGTCTTGCGGCGGGCCATGGCGCAGTCCGGGTGCGAAAACGCAACGCTAGTCCGTCGCCCGAGGTGCGCGGATGAAGTCTGCCCGGGCGACCCGCCCGGGGCCTGAACACGTCGGGGTGCTCGCCGACGCCTGCGCGCGGCGCAGACGTCGCACCCGGCCGCCCGGCCGCGCCGCCTCAGTGGACCATGAAGCGGTAACGGCCGGCCATCGGATGATCGTCGCCACCGACGACGCGCCAGTCCACCTGGTAATCGCCTTGCGGCAGCGCCTTCGCAGGCACGGCGCGAAGCGTCCTGTTGCTGTTGCTGTGCGTGAGACTGACGTCGTCGACCGGCGTCAGGGTCTGGTCGCGATTCACCCGGCTCAGCGTGATGCTCGATGCGCCGGGCACGAGAGCGCCGTCGAACGTGAGTTCGAGCTGGTCGACCGACGAGACGTGGCTGTCCGCTGCAGGCGTCGAGGCCACCAGGGCGACATGGGCGAGCGCGCCGCCCGCGACGAACAGACCCGCGGCAAGCACCAGGCTCTGCAGCGGGAGACGGAAGCTGGACTTGGGCATGGAAGAACGTCCTTTGAGTCGGAATGGAATGACGGAAATCGATCTCATATCAGAACCACAGGCGCACGCCGGCCACCACACGCGTGTCGCGCGCGTGTCCGCCCGCCGCACGCGCGTAGGCGGCGGTCGTGCCGAATTGCCGTTCGTGCACGACGCCGACATAGGGTGCGAAGCGACGGCTGATTTCGTAACGCAGGCGCAGACCGCTCTCGATCTTGCCGAGTCCGGAGCCGATGCCGGCATCGGGTTCGTTCTCGAGCGCAGCCACGACCTCGACCTGCGGCTGCAGGATCAGGCGGTTGGTGAGGCGGACGTCGTACTCGGCCTCCGCCTTCAGTTGCACCTGCCCGCCGCTGCCGACGTAGGCGGTGGCCGAGATCTCGAGAAAATGCGGTGCCAGGCCCTGCACGCCGAAGGCGGCCCAGCGCCGCGCATGCGGCTGCATGTCCTGGCGCAGCCCGACGACGACATCCCACCAGGGCAGAACGCTGCGGCCGTACAGCAGTTCGATGTCCGCCGACCCGGTACGTCCACCGTCGCGCTCGCCTTCACTGCGCAGCCAGAGCCGGTCGAGATCGGTGCCGACCCATGCCACGACGTCCCAGGCCTGTCCGCTGCCGTGCGCTGCGTCCCAGGCTTCCAGGCGGTCGAACAGCACCATGGAATGGACCGGCGACGCATGCTCCATCGAATGATGGTGGAGCACGGGAAAGGCCGCCGCACGATCGGCATCGGTCGGCACCGGGATCGGTGTCCGCGGCGCGCGCGGCGCAGGCATCCGGCAATGCCCCATCGCCGCGTGCTCCGGCGTGCAGCCGGCAGGCGCCGCATGCGCGCCGTGGTCGTGCGATCCGGCGGCTGTCTGCGGCAATGTGCAGTGCCCCATCGCCGCATGTTCCGGCGTGCAGCCGGCAGGCGCTGCCTGCGCGTGGTGATCGTGCGATCCGGCAGCTGTCTCCGGCAGCGTGCAGTGCCCCATCGCTGCATGCTCCGGCGTGCAAGCGGCAGGCGTCGCAGGCGCGCCGTGGTCGTGCGATCCGGCCGGTAGCTGCGGCAGCGTGCAGTGCCCCATCGCTGCATGCTCCGGCGTGCAAGCGTCAGGCGCCGCAGGCGCACCGTGGTCGTGCGCGCCGGCCGGTGTCTGCGGCAACGTGCAGTGCCCCATCGCCGCGTGTTCCGGCGTGCAGGACCCCGCTGCGGTGTGCGACTGGGCGATCGCCACCGGAGCGGCGGCGAACGCGGCGGTGATCGAGAGCGCGAGGACGGCGGTCTTCATGCCTCGACCCTCACTTCCCGCATCATCCCCGCTTCCATGTGGTAGAGCAGATGGCAGTGGAAGGCCCAGCGGCCCAGCGCGTCGGCGCGCACGCGGAAGCTGCGCTTGCTGCCCGGCGGCATGTCCACGGTGTGCTTGCGCACCATGACGTTGCCGTGCGCATCCTCCACGTCGCTCCACATGCCGTGCAGATGGATCGGGTGCGCCATCATCGTGTCGTTGACCAGCACGATGCGCATGCGCTCGCCGTAGTTCAGGCGCAGCGGCTCGGCGCCCGCGAAGGGGATGCCGTCGAACGACCAGGCGAACTTCTCCATGTGCCCGGTGAGGTGCAGCTCGACGTCGCGGCCGGGATCGCGGCCGTCCTCGTCCTCGGCCACGCTGCGCAGGTCGCCGTAGGTCAGCACGCGACGGCCGTTGTCGCGCAGGCCGATGCCGGGATCGTCCAGGCGGTGGGTGGGTGTCATCGTCTGCATATCGACGAGCGGGTTGCGCGATTCGCTGGCCGGATGCCGCAGCATGCCGCCGCCGTGTGCGTCGTGCGCCCCATGCGCGGCATGGCCGGCATGATCTCCATGGCCGGCATGTGCGTCGTGGCCGGCAGGCATCGAATGCGCGGCGTGCGCGCCGTGGCCCCCGTGCCCCATGTCGTCCATGGTCAGCAGTGGGCGCGGATCGTTGGCCGGCACCGGCGCCTCCAAGCCGGCGCGCACGGCCAGCGTGCCGCGGGCATGGCCGGTGCGGCCCATGTCCTGCGCGTAAATGGTGTAGGCGTCCTGTCCGGACGGCTCGACGATCACGTCGAAGGTCTCGGCCACCGCGATGCGGAACTCGTCCACGCTCACCGGATGCACCGGCAGGCCGTCGGCCGCGACCACCGTCATCTTCAGCCCGGGGATGCGCACGTCGAAGTAGCTCATCGCCGAGCCGTTGATGAAGCGCAGCAGCACCTTCTCGCCACTACGGAACAGGCCGGTCCAGTTGCCCGCCGGCGTCGTGCCGTTCATCAGATAGGTATAGGTGTGCGCATTGACGTCCGACAGGTCGGTCGGCGTCATCCGCATCCGGCCCCAGGCCTTCCGGTCGGCCACGGTCGCGCGCCAGCCGTCGCGGCGCACGTCGCGCACGAAGTCGCCGACGGTCGGCTTGTAGTAGTTATCGTACTCGGCGTACTGCTTGAGCCGGCGGAACAGGCGCCCGGGGTCGAGATCGGTCCAGTCCGACAGCAGCACCACGTGCTCGCGATCCCAGCTGTAGGGCAAGGGCTCGATCGGATCGACGATCAACGCGCCATACAGGCCGGCCTGCTCCTGGAACAGCGAATGGCTGTGGTACCAGTACGTGCCCGACTGGTTCAGCGTGAAGCGGTACTGGTAGGTCTCGCCCGGATGGATGCCGTTGAAGCTCAGCCCGGGCACGCCGTCCATGTTCGCCGGCAGGATGATGCCGTGCCAGTGCAGCGAGGTCATCGCATCGGGCAGGCGGTTGGCCACGCGCAGGGTCACGGTATCGCCCTGCCGCCAGCGCAGGATCGGCGCCGGCAGGCTGCCGTTGACGGTCATCGCGGGGCGGACGCGGCCGGTGAAGTTGACCGGCGAGGCGCCGATGGACAGATCGAACTCGGTGCCACGCAGCACCTGCGGTCCGACGCGCGCGTCGCTGTCGGCCGCGAAGGCCGGCAGGCGCAGGCCGGCCGTGCCGAGGGCCAGCCCGCCGAGGGCCAGCCCCTGGACGAAGCGGCGACGCGACTGCAGCACGCCGTGCGTCCGCTGGAAGGGATCGTGATTCATGTGCACTCCTCACGCCGCGCCAGGCGCAGCGATCCTGATGTCGTTCGAGACACCGCGGACATGGGTGTCCGGCGGCAGGTCCCGGCAAAGCTGCGCGTGTGCGCAGCACGAACGCGTCAGGTGGAAATCGGAGGCCGTAACAGGAGATGTGGACGCATCGTCGCCGGCGCCACAGGCCCGGCAACCGGCACGCTGGACGCAGGCGGCATGACCGCCACGCCATCGCTGGCCACGATCAGCGCCTGGAAATGCTGCATGCACAGTTCCAGGCATAGGGTGCGACAGTCCTCCTCCTGGTCCGCTGCCCCCTGCGGAAGCTGCGCGGCAATGACGTCGACCGGCATCGCGCGCTCGGAATGCGGGCAGTGCGAATCCGCTACCGGTGGCTCGTCCATCGACGCCCGCGCTGCCTCGGCGGCCCGCACATCCATGCCCGCCAGATGGGCAGACGCCACTGCCGACGCCATGCCGTTCAACAGCAGCGTCACGCAGAGCAGCACATGGAGGAGGACGTGTTTCACGCGAGGCGACAGGGTCGGGGCGTGGAGCGGACCCGAATCTTAGCCCAATGCACGCGCCGCCCGCCTGCAGCGCGCCGCCGCATTCATGTGGAACGCCCACACTCGCTACCCCTCGGCGACGCGGACGACCCAACGGCGGCCAACCCCGACGCGCCAGCCCGATCGACGCCCCACCGCGCGTGCTTCGCGGCGCGTCACCGCAGAACCGCTCGTGCCTCCCAGCCTGAGCCCCCACGGCGGTCCGCCCTGGACCGGTGCGCACCGTCGCCGGATTAAACTGCGTGATGCCCTACGACCCCGGTTCGACACTTCGCGAGCGACTCGGCCTCGCGCCGCCCGTGTCCATCGCGTACGCACGCGGCGACGTGACCGCACTCGACGGCTACACCCGGCAGCGCATCGACTACCGCGGCCTCGAGGGCGACACCATTCCGGCGTTCCTGTTCGCGCCCACGGCGCAGCCCGCCTTGGGCGGCGTGGTGGCCTTCCACCAGCACAACGGCGAGTTCCACTTCGGCAAGAGCGAAGTTGCCGGCATCGTGGGCAGCCCGTTCCAGGCCTTCGGCCCGGCGCTCGCGCGCCGCGGCCTCGCCGTGCTCGCACCGGACGCCCTGACGTTCGAGGATCGCCGCGCCCAGGTCCAAGGCGTCGAGCCACACGATTACGACTGGCTGCAGCACTACAGCGCCATGAGCTACCGCCTGCTCGACGGCGACACGCTGATGCGCAAAGTCCTCGACGACGCCCAGCGGGCGCTGAGCGTGCTGATCGACGCCGCCGAACTGGACGCACGGCGCGTCGGCATTGCTGGTCACTCCTACGGCGGTTACACCGCGCTCTACCACGCCGCCGTCGATCCGCGCTGCCGCTTCGCCTGCATCAGCGGTGCAGTCTGCAGCTTCGACACCCGCCGCCGCGAAGCGACCGGCATCACCCTGTTCGAAGCCGTGCCCGGCCTCGCGCAGATGGTCGACACGCACGACGTGCTGGCCGCCATCGGCCCGCGTCCGACGCTGGTCGTCTCGGGCACCGAGGACAAGTATTCGCGTGATGCGGATCAGGTCGTGGTCAAGGCCGGCGGGGATTTCATCACCGAACTCCGCGTCGAGCGCGGCCATGCGCTCGATCAGGAACGGTTCGATGCGATCGTCGCGTGGCTCGTCGAGCAGGCGACGCTCGGCTGAGATCCCGCATCGTCGCGTCACCCGCTGCGGCGCAGTGATGAGGCTCAAGTCCCGAGTGCCCGACGCGCGCTGCCGACTCCGCCATCTCGGCCCCCGTCGCGGCGGCAACGCAGTCCGTCAGACGAAGTCGGATGCCTCGTAGAGCGGACGGATCTCGATCTCGCTTGGTCCGGGCATCGGATTCGGACAGCGCTTCACCCAGGCGACCGCCTCGTCCATGTCGGCGACCTCCCACAGCCAGAAGCCGGCCACCAGTTCCTTGGTCTCGGCGAACGGCCCGTCAACGACGCTGCGATCCGCCCCCGAAAACCGCACGCGCTTGCCCTGCGAAGAGGGCTTCAGCCCGTCACCGGCCGTGAGGATGCCGGCCTCGATCAGCGCCTCATTGTATTTGCCCATGGCGTCGAGCAATTCGGGTGTGGGCAGCGTTCCTGCCTCGCTGTCTTCGGTCGCCTTCACCAACACCATCACGCGCATCGTCGTCTCCTCGTGGCGGCGGATTGGTGCCGCCTTGTGCTGGTACGACGATCGATGCGGAGGCAGATCGACATGCGGTTTCACGAGGCGTCCGATGTGCTGACCTGGGGTCGATCAATGCACCCCGGACCCAGCGCGGTGATCCCAAGGCCCGCTTACGTGCAAATAAGTGAACCTGGCACCGTGATAGTCGCAGTGACGGTGGGGACCCGACGGCGGCGAGAATGCGGCGGGAAGCGGTGTCTCGCGCAGGTTGAAGAGGCACCGCCCCGACGACTGCCGGCGCGCGCTCCGCGAAAGGCGAGCCGCTTCATATCGCGCGACGATTCGCGATCCAGCACGACGAGACGAGGCCGCTTGCCATGTCGCGCAGCGGTGCGCACGGGACTACCGGCCGCGCGCTCCAGCGCGGCGGCGTCAGCGCGCGTGCGTATTCAGTGCGGTCCGATGCGGCCCGCGCGGTCAGTCCAGGCCGTACCAGCCCCCTTCGCGGGTGCTCCAGTGAAGCAGCGCATACGCCACCATCAGGCCGGTGACGAGGCCACCCGCGAACCCCGACGCCGCGTCGTGGAACGAATAGTTACCGGCCGAGATTCCGGCCGACGTGCCAAGGCCCACAAGGGCGCACCAGAACGCCAACGACCTCTGCCCGGCCGCGCGGAGCGTCTTCTTCGTCTGCAGTGCCCTGTCGCCGAGTTGGCGGAACGCCGTCGCCAGGTCACTGGGCGCGAACACGCATCCCAGCCATGAACCCGGGTGCAGCGAAATCCAGTACCAGACGAAGAAGAAGACTGCGCAAAAGAGGAACTCGAACATGGCGCGCTTCCTGCCGGTCGCCGATTGCTATCCGGCCATGGAGGACCAAGAAAACAAGGCCCTCATCGTTCGCAGCACTGTTCGCTTCGCACCGTGGGGAGGGCGCATGACACAGCGAAAGCGCTGATCGAACCTGACTTGGTTACTCGGGCACTCCAAGCCTAGAACCATCCTCGAATACCACCATCTCCGGAACGAAGCGGGTCGTGTACTTGCCCTGCTCCAGATTCCAGACAGCGCGGTGTTCATCCAGAAACTGGTTGTAATCACGCCCGCCAGTCCAGATGGAGGTGCTTCCCGGCTCAATCCGCTCGCTCATACCGAAGCTCACAGCCCCTACTTCTTTGTCGAAGACATCGATGAACTTGATCTCGCCGGACACCCCTACGACGACTTTGCTGGTTTTGTTCTGTGCGCCTATACGGAACTGCTGATACTCGCTGTATCGACCGATCCGATAGTTGGATGGCAATTCTTCCTTGGCAACAAGAGTCACGGTGACCGCGTCGTTCAACGCCTTCAGCGCCGTCGAACGCTCTTGCTCCAGCTTCTTCCGTAGCGCCTCCTCTTCGGCGCGACGTGCTGTTTGCTCAGCTTCCCACGCGGCTTGGGCTTCAATCGCCCGACCGATGGTCATGCCGGTTGGAATTCCGTCGCCGCCAAAGGCCTCCCCCATCTTCGCCCTCATCAGGTAGGCCGCGACTTTCTCGCGGTCGGACTCTGGAAGCCTCTTGATCTCTGGTGCGAGCTTTTCGTCCCATGTCGCCATATCTGACGGGATGATGGCGTCTTCCGGCTTGGAGCAAGCGGCAACTGCAAGCGCAACGACGAGCAACGTAACGGCAATCCTCATTTCGCTCCCCCTGACTTTTCCCTGTGTAGACATATCGGCTGGACCGGCGCGCACTGAACCTGGGTGACGCACGTGCATCCGCACATCATCTGCCGTAGCGCCCGTCCTGTTCCTGCGCACGGCCGAGGGCCACCAGCATTTCCAGCAGCTTGGGCAGGCGTTTCTTCCACGGGCCGCGGGCGGTGAAGCGGGCGGCGATGTCGTCGGGGGTGAGGGGGACGGGACTGTTGGCGATGACGTCGGCGACGGCGCGGACCTGGTCGACGGTGTCCTTCGGCCACGGCTGCGGCTTGCTGCCGGTGGCGGGGGCGATGGCTTCGGCGGGTGCGTCGTCGATGGAGGGGTCCGCGGGGTCGAGGCAGCCCTGCTCGGGTGCGCGTGCGTTCGCATGGGCAGCGGGGTTCTGGAAGTCCGGGCGCAGCCAGCGCACGTGGCCGCGCGCCTCCTCGGCGGCGCGCTCGGCGTTGAGCGCCACGAGGCGTTCGAGGATGGCCTCGTCGAACGCGCGCTTCGCATCCTCGCGCGTAAGCACCTTTGCCCCCTCTCCCGCCTGCGGGAGAGGGACGGGGTGAGGGCTGGCGGTAGCGTGAAGCGCGTCATCCGGCGCTCCCTTATCCGCCCTTCGGGCACCTTCTCCCGCAGGCGGGAGAAGGGTTGGTGATTCATTGCCGTGGGCGATGCGCAGCAGCGGCAGCAGGTCGGACCAGCCATAGGCGGCAAGCACGGCGGCGTCGAGCTCGTCATGCAGCTGGCGCAGTACCGACACCAGTCCCTGTTCGTGGATGCTGCGCTCCTTGCCAGTCAGCACTTCGCCTGCGCGCAGCTTCTCCAGCACGTTGTACATGCCGGTCAGCGTGAGCCCAGGATGCGCGGCCTGCTGGCGCTTGCGGTGGGCGTCGAGCTGTTCGGCGAGGTTGCGGATGCGTTCGGAGGGGGATTCGCCGTAGGTCTGCGTGGTGCCCAGCGAGCCGTCCGGATTGTCGAGGGCGATGCCGATGGGGCCGCCGAATTTGTCGGCGGCGTGGAGGTCGGGGAAGGGGAAGGGATCGAAACAAGTCGTGGTGTGATAACGAAGATCGTTTCCAACGCCCATTCGCCCACCGGCTGCCGAGCTCCACGTAACACCAACTGCCGATGAGAGAACACCGAGCACAGCGACGTCTTCTGTCGCAACACCGATGACCGAGCCGTCAATCAAGTCATCCGGCCAATCCAGAGTTGTGAAGATCCTGAACTTTGCGACCTCGCTTGTGACGATGTATCGCGTTAGCCCCGACAGTGCTTCGCGAAGATCGGGGCGGGGTCGCCCCATGAGCCACCACCGGGTGCGGAACCCGGAATCGTTGTTCTCCGCGCGCTCTGGCCAAACGTATTCACGCAGGTGCTGATAGAGGCCAGGATGTATCTGCAGTAGGGCCGACTCCGATAGACCGTAAGTGTCGACCACGTATCGCAGAGCTCGCGTTCTCACTAGATCGCCACCAGCCGTGTAGCGCGGCAAGCGCGATGTCGATGCGGGGTCCGCCCGGATCAACTCATCGCGAGCTTGCTTTGAAACTTGAAAATGCTTGCCGACCAACTTGCATCCTTGCCAGCACAGCCTTTCGTTCGCTCTTAGGGGCAATGCCACTGAGACGTTCACCCCGGCGGCCAAATTCGCAAAGATCACACCCCGTCGATTGCGGAGGATTACGGCCCTCTCCCCTGCGTCGACCTCGTGTTCGCTGATCGATTCGCCTAGGACACCCTCGACCTCTCCGCCAGCAGCAACAGTCATCGCTATTCGCACGGAAGCCCCATCCGCCGTATCAACCCACGGGTGGTCCGCAACGGCGAACACCAGCGACAGCGGCTGCTCCTGCCCGTCATTTCCGCGAAGGCGCGGCCCCAGACAGCCGGATGGCTGGCCGTCCAGTTCCTTCGAAGGCACGGCAAGTTGGTCGACAGCAACGTCACTGGATCCCCGCCTTCGCGGGGATGACGGATGCGGAGAGGATGACGACCCGGGGCGGGATGACGGGGTCTTTGGCTTTGCGGTCGGAGCGGCCAGCGCGGCTTCGATCACGCGGCGGTTGAACGACTGGCGGATGGAGTTGGTAGTGATGAAACCGAAGCGCTCCAGCGCACCGCGACGCGTCAGCTGCGCGGCGTGGTGCCACCAGTACATGACGAAGTCCGCTGATTCCGGCACATCCGACCACGCGCCACGCAGCGCTTCCACATAGCCATCGCCCAGCGCGGTGCGCATGCGCTTGTTGCCGATAAACGGCGGATTCCCCACCACGAACTCCGCCTCCGGCCACGCCGCCTTGCGCGGATTGACGTAACGCTCCACCGGCCTGCGCGCGGCCTCGTCCGGCACCCGTTCGCCGGTGACCGGCGAGACCTTCATCGTCTCGCCATCCCAGCGGGTCACCGGAACGCCGCGCTCGTCCGTCACGAACTCGACCCGGTCATACGCCAGCACGGCGTCGCGGTTCTCGATGTTGCGGAAGTCGCGGATCACCGGCTGCGGCGGGTGCACGTCGCCGCGGGTGCGGAAGTGCCATTGCAGATAGCCGATCCACAGCACCACTTCGGCAATCGCCGCGGCGCGCGGGTTGAGCTCGATGCCGAGCAGGTTGTGCGGGTCCACGGTCTCGCCGCCGGCGCTGTCGGCGCGTTCGCCGCCGAGCGCCAGGCCGGTCTGGCGGAAGCCGAGCTCGTCGAGCGCGTTGAGCACCTCGCCTTCGAGGCGCTTGAGGTGCTCCAGCGTGACGTAGAGGAAGTTGCCGGTGCCGCAGGCCGGATCGAGCACGCGCACGGTGCACAGGCGGTGGTGGAAGCGGCGCAGCTCGGCCACGGCCTCGTCGGCCTTGTCTTCCTCGGCCAGGGTACCGGCGGCGGCCTGGGTCTCGGTCCATTCGCGCCGCAGCGGCTCGATCACCGTGGGCAGTACCAGCCGCTCGACATAGGCGCGCGGCGTGTAGTGCGCGCCCAGCTTGTGGCGGTCCTTCGGGCTGAGCGCGCGTTCGAGCAGGGTGCCGAAGATGGCCGGCTCCACGTGGCGCCAGTCGGCGTGCGCGGCCTCGACCAGCAGCCGCAGCTGGGTGGCATCCAGCGGGAGGGTGTCGGGCTGCTTGAACAGCTTGCCGTTGAAGCGCAGCACGTCACCGGCGAGCACGGCGGAGAAGCCGCCGGCATCCATGTCGCGCCACAGCTGGGCGAGCATGCGCATGGCGACATCGGGCGCCTCGCCGTGGCGGGTGAGCAGATCGCGGAAGGCGTGCTCGGGCAGCAGGCGCACGTCCTCGGCGAACATGGTGAACAGGCAGCGCATCAGGAACTGGGCCACGGCTTCCGCGTCGTGGCCGGCGGCCTCGAGGCTGCGCGCCAGCCTGGCCAGGCGGTCGGCGATGGTGCGGGTGACCCGGGCGGATTCGCGTGAGGGGTCGAGGCCGAGCGGATCGAGCCAGACGCGGCGCAGGCGCTCGCGGATGTCCGGCTTGCGCAGGTCCTCCAGCGCGATGCGGTGGCTGCGCGGGTCCGGAAACGGCACATAGGTGCCGCCGGAGCGGCTGAATTCGGAATACAGCTCGATGCGCCGGCCCACATCCACCACCACCACGAACGGCGGCCGGCCCTCGGCGGCCGGCAGCGCGCGTGCGTAGCCTTCGGCCTGGCTGCGGGCGCGCAACAGCGCCTCGTCGAAGCCGCGGGTATGCGCGCCGAGGCGCGTCTTCTTCGATTCGAGGACGAACGCGCCGCGGCGGTAGAGATCGATGCGCCCGGCGCTGGTCGTGCCGTCGCCGTGGGCGAACGTGATGGGCCGCTCGAACATGTAGTCCTGCGCGGGCGTGGGATGCGGCGTGTCCACGCCCAGCAGCGCGCACAGATCGATCAGGAACGATTGCGACGTCGACAGCTCCGAGGCCGTGACACCCTGCCACTTGGCGATGAACGCATCGGCGACGTGATCCACTGCTGCAGTGCCGCCGATGGAACCATCCGTGTCTGACATGTTGCCCCTGATCCTGGATTGAGTAACAGCAGCGCGTTCATGCCGGCCTGCCGTACGCCCGGTCGTGCGTAGTGACAGGGCCGCCGACTATCGTAATCCGTCACGGCTGCACGCAAAGGGCTGACGCAGCGCGGATCAGGTCGTCAGTCCCTTGAAGACGGGAGCCTCGGAAACTTCAAAACGTTGAAAGCAGAGGCGCTGGATCTCCGCTTTCGCGGGGATGACGAGCAAGGGTGGGCTGCCCCCTCGTCGCCCTAGCCCGCCTTGCCGCCCAACTCTTCAGCCTTGCTCGCCACAATCTCCCCCAACGCCCGCTCGAACACCTCCACCGGTTGCCCACCCGAGATCAGGTGCTTCTGGTCGATGATGATCGCCGGCACGCTGTTGATGCCGCTGCGGATGAAGAACTGTTCCTCGGCGCGCACGGTGTCGGCGTACTCGTTCGACGCCAGGATCGCGGCGGCGCGCTCGGCATCAAGCCCCACGCTCGCGGCGATGCGAACCAGCGTCGCGTGATCGCTGACGTTCTCGCCGTCGCCGTGATACGCCTGCAGCAGGGCGAGTTTTAGGTTGAATTGCAGGCCTTCGATACCGGCCCAGTGCAGCAGGCGGTGCGCGTCGAAGGTGTTCCAGGTGCGATGACGCTCGCCGAAGGCGAAGCCGACTTCGGCGCCGCGCGCCTGGATGTTGGCGCGGGCGGCGGCCAGTTGCTCGGGCGACAGGCCGTACTTGCGCGTGAGGTGCTCGGCGATGTCTTCGCCGTCCGGCGCCATCTGCGGGTTCAGTTCGAAGGGGCGTACGTGGAATTCGACGTCGACGTTCGGCGGCAGGCGCGCGAGGGCCTGGTCGAGGGCGGTCAGGCCGATGGCGCACCAGGGGCAGACGATATCGGAGACGAAATCGATGCGCAGCGGCACGCGCTCGGTGGCGGCGTTCATGCCTGCACCATCGGAAGGTTCAGGCCCTGCTCGCGGGCACAGTCTTTCGCGATGTCGTAACCGGCATCGGCATGGCGCATGACGCCGGTGCTGGGGTCGTTCCACAGCACGCGGGCGATGCGCGTGTCGGCTTCTGCCGTGCCGTCGCAGACGATGACCACGCCCGAGTGCTGCGAGTAGCCCATGCCGACGCCGCCGCCGTGATGCAGGCTCACCCAGGTGGCGCCGCCGGCGACGTTGAGCATCGCGTTGAGCAACGGCCAGTCGCTGACGGCGTCGCTGCCGTCGGCCATGGCCTCGGTTTCGCGGTTCGGCGAGGCGACGGAGCCGGAATCGAGATGGTCGCGGCCGATGACGATCGGCGCCTTCAGTTCGCCATTGCGCACCATCTCGTTGAAGGCGAGGCCCAGCTTGTCGCGCAGGCCGAGGCCTACCCAGCAGATGCGCGCGGGCAGGCCCTGGAAGGCGATGCGCTCGCCGGCCATGTCGAGCCAGCGGTGCAGGTGCGGATCACCGGGAATCAGTTCCTTGACCTTGGCGTCGGTCTTCGCGATGTCCTCGGGATCACCGCTGAGTGCGACCCAGCGGAACGGGCCGATGCCGCGACAGAACAGCGGGCGCACGTAGGCCGGCACGAACCCGGGGAAATCGAAGGCGTTGGCGCAGCCTTCGTCCTTGGCCATCTGGCGGATGTTGTTGCCGTAGTCGACGGTGGGAATGCCGGCGGCGTGGAAGGCGAGCATCGCTTCGACGTGCACGCGCATGGATTGCTTGGCGGCGTCGCGCACCTTCTCCGGATTGGCCGTCTGCTCGGCGATCCACTGCTCGACGCTCCAGCCGATCGGCAGATAGCCGTGCACGGGATCGTGCGCGCTGGTCTGGTCGGTCACGCAATCCGGGCGCACGCCGCGCTTCACCAGCTCCGGCAGCACTTCGGCCGCGTTGCCCAGCAGCGCGATGGATTTCGCTTCGCCGGCCTGCGTGTACTTGGCGATGCGCGCGAGCGCGTCGTCGAGATCGGTGGCCTGCTCGTCGACGTAGCGCGTCTTGATGCGGAAATCGATGCGGCTCTGCTGGCATTCGATGGTCAGGCTGCAGGCACCGGCGAGGCTCGCGGCCAGCGGCTGCGCGCCGCCCATGCCGCCCAGCCCGGCGGTGAGAATCCACTTGCCGGTGAGATCGCCCCCGTAATGCTGGCGGCCCATCTCGACGAAAGTTTCAAAGGTGCCCTGCACGATGCCCTGGCTGCCGATGTAGATCCAACTGCCTGCGGTCATCTGGCCGTACATCGCCAGGCCCTTGCGATCGAGTTCGTGGAAGTGCTCCCACGTGGCCCAGTGCGGCACGAGATTGGAGTTGGCGATCAGCACACGCGGCGCGTCGGCGTGCGTGCGGAACACGCCGACCGGCTTGCCGGACTGCACCAGCAGGGTTTCGTCGTCGCCGAGGGTCTTGAGCGATTCGATGATCGCGTCGTAACAGGCCCAGTCGCGCGCGGCGCGGCCGATGCCGCCGTAGACGACGAGATCTTCCGGGCGCTCGGCCACCTCGGGGTCGAGATTGTTCATCAGCATGCGCAGCGGCGCTTCGGTGAGCCACGAGCGGCAGCTGAGGTCGGTGCCGCGCGGGGCGCGGATGACGCGCGAGGGGTCGTGGCGCGAAGCGGTGTCGGACATGGCGGTGCATTCCTGCAATGACGATGCGGCGATTATCGCACCGCGGTGCAGCGCGGCCTGCCGCGCTGCGGCGTGAGCGCCGGCCTGCGCGGCGCCTAAGCTACCGGCATGACCTCTCCACGTTTCACTCTCGGCGCCGCCCTGCTGACCGGCCTCGCCGCCTGCGCCTCCACAGCCCCGCACACGCCCCGCGTTGCCGCCAGCGACGCCACGCCCGGGCGCGTGCTGGTGTTCACGCACACGGCCGGCTTCCGCCACGATTCGATTCCGCTGACGGTCGAGACGCTGGAGGCGCTGGGCCGCGGCACCGGCCTCGCGGTGGACGCCACCGAGGACCCCGCGATGTTCGACGACGCCACGTTGTCGCGCTATGTCGCCGTGGTGTTCGCACACACCACGCGCGAGGTGCTGGCGCGGCCGCAGCAGGCCGCGTTCGAACGTTACGTGGCGGCCGGCGGCGGCTTCATGGGCGTGCATGCGGCCGCCGACAGCGGCTACACCTGGCCCTGGTACGGCGAACTGGTGGGCGCGTGGTTCGCACGGCATCCCGAAGGGCTGCAGTCGGTACGCGTGGTGTTCGAAGACGGCGCCGGACCGGATGGGCTGGAAGCGTGGCGCGTCACCGACGAGATCTACGACTACCGGCGCAATCCGCGGCCGCACGTGCGCGTGACCGCCTCGATCGATCCCGCCTCGCATCCCGATGGCGGCATGGGCGACGACCATCCCATCGCCTGGTGTCACCGCAATGCCGGCGGCCGCGCCTGGTACACCGGCCTCGGCCACGATGCGGCGCTGTATGCCGATCCGGTGTTCCGCGCGCAGCTGCTGCGCGGCCTGCGCTACGTGAGCGGACAGTCCGACGCCTGCTGATGACGCGGCGCGCAGCCGCGGGCTAGACTCCGCGCCCCGCGGGACGCGGGGACCGCACCGGTCGCGACGGCCGCAGCGGTTTCATCAGCAAGGGGACAACATGATCAAGTGTGGACGCGTGGCGCTGATCGCCATCGCAGGTGTTCTGGCCGTGCCGTGCGCGCAGGCCCAGGGCGGCTTCTTCGTCGGCGCGCAGGCCGGCCGGGCGACGCTGTCGGACACCGGTTTCAGGGACGACAGCAGCAGCACCCAGTCGATCGGTGCGGGCTACCGCTGGCAGGCCGGCGCATCGCCGGTGCTGATCGGCGTGGAAGCAGGCTACGGCCGGCTGGGCGAGATCGGCGAAAGCTACGCGCTCTCGGGCTATGCGGAGCGCCGCGAGTTCGAGGCCGACTACGGCTACGTGGGCGCGAACGCGCGGTTCCAGTTCGGCGCCGACAGCCGCTGGTTCGCGATCGCACGGCTCGGCTACATGGGCTACGACCAGGAGTTCCGCTACCGCTACGAAGCACCGGGCCTGAGCGAAGAGGGCCGCTTCAGCGACGACGGCGGTGGTGCGTACTTCGGCCTCGGCCTGGGTGTGGACGTGACCCGCAGCTTCAACGTCAACGCGATGGTCAACGGCTATGCGTACTCGTCGATCTATCGCGACGGCAACCGTTATCGCTTCGACGACGACGTGAGCACCGCGCGCACCCTGACCTTGGGCGCCGAACTGCGGTTCTGATCCGCCGGCAACAAAAAGGGAGTGCGCCTGCGGGCGCACCCCCTCGTGGTGCAGCGCAGACGTCGGCTCAGAACACCGACGGGTCGAGCCGGCGCAGCGCATCCTTGATGTCGGCCGAACCGGTGCGCTCGATGTCCTCACGGGTGTAGACGCGGCCGCCGCCGTTGATGCACTCCTGCTCGGCGCGGCGCGAGCGCGCATTGGCGTTCGCGGTGATGCGCGAGCCGGTTTCGCGGATACAGAACCGGTCCGAAGGACTGGTTCGCTGGCCGCGGTCGCGCCGGGCTTCCTCCTCTTCTTCCTGCTGCTGCGCATGGGCGACGTGCGACACCGTCCCGAGGGCGAGGCCGGCGCACATCGCGGCAATCCACCATTTGCTGTTCATCGCGCATCTCCGCATGTGGCAATCAAGTGCATGCACGATACGCCCGGCCGGGCGGACTGTGGTCTGGATTGGCTGAACGTTCAGGCCGCGTCGCCTTGAACGGGGCTCGCAGGACGCGCCTTCTCACAGACGCGCGCACTCCGGGCGGGGCCCGCCGCGCACCGCCCACCGAACACGAAGCGTCATGCAGCGCCGGTATCATGTGCACATGTCCGAACTGCTCCGTGCGCGCGTTGCCGCGCTGCTCTCCGTGCTGTGGTTGTGCGCCTGCAGCAGCGCCCCGCCCGCCGACCGGCCGGCGCCCGTATCCGACGACGCGCCGACGCTGCTGCTGGTCTCGCTCGACGGCGTGCGCCCCGACGCGCTGGGCCGCGGCGATACGCCGACACTGGACGCACTGGCCCGCGACGGCGTGCAGGCGTGGATGCGGCCGTCGTATCCGTCGTTGACCTTTCCCAACCACTACACCCTGGTGACCGGCCTGCGCCCCGATCGCCACGGTCTGATCCACAACGCCATGCACGACGAGACGCTGGGCGAGTTCCGGCTGTCTGACCGCGAGGCCGTGGGCAACGGCGAGTGGTACGCCGACGGCGAGCCGCTGTGGGTCACGGCCGAACGGGCCGGACTGGCGACCGCCACGCTGTCGTGGCCGGGCAGCGAGGCCGCGGTGCGCGGCGTGCGGCCGACGCGCTGGTTCGCCTTCGATTACAGCCGGCCGATCGACGTCCGGGTGGACACCGTGCTCGGGTGGCTCGACGAGCCGCCAGCGACACGCCCGCGCCTGGCGACGCTGTACTTCGAGCATCCCGACAAGGCGGGTCACGACTACGGCCCGAGTTCGCCGGAGTACCGCGAGGCGCTGCGCCTGGTGGACCGCGCGCTGGCCCGGCTGGTCGCGGGACTGCGTGAGCGTGGCGCCTCGGACCGGGTGAACCTGGTGGTGGTCTCCGACCACGGCATGACCGACGTGCCCGAAGGCCAGGTGATCGCGGTGGAGTCGATGGCGTCGCCGGCCGAGGCGCGCATCGTCTCCACCGGCCAGGTGATCGGCCTGGTGCCGAACCCGGGGTATGAAACACGTGTGGCCGCGCGGCTGCTCGGGGCGCACGCGCACTACGACTGCTGGCGGCGCGAGGCGCTGCCGCCGCGCTGGCACTTCGGCACCCATCCGCGCGTGCCGCCGATCGTCTGCCAGATGCATCCGGGCTGGGATGCGATTCCCGAAGAGGCCATCGCACGCCGGCCGGCGCGCACCCGTGGCTCGCACGGCTACGATCCCGACCTGCCCGAGATGCGCGCGATGTTCATCGCCCACGGCCCGGCCTTCCGGCAGGGGCTCACGCTGGACGGCTTCGACAACGTCGACGTCTATCCGCTGCTGGCGCATCTGCTCGGCGTCACTCCGGCCGATCACGACGGCGATCCGGACACACTGCGCCCGGCGCTGCGCGACACCGCGCCCTGAGATCCGCGGCGAACACGGGCGCAGGTCGACCGCGCCGCGGCGCCGGCATCGATGTCCGAATCCGGCCAGTCAGGCGCGGGGCCCGGTGCTAGCCTGCGGGCATGTCGTCTCCGAGCGCCCTGCCCGACGCCGCCACCTGCGAACAGGCCCGCCTGAGCCGCGACGCGCGGTTCGACGGCCTGTTCTTCACCGCGGTGCGCACCACCGGCATCTATTGCCGGCCCGTGTGCCCGGCGCCTGCGCCCAAGGCGCGGAACGTCGTCTACTACCCGAATGCCGCAGCGGCCGAGGCCGCGGGCTTCCGTCCCTGCCTGCGCTGCCGGCCGGAGCTCGCGCCCGGCGACGGCCATCGCCACCGCGGCGACGACATCGTGGCCCGCGCGCTGGCCCTGATCGACCAGGGCGCACTGAACGACGCGCCGCTGTCGGCACTCGCGGCGCGCCTGCATCTGGGCGAGCGCCAGCTGCGGCGCCTGTTCGTCGAGCGACTGGGCGCGGCGCCGGTGGGTGTGCACGGCACGCGACGCCTGCTGTTCGCCAAGCAGCTGCTCACCGAGACCGCGTTGCCGATCACCGAGGTCGCCCTGGCGGCCGGCTTCAACAGCGTGCGCCGGTTCAATGCCGTGTTCCAGGACGCCTACCGCCTGCCGCCGCGCGATCTGCGCAAGGCCCCGCGCGCCGCGACGGGCGATGCGCTGACGCTGCGGCTCGCCTACCGTCCGCCCTACGACCTGCCGGCGATGCTCGATTTCCTGCGCGGGCGTGCGCTGCCGGGGATCGAGATCGTCGACACCACGCACTACACCCGCGTGATCGGCACCGCCGACACGCCCGCCTGGTTGCGCGTGGGTGCTTGGCCGGCGGCGCGCGGCGAGCCGGCGCCGGAGGCGCTGCGCCTCGATCTGCACGGCTGCACGCCCACGCAGCTGCAGGACACGGTGCGGCGCGTGCGCCGGATGTTCGATCTGGATGCCGACCCCGCACCGATCGCCGCGCATCTCGCGCGCGATCCACGCCTGGCGCCGCTGGTGCGCGCACGCCCCGGCCTGCGCCTGCCCAGCGGCTGGGACGGTTTCGAGATCGCGGTGCGTGCGGTCATCGGCCAGCAGGTCAGCGTCGCGGCCGCGCGCACGCTCACCGCGCGGCTGTCGCAGCGCTTCGGCGCGACGCTGCCGGAGGCGTTCGCCGCGCAGGGCTTCGCGCATCTGTTTCCGACGCCGGCGGTACTGGTGGATGCGGACCTCGACGGCCTCGGCCTGATCGGCAGCCGGATCGCCACGATCCGCGGCATCGCGGCGGCGCTGCTCGAGGGCCGGGTGGATTTCGATCGCGCACGCACGCTCGACGACCACGTCGCCCGCTGGGTGGCGCTTCCGGGCATCGGCCCGTGGACCGCGCAGTACATCGCCTTGCGCGCGCTCGGTCATCCCGACGCGTTTCCCGCCGAGGATCTGGTGCTGCAGAAGATGCTGCCGACGGACGGCACGCGCATGACCGCCAAGGCCCTGCGTGCCCACGCCGAGGCGTGGCGGCCATGGCGCGGCTATGCGGTTTTTCATCTGTGGCGCGAGGCGGCTGCATCGACGCCCGCGCGCACAGCGACACCGGCGCGCCAGCGCGCCCGTTCCATCCGGAAGCCATCGCCATGAGCCACGCCACCCCGCACGTGTTCACCCGCACCGTCGCAAGCCCCGTCGGTCCGCTGTTCCTCGCCGCGTCCGATGCCGGCCTGCACGCCGTGGAATTCGCCCGGCATCGCCACCCCGTGTCGCGCGGCGACCACTGGCGCGAGGGCGCGCATGCGGTGCTCGACGCGACCGAGCAGCAGCTCGCCGAGTATTTCGCGGGCACGCGCCGCACATTCGACCTGCCGCTGGCCGCGCGCGGCACGCCGTTCCAGGGCGAGGTGTGGGCCGCACTCACGCGGATTCCTTACGGCGCGACGGCGAGCTACGTCGATCTGGCGCGCATGATCGGCCGGCCCGGCGCGAGCCGCGCGGTCGGCGCCGCCAACGGACGCAATCCGTTGTCGATCGTGGTGCCCTGCCACCGCGTCATCGGCGCAGGCGGCGCACTGACCGGCTTCGGCGGCGGCCTGCCGACCAAGCAGTTCCTGCTGACGCTCGAAGGCGCGTGGCCGCGCGGCGACCGCCTGCTGTAGGCGGTGCGGGCGCGCGTGCCGCCGGTGCGCTGCACCCCGGCCTCACATGCCGCGGAAGCGGTGCACGAACGCCGCGCTCACCGGCAGTGTTTCGCGATGCCCGCGCAGCTCGATGCGGCTCCTGCCGAGTTCGTCACGCCGCACGCGGGCGATCGTCGACACGCGCACCACAGTGCCGCGATGCACCTGCCAGAACACGTCGGGATCGAGGCCCGCCAGCAGCTCCTTGAGCGGCGTGCGGATCAGCGCCTCGCCCTCGGCCGTCACCACGCGCACGTACTTGTCCTGCGCCTGGAAGAACAGCACCTCGTCGATGCCGATCATGCGCACGTGATCGCCGACGCCGGCACTGATCCAGCGGATCAGACGGTCGCCCGCAGGACGCAGCCGGGCTTCCAGCTCGTCCACGCGCGCCTGCAGATCGTCCGCCGGCGGCTGCGCCAGTCGCGCCCGCAGCCGCGCCACGGCCATCCGCAGCCGGGCCTCGGTCACCGGCTTGAGCAGGTAGTCGACGGCGCCGGCGTCGAAGGCGCGGATGGCGTATTCGTCGTAAGCGGTGGTGAACACCACCAGCCCGCCGCCGGCCGCGACGGCGCGTGCGACGTCGAGTCCGCCCACGCCGGGCATGCGGATGTCGAGAAAGGCGACGCGCGGACGGTGTTCGGCGGCGGCCTGCAGTGCGGCGATGCCGTCCTCGCACGCCGCGACGAGCTCCAGCTCCGGCCATGCGGCGTCGAGCATATCCAGCAGGGCCGCACGCTGGGGCGCCTCGTCCTCGGCGATCAGCGCGGTGATCGACACGCCGCTCATGGACGTGCGTCCAGCGGCGTGCGGATCTCGGCCTGGGCGCCGCCACCCGGTGCGCCGCTCAGCCGCAGCGACGCGCGCGGCCCGAAGCGGACGGCGAGCTGCTCGCGCACGTTGGCCAGACCCATGCCGCCGCCGACACCCGGGGACAGGCCGGCGCCGTCGTCGACCACACGCACGTGCAGCGCGTCGTCGGCCGTCCACGCGCGAATGGCGATCCGGCCTGCGCCCGGCCTGGGCTCGATGCCGTGCTTGATCGCGTTTTCCACCAGCGTGATCAGCAGCAACGGCGGATACGCCAGACCGCGCAGCGCGTCGTCGGCCTCGACGGTGTATTGCAGGCGGTCGCCGGTGCGCAGGCGCATGACCTCGAGATAACGCGCGCACAGATCGAGCTGTTCGCCGAGCGTGGAGGCCAGCCGCGCCTGGTCGTCGCGCAACCGCGGGATCGTGCTGCGCAGGTAGTCCACCAGCGCGTCGAGCATCGCCTCGGCACGGCCTGCGTCCTGGCGCACCAGCGCGCGTACCGAGGCCAGGGTGTTGAACAGGAAGTGCGGCTCGACCTGCGCCTGCAGGGCGCCCAGGCGCAGCTCGGACTCGTGCTGGCGCGACTGCGCCGCCGCCAGTTCGCGGCGATGGCGGCTCTCCGCCAGACGCCGCTGTTCGCTGAAGTAGGCCCGCACGGCGGCGCCGCCGCCCAGCAGCCCGTAGATCAGCAACGCCGTCATCAGCTTGACCACGAAGCCGAGCTGCTGGATCACCGGCTGCGCGGTCTGCTGCTCGAGACTGTCGCGATCGATCAGGCCGTACCCCATCTCCGAGACCAGGAAGGCGTTGATGTGCGCGCTCGCCCAGCTGTCGACGCCATAGGCCACCGCGATGCCCGCGCACAGCGCCAGCACCACGAGGACCCGCTCGACGCGCGCGGCCAGGCCGAGATGACGGGTCAGAGTGGCGAGACCCGGCCCGGCCGTGGTCATCATCAGAAACCCGACGAAGGTATAGGCGCTCGCACCGAGCGCGCCGCGCAGGGTGACCGGCGCCATCAGCGTGCCCAGCAGCGTGAGGATGGCGAAGATCAGGATCAGGCTGCCGAACAGCAGGGTGCGCCCGGCCAGCCATGGCGCGCTGAACACCGGATAGCGACGGTAGCGTGTCCACAGGAAGTCACCGCCGACCACGACGTCGTCCGGCAACGGGCGACGCAGCGACAGCGGGCCGGTGTGCAGCCCCGGCCCCTCAACCACGGCTGCCATGCTGCACCCGCCCGCCCTGATGCAGCTCCAGGGCGCGCACCGCGCCGTCGGGCCCGCGCTCGAACTGCAGCTCGATGCCGAATGCCGCCGCGCCGAAGCGATCACGGCCGATCGCCTCGAGCAGGAACGCGCTCTGTCCCGTCGCCTGTGCGCGCAGCCGGCCGTCGGCGGCATCGATCGTCAGCACGAAGCCGGGCATCAGCGTGTACACGCCCGCATACGCTGCGAGCTGGTCGGCCGAGAGCGCCGGCGGCGACGGCGTGGCCGCGTCGACCCGCGTCGCCGCGAGCACGGCGCCGCCCTGGTGCCAGGCGAACGCGTAGCGGCCGTCGGCCGCGCGACGGGGTGACAGCAGCGCGTCGAACTGCAGCGGGTAGAAATCACCTGCATCGTCGTAGCCGAGCTCGAACGTCGGCTGGCCCTCCGGGCGGATCGTCAGCGTATCGCCCGCGCGCGCGAGTTCGACCCGCATGTCCGCTCCGAGGCGCCAGGTGCCGACCAGGCCGTCGAGCACGGCGTCCGGCGGCGTGGTCGCGCGCCGCGGTGCGCCGATCGGCACGGCGGGGTCGAGCAGATGCATGCCCAGACTGCCGAGCCCACCGAGCGCGGTGAGCGCGGTATCCGACAGCACCACCACGCCGCGCTCGCGACCGGGATCGAAGCCGACCAGAGCCGAGAAGCCGCCGGTGCCGCCCTCGTGCATCAGCACCTCGCGTCCGTTGACCGGCACCCGCATCCAGTGCATCGCCATCGGCGGCTGCTCGGAGACCGGCTGCTGGGTGAGCTTCAGCGCGGCCACTGTCGCCGTGGCCGCACTCCCGGGCCCGTCGCCGAGCTGCGCCTGGACGTAGCGCACCATGTCGTCGAGGGTCGCGCGTACACCGCCGACGCCGGCCAGCGCGTCGGCAAAGGTCCAGGCCGGTGTGACCTGACCGCCCGGCACGTGGCCCGGCGCGGCACGCACGCCCGCGGGTGGCTGCGCGATGTAGGCCCCCTGCATGGCGAGCGGCGTGAATACCCGCGCATCGAGCGCGGCTTCGAACGGCTGGCCCGCGCGCCGCGCGACGGCGTAGGACAACAGCATCGAGGCGAAGTTCGAGTACTCGAAGCGGCTGCCCGGTGCCTGCGCCAGGGTGACGTCGCCGAGTGACGCCAGCAGCGCACCGTCGTCCAGCGCCGCATAGGGATTCGCCGGGTCCGCGCCCTGCATGCGCGTGGGCAATGCCGGCAGGCCAGAGGTGTGGGTGACGATATGACGCAGGCGGATCGGCTGGCCCTGGTACTCGGGCACGGCCGTGCCTTCGGGCAGGTAGGCCGACAGCGGATCGTCGAGCGATGCGCGGCCCTCCGCGATCAGGCCCGCCAGCAGCGCGGCGGTCATGGTCTTGGACACCGAACCGATCTCGAACGCGCTGTCGGCACCGATGCGCGGCGGCGCGCCGGCGTTCGCGCAGCGATAGCTGCGGGCCACATGGGACCCGTCGATCACCGCGACCGCGAAACACGCGCCGGTGCGATCACCGGCCAGACGCCGATCGACGATCTGCGCCAGCGCGGCGTCGGTGAGCGGTGCGGCCACCGCGGACGCACAGGCCGACAGGGCGATGGCGAGACTCAATGCGGACTTCAACATGGCGGACTCCTTGCGTGACGATGGTGCCATGCTGCAACCGCTTCGCCGCCCGCGCCGGACGATGCGACGAACCCCTGCTCCGCTGCGACGAACGCGCGCTCGCCGCGACGGAAGCCGCCTGCTCAGGCCGGACGGCGCAGGCGCAGCACGTCCACCGCCACCCCGTTGTAGACGGCGCGGCCGCGCTCGCCGTGCACGAAGCCCGCACGCCGGTACAGAGCCAGTGCCGCGGCATTCGAGGCCACGACGTCCAGCTCGACCGCCCCCGCCATGCCGGCGAGCATGTGCCTCAGCAGCGCCGCGCCGATCCCGGCGCCGCGCGCGGCGGGATCGACGAACAGCATCGTGATCCGGCCCGTCGTGCGCGCGCCGAAGCCGAGCACGCACGCCGCGCAGGCCACGAAGATCTCCGACGCATCGAGCGTGGCGAGACGCGCGCGGTCCTGCGGCAGCGGGACCAGCGCCGGCACGACCGGTTCGTGGGCCAGTTCGTCGAGCTTGGCGCGGGCATAGATCGCGACGAGCGCCGCGCGATCGGCCGGTTGCGCCGGACGGATGCGCAGCGCGTCGCTCACGACGCGGCGAGCAACCGGTGCATCGCCGCGGCATAGCCGCGCGCCGCGTCGGCGTGCAGCGGGTGACGTCCGTCGCGGACACGCGTCTGGCCGGCCACGCGCACCTCGCGGACCAGCGGCCGGTTGCCGGCGAAGATCCAGCGGTCGAGCACGTCGTGCTCGGTGGCGCCGGCGAGCAGCGCGGCCTCGGCGTCGAGGACCACGTGGTCGTCGCGCATGTCGAACCCTGTCGACGCGGCGGCGCTGCGCACGACGCCTTCGACCAGGGTGCGGCCCACGCTGGGCGTGTTCCGATGGACGGCGATGTTGCGCCGACGCGTGACCAGACGCTGGCCGTATTCGAGCCAGCGCAGTTCTTCGACCGGCGAGATCGAGACGTGGGAGTCGGACCCGATGCCCCAGGCGCCGCCGACGTCGAGATACGCGCGCAGCGGAAACAGGCCGTCGCCGAGATTGGCTTCGGTGGTCGGGCAGATCGCGACCGTCGCCCCACTCTGCGCGATGCCCGCGATCTCCGATGCGTCGAGATGCGTGGCATGGACCAGCGTCCAGCGCGCATCGACCTGCGCGTGGTCCAGCAGCCAGGCGACCGGCCGCGCGCCGCGTATCGCGACGCATTCCTCGACCTCGGCGATCTGTTCGGCGATGTGCACGTGCACGCGGGCATCGGCCGGCAGCGCGGCGAGCACGGCCTGCATCGCGTCCTCGGGCACCGCACGCAGGCTGTGCAGGGCGCAGCCCACACGCAGGCCGGCGTGCTGCCGCGCGTGCAGATCCGTGAACAGGCGCAGATAGGCATCGACGTCGTGGCCGAAACGCCGCTGATGCGCGCCCAGCGCGCGCCCGTCGAAGCCGCCGCGCATGTACAGCACCGGCAACAGGGTGAGACGGATGCCGGTGGCGTCCGCCGCCTCGATCAGCGCATCGGACATCGCGCTGGCCGGCGCATACGGCGTACCGTCGGGGGCGTGGTGGATGTAGTGGAATTCGCAGA
>VFQP010000792.1_pt1 | contig 51953 bp, 51 predicted proteins | sample 3512351 | NCBI WGS metagenome assembly VFQP01 (sample SAMN10412372, study PRJNA504923) | tailings metagenome | isolation source: Relicate 1 Philex TSF1 revegetated site | place: Philippines: Tuba, Benguet | collected 2017-08-29 | reverse complement strand
CTTGAAATTCCTGTTTGTCAGGAGCAGACTTTGGTGCAGAAAGAGGAGCTTGTTTGTCTTTTATTTGTTTCACCTCCTCTTCTTTTTGCTTCTGCTCAGGCTGGGAAGGTTCGGGAACAGGCTCTTTAGCCACGGGTTCCGCTTTTTTAGGTTCAAGATCTATTTTACCTAAAATTCTGGTTTCCGGTTTTATATTAGCTTTAGCTCTTATTACTTCGGGGGTTTTCTTTTCTTCAATTTCCAGCTTTTCTTCCGGAACTTTAGATATAACCACCTCATGGGAAGCTTTACGCTGTTCGCCGTCTTTGGCAAACTCAGCTTCCAATGCAGAATATGCCGCTTCTTCTAATTGAGCGTTAGGATTGCTTTCAACCTCGAAACCCTTAGACTGTAAAAATTCTACCAATCTGGACATCGAAATGTTGAATTCCTTAACCGCTTTATTTAATCTTATTTTTGGCATCTATATTATTTACTGTTTTTTTAATTCTTAAAAATTAAAGTATCGTTTTTTACTTTTTATTAAAATTTATTTCTAAATATTAATCTTCAAATTCCTCTCTTAAAATACGTTTTACATCTTCAATGGTTTCTTCTTCAAGATCTACCATATTTAAAAGACTTTCTGTATCCTTATCCAACACTGATTTTGCCGTAGTAAGACCTACTTTATTAAATTCATCCAAAATCCACTGTTCGATATCATCATTAAACTCTTTCAAGTCTACGTCATCATCTTCGCTTGCTTCTCTGTATACATCAATTTCGTATCCGGAAAGCCATGAAGCCAGTCTGATGTTTTGCCCCTGCTTGCCGATAACTTTAGAAATCTCTTCAACCGGAGTATACACTAATGCATAGTTTGACTCCTCGTTGATGTCAATTTTATTGATGGTAACATTTCCTAAAGCTCGTTTTACCATGATTTCAGGGTTTTTAGACCACTGAATCACATCTATATTTTCGTTTCTTAATTCTCTTACCACACCGTGAATTCTGGAACCTTTTACTCCTACACAAGCTCCTACCGGATCTATCCTGTCGTCATAAGCATCCACCGCAATCTTTGCTTTTTCTCCAGGAATTCTCACCGCTTTTTTAAGGATAATTGTTCCGTCCTGAATTTCAGGAATCTCTAATTCCAATAATTTTTCAAGGAATTTCGGAGCTGTTCTGGAGATAATGATCTGAGGTTTAGAACCTTTAAAATCAACACTTTCTACGATAGCTCTGATATTTTCTCCTTTTTTAAAGAAATCTGAAGGAATCTGATTTTCTTTAGGTAAAATAAATTCGTTACCTTCATCATCCAGCAAAATTACATGTTTGTGACGAATGTGATGAATTTCACCGATAACAATCTCCCCGATTCTATCTCTGAACTGCTCATAAAGCATGGCATTGTTATGCTCCTGCAATTTTGTTGCTAAAATCTGTTTCAGCGTCAAAATATTTCTTCTTCCCAGCTGTGCAACCGGAATTTCCATGGTGAAATCTTCACCTACTTCAAAAGTAGGATCTATTTTCTTTGCTGCAGAAATTTCAATTTCAAGATCATCGTCTTCAGACATATCGTCTTCAACGATTGTTTTATTTAAAAATATCTGAAAATCTCCTTTATCCGGGTTTACAATCACATCAAAATGATCGTCAGAATCATATCTTTTTCTCAGTAATGTTTTGAGAGAATCTTCAATGATTGCCATCAAATCAATTTTACTGATCCCTTTCTCGTCTTTAAAATCACCAAAGGATTCAATCAACGCTATATTATCCATTTATCTTTTTTTCTTTTATTAAAATTTAATTATTACCAACGCTTTTTTTATCTCTGCGTAAGGGATTTCTTTTTCCTCTTCCACATCAACTTTACCTTTACCGATATCTTTCGGTTTTCTGTATCGAAGTATCAGAGTGATTTTTTCTTCATCGGCAGCGATAAGCTCGCCCTCAGTTTTGAATGAATCGTTCAAAAGAACTTCAATTTCACGCCCGATATTTTTCTGATATTGTCTCGGGATGGAAAGCGGCTCACTGAGTCCCGCTGACATTACCTGAAGACTGAAATCATGCTCCTCACGATCCATATTAAATTCTATTGCCCGGCTTGCATCAAGACAGTCCTGAACAGACACACCGTTGTCACCGTCTAAAATTACTGTAATATCATCCGCAGCAGAAAATTTCAAATCAATAAGAAACAAATCCTTTCTTGTTTCCAGAAAATCATTCAATAATGTTTCAATATTTTTTCTAAACTCCATATTCTATAATACCTGATTTACCAGTACGAAAAAAGGCTTTCTCTTAGAAGCCTTTCCATTTTTTCCGTAAATCTCCTGCAAAGATAAGACTTTTTTCTAAAAAACACAAACCTTATTCATAATCAATATCATAAGCTGTATATCTCATACTTTATAACTTCTATAAAAAACAGCCATATTAGATTTAAAACTCAGTTATAAATGATTTTCTGTATGTTAACGGCGTATTTAAATTATATTGAAAGTATTTTAGTATTTTTGTTGCAGATTTTTTAAAAACATATATTTTGAATATAACAATAGTAGGAACAGGCTATGTAGGCTTGGTTACAGGAACCACCCTTGCAGAACTTGGAAATTCTGTATACTGTGTTGATATAGATGAAAAAAAAGTAGAAGGTATGAAAAACGGCATAGTTCCCATCTATGAGCCGAATCTGGAAGAAATGTTTCTGAGAAACATCCAGTCTGAGAGATTATTTTTCACTACTGATTTAAAAGAAGCTTTGGATAAAAGCGAAGTGATTTACCTTGCCTTGCCTACTCCGCCCGGAGAAGATGGCTCTGCAGACCTTTCTTATGTTTTAAAAGTCGCCCATGATATTGGCGAAATGATGACAGAGTATAAAGTTATCGTTAATAAAAGTACTGTTCCTGTAGGTACCGCAGATAAAGTAAGGAATGTGATCGCATCAAAAACAAAAATTCCGTTTGATGTAGTTTCTAATCCTGAATTTTTAAGAGAAGGTTTTGCAGTAGAAGATTCTATGAACCCTGCGAGAGTAGTAGTGGGATCTAGTTCTGAAACGGCAAAAGATATTATGTCCAAAATTTATCAGCCATTCACCAATACCGGAGTTCCTATTATTTTTATGGACGAAAAATCCTCAGAGCTCACGAAATATGCCTCAAATTCATTCTTAGCCGTAAAAATTACCTTTATGAATGAGATCGCCAATTATTGTGAGAAAGTGGGCGCAGATGTAGACAAGGTAAGACTGGGAATGGGAAGTGATGACAGAATAGGACACCGTTTTCTTTTCCCGGGAATCGGGTATGGCGGAAGCTGCTTTCCTAAGGATGTAAAAGCACTGATAAAATCAGGGAAAGATGATGATTTCGATTTTCAGATCCTTCAGGCAACGGAAAAAGTAAATATTGCTCAAAAAGTGATTCTTGTTTCTGAAATTGAAAAATATTTCAAAGGAGATCTTGAAGGAAAGAAAATCGCAGTATGGGGATTAGCTTTTAAAGCCAATACAGATGACATAAGAGAAGCTTCATCTTTGGATAATATTGCATTACTTACAGCAAAAGGGGCAAAAATCACTGCCTATGACCTCATTGCAGAAGAGAATGTAAAAAAACTCCTGGGAGACAAAATAAAGTATGCCAACACGATGTATGATGCATTAGAAGGTGCGGACGCTTTGTTTATCGCTACAGAATGGCCGGAATTTAAAAATCCTAATTTTGAGCTGATGGCAAAAAAAATGAAAAATAAAGTGATTTTTGACGGAAGAAATATGTTTCCACTGGAAGTAGCAGAGCAGAATGGTTTTTATTATAAAAGCATAGGGCGAAAAACAATTTTAAATTAATTATGAAAAGCATCATTATAACCGGAGGAGCCGGGTTTATAGGCTCACATGTGGTAAGGGAATTTGTTAAAAACTTACCTGAAACTAAAATTATCAATCTTGACGCATTAACTTACGCCGGAAACCTTGAAAACTTAAAAGATGTTGAAACCGAGTCTAACTACGTTTTTGAAAAAGCAGACATCACCCAACCTGAAGAATTAAGGAGAGTTTTCGAGAAATATCAGCCGGATGCTATTGTTCATTTAGCCGCAGAATCCCATGTTGACCGAAGCATCACAGATCCTAATGCATTCATTAACACTAATGTAAACGGAACCGCTAACCTTTTGAATTTAGCAAAAGAATTCTGGACATTAAATCCGGATCACCAACACGGAAATTTCCCTGGCGAACCTAGAACCAATCTTTTTTATCATGTTTCCACAGATGAAGTGTATGGTGCATTAGGAGAAACTGGTTTTTTCACAGAAGAAACTCCTTATGACCCGAAATCACCTTATTCGGCCAGCAAAGCAGCTTCTGATCATCTGGTAAGAGCATACGGAAATACGTACGGAATGCCATTTATTGTATCTAATTGCTCCAACAACTACGGTCCGAATCATTTTCCTGAAAAGCTGATTCCTCTTTGTATTCATAATATCATTAACGAAAAGCCTCTTCCTATTTACGGAGACGGAAAATATACCCGAGACTGGCTTTTTGTAGTAGACCACGCCAAAGCTATTTTCAGGATTTTCCATGAAGCTAAAACAGGTGAAACCTATAACATCGGCGGATGGAATGAATGGCAAAATATTGAGCTCATAAAAGAGCTCATCAGACAAATGGATGCTAAGCTTGGAAAACCAGAAGGTCACAGCGAAAAACTTATTACTTTCGTAAAAGACAGACCAGGACATGACAAGCGTTACGCCATTGATGCCACAAAACTAAATAAAGATTTGGGCTGGAAGCCATCTGTTACTTTTGAAGAAGGTTTAGCAAAGACTATAGATTGGTTCCTCGAAAATAAAGAATGGCTGGAAAATGTAACCAGCGGAGATTATAAGAAATATTACGAAAAGCAATACAGCTAATAAACAAAAAATGAAAGGAATAATACTCGCCGGAGGTTCCGGAACCAGACTTTATCCTCTTACCATTGCTGTAAGCAAGCAATTGATGCCGGTTTATGACAAACCGATGATCTATTATCCGCTTTCCACATTGCTTTTAGCTGGGATTAAAGATATTTTAATCATTACGACTCCACATGATCAGGCTGGTTTTGTCAAGCTATTAGGAGACGGTTCGCAAATTGGGTGTAATATAGAATATGTGGTACAACCAAGTCCGGACGGATTAGCGCAGGCTTTCATTCTGGGGGATCAGTTTATCGGAAATGATTCTGCTGCATTGGTTTTAGGAGACAATATTTTTTACGGTTCCGAAATGGGAACTTTACTTAAAAATAAAACCAATCCTGACGGAGGCGTTGTTTTTGCCTATCATGTTTCGGATCCCGAAAGATATGGCGTTGTGGAATTTGACGATCACTTTAAAGCAGTTTCCATTGAAGAAAAACCATTGAATCCAAAATCAAATTACGCTGTTCCCGGATTGTATTTTTATGATAATGAAGTGGTTGAAATTGCAAAAAACATCAAACCCTCTTCACGAGGAGAACTGGAGATTACCGATGTAAATAATGTGTATCTCAACAAAGGAAAACTCGAAGTGGGAGTATTGGACAGAGGGACAGCATGGCTGGATACAGGCACTTTCGATTCTTTAAATGACGCTTCAGAGTTCGTAAGTGTTATTGAAAAAAGACAGGGATTTAAAATCGGCTGTATTGAAGAAATAGCTTTCAGAAACGGATTTATAAACGAAGAAAAGCTTTTGGAAACGGCTTCAAAGTATGGTAAAAGCGGATATGGTGAGTACCTGAAGAAATTAACATTGTGACCCCCTGCAAATCATGAAATACAGAGCTATGCCAATTTAAACAATTAATTTCCATAGCTTTGTATTTGATTAAAAAAAAACAAAAACACTAAATTTGTAAAAAAATTCCCTCAAATGAATAAACCACAACAAAAGTGGACTGAAACGATTGAAGACAGCCACTCATTGTTTGACCTTAAGCTCAGAGAAGTCTGGAGATACAAAGATCTTATATACATGTTTGTAAAAAGAGATTTTGTTTCAGGTTTTAAACAGACTATCTTAGGTCCAATCTGGTTTTTTATTAATCCTATTTTCACAACATTAGCCTATCTCATTATTTTTGGCAATATTGCAAATCTACCGACAGACGGGGCTCCCAAAATATTGTTTTATTTAGCAGGTGTCATGCTTTGGAATTACTTTTCAGGCAGTCTTACCGGTACTTCTTACACTTTTGCAGGCAACGCAGCAATTTTTGGAAAAGTCTATTTCCCAAGATTGGTTACTCCTATTTCGATCGTGATTTCAAACTTAATGAAATTTGGAGTGCAGTTTTTATTGTTTATATCATTTTGGATTTATTTTTTGATTAAAGAAGAAGTGCAACCAAACATTTGGGTCCTGGCTACACCTTTCTTAATTCTGCTTATGGCTGCTTTTGCTTTAGGTGTAGGAATGATCTTTTCTGCATTAACGACAAAATACAAAGATCTCAATATGCTTTTAGGATTCGGAGTTAGCTTATATATGTACGCAACGCCGGTGATATATCCTGCTTCAGCGTTAACAGGAATCTGGAAAAAGCTTGCTGTTTACAACCCTTTAACAGGAATTTTTGAGTGTTTTAAATATGGCTGGCTCGGAAAAGGAGACTTTTCAATGGCAATGCTGAGTATAAGTACTATTATTATCTTTACCCTTTTAGCCATAGGGACAGTTATTTTTAATAAAGTAGAAAAAACCTTTATGGACACGGTTTGATATGATTATTATTAATAGCTTATAATTTATCACGTAAGCTTAGCAATTATAAATAAGAACCTTTAATTTTAAATTTTTAAAACGAAAAAATGCTTGCAATAAAAGCAGAAAACATATCCAAACAGTACAGACTTGGTCAGGTAGGTACAGGAACGCTTTCCCATGATCTCAACAGATTCTGGCACAAAATACGTGGCAAAGAAGATCCTTATTTACAAATTGGTGATACTAATGACAGAACTACAAAAAGTGATTCTGAATATGTATGGTCATTAAAGGATATTAATTTTGAAATTGAACAGGGTGATGCTGTTGGAATCATCGGAAGAAATGGTGCCGGAAAATCTACTCTTCTTAAACTTCTAAGCAAAGTAACCAAGCCCACCACAGGTAAAATCTACACAAATGGGAGAATTGCTTCTCTTCTGGAAGTAGGAACAGGTTTTCATCCGGAAATGACAGGTCGGGAAAACATTTACCTTAATGGTGCTATTCTTGGAATGACGAGAAAAGAAATCACACGAAAATTTGATGAAATTGTGGATTTCTCAGGCGTTGAGAGATATATAGACACCCCCGTGAAAAGATACTCTTCCGGAATGTATGTACGTCTTGCCTTTGCCGTAGCTGCTCATCTTGAATCTGAGATTCTCATTGTGGACGAAGTTCTTGCTGTAGGTGATGCTGAATTTCAAAAGAAATGTCTGGGGAAAATGGGTGATGTGACAAAAGGTGAAGGCAGAACGATCTTATTTGTGAGTCATCAGCTCGCTGCGATACAAAAACTTTGTAATAAAGGAATACTTTTAGAAAAAGGAAACCTAATCCTAAGTGATACTATTGACAAAGTGATAAACACTTATTCTCTCGAGGCAACACATTTTTCTGAAGTAATACCAAATACTGAAAAAACTATGTTTTTAAAAGATTTTAGATGCTCATCTGAAAATTCATCACAAGTAATGACTGGGAAAACTGCTTTTTTTGAATTTATTATTGAATCTAAAATTGAATCTTCGGATGTAGTTGTTGGCTTTGGGTTTAATGATAGTTTAGAAAATAGGATTGCTACACCATTTTCATTACACCTTAATCAAAAATACAACATACACAAAGGAGAAAATCGAATAATCTGTGAGGTTCCTGAATTCCCCCTAAAACCGGCGACGTATACTATTGAAATATATATTGGAAATAACAAAACGGAGTTTGATTACTATGATAAAGGATTGAAGCTACAAGTAGAGACTGTTAATACAAATAAAATAAAATTCATACCTGATTCTTCGCAGGGTTATATAATATTAAATCAAATATGGAGATAACAAATACAAAATATTTCGAAGAAGAAATCTTTAGTTTAAATTATGAAATTAAAGCTCTTTCTGAAATCACTTTACGAAATGAATCCGAACGCTGGATTCCTGGTTTTTTATATAAAGTAACGGAAGAGGAACATTTAGCCAGATATGATTTTGCTAAAAAATTTGTAGATAATAAAAATGTTCTTGATATAGCTTGTGGTTCCGGATTTGGATCTTATATACTTGCGACACAAGGAAATGCGAAAAAAGTTATTGGTGTAGATCTAGATAAAAATGCCATAAGGTATGGAAATCACCGATTTAAAAACAATAAGATAACTCGCTTTGTCGAAGACGCTGTAAAATTTAAATATAGTGAAAAGTTTGATTGTATAATTAGCTTTGAAACTGTAGAACATATTGAAAAATATGAAAACTTTTTAAATAATCTAAATGATAATCTATCTTCTGATGGTACATTAATAATATCTACTCCAATTAGAAAAGAGACTTCAACAAACCTTGAAAATCCATATCACGTTATTGAATGGTCTATTAATGATTTTATTTTATTATTAGAAAAGAATTTTATAGTTGAAAAAACATTGTATCAAAATATTTCCACTAAAGAAACTTATTATGAAAAAAGAAGCCTTAAAAGAAGGGCTTTTGATTATTTAAGAAGATTCACACCTGTAAGAAAAACTAATACCACTATTACACAGGGTATTACTGATAATCCGTTAAAACTAGATCTCAAGAACCTTGAATCCGGATATATTATTTGTGTTTGCAAGAAAAATTAAATGGAATTAGCTATAATAATACCTGCATTTCGTAAAAGATTTCTCCGACAGTCTTTACAGTCTTTGGCTAATCAAACAAACAAAAACTTCAATTTATATATTGGAGATGATGGGAGTCCTGAAAATTTAAGAGAAATTGTAGATGAGTTTACATCAACTTTATCTATAAAATATACAAGGTTCGATAATAATATAGGTGCTAAAAATTTAGTGAACCAATGGACTCGTTGTGTTGATTTAATAAAAGATGAAAGATGGTTTTGGCTATTCTCAGATGATGATTTAGCCGATAAAAATTGTGTTGAAGAGTTTTACCAAACTATTAAAAATGACAATGAGTACTTTGATGTATATAGATTCAATACAAGAGTTATAGATTTAGATAATAATATAATTGGCGAAAACCAAAGTCCTTTTATAGAAGATGCATTTGATATGACAATACAAATTTTATTAATGAAAAGAGGACACTGTATGCCTGATCATATTTTTAGAAAAAGAAAGTACGATGAAATAGGATTTGTCTTTTCAAATTTTGCCCAAGCTTCCGATTGGGCTACATCCATAAATTTCGCAAGCGAAAAAGGTATTTGTAGTATAAAAAATGGTAAAATAAGCTGGCGATATGGTGAAAATATTAGTAGTAAGGCTTATATTAATAATCACGAAAAAGTTATTGGTCATTTACAATCGCTGAATTGGATATTAAATCACTTTAAAAACAAAATCAAAAATGAAAATTTACTTCTTCTAAAACAATGTATGTATAAAAATTGTATAGATGTTATTAATAAACATTACCGAGGGATTAATATACAATCTTTATTTGCTGTTTATACATTTCTAAAAAAATTAAGTAACAACCGAAAGCAGGTATTGAAAGATAGCATTTCTCTACTTCGAACTGCAAAACAATTTAAAGCTTTTATTATAAGATTAAAGTAATCAAATATGCCATTAATTTCCATAATTATACCAACTTATAATTCTGTAAGAACAATTTCGGAAAGTATCAGAAGTATTTTAGAGCAAACATTTGAAGACTACGAAATTCTCATAATTGATGGGCTTTCGGATGATGACACTTTAGCAAATGTCCGGCAATTTAATGATCCGAGAATAAAGATTTTTTCAGAAAAAGATTCAGGAGTATACGATGCTATGAATAAAGGCATTGAAAAGGCATCTGGAAAATGGATTTACTTTTTGGGAAGTGATGACACACTATACAGCCAACAGGTACTGAGTGAGGTTGTCCCAAGTTTTAGTAATCATGATTTTGTATACGGTAAAGCTTATTTTACCCATCGTAAAATTATACACGGAAGAGAATATGATAGAGTTTATTTGCAAAAAATAGACAATATTTGCCATCAGGCTATTTTTTATAAAAAAGAACTTTTTACAAGACTTGGAAACTTTAATCTGTATTTTAAAATATGGGCAGATTGGGATTTTAACATAAGATGTTTTTCATTACCAGATATTCAATGTAAATATATAAATACAATCATCTGCAACTTCAACGATCAAGGCGGACTAAGTTCACAGATACCTATAGATGAAGAGTTTATAAAACTCCTTCCTTTAACGCATAAAGAAAACATTATTATTAATGATTTTAAAAAGAATTCTAAAGAATATAAATTAGGTAATAAAATTTACAATATTGTCACTAATTTAAAATCCAAATTTTAAGCAATGCTTTCCATTATTATTTCATCATATCAACCTCACTATTATTCTGCCTTGAAAAAAAACATTGCAGAAACTTGCGGTGTAAAAAATGAAGTAATAAAAGTAGAAAACTATGCAGCCATGGGACTTTGCGAAGCTTATAACAAAGGAGCCAAAAAAGCAAAATATGATCATCTTCTTTTCCTGCATGAAGATGTAAAATTTTGTAAAAATAATTGGGGACATGATCTGGTGAATCTACTATCATCTTCCGATACCGGAATAATCGGTCTTGCAGGCGGGACTTATGTACCTTCATCACCGTATGGTTGGTTCACGACTATGGAAAACGCAAAAATAAATATTATCCAACATAAAAAAGATGGTAAGGTAGTTCTTGAGAAAACATTTGACACTGAAAAAGAAAAGGTGTTGGCTGTAGACGGTGTTTTTTTAGGAATGAGAAAATCGGTGTATGCAGAATTTCAATTTAATAATATTCTGAAAGGTTATCATGGATACGACACAGATCTTAGCCTCAGAGTCTCGAAAAGATACCAAAACTTTGTAACTTCAAAAATTGTTTTGGAACACTATTCAGAAGGAAACCCTGACAAGGATTGGTTTGAAACAAATATTTATATCAGAAAATCAATAGGGAGCAATTTCAATGCAACTGTAAATAAAGATTTAGAATATCAATTATATGAAAGGTTCGTACGTCAATATTTCGGATATTATCCTAAAAACATCATCACCTTTTTTAAAGTACTGAGATTTTTTCCTTATTTTAGAATTGGTAAAAGAAAATATATTCCATTATTGAAATTTGTATTTTCTCAATTATGAACCGTCTCGCTATCGTTATCCCTTATTACAAAATAGATTTCTTTGAAGAAACTTTACAATCTGTTGCGGCGCAAAGCAACAGAGATTTTGTAATATATATTGGGAACGATGCAAGCCCCGATAATCCTTTACCACTTATAGAAAAATATTTGAGTGACCTCTCTTATTTTTATTTTGATTATAATGATAATTTAGGAGGGAAAAACCTTGCATTGCAATGGGAAAGAATTCTAAAAAATGTGAAAGAAGACTGGTTCCAGATATTAGGTGATGACGATATTATTTCAGAAAACTTTATAGAAGAATTTTATAAAAGTTTACCCAAAGTACAATCTGAAAATATCTCTGCAATCAAATTTTCTCATGATATAGTAGATGAAAATAAGAATGTTTTACATTCCATTACAACTGATGAGAGGATAATTCCATCAACAGAATTGTTTAAAAGAAAATATAAAGGACTAATGCCCAGCAGTTTATCTGAAAACATTTTTAAACTCTCGGCTTATAAAAAACATCAGTTTCTGAAGATACCTTTTGCCTGGGGAGCCGACGACTACGCTATTCTGACTTTTTCCGGATTAGATAATGTTTTTTATATTACCAATGCGAAAGTTACTGTGAGAATGTCTACTTCCAGCATATCCGGTGATTTATCTCTGCAGGAAAAAAAAGATCTGGGCTATCACATGATGAGGGAAACGGTGCTGAATAAATATTCAGGAAATTTTGATAAGAGCTTCCTGATAAGAATGTTGAATGATCATCTTCGTTTCTGTGAGAAAAACTTCCTAAGACCTCATCTCAGACTTTTTTCAATTCTTATGAAAAGAGGCTATCCGAAAAGATATTTCGATATGACTAAAACTGTTTGGTCAATCAACAAAAAAATAAAACACTCAAAGGATGATTACAAAACGTAGACTCATGTTGCATTTAGATATGCTTTATCTCAAATTTTTAATGAAATTTGATGGTACTGTTCGTCATCAGATGCTGGATCATAAAAGTATTCCGGTTATCATCATCAATTTTAATCAGCTTTTTTATCTGAAGCAACTCGTTGACTTTCTGACCACAAGAGAATTTAAAAACATTGTCATTATTGATAATGCATCCACTTTCCCGCCTCTTTTAGATTATTATTCAGAAATTCAGAGCGTGATAACTGTTGAAAGAATGAATATTAATTTCGGACATGACGTGTTCTTTAAAAATAAAGATCTTCAACGTAAATACGGAAAAGGATTTTATTTTCTTACAGATTCGGATATTGTTCCCAATGAAAATCTACCGGAGGATTTTGAGACTGTTATGCTTAACTATCTTCTTAAATATTATAAAAAAGTCAACAAAATAGGGTTTGCTATAGATATCAAAAATATTCCCGATTATTATCCGTTAAAAGAAAAAGTTCAAGCTTGGGAAAAACGTTTTTGGCAGGATGAACTTGAAAACGACATTTATTTTGCCTTTATAGACACTACTTTCGCACTATATAAACCTAAATATCCTAAAACAATTTTTAATTTATTTAAGTTTATGACGGCTATCAGAATGGCGGGCGATTTCACCTGTAAACATGGTGGATGGTATCTCAATCCCAATGATCTCACAGAAGAAAATCTATTTTATATAAAAACAGCCAACCAGTCTTCTTCATGGAGACTTGATGAAAAAGGAAATCATGCGTCAGATGAATATGATCATTTGTTAAAATAATTCTATGCTCTCAATCATTATCTCATCATACCAACCTCATTATTACAATAAACTGGTAAAAAATATCAGCGAGACTATTGGTAATGATTTTATCTATGAGATCATCCAAGTATGGAATCCTAATTTGATGAGCATTACGGAAGCCTATAATGCAGGCGCAGATAAATCTAATTATGACAAACTGCTGTTTTTACATGAAGACCTGATTTTTCATACTAAAGAATGGGGCAAAGTTTTGACTGATCATCTTTCCGTAAAAAAAACAGGAGTTATAGGTGTGGCAGGATCATCTTATGTACCTTCTGCACCAAGTAGCTGGACAGTTTCAGAAAAATATAATTTTTATAATATCCTACAGGGTAATAAAAACAATGATAAATTTACGCTTTATCGTAAAATCACCCAAAAAAGAAATCCTGTTTTTGCACTGGATGGTGTTTTTTTAGCAATTTCGAAAGAAACCTATAATATGTATAAATTTGATCAAAATGTAACAGGCTTTCACGGATATGATCTGGATTTCAGTCTGAGGGTCTCGCAAAAATTTCAGAATTTTGTTGTTGATGACATTCTTATCCAACACTTCTCTAAAGGAAATCAAGATAAAATATGGCTCGACACTAACATTAAAATAAGAGAAAAACTGGATTTTACATTTGATCAGATGATAGATTCTCAAACTGAAAAAAATGCTTTTGACGGATTTCTATATCAATATTTCAGGTTTCGCCCCGTTAATTTGATGAATATTTTATTTTCTCTTAAATTTTATCCGCTAAAACATCTTAAATTTGTACATCATCTGTTTTTTGTAAAAAAATATTACAAACTGATCAGATATTCAAAAAACATTAATAAAGCACAATGATTGTAGGAAATGGACTTATAGGCAGCGCCCTTTTGGGTATTGATTCTCAGGAGCATCTATTTTTCGCTTCCGGTGTTTCCAATTCTCTGGAGACAAGAAAATCAGAATTCGAACGTGAGCAGGAATTATTGACAAGACATATCACAGACCATCCGGAGAAAATTCTTGTCTATTTCTCAACCTGCAGTATCTATGACTCTTCCAAGAATAACAGCCAATATGTTCTGCATAAGCTTAAAATGGAACAGATTATCTCTGATTCGTGTAAGAAATATTTTATTTTAAGAGTAAGTAATGCCGTTGGAAAAGGAGGAAATCCTAATCTTTTGCTTAATTATCTGGTACGGGAAATATACAGCCAAAATAAAATCACAATACACACCAAAGCAACCAGAAATCTTATAGATGTAAAAGATGTAGTTGCTATTACTCAGGATATTGTAGAAAATTTCAGCAGTAATCAGATCATCAATTTAGCGTATCTGCAGAATTTCTCTATCATTGAAATCACAGAAACTATTTCTGATGTTTTACAGACAGAACCCATTCTGCATTTACAGAACGAAGGCTCTGGTTATCAGATTGAAGTTTCAAAAATAGAACACTATTTTAAGAGAAATAATCTTAATGATAAAAAGTTATATCTTAATAACTTAATTAATACTTATTATAAAAAATAAACATGCCCAAAGTATTTGTAATCATTGTTACGTACAACGCCATAAAGTGGGTTGAAAAATGTTTTACAAGCTTAAGGCACTCCTCAGTTGCGTGTCATTGTATCGTTGTTGATAATGGTTCTACAGACGGCACTCAGGAATATATTACCAAAAGCTTTCCTGAAGTGGAGCTTATTCAATCTGAAAAGAATCTGGGCTTCGGCAAAGCAAACAATATTGGAATAGAAAAAGCCTATCAAAGCGGAGCCGACTTTTTCTATCTGATGAATCAGGACGCATGGTTGTATGAAGACAGCATCAAAAAACTTTTGGACGCATATGAAGAATATTGTCAGAAAGAAGAAATCGGAATTCTCAGCCCAATGCATCTGGATGGCAGCGAAAAATTACTGGATATTTTTTTAGACAAGTATATCGCTCATAATTTTGAAAAAACACGGTTAATTTCAGATCTTTATTTCCAGAACCTGAAATCCTATTACGAAATGAGCTTCATTAATGCTGCACACTGGCTTTTGCCGAAAAAAACAATAGAAACAGTGGGAGGCTTTAATCCTTATTTTTTTCATTATGGTGAAGATATTGAGTATGTAAACCGTATAAAGTATCATCAGAAAAAAGTATTTTTGGTTCCTTCGAGCAAAGCTGTACACGATGGAAAACAAATCCTCCGAAAAGTAGATTATACAAAATACGAAGACCTGGATATTGAAACCAAAATAATAAATCCGAATCTTCCGAATGCCATATTGCTCGAAAAAAAATCTCTACGGCAAAGTATTCTCAAAAACCTGCTTAACGGAAACAGGACACAATACAAGAAACTTCAGCAGAAATACAGGAAAATAATCAAGGATGAAAAATTACTCATGAATTTGCGCAATCAGGTAAAAGAAGTTGGATTAACCTTTCTGAATGTGTAAATTTGAACCTTAATTCCCTCAATACAATGCAAATATGAACTTTTTTAAAAAAATACAAAGAAAAATAAAACTAGACACTCACGCCGGAACCCGCTATCAATGTCCGTTTTGTGGCTATCAGTCGAAAGATTTGGAAACTGTAGGTCACAATCTTCCTGTACTCAAAGAAAAGCATGTTATAGGCGGAGGCAGAAGAGCAGCAGGATGCTACAAATGCCATTCCCGAGACAGAGAAAGATTACTTTATGCTTTTCTTATTGTAGATCTAAAACTTCCATCCAATAAAAACATCAGCATTCTTCATATTGCTCCTGAGCCAAAACTATCTCAGGTATTATTGCAACAAAGCTTCAGGGAGTATATCTGTGGAGATCTTTTTACTAAAGGCTATGAATATCCGGCTCATGTTAAAAATATGAATGTTTTGGATCTACCCTTTGAAGACAATCATTTTGATCTTTTTTTATGCAACCATGTTCTTGAACATATTCCTGAAGACATTAAGGCTATGAAAGAAATTTTCAGGGTTTTGAAACCGGGGGGGCACGCGCTTCTTCAGGTTCCGATTTCTAAAAACTCTCCTGAAACTGTTGAAGATTTTACGATTGAAGACCCTAAAAAGAGAGAAGAACTTTTCGGGCAATTTGATCACTGCCGGATATATGGACAAGATTATGTAACCCGTCTTGAAAGTGTGGGCTTTAAAGTAAAAAGAATAAATATTTCGGAAAAATATAAGAAATTTGGTCTTAATCCCGACGAAGATATTTTCTATTGCGAAAAATAAGTAAGATCAACTAAAATTAAAGGTATGTGCGGAATAGCGGGAATCATTACCAACAACGCCAGAAATTATCAGGAAGAACTGAAAAAAATGACCGATGCCATTGCGCATCGCGGTCCAGATTCTTCCCACCATGAATTTTACGAAAATGCAGCTTTAGGACATCGCAGACTTTCTATTATTGATCTTTCTGAAAACGGAAAACAACCCATGTTTTCAGCCACAAAAAACGAATGTATTGTACTGAACGGAGAAATATACGGATATCAGGATATTAAAGCTAAATATTCAGAATATCATTATCGTGGAAGTTCGGATACGGAGGTCATTCTTGCCATGTATCAGAGAAAAAAAGAAAACCTCATCCACGATCTTCCAGGAATGTTTGCTTTTGCCATTTGGAATAATGAAAAACAGGAACTGTTCTGTGCAAGAGACCGGTTTGGGGAAAAACCATTTTACTACGCTATTGGAAACAATAATGAATTTATTTTTGCCTCAGAAATCAAAGCAATTTTAGCTTCAGGGCTTATTCGTCCCAAAGTAAGCAATCTGGCGCTGTCCCACTATCTTCAGCATGGCTATGTAAGTACATACCAAAGTATTTACGAAAATATTCATGCCCTCCCTCCTGCTCATCAGCTGATCTGGAAAGACGGCAAAATATCCGTTTCAAGATATTACAGTCTTCCCAAAAAAGACAGAATCATCAGTTTATCAGATGCCAAAGAAGAATTTACCTATCTTTTGAAAAATGCTGTTAAAAAACAGTTGGTAGCCGACGTAGAAGTTGGCAGCTTTTTAAGCGGGGGCTTAGATTCTTCTTCCATTGTAGGACTTATTGCCGAATTTTTACCCAGACAGACAACCATAAGTTTTGGTTACGATCATGAAGACAGCGAACTGAAATATGCCAAAGAAATAGCCAATAAATACAATACCAACCACATTGAAGTTCACGAAAAAAAGGAAGATCTGGTAACGGCTCTTTTAAAAACTTCTCCTTTTTTCGATGAACCTTTCGCAGATTATTCTTCCATTCCGCATTTTGAAATCTGCAGAAATGCCCGTAAAAGTCTTACCGTTGTACTTTCGGGAGATGTAGGAGATGAATTATTCGGTGGCTATAACTTTTACACCATTGAAAATAAACTGAGAAATCATTTCAGTTACAAAAATATTATTGCCCATTTTGGATTAAAACTGTATCAGAAAATAAAACCTATCTCTTTTATCAGTCAGCAGAATATTGAAAACAAAAATATTCTCGAGTTTCACCAAAACTATGTAAGAAGAGCTTTCTCAAAGCAAGAAAGACAGGCTTTAGGCTTGCATTCAGATTATGAGCAGCCCTATAGCTTTACCCCAAATCCTGATTCTATAAATGACATCATGCGACTGGATATTGAAGACTTTGTACCTTCTAATATGATGGTAAAATCCGACAGAATGGCAATGGCAAACTCATTAGAAGTAAGAACACCATTTCTTGATCTGGATTTTGCAGAATTCTGCATTCAGCTTCCTGAAAATCTTAAACTTAGTAACAACAATGATAAGATAATTCTGCGTGAAGCAATGGGTTCTTACTGGACGGAAACCATCAGAAAAAGACACAAACAGGGATTCGGGATGAATGTAAAAAACTGGTTTACAGAAGACAGCCTGCTCAATTTTTCCAATGAACTGTTAAAAAATCCTAACCAAAAGATTTTTAATTATATTGATTTTAATGCAACTCAGAAACTTTTGACGAAAGATTATAAACACTGGTGTATTTTACAATTGGCTCTTTGGGCTGAAAAAATTTAAGGTAAAGTATGAACACTATCTATGTAAAACTTAAACCTTTTGCGAAAAGTATTTTCGTTTTTTTTGCCATTGTGCTTATTGGCTTTTATTTCTATTTCGGTTTTAAAGGTTTTGATCTTTCTAAAATATGGAAATCACTTTATCACAGTGATTTCTACATCAACTACGAAGGAGGTTTTGTAAGAAGAGGTCTTGATGGGGAAATAATTTACCTATTGGCAAAAACATTTCATATCAATTCAATCTTCATTCAGAAAATATATAACCTCATCTTTTTTGTTGTTTTTGGAATTATGATGCTCTATTTTATCTGTAAATATAAGCCTCCTTTTTTTGCTTTGTTTTCTACAAGTGTACTGCTACTGTATGTTTTTTATATAGGTAGAGGTCTAAGAAAAGATCATATACTAATGTTTTTTTTCTTTTTATCATGTTTTGAAATGCTGAAGAGTAAAAGAAAAATATACACCATTTTAGTAATTAATGTTTTGTTTATAATTGCTACTTTAGTTCATGAGTTATTTTTTATTATCTCTTTTTTTCCGACAGTTTTGCTTCTTAACAATTTTACATTTGGAACGGAAAGAAAATCATTAAACTACATCAAACCTGCAATTTCACTTTTACCGGCAACTTTGGTTTTTTTGTATATTTTCTTTTTTGGTTTGGGAACTGTAGTGGAGCAGCAAGCAATTCTTACTTCATGGAAAGAATTAGGAATCACTACAATTGCTTTTAATTCAGGGATATTTGACAGAAGTTTATACATTTGGGAGCTTGGTTTTACCAGAAATCAATACATTTCTTTTTTAGGGGCTATTGTACTTCATTTTATATTTATGATTGTGATAATCAGCAACGATTTAAAAAATAAAGAATTAAAAAAAACTTTTTATGCTCTCATTATCTTGCAGTATGCCGTTTTGCTTGCTCTAAGTGCTGTTGCAAAAGATTTTTCAAGATGGATTTTTCTTTGCAATCTTACAATACTTATCCCTATTTATATTTTAAAAAAGCAGGTAGACCAATATCCTGCTCAGCAAAATGATAATTATTTTTCATTTTTAAAAAAAGTAAGCTGGGTGCCATACATCTTGTTCTTTATTAATACGATGCCACATAGTGGATGGAATTTTAATGATTATATAGTTTACAACCCCGTGAATGTTGTTTACAAAATAATTAGTAATAAACATATTCTGTAAACATGGAAAAAGACTCGATACAATGGATACATATTTTAAGGGCAACTGCAACATTTGCAGTAATTGTACTTCATTGTACAATACCTTATGGCAATAACTATGACCCTCAGAATATAAACTGGCTCATAGCAACTTTTGTGAACAGCAATGTAAGATTTTGTGTTCCTATTTTTTTAATGCTTAGCGGGGTTTTACTTTTAGGAAAAAATTATAGTTTAAGTGATTTTTTGAAAAAAAGAATATCGCGAATTCTTTTACCCTTTCTATTTTGGAGTATCATCTACTTTTTTATGACTTCTCCTGTTAGAAGTAATATTACGCAGCTAAGCTTTGATTTCTTTAAAGCTATGAAATCTGGCACTTGCTATCATCTTTGGTATATATATATGATTATAGGCGTATATCTTTTTTTACCGATTATCAATAAGTGGATATCCAATGCCAGTAAAAAGGAAATTCTATTTTATCTTATTTTATGGCTTTTGGTTTTGTTAATTGATTTACCTGTAATTAATCGCTTGTATACTGTGATAGATTTGCGTTATTTTTCTGGTTTTCTAGGATACGTAATTTTTGGATTTTACCTTTATAGATATTCAAAAGCCAAAACTAATACTTGGATTTTTATTATACTATTTATAGCAGGAAATTTTCTTACATTTTCACTAATCTATATCTTCAGCAAAGCAGATGGAGCAGTAAACAAAACTTTTTATAGTTATCTTACTCCCAATATCATCCTTTCATCGTATAGTATTTTCATGCTTTTTAAAAACAAAAAAATAAAGGAGAGTTGGTTAACAAAAATAATGGAAATAATAAGCAAATATAGCTATGGCATCTATCTGTGTCATGTATTTTCCATGATGATTTTACCAAAAATGGGTATTGTGATGAAAACAAGTTATGCATTTGTTAATATTTTAGGTACTGCATTTTTATCTCTTGCATTATCTTTAGCAGTTGTATTGGTTTTAAATAAATTACCTTTAGGAAAATATATTTCAGGCTAATGGAAAAGATAAATATCTCAATAGTCATTCCAGTTTACAACGCCGCAGCTTTTCTTGAAAAGGCGGTAAACTCGGCATTACAGTTCAAAGAAGTTTCTGAAATTCTCTTAGTGGAGGATGCCTCCACCGATAATTCTCTGGAAATCTGCAAAGAACTTGCTTCTGAAAATTCCAGAATTAAATTATTCCGTCATTACGATGAAAGAAATCATGGAGCCGGAGCAACAAGAAATTTGGGAATCGAAAAATCAACGGGAGATTTTATTGCCTTTCTGGATGCAGATGATTATTATCTTCCCAACCGTTTTGATGCGGAAAAAGAAATTCTAAAAGATTCAAAAATTGATGGCGTTTTTGGGGCTATCGGTGTAGAGTATATAACAGAAAAAGGGAAACAGGAATTTCAGCAAAAATTTAAAGAATCTAATCTTACCACCGTAAATTATCCTGCGGAAGGAAAAGAGGTTTTCAGAGGTTTGCTGGGCTTAACTTCAAAAACATTCGGCTCTTTTTTTCACCTGAACACTTTAACGGTAAAAAAATCCGCTTTAGACAAAGCTAATATTCGTTTTAATGTAAATCTCCGCGTACATCAGGATTCTGACTTCAACCTTAAACTGGCATATCTCTGTTATTTAAAATCCGGAATTATTGATCAGGCTGTTGCTATGAGAGGAATACATGATGATAACCGAATTACAAAGATAAAACCTTATTCTTCAAAATTTTACAAAAACAGTTTACTCTACAATGAGTCTGTCTATTTATGGAGCAAAGCCTATGCTTTAGAAAAAGAATATGCAAAAAAAATAGCTTTGGACTATTTCAGCTTTAAAATAGCGAATCAAAAGGGGTTAAAAAAATGGCTTTCATTTTTGGGTACAGCACTGCAATACCCGGAACTTCTGAAAACAAGATATCGGTTTCACGCTTTAAACAATCCTCATGATGAGTAAAAAAATTAACCAGATCAAAAGACTTGTGAGCGATTCCTTGGCTTATGTGAAATTAAGGTTTTACAATCCGCCAAAGAACGATAAAACATTGCTGATCAATTTTGAAAATCCGAATCTCTATCATCGCTTCTTTTATTTACTGGTTAAATTCTACCAGCTTTCAGGATATCATATTGTGTATCCCATGAATTTTGCAAGATTTAGAAATCTGAGAAATAAAGACCGCTATTTGGGACTTATTGTCCGGGAAAAAAACTTTTTAAGCATTCACAAAAAAGATCTTCCTGAAAATTGTATTAAAATAAATGATAAAATGTTCAGTCCTGATTATTTTTTCACTTATTTCGAACATAATAATACTGATGAAAATGCTTTTCATGTTCCTATGAGCTTTCATCCTTTTATGTACAATCAAGAGATCTGGAATCTTAGAATTGATACAGAAAGAAAGAGATTTAACTCTATTTTCTGTTATGGAAATTTTGACGCTAAAGCTTATTTGGATATTAAAAGAACCGCTTTTACAGTAGAAACAAGGGTTGATCTTTTAGATTTTTTTCAGAAAAAAGAGCAATTTATTTCTATTAATGGTAAAAACGATATTGTTTCCTCAAACGAAAGTTTAGATGAAAAATATGTTTTCGCAATCAAGAAAAACTACCCTATAAAAAAGGAGGATATTAGAGAGCTACTATCCTATTTCAACTTTTATTTATGCTGTCCCGGAGTCGTAATGCCGCTCTGTCATAATGTGATCGAAGCAATGTCTGTAGGAACCATTCCTCTTATACAAAGAGAATATGCCGAAGTAATGTATCCTAATCTTAAGCATAAAATGAATGCCATTATATTCGAAAATCTTCAGCATTTAGAAAAAATTCTTAAGGACGAAATTTTCACTTTTCAGGAGCAGGAAATTGCTGTAATGAGAAAAAATGTTTTAGATTATTATAATGACTATCTCACTCCTCAGGCTTTGGCAAAAAATCTTAATAAAAGTATTGAAGAGAAAAAACTAATATATTTACAGGCAGAACACAGAAGTATAAAATTTATCCGATAAAATAATATCCATGAATACAGTTAAAAAATTTAATAATGTTTTATTTAAAGAGGGTATTGTAAATTTTGTGAAAAGAAAATTAAATATATCTTATCTGGACAGCGTTACCACTTATACTATAAAATACAGAGATCAAGAAACCCAAATAATTCTGAACAGACAATTCGGATTTGTTGACATGATGATCTTTAAAAATGGTATTTATGAAAAAGACATTATCGACGATATGTACAATGAGCTGGATAAAGGCAAAATAATGCTGGACATCGGTTCAAACATCGGTCAGCACAGTTTAATATTAAGCTCATACTGCAAAGAAATATATGCCTTTGAGCCTATTCCTAAAGTATATCAACAGTTTAACAGAAGTATTGCGCAAAATAATATTAAGAACATAAAAACTTTTAATTTAGGAATAAGTAATAGAAAGGAAACCAAGGAATTTTATTGAGATTCATGCCGGAGCAAGCTCTTTTATAGACAGAGCTAATGAGCATACCAATAAAATAACCGTAAAAACAGATACACTGGAAAATATAATTGGAGAAATTCATTTTGATCTCATGAAAATAGATGTTGAAGGGTATGAAGCTGTTGTAATTCTTGGAAATAAAGAAATCATTCTGAAAAACAGACCTGTCATTTTTCTGGAATATGACAGACAATGGATTTCGGAAGAAGGTTCTTACACTCCTGATGATCTTTTTAACTTTTTCAATGACAATAAATTTGAAATATACAGCAGAGTGCATAATAAAGTCATTCAGAAAAGTGATTTTCCAAATGTATTTCAGGACAACTGGATTATAAAACCAATAAATGTTGAATTAAATTGAAAATCTCCGTCATTACACCCGTTTACAACGCCGAAAAATATGTGACCCAAGCTGTAGAATCCGCTCTTCAGTTTAAAGAAGTACACGAAGTTATTTTAGTCGAGGATCAATCGCCTGATAATGCTTTGGAAGTTTGCAGACAACTTGCTGAGAAATATGACCGCGTAAAGCTTTACCAACACCCTGATAAAAAAAATCATGGCGCAGGAGCGAGCAGAAATCTTGCTATAGAAAAAGCTACAGGAGACTTTATTGCTTTTTTAGATGCTGATGATTATTATCTTCCAAATCGTTTTGATGCTGAAAAAAGACTTTTCCAAAACCCTGAAGTTGATGCCGTATATGGAGCTCTAGGTGTACATTATTATTCTGAAAAAGCAAAAGAACAATATTATCCTTTATTTGGTGACCGTTTGACCACGGTGTATCAAAAACATATGCCTGAAGATGTCTTTCAGGGACAGCTGAATATGAAAGGAAGTTTTGGTCTCTTCAGTATAGATGCCTTAACAATCAGAAAAAAGCCTTTGTTGGAAAAAGTATGGCCTTTATTTAAGACCCATCTGAGGCTGCATCAGGATACAGAGTTATTGTTCAGATCTTCATACTATCTGAAGTTCTATCCAGGGATATTACATGAGGCAGTCGCCATGAGAGGGGTACATGAAAGCAATAGAATAACACAGGTAGATGCCAAAAAAGTAAAACCTTCCAATACAAGAGTAAAGCTTTGGCGGGAAGTAAATCAGTGGGCACAAAATGAAAAAACAATGCCTGAACACATAAAACTTCACATTAAAAGGACGCACAGAAGCTGGGAAATTGCACAAGCTCCTTTGGTCAAAAAATGGGGAATGATCTTAAAATATACGTTGCTGGATTTTAAAAGTATAAAATCAGGGTTGTATAATATTAATTTCAGGAACGATTTATTTTAAAAATTTTCCCATTAAATATTTTTTTTCCAGAACATTATTAACTTCTCTGACGATTTTGAAATTTTTGCTTTTATAAAAATCAAGAGCAGGATTATTCTGTTCAACTTCTAGCTCGTAATAGTCTTCTGATTGTTTCAGTTTATCTTCAAATGCCTCCAAAAGCTTTTTTCCAATTCCTGATCCTTTATACCGTTGATCAACGGCTATATAAACCAGTTGATTCTTAGAATCTCCCTGTTTGAATCCTTTGGATAAAAAACTTTGGAAAATATAAAACAGATATTTAGGATGGTGTAATAATGCTAAAAGTGTGTGTTTGATAAAATACAGTTTGTTTTGAGCAATAAAACTACCAAACATATCTTTAACATCAAGCGTACCAAAGACAAAACCACATAATTCTGAATCTTTTTTGTAGCCGACCAAAACTGTTTTATCACATTTATTCAAGTGATGAATATAAAATTCTTTAATAAATAGATCGTTATAAAAATTGATTAAACTTGGTAAATTATTCCTGTGAATATTTACAACTTCTGCAATATCTTTTTTTTGAAGACTTATGATCATTTCAATACTTTATAAATTAGTTTCGGTCCTAAAAAATTTGCAACGATTACCGGCAGTCTCTTCCACATACGAATGAGAAATTTTATTAGTTTTCCGTCTTCGTCATTTTTATGAATTCTTTTATTGAAGTAATAATAATAAAGCTGTACTTCCTCGGCTCCCCATGAAAGTTTATATTTCACAGTACTTTGTCCTGTTCTGCTTCTTCCCATATCAAACTTTTTCACATCATTTTCGATGGCAAATTTTATAATATTCCAATACAAAATATTGTTTATAGAAAACTTATTAAATTTCTTTAAAGTTGCAGCATAGGGATGGATCATTATATTTTTATTATAAATAAGACATGCAGCGGAAACAGGTTTATGATCAATATATATTATCATAAAACACGCCTTACATTCTGAACTATCTGTAAAACCTTCAACAATATTTCCATAAAAATCTTTTGAGTGAGTTGGAGTTCCAAGATCTCTCCAGGCTTCTGAAATCACTTTATAAAAGTCATCAAGAAGTAGCTTGCCACCAATTTTTATTTCGTGTTCATTTTTTTCTGCTTTTCTAACTTGATTTCTGGTTTTTGATTTCACTTTTTTGTTCCAAACTTCATCAATTCCCCCCGCAAGATCAAGTATAAATGTTTTATAATCTGTTACCAGAATTGATTGCAGGGATTGTGAAAGATTCAGTTTCTGGACAGATTTTATTAGTACAGGTTTAGAAATTCCGTCAAGAAATGTCTTATCAACCAGCAGTTTTTCAGAAAATTCACCTCCATACGACAGATAAGGCGCATTCGAAAAATATTGCCCATTTCCAAAAATATTTATTTTTCCTAATTGAAAATTAATCCTTCTCAATTCTAAAGGATAGGTTTTCAAGACAATATCTTTCCAGCAATCAGATTCTGAGATGCTACTATACAAATTCATAATTCTTAAATTTTGGGTTGAAACAGAGATCATATTCCTGTTTTCTGAAATCCGATTTCAAAAATTTTTCAAATCGGCGATCAAGGTTCATTTTCTTATTATCAAATTCTTTTAATGATGGATGCAGCATTATTTCTACTGTTTTGCCATTTTGAGATTCTAAATAACTGAAAAGATTTTCAGAATTGATTTTGCATGTATTGAGAATTGTATAAAACTCACTCTCTTTTTTATTTTGATTGAAACTGCTCAGAAATTTCAGCAGAAAGAGCTTAATGATATTAGCAATGGTCGCTGTTCTTAAATTATATTTAAAGGTTGTCCCAAACTTTTCATTAATCTCACGAATTCTAACAATATTATACTTACTTGCAAGTTTCTGGACGATTTTATTAATCGACGGAATTATATGCACGTGTTCATGACCATCAATGTGAGAGATTTTCACATTATTTTCGAGAAGCTTTTTTAGCTGTAATTCAATTTCAGCTTCTATGATCTGAAGGTTTTTTTCAGATTTTCTCAAAAATAAAAGTCTCACGAAATTGTTTGTCAAAAAACCATTCTTGTCCGTAATAATACTTTTGCCGGAAAGCGCTTTGCAACAGGTCAGATTGATATGAAGACCTACTTTGAGATTACTGCAATTCGGAATTATTTCTTTAATTGCATGATCAAAAAAATCCGTATTTGCCATTAAACTTGCTGAATTTAAAAAACCTTCTATATTTGCTTTTAGTATTGCCCGATTTACACCTTCAGACAAACCAAGATCGTCTGCATTTACAATCAATCTATTCTTCATTTTAATGATGCGAAAGTGTTTTTAAATTAAAATATAAGATGAGATTCTTTTCTTCGGCAGTATTTTGATCCGGATCATTATCAATGTATTCATTACCGTTTTCAAATAAAATACGCCTGTTAAATGTAGAGAAATTATTTTTAAAATAATCTAGCTTTTCATTAAGAATTACATCTTTAGAAGTTCTTTGTTTTTCTGAGATTTCATTGCAAAGCCTTTCAAAAATAAGGTTTGCATGACAACAAATAATACAGCTCAAAGCAAAAAATGCCAAAAGCCAGATTGTAGTGATTGCTTTTATTAATTTTAAATGAAAATGATATTCTTCAGCAAGTCTTACACCAATAAAACAAATCACAATGATAAAAGATATTGTTGTGAAAAACATAAGACGTGTTCCGGTAAGAGGAGAGTACGAAATGATAAGTATCGTTAGAAAACCCATGACTAGGTAACTTATTACCAGCAAAAATTCTTTATGCGAAAATTTCTTTTTTTTGATCATATAAACAAACGCAGTTATAACAACTCCCAGCATAATCATCAGTTCTAGATTGAAATAATAATATGTTTTTAAAATTTTTGTGAAAGTAGAAATATAATCAGAAAGACTAAATCCATACTGAGTTTTACCTACAGTATTGTATTTAACCGAATTTGCAGGAGCAAAAAACAGAAAAAGGTATCCTATGGCAATCATTACGTTGACAATGATTATTCTAAAATCCGGAAGCTTTCTATTTTTGATAACGTACAAAAAAACGCAAACACCTGAAAACGACAACAGAACTGGCGGAACATGCTCATTCCCCATTCCGATGACAAAACCCACAAAACATAATAAAACGGTTTTTAGAGGAGACTTTGGCAATACATTATTCTGAAAAACAAAATATTCTGTCATTACAAACAAATACAAAAGATACAGAACATGTGTAAATGTATAATTGGTTGCAAAAGGACTGTAATAAAACAGTTCTCCAAAATAATTAATCAAAAAAATGAATACTCCTGCTAAAATTAAAAGTTTCCACATATCTTCTTTATCAGAAATTTTTGGAAATCTCCTAAAAATATTCGCAAATAATGCCCATAAAAATCCGTTGAAAATGAGAAAACCGAATATTAGTTTTAATATTTTACTCCGTGCAACAATAATCAGAAAAAACTGTCCGATTCTTGGATTGACATAATTATAGCTGGTCCAGTATTCAGAAAAAACATAGGGTAATTGTGTCTTGTCTAGATAATAAAATTCGTCACGGGTAACTGGAAACCAATATAGACTCAAAAGAAATCCCACATTAATGAACACAATTAAAAATAAAGGTAAATATTTAGTCTTCATTTTTAATAATTTCGTTAAAATACAGCGGTCGGTTTTTTACTTCTATATGAATTCTGCCTATATATTCTCCCAAAATACCCAGGAAAAGCATAATCAGAGAACAGAAAAAAATCATTACTGAAAGAAGAGTCAAAAATCCTGTCTTTGGCTCATGATTAAGATGACTTTTGTAAATAGAAAATGCTAAAAACAAAATAGAACCGAAACATCCTAAAAAACCTAATAATGTTGCTAACCTCAATGGTTTTACAGAAAACTGGATAACGCTGTCAATGGCCAGTTTATAAAGTTTCAAAAAATTATATTTAGAAGTTCCGGCATATCTTTTAGGAGCCGTAAATTCCAAAATCAAAGCATCCTGAAGCCCAACCAGCGACAGCATTCCCCTGAACATCCTGTCAGTTTCATTCAGCTGATTTATCCATACTACATATTTCTTATCTAAAAGTCTGAAATCAGGCATGTTTCTCGGGATTTTCACATCAGAAAGAAAATTCAGAATTCTGTAATATGTATTTCCAAGAATTCTGTATTTTAATCCCTTATCTTCATTATCTGTTCTTTGAGTAAGAACTAATTTATAACCCTCCATCCATTTCTGAATCATTTCTGCAGCCATCACAGGCGGATGTTGCAGATCCGCATCCATAAAAAGCACTGCAAACTCTTTTTCTTTGCTTTGCTGGGCAACATAGTTTAATCCGGCAGTCATAGCCATTTCGTGTCCGAAATTCTTAGACTGATTAATAATCGTAATACAAGAATCTTTTTTTTGTAACTCCTTTAAGATCTGAAGCGTATGATCTTTCGAACCGTCATTTACAAAAACCAGTTCATAATTTTTAAAAGAAATCCTATTTAATTCTTTATGAAGACCAGAATAAAGAACTTCCAGATTCTCTTCTTCGTTATAAGCAGATATAATCAGATAAACTTTCTTCATAATTGTAGAGTGTTTCTTTAGTAAAGTAATATCAATGGCAATCAGAAGTTATTTCACAAAAACTCCAACAAACTTCCCCTCAAATTCAACTACAACGGGAGTAATTTTCTGCTGCTCACAGAAATCCTGAAAAGCAGAATTATCATTAATGTCATCAGAAATAAAAACCCCTCCTTTTCTTAATCTTGGGTAAAGTGTTTCATAAGCCCATTTCATTCCCTCATAAGATTTGTCGGAATCATAATGCACCACGTCTACCTCTCCACTTTCTTTTAAAATTTTAGGTAGAGATTCACGGTCAGCATGACGAAAAAGCTTCCAATTACCCTTCAGATCTTCAGCAACCACACAACCAACATATTTATCTCCATTCTGCCCCAGATAAGGCATATCCGAACTGTATAAAAGTCCGTTTCTTTTCTGAAGCGAAGTGAGTATTGCAAAAGAGCTCCATCCATAGGCAACGCCGGTTTCTATAACCGATTTTGCCTGAGTAAACTCACAGGCACTGTATAAAAGTTCTAATGCTCCTGCTCCACCCATTTTTACAGGGCAAGCATTTTGAAGATCTAATGCCTGTTTAAATTCCTGAGGATATTTTTCTGAAAATTTCTGAAAATCCAGACCAAATATTTTTTTTATTGCTTCCTGCTGACTCACAGCAATTTTTGAAGCCCAAAGATTGGTCTTCTCTTTTCCTTTAAATGCACTATTTCTGTTAAAAATATTCTTGATTATTTTTCTACCCAGTTCAGGATAGAGATCCGGACGCTTCAGGTAGCCCATAAAAGTTTTGAGAACTCGTCTTATTTCGCTCACAGTGTTATTTTAATGTTACAAAAATAAAGATTTTTATCAGATTGAGCAGAATATTTATCTTTGTGTAAATTTATTAACATAAAAGATGCGTCCCTCATGATAAAATTTTCAATCTTAATTGCCAATTACAATAACGGAAAGTTCTTTCACGACTGCTATCATTCCATTATTGCACAAACTTTTAAAAATTGGGAAGTTATTATTTTGGATGATGCCTCTACAGATAACTCTTTAAAAATCATTTCCGAACTTGTAGCTGATGATCCTCGTTTTAAAATCTATAAAAATGATGTAAACAGTGGAGTTGGCATTACAAAAAGCAAACTGATTGAGCTTGCAACTGGAGATATATGCGGATTTGTAGATCCCGATGATGCCATTACATTCAATGCTCTGGAATCTGCAGTTAATGTTTTTAAAAAAGATCACAAGATTGTCCTTACATATTCCAGTTTCGTAAGATGTGATGAACAATTGAAACCTGTTGAATCATTCAGATCAGGAATGCAGGTGGTCAACAATGATCCTTATTTTTTTAACTGCCCTGTACACATTGTGCATTTTGTATGTTTCAGAAAAGATATCTATGAAAAGACCGAGAAAATAAATACTGAAATGAAAATTGCAGAAGATCAGGATCTGTATCTGAAAATGTATGAAAAAGGTAATGTAAAATACATCAATGAACCAAATTATCTGTACCGTACACATTCCGGAGGAATTTCACAGAATGAAAACCTGCCTAAAGCCAGAGAGTATTTTGCAAAAGTAATTTTCAATGCGATGAAAAGACGTGGCCTGCAAACCATTAACGGAAAAAAAATACCTCCGAAATACAGTCAGCCAAAAGAAATTTACGATCTTTTAGAATACCAAAATTCAATCTCCTTCCGGATTTTGAAAAAACTGAAAATAATGATGCAGTAAAATCAGGATGAAAGAAAATAAAAAAATCAAAGTACTGTTCAGACACCGGTCTATGGAGATGGGAGGTGTTGAAAAGGTTGTTCTCAGCATGCTGAATCATCTTAGCAAAGAAAAATTTGAGATCACTTTATGTCTTAATATCAATCAGGGAGAGCTCCGTAACGAAATTCCGCCTCATGTAAGAAAAGTATTCATCGCCGGAGGAAGAGAAGATTTCTCTGCAAACCCTCTTATTCATAAATTACAACTTGCAAAAAGAAAACTGAGGCTCAATAAGGCAAGCAGAAATCCTAGAGTTTCTACTAAAATTTTAAATGATCTTTTTGATGTGGAAATAGCTCCAACCTATGCAGCTTTTTCTTCAGTTTTAAATTCATCCAATAAAAATTCAAAAAAAATTGGCTGGTTTCATTCAGACATCACACTACCCAAATTACAGCCGCTGGTGCCGGAAATTTTAAAACAGATTCCTCAGTTTGATTATTTCATTTTCGGATCTCAGCAGACCAAGGATATCTTGATAGAAACATACCCCAACCTACATATCCCTGAAAATCAAGTAATCAGAAATGCCATTCCGATTGAAGAAATAAAAAATAAAGCCAGCGAAAGTGCTCCTCAGCTTCCCGAAAAAATCATTTTTGTTTCCGTGGGCAGACTCCACAGCAGAAAAGGTTTTCATCAACTTATGCAGGCTCATTCCAGATTGATAAATGACGGTTTCGATCATCATATTATCGTCATTGGCGATGGTGAAGAAATGACAAACCTTAAAAAACAGGCTCAGGACTTGGGTGTTACAAAAAGTTTTGAGCTTATCGGCTCATTGCTCAATCCATACCCCTACGTCAAAAATGCAGACTTTTTTATTCTGCCTTCAGAATCTGAAAGCTGGCCATTGATTATTGCTGATTCTTTGATCTTGCAAAAGCCCATCATTTCTACAAATGTAGGAGGAATTCCCGAGATGATTTCTCACGATAAAACAGGATATCTTATCAATTATGATATGGAAGAAATGTATGATGCCATGAAGAAATTTATGACAGAACCTCAATATGTTAATAAGATTAAAAAAAATCTGACCAATATTGAAACAGAATTTGACAATCAGAAAATTTTTGATACTGTTGAAAATATCATTATTAAATTAATAGAAAAATAAATTTAATGAATTTACTTTACCGTATTGTTATAAAAATACATACGATTTGGAAACAGCTTTACGACAAATCCTATATTGAAATTTGTAAACTTAAAGGCATGAAAGTAGGGAAGAATGTCATTTTTATTGAAGCTCCTTCCTTTGGCTCTGAGCCCTACCTTATAGAAATCGGAGATCGCACAAAAATTACAGCCGGATGCACCTTCATCAATCATGATGGAGCCATGTATGTAATCAGAAATATGGAAAAATATGAAGATGCAAGAAATTTTGGCAGAATCAGGCTTGGAGAAAACTGTTTCGTAGGAAATAACTGTACATTTTTACCAGGATCAAGCATGGGAAACAACTGTATTTTGGGAGCCGGATCAGTTTTAAATTCATCAATGCCGGATAATTCTGTTTATGCAGGAGTTCCTGCAAAATTTATATGCACCACAGAGGAATATGGCAATAAGGCCCTGGAAAACAATGTAATGTATCCACGTGAGTTAGAAGACATAAGACCAAAGCTTGATGCTTATATAAAAGAAAATCTGCCTCATAAATATAAACCTATAAAAAAATAGATGTCCCAAAAAAAGAAAATCCTCATCAGAATAGGTTCTCTGCGCCACGGTGGTGCAGAAAAAGTTTTGGCGACTTTCCTTAAAAATCTTCCGAAAGATAAGTATGAGATAGACTTGCTTTTAAATTTATACTCAGGAAAGTATCTGGATGAAATTCCGAAGTGGATCAATATCATCTATCTGAACAAAGGCGAAATGATTACCACCAACCGCCTGAAGGATCTTCCCGAGAAAGCATTCAGAGTTTTTTATCAGGGTTTATTGAAAAAATTTCCCAAAATTCTATATTCTGCTATTCTCAAAAACAAAAAATATGATATAGAATTTGCCGCCATCCACGGAATGAGAGACGAAATTCTAAACTCTCCTGTTTCTTCATCTAAAAAAATTGTCTGGATTCATAATGACCTTACCAAAACAGAATTTCACCACTATACGGATGATGAGTTTAGAAAATTCTTTGGTTTTGATAAAATAATGGTGATTTCAGAGAAAATTCAAAATGATTTTGAAAAATTTGCCCAAAATGAAAAGGAGAAAAATAAAATCGTTAGAATTTATAATCCTTTGGATACGGAAGAAATTTTAACAAAGTCGGAAGTCGGAAGTCGAAACCTGGAAGATGAAAACCAAAAAACAAAAACCAAAAACCAAAAACCAACCTTCGTAAGTGTAGGAACCGTTTTCCCACAAAAAGGGTTTGACAGACTGCTGAAAGTTCATAAAAAACTTTTAGATGAAGGCTACCAACATCAAATTCAAATTATTGGCGACGGTTATGATTTTGAAAACATCCGAAAATTAAAAGCAGAATTGGGCGTGGATGATACTGCGGAAATGCTTGGTTTTACAGACAATCCTTACCCTTATTTTAAAGCAGCAGATTTTTATATTCTCTGTTCAAGATACGAAGGCTTTCCTACGGTTTTGTTTGAAGCAATTACACTTAAAAAAAACATTATTGCTACCGAAGTTTCCGGAGTAAATGAAATGCTGGAAAACGGCAAACTAGGCTTAATTGTTGACAATTCTGAAGAAGGAATTTACGAAGGAATGAAAAAAGCATTGACAGCACCACATCATTTTGATGTCTATCAAAACAATCTTAGCAATTATCAAATGCCTTTCAGTCTGGAAAATTCTGTCAATTCTATCATGGAAATTATTGACGGACTTGCAGGATAATCTAAGTATTTTGCACCACCAGAAAATATAACGGCATTCCTAAAGTAATATTCATCGGAAAAGTAACGGCCAATGCCATAGGTAAAAACAATCCTGGATTAGCTTTCGGTACAGATATTTTCATAGCGGCAGGTACAGCGATGTAGGATGCACTTGCTGCAAGAATGGCAAAAATGAAACGGCTGGAAACATCGGGTGTCACCCAAGAGCTTATCCAGGCAACAATACAGCCGTTTATTAATGGAATTATAGCTGCAAAAAGCACCGGAAACCAGCCAAAAGAAAAGAATGATTTTAATTTTCGTCCGCTGGTGACCCCCATATCCAGAAGAAAAATGGCCAAGAATCCTTTGAACAGATCATTGGTAAAAGGTTTTATACCTTCCGCCTGTTTGTCATCGGCTAAAAAACCTATTGCTAAACTTCCTAAAATAAGCAAAACACTTCCGTTGGTAAATGAATGCTTAATGGCCGTTCTTTTCTTGATTTCACTGCCTTCCTCTTTCCCAAAAACCGAAATAAGTACCAATCCCATAATAATTGCCGGAGATTCCATCAATGCCATAATGGCTACCATATGACCGTGTAACTCCAACTGCTGGGTTTCTAAATAACTTGCTGCGGTGACAAAAGTGACGGCACTTACCGAGCCGTAGGCTGCCGCAATAGCTCCTGCATCATAAAGTGATAACCGTTTTTTTAAAATAAAAAATGTGTACAGCGGAATAACCAGCGATAAAGCAATTCCAAAAAGCATAGACCATCCTATTTCTGCGGTAAAATGCTCGTGCGAAAGCTCCTGACCGCCTTTAAATCCAATGGCAAAAAGCAGGTACAAAGAAATAAACTTGGAAGAGTTGGGCGGTATTTCCAAATCACTTTTTACCAGAACAGCTATTACCCCCAACACAAAAAACAACAGCGCAGGATTGGTTAAATTTTCTATTAATAAATCAAAATTCATTCGTTTAAATCTTATTTAATTTTTTATTTTTTCACGGCACGGTTAAGCCTGTCATTTATAGTAATTCCCAATCCGCTATCTGGCAGACGCTCGGCAATAATTATATCCAGATCCATCGCATCCAGCCGATGGAGGGCGGCATATAAATTTTTTGATGCTTCTTTTAAATCTCCTTCTGCAGAAAGAACTTCCTGATATGCAATTGCAGTTTTAGTCTGGTTTTTAAATATTAGAGCACCAATTCTTTTTCCTGAATTTTCCTGAATTTCATTTTCAATGTTTTCTGTAAGTATAATCTTGGTTTTGGGTGCATAATGTTTTGAAAGCATTCCGGGTGCATCTGGTGTCGTGTCATTTCGTGTTATCATTTCTATTTTGCCAATTACCTGCTCTATCTCTTCTACCGATACTGAACCATGTCTGTATAACACACCTTCATCACCATGAAATCCAATAATGGTAGATTCTACTCCGTTGGAACAATCTCCACCATCTAAAATAACGGGCAGTTTGTCTTGAAAATAATTCCAGACGTGTTGTGGAGAGGTAGGACTAATGCTTCCAAAAGGATTGGCACTTGGCGCAACTAATGGAAAATCTAATTGTTCTAATAACGCCAATGCAACTAAATGCTGCGGAACTCTTACCGCCACAGTATCTTTTCCTGCTGTTACCAAATCAGGAATATGAGCCCGCTTTTTCAATACTAAAGTGAGCGATCCGGGCCAAAATTTTTCGGCAAGTATCTGTGCTTTTTCCGGAATTTCTTTTGCTACTTCTTTTAATTTTTCTTTCGAATGCAAATGCACAATTAACGGATTGTACAACGGTCTTTTTTTAAGCTTAAAAATTTTTTTAATGGCTGTTTCGTTGTAGGCATTTCCTGCCAAACCGTAAACCGTTTCCGTTGGCAGGGCAATCAATTCATCATTCTGTAATGCTTCTATCGCTTTTTGGATATCTTTTGTGATCATTTTTTCTTAATTAAGGATTGCAGAAATCGCAGTACATAGGATCTTCATGTTTCTTCTGATTCGGATATTTTTCTTCTTTTTCAAAATCACATTTTTTACAGGAATACACATAACTCAGTGTACTTTTGGTAGGAAAACCACATTGTTCGCAAGGCAGGCCTTTCACTACTTTAGTAATGTCAAAACCCGGCATTTGGCAATCAGGGCAGACATTTTTGATTTTTTCTACCAACTTTTTTGCGGTTTTTTCTATCACCCTCATTCTGGTAGGATTGTACATTGCACGCATATCGGTTTTTACAAAGGCTTTCCCGAATAATTTTTGAAATTCTTCAAATGTATCAAGCAATGTAGTTTCATCTGTAATTCCTTTCACAATATGATTGCTATCCTGAATTCCCTTTCTGATAATTAAACCATGCTGAGGAAAACCTGCTTTGGCAGCAAAATTCAATAACTCTTTTTCTGAAAGCACTTCTGTTCCGGCAAAATTGGTTTCCAAACTTACCTCCCGAGCTATAATTTCCAGCTTATTTTTTTCATCCAGCAACACCAGAAACTCTTCATCTGCCGAAGCAAAAAACACACTAGGATGCGCTCCAAACGAACCTTCACTTGCAATAGCCAAATCACAGTTTTCCAGATTCATTGCTGTCCTGCATTTTTCTTTTACTGTGCTGAGTGGATCATTCTTCCGTTCTACTTCACCCGTATAAGTTCCTAAAACATCTGTATCAAACTGCTGCGAAACAATACATTTTACCCCTAATTCTTTTTCGAAAATCGGGGTAATTACCTTTTCTTTTTGATGTTTGGTAGCAATAAGCAGGGTTCTTCCTTCAAACATATTTATTCTTCAATAAAAGAGATATGAATCTCTGAAGACAGATGCAGCCTTTTATGATGCTGCTGCGCCCAGATAAAAATTTCGTTCAGCCGCTGCAGTTCTTTTTTAAGCTCCGGAATCCTGGTTACTGCAATTTCATCATCTTTTCCAAATCGTTCAATACTGCTGAAATTCTTATGTTCATGAAATTTAATTTTAGTCATAAAAACATTCTGCAGAATTTCTTTGGCTTCTTCTGTGGTAAAGTTCCCTTCTATAAGGGTCAATTTTTCTAAATTATTCATTGTCTTTATTATTTTGAGGTGAAAATTTCTGTAAACAATCTGCTCCGATAACAATAGCCAGCAAAGTAAACAGATGGCTGTAGATGGTATTCTCGATGAAGATTCCCAGCATTAAGGACAACATCAAAAATCCTAATGATATGACGAGACTTAAATTTTTAGTTATCATAAAAATTATTTTAAATGCTCCCTTACTGTCCCTGTCCTAGAGAATACCCGGCTTTTCCATCAAAGTCATACAGGTTTTCTGTTTTAACCGTGTCAATTTCCTGATGCAGTGCGTCCTGCAATAATTGAATAATATGTCCTTTCTGAATTTTCTGATTTTCAGACGGTTTAAATCTGCATCTCCAATGATCTGTGCAGAAAGTTTCTTTAAAACCATCTGGCCAGACTTTAATACCCCGGTTGGTAATCATACTTAATTTAATACCGTCGGTTTCAATATTTTTCATTTTGTTTGCCAATTCGTCAGGATCTGTTCCGCTCCAATGCACGAAAACATCTACTCCAGCCAATTCTTTTTTTGCCGAAGGTTTTCTTTGGTATTTTGGAAGATTCATTACCGTATTGTTGGCATAATGCACGGGTTTTAGCTGAGCTGGTTTGTGTCCCAGATTGGCAATTACGGCATCGGCAAATGCTTGGGTTCCAACTTTTTGCTTGCTGATTTCATCGCTGAAAATATCTTGGGTATGAATACCGTCTTCCAGCGTTTTCAGCCACGCATTGTGTACTTTTTCGGCCACCTCGTTTTGTCCGATATGGTTCAGCATCATTACCGCTCCCTGCAACAAACCTGAAGGATTGGCAACATTCTGCCCTGCAATGGTAGGTGCAGAGCCGTGTATTGCCTCAAACATAGAACATTCTTCGCCGATATTTGCAGAGCCCGCCAAACCAACAGAACCAGTAATTTGTGCTGCTATATCGCTGATGATATCTCCGTATAAATTCGGCATCACAATTACATCAAAATCTTCTGGTGTATCTGCCACTTTTGCGGCTCCAATATCAACGATCCAGTGTTCATTTTCAATTTCGGGATATTCTTTTGCAATTTCATTGAACACCTGGTGAAACAATCCGTCAGTTTGTTTCATAATATTATCTTTGCTAAAGCAGGTTACCTTTTTGCGGTTTTGCTGTTTTGCATATTCAAAAGCATATCTTACAATTTTTTCGCAACCCGGTCTGCTGATGAGTTTCAGACATTGTATCACCTCATCGGTCTGCTGATGTTCAATTCCTGCATACAGATCTTCTTCGTTTTCTCTCACAATCACCATATCCATTACCGGATGTTTGGTACTTACGAAAGGGTGCAGACTTGTGCAGGGTCTTACGTTGGCGTACAATCCTAAAAATTTTCGGGTGGTTACATTCAGGCTTTTGTATCCTCCGCCTTGAGGAGTAGTGATAGGTGCTTTGAGGAAAATTTTATTTCTTCTGATAATATCCCAGCTTTCAGATGAAATTCCGGAAGTATTTCCAGAAAGATATACTTTCTCGCCAATTTCTATTTCATCAATTTCCAGTTGTGCCCCTGCTGCTAAAATTATTTTCAGGGTAGCATCCATAATTTCCGGACCTATACCATCACCTTTAGCTACTGTAATTCTTTTCATTGGATATTTTTTTTAGATTTTATTTCCGCAACAAATTTGAGAAATGAAATTCATAAATTTTTATTTATTTTTGTAATGTTTTATATAAGTATATTTTATGAATTACACTTTAAATCAATTGCAGATATTCTTAAAAATCGTACAGACTGAGAGCGTTACCAAAGCTTCGGAAGAGCTTCATCTCACACAGCCTGCTGTCTCTATCCAACTGAAAAACTTTCAGGATCAGTTTGATATTCCGCTTACGGAGGTTATTGGGAGAAAAATTTACATTACAGATTTTGGCAGAGAAATCGCTAATGCAGCCGAAGTAATTATTCAGCAGGTACATGCCATTAACTATAAGACAATGGCGTATAAAGGTCAACTTACGGGAAGATTGAAAATATCTGTGGTGTCTACCGGAAAATATGTAATGCCTTATTTTTTAAGCCAATTTATACACCAACATCCGGGAATTGAGCTGGAGATGGATGTGACCAACAAACAAAAAGTAATAGAGAGTCTGGAAAATAACGAAGTAGATTTTGCCCTGGTTTCTATATTGCCGAAAAACCTGAACGTAGAAAAATTAGATCTGCTTCAGAACAAACTTTTTTTGGTAGGGAATGCTCAGCAAAACGTAGAAAGTCGGGAAAATGTAAAAGAGTTCTTTGAAAACCTGCCGTTGATTTTCCGGGAAAAAGGTTCGGGAACAAGGCAGACCATGGAAAAATTTATTAACCAAAACCATATTTCTGTACTCAAAAAAATGGAGCTTACCTCGAACGAAGCAGTAAAACAGGCCTTGTTAGCGGGTTTAGGATTTTCTATTATGCCGCTTATAGGAATCAGAAATGAACTGCGAAATAATGAGTTACAAATTATCCCGATGAAAGGTTTGCCCATCAAAACCAACTGGAGCCTGATCTGGCTTAGAGAAAAAAAGCACAGTCCGGTTTCTGAAGCATTTTTAAAATTTCTACAAAAAGAAAAAGATTCTATAGCTCATGAAACATTCAGCTGGTATGAAAAATATTAATCTTTATCATGATAAAAACAGTTTTTCAAAAATTAAAACAGATTAATTACAATTAATTATTTTTGTATTGAAATCAACAATACAGTTGAATGTTCATTCTCCGCATCATGAAAAAGCACACTACAATACAGAAGGATTTCTACAGGGAGAGCGGGAAATGGCTTTCCGGCAAAGATATATTACTCAAATGCATTAATCCCAACCTGCATTATATCTTTCTTTTGAGAAAATGTCAAAAACACTCAAAAAAAACAATTTCGGGTATTTTCTGGAGATTTTTATTAAGACACTACCAGATTAAATACGGTTTTCAGATTTATCCCGAAACTGAAATAGGTGAAGGTTTTTATTTAGGACATTGGGGAGCAGTAGTTATAAATCCTAAAGCAAAAATCGGCAAAAACTGCAATATTGCACAAGGTGTAACCATCGCACAGGCAAACAGAGGCAGATACGAAGGCGTTCCCGAGATCGGCAATCAGGTCTGGATTGGTCCTAATGCAGTAATTGTAGGAAAAATAAAGATTGGAGACAATGTACTTATCGCTCCCAATGCTTATGTCAACTCAGATGTTGTATCAGATTCTTTAGTTATTGGAAATCCCGCACAAATTATTTCAAAAGAAAATGCCACAGAAGGGTACATCAATTTTATGGTTTGATAAAGTCTGCTTCAAAAATAGAAACCTGCATTGATAAAGGGTTTGTTTAAATTTATTTTTATTATATTTATACGTTTAATTTTAAAAAAATAACTAAATGTCTCAAAAGTACAACAAAATTTTTGAAAACAACAAAGCGTGGATTGAGAAAAAACTAGGCGAAGATGCCGACTTTTTTAAGAAATTATCTGCTGGACAATCGCCTGACTATCTGTACATTGGATGTAGTGACTCCAGAGTAACAGCAGAAGAGCTGATGGGGGTTGGTCCTGGTGAAATTTTTGTCCACAGAAACATCGCCAATGTTGTAAACACTCTTGATATGAGTTCTACAGCTGTAATACAGTATGCTGTACAGCATTTAAAAGTAAAACACATAATTGTTTGCGGTCATTATGGATGTGGTGGTGTAAAAGCAGCAATGACTCCTCAAGATTACGGATTGATGAATCCTTGGCTGAGAAACATCAGAGATGTTTACAGATTACACCAGGCTGAACTGGATGCAATAGAAAACGAACATCAGAGATACAACCGCCTAATAGAACTAAACGTGCAGGAACAGTGCGTAAACGTCGTAAAAATGGCAGTCGTGCAGGAAAGATATATCCTGGAACAATATCCTATTGTACACGGATGGGTTTTTGATCTTGAAACAGGAAAAATCATTGATCTGAATATTGACTTTGAAAAAATATTAAAGGATATTCAGAAAGTATATGACCTTACCAATTCTGACTGGGTTATGAGCAGAAAAAACAACATCAATTTAAAAGATTAAGCCATCAATACATTACTGAAATACACGGGCATTTTAACGTTGGCAATTTTTGTCAACTTTATCGTTCTGCCTAGTCTCTCCGTAATATTTGACTGGAATCTTACCACACTTAGCAATGATATAGTCGAAGAAGAGGTAAAAAGCAATACTGCGAATTTTAATGAAAAATTCCCGCCTAAACCTTACAAATCCAGCGATTATATATTGGTAAAACAATCTATAGAAAACAAAAAAAACAAATTCGAACAAAGAGATGTCTCTATACATCTCAACCCTTTTATTTCTATATTTTCACCGCCTCCCGAAGTTTAACATTAATATTTAAAGCAATTAAATTATTAGTTGCCTGATACAGTGTGCTTATATTTTTCATATAAGCGTATTGTCATTTCATAATTATTATATTAAACTAAGTAATGAAAAAAGTTTCATTTTTTGCAGATTTAAAACAAAATCTGCCATCCGGATTAGTAGTATTTCTGGTAGCTCTTCCTTTGTGTTTGGGAATTGCGCTGGCTTCCGGAGCACCACCGTTATCAGGGATTATTGCAGGTATCGTAGGTGGTCTTGTTATTGGATTTCTAAGTAACTCCAACATTTCGGTTTCTGGACCTGCCGCAGGTCTTGCAGCAATTGTTCTTGCAGGAATTACTGACCTTGGAAGTTTCGAACTGTTTTTGGCAGCCGGAATTATTGCAGGAGTTATACAGCTGGTTCTTGGTTTTTTAAGAGCAGGCAGTATTTCAAATTATTTTCCTAATAATGTAATTGAAGGAATGCTTGCTGGTATTGGTGTTATTATTATTTTGAAACAAATTCCCCATTCTGTGGGCTATGATAAAGACTTTGAAGGTAACCAAAGAATTTTTGACGGTTTTAATCTTCAGGAATATTTAACCAATCTAAGTAATGCAATTTCCCCGGGAGCAGTAATTGTAACCTTGGTCTCTCTTACTATTCTTATCACCTGGGATAAAGTTTATATGCTGAAAAGGATAAAAATGCTTCCTGGAGCTTTGGTGGCAGTAGCGGTAGGAATCGCTCTGAACGAAGTTTTTAAAGGTACCTCTTTAGAAATCGCTAAAGAACATCTGGTAAACCTACCGGTTCCGCAATCTACGGAAGACTTCAAACAATTAATTACTTTTCCTGACCTTAAAGGATTTTTGAATCTAAAAGTATGGATTTTAGGTGCTACAATAGCTATTGTAGCTTCTATTGAAACACTTCTTTGTATAGAAGCATCTGACAGGATGGATGTACATAAGAGAATTACGGATACCAATTTGGAGTTGAAAGCTCAGGGAATAGGTAATGTGATTTCTTCATTCATTGGGGGATTACCTATGACATCAGTTGTCGTAAGATCTTCTGCCAATGCCAATGCCGGTGCAACAAGCAAAAGTTCTACCATTATTCATGGTGTATTTATGCTGATTTGTGTGCTTACAATTCCTTTTCTGCTTAATAAAATTCCTTTGGCTACATTGGCTGCAGTACTGTTAATCGTAGGTTATAAACTTGCAAGTCCCGCCAAACTGAAACATTTTTGGGAAAAAGGAAAGTATCAGTTTCTGCCATTTATTGCTACATTAATCGCTGTTGTTGCATTAGACCTTCTAAAGGGCGTTGCTATAGGAATCGGTTTCTCTATATTCTATCTATTGCAGGGAAATATGAAAAGAGCCTATTACTTCAGTAAAGAGCAGCTGGAAGATGCTGATGAGGTAAAAATTGATCTTGCCGAAGAAGTCTCTTTCCTAAACAAAGCCGCCATAAAGAAAACGCTTAAAAATATAGAATCTAATTCTAAAGTAATTATCAATGCAAGCAAAACCTCCTATATTTCTGATGACATCATCGAAATGATAGAAGATTTTGCCAACGTAAGAGCTGTGGAAGAAAATATAGACGTGCGTTTGGAAGGCTTTAAGACTTCATATAAAGAATATGCAAATGATCAGCATTCCCATGTAAAAGTAACGCATAAAAGAACAATTTAACCAAAAAAACGGGTGGATTGCCTTACGACATCCGACTTATTTTAGCATCCATATTCTTTCCGCTGCAAGCAAAGCTTGCAGCGGATTTTATTTTCCGTTAAATGCAGACATCGTGTTATTAATTCCTGCGAAAACGAATGAAAGACATGCTTTTGCAAACTTTTCAATTCTTTCAGGCAGCTTTTCCCTCTCTTCTTCGTTCCAGTTCCCCAAAACATAGTCTACCTGCCGTCCTTCTGAAAACTCTGCTGAAATCCCAAAACGAAGTCTAGCATAGTTTTGAGTCTGTAAAACTTCCTGAATATTCTTCAGCCCGTTATGACCCGCATCAGATCCTTTCATTTTCATTCTCAGAGTCCCAAACGGTAAAGCCAGATCATCGGTGATAATCATTATATTTTCTAAAGGAATATTTTCTTTCTGCATCCAGTATTTTACTGCATTACCGGAAAGATTCATGTAAGTATCTGGTTTTAGGACAAAGACCTTTCTGCCTTTATACCTACCTTCTGCCATCCAGCCAAAATTGGTCGTATTAAAAGAAACTTCAAGATCTTCAGCAATTTTTTCAGCTACTTTAAAACCTATATTATGACGTGTATTTTCATACTCTGCACCTTTATTTCCAAGACCTACAATTAAATATTTCATGAAATTATTTTTTGCAAAATTAAGGTTTATAAAACAAAAAGCTCAATCCATCAAAGGATTGAGCTAAAATATTTGAATGACTTATTATTTACAAAGGTTTGTAAAAATAATTTACAAGAAAGCCTTGTGTAACATACATCTGAGGATCATATTTATAATCTGTTGAAATCATAACAGGACTAGGAATCGGCACCATTAAATCTGTAATTGATACTCTTTTAGGATTGTTCGGTGATAAAATCATGCTTCTGTCATCATTGATTTCTGTAGAAATTAAATGTGAAACTTTGTACTCAAAAGGAAGCAAAGTATAAGCATTGATTTTTGCATCATAATTCGTAAATTCAAAACCATATTTCTGAGTAGGAGGATTTGGGGTATTGCCGTTAAGTACTCCGATTTCTTTCAAAACTGAAGACACATTATCTCCTAAATAGGTAAAAGTAGCTTTAGAATAATCTGTATAAACAAAAGAGCTTCCTCCTGCATCTGCTCCGTCTCTCATATCAATAGAAGCAAGCTTTCCGGTTGTGGAGCTGTAAGTGAGATTATACAGTGCTTTTCTTTTAGCTAAAACAACCCACGGCTGTGGAGGAGTTCCGGGAGCTTTTGTATACGTTGTTCTGTTTTCTGAAATCAGTGTAAGTCTTCCCAAATTTCCATAAGTAAACTGTTGAGTATATGCCGTACTATCTGTATCCAAAACACCGTCTCCGTCAGAATCTAAAAAACCATAGTAAGTAATTTTGCTTATTTTATCACCACTCCATTCGATATTGGTTACAGAGCCTTTTTCAGTTAAAACTTTAGTCAATAGCAGACCGCTGTACTGGTATTCTGCAATAGTACCAACATCGGTAACCTCTCTGGATAAAGCTCTTGGACCGATAAGTCCCGTATTATCATTCAGATCCAAAAGCGGATCACCTTCTTCATTTACCAAATCTTTACAAGAGTGTATGGAAGACAAACCTGCTATTAGTATAACAAAATAGAAAAGTTTTTTCATTTCTAAATGGGATTATATAATTTTCTACAAATATAATTTTTTTTTGTATAAAAATTACCTTTTTACAGATATTATCATAAGAAATACAATAAAAAATAAATTACAAAGCTTTGTAAATATATTTCTGTGACTGTGACTGATCCGAAACCGGATAATCCTGAGAATCATACAGATAGTTAAGCGTACCAGGAATTGCAGGAGCTGAAGGTGTAACAATACTGAAATCTGTAAGGTTATTAGCCGATAAAGAATAAAAATTAAAAGGATGATATAAACTCCAAACAACAAAAAATTCTTTTGGTAAAGTATTATAAGGGTTTATTTTACTGTCATAATTACTATAATTATAGGTTGATGTAAACACTGTTGACATATCTGGAACGCCCGCAGAATTGGTCATTCCATTTTCCATAATCATTTTTGAAATATTGTTGCCAGTATATGTGATATTATAATTATAAAAAAATGAGTAAGCATTTCCTGATTTTTTCTTTTCAACAATTTTTGTCATTTTGCCGGTTCCGTCATAAGTATAGGTATATTCGCTATCAAAGTTTGGAACTCCAGCTATTGTTCTATAGCAGGTCGTGAAATTGATTTTCCCGCTAGCATCATAAGTGATATTATATTCTTGCGATATATTATTTGCAGGAACAGAGCCGTTAACTTCCTGATCAAACTTAACTTTCGTAATTTTCCCTGATGTATAGGTAACTTTTGCTATGATATAAGAATTAGCCGCACTTGTTTCTTTAAAAATCGCTTTTTCAAGTATTGTCCCATTGGTTACATACTCCTGATTGATGATGTTGTTTGCAGTGATTTTATGTAAAATCCTTGGTCCCGTAATTGTGGCAGTACTTCCGCCTCCGTTATTTGGATTGTTAGGATTATTCTTGTTGTTGTTGATAGGATCGTCTGTGGTGTTATCACAGGAAAATACAAATCCCATCGCAAGAATTGCGGCAGCTTTAATGAAATAGTTTTTAATCATGGTCTTAATTTATTCTGCCACAAATATAATTATTTTTCAAAAACAAAGGATATAAACTAAAAATTTCACATTAAAAAAGTAATTTAATTAAACATCAAACAAACCAAACAATAATCACTGCTCCAAAATAGACCGAAGCAATACATTTACTTCATCCACATTTTTCACTTTATCTTTTCGCATCATCAGTTGATTTCCTTCTTTTGCCACCTTCTCTTTGAGCTGAGCCTGAGCAGGATTTTGGGTGAGATACGAAATAATATGACGGAATTTGTCTGTCTGATAAAACTTATCCTGAGGATTTCCGGGAAAATAACCAAGAAAAATCCCGTTTTTCATAACAATTTTTTCAAAACCAATATCAGCAGCAAGCCATTTTAGCGAAACACTTTTCAATAAATTAACTGCTTCTTCAGGAAGTTCTCCAAAGCGGTCTTTCAGTTCAGATTCAAACTTCTGCAGATCTTTTTCGTTATCAATTTCAGCCAATTTTTGATAAAGCTGTAATCTTTCTTCGGTGCTTGACACATAAGAGTCCGGAAGCATCAACTCTAAATCAGTATCAATATTCACCTCCTTTACAGATTTGAATAATTTTTGTCTTTCTTCTTCATTTTCAAACAAATTTTCAAAATCTTTATCATCCTTAAGCTCTTCCAACGCTTCCTGCATCAGCTTCTGATACGTTTCAAACCCCATTTCGTTGATAAATCCGCTCTGTTCACCGCCAAGCAAATCTCCGGCTCCGCGAATTTCAAGATCTTTCATCGCAATCTGAAAGCCGCTTCCCAGATCCGAAAACTGCTCAATGGCTTCCAGTCTTTTCCTTGCATCAGAAGTCATCATATCAAATGGTGGTGTAATGAGATAGCAAAAAGCCTTTCTGTTGCTTCGCCCTACCCTTCCTCTCATCTGGTGAAGATCTGCCATTCCGAAACGCTGCGCATCGTTGATGAAAATAGTATTTGCATTCGGAACGTCTACTCCACTTTCCACAATGGTGGTAGAAACCAATACATCATATTTGCCTTCCATAAAGTCCAGAACATTCTGTTCCAGCTGCTTTCCATCCATCTGACCGTGACCGGTGATTACTTTTGCGTCAGGAACTAATCTCTGAATAAGCCCTGCAATATCTTTTAGGTTTTCTACCCTGTTGTTGATAAAATAAACCTGTCCGTCACGCTGTAGTTCGTAGGAAACCGCATCCCGGATCAGCTCTTCATTAAAGCCGACAATCTGTGTCTCCACGGGCTGCCTGTTGGGTGGCGGAGTTTTTATCACCGATAAATCTCTTGCAGCCATCAGCGAAAACTGCAATGTTCTTGGGATCGGAGTTGCGGTTAAGGTAAGGGTATCTATATTACTCTTCAAAGTTTTAAGTTTATCTTTTACGGCAACCCCAAATTTATGTTCCTCATCAATGATCAGCAATCCTAAATCTTTAAATTTTACTTTTTCGGAAGTCAATTGATGCGTTCCGATCACAATATCTATTTTTCCGTTTTTTAAGCCTTCAATCGTTTCGCTTTTCTGTTTTGCCGTTCTGAAGCGGTTCATATACGATATATTAACCGGAAAATCTTTTAACCTATCTTTGAAACTTCTGTAATGCTGAAACGCAAGAATGGTAGTCGGAACCAGAACTGCAACCTGCTTTCCGTCTGTTGCCGCTTTAAAAGCAGCACGGATTGCGACTTCAGTTTTCCCAAAACCTACATCTCCACAAACCAAACGATCCATCACTCCGTCATCTTCCATATCACTTTTTACATCAATGGTTGCCTTTTCCTGATCGGGCGTGTCTTCATATACAAAACTTGCTTCCAGTTCATTTTGAAGGTAGGAATCGGGGCTGAATGCAAAACCTTTTGCAGTTTTCCTTTCGGCATACAATTTAATCAAATCAAAAGCAATCTGTTTTACTTTGGCTTTTGTTTTCTGTTTTAAAGACTTCCAGGCAGGAGATCCCAGCTTACTCAACACCACTTCTTTTCCGTCTGGACCGTTATATTTCGAAATTTTATGCAAAGAATGAATGCTTACGTACAGTAAATCTCCGTTTTTATAAGTCAGCTTAAAACATTCCTGAATCTTCCCATCATTATTCACCTTCACCAATCCCATAAATTTCCCGATTCCGTGGTCAATATGAGCAATATAGTCTCCTATTTTTAAAGACATTAAATCTTTCAGCGTCAACTGTTCAGATTTGGCAAAAGCATTTTTAGCTTTGTATCTTTGATAGCGGTCAAAAATCTGATGATCTGTATATACCAGAATTTTATGATCCTGATCTGCAAAACCTTCATGAAGCTCAGATTTAAAGCTTTTAAAAGAAACCTGACGCCCCAGTTCTTCAAAAATAGATTCAAGTCTGTCTTTCTGCTTTTCTGATGAAAAAGAAATCCACAGATCGTACCCTTCTTCCTGCTTTTCAAAAAGATTTTCAATAAGCATTTCAAAATTTTTGTGGAAAGAAGGCTGCGTAATCTGGCTGAGTTTTATTTCTGTAGATTTCACAGCATCAATTCCGACACTGCTAAAATCTATGGTTTTGAACTTTTTATAATCAAACAAGAATTCTTCATCAGAAATAAAAAGTTCTTGCGGTGTTCTGTGAGCAATATCTTTGTTTAGATTTTCATATTTTTCAAGTGATTTTTCATAAAATGCTTTAATTTTCTGAAGACCTACCACTGCATTTTTAGAAACTATGATCGTGTCCTCTGGAAGAATTTCAAGCAGCGAAACTTTAGTTCCCGAAACTGAAAAATTCATATTGGAAACCAACTGAAAATCATCCACTTTATCTACCGAAAGCTGAGTCTCTATGTCAAATGTTTTAATATTTTCCACTTCATTGCCGAAAAATGTGATTCTGTAAGGCTTTTCGTTGGAATAAGAAAAAACATCTACAATTCCTCCGCGGACAGAAAATTCTCCAGGCTCAGATACAAAATCTGTCTGATGAAACTGGTAATGGTTCAAAAGCTCGTCTACAAAATCAAAATCAAGCTGATCGCCAACCTTTATATGATGCGAAATGGCTTTAAAGTCTTCTTTTTTAAGAACTTTTTCAGACAAGGCGCCCATAAATGCCACAATCATTTTCGGGGATTTATCAGAATTGATTTTATTGAGAACTTCGGTGCGAAGAACCAGATTAGCATTCTGGGTTTTTTCTACCTGATAAGGCTCAAGATGAGTGGCTGGAAAATAAAGTACATCATCATTGCCCAGCAAATCCTCCATTTCTGTATTGGCATAGAGAGCTTCCTCTTTTTCGTCAAGAAGAAAAAGCACGGTTTTGTTTGTGGTAAGGAAAATTTCGGCTGCTATTACCGATGATGAAGAACCTGCGCTTCCCTTTACCAAAAGATGTGAATGATTGTCCGTAGATTGCAGAATTTCTTTTCCAAATTCCTTTTTCAATAAATCCGGCAAAAAATTTTCGCTGATATTTTTTAACTGCATAAATAATCTGTAAAACGACAAAAACGATTTCGGGAGTTTTCCGAAACCGTACAAATGTCTGTACAAAGGTAAGGTTTGTTTTAAATTTATCATAACAATCCTTACAACAAGATGAATTTTAACACAAAATTTGATTTATCTTAAAATCAATCTAAAATATTTTAAAAAGAGTTAAAAAAATAAATCTAAACCAAGCTTAGGCACAATGTTTGAGAATTGTTACTCCATAAACCAAAAAAATAAGTATTATGAAAAATGTATTAAAAATTTTAGGAGTATTTGTTCTCCTTTTTACAGTAACATCAATTACCTCGTGCAGAAGCGATGACGATCCTGCGGACAACGACTTTTTTGCAGGAACGTATAAGGGAAGCATTTCTTACACCGACGATCAGAACAACATCGCTACAGACAACGGGGAAGTATTTGTAACAAAAATTGCCAGCGGAACAAAGTATAACTTCAGGTTTTCAAACGGAATCCCTGATCTCAACGGTCTTGAGTTTGAAAAACAAGGCGACAACACTTTGGTCATGATTAATTCTACCGCTCTGGTATATGTAAGAATTGATAATAACGAACTGAAGATGCTTTACACTGCTGATGGAAAAACATGGAGAGCTAATTGTACCAGATAATAAATCAAAAAATAAACTTAATAAAATCCGCTTCAGAAGACGCGGATTTTTTGTACAGTAAAAATTCAGATTTATTATAAAAAAATAATTTTTGTATTGAGTTTTTATTTAATTTTACTATAACTAAAAATTCAAACTAATGAAAAAATTATTAACTGCCCTATCCTTTGTAATAGGATTAGGATTTGCTACAGCACAACAGACCGCACCTGCGGCTAAATCGTCTAAGGCTACCGTAACAAAGCAGGTAAAACCTTTAAAGGCAGCCGAAACATCATCTGCAAAACCTCCAGTAAAGCTGAAAAAAGACGGAACACCAGACAGAAGATACAAGGAGAACCAAAAGCTGAAAAAGGACGGGACACCGGACAAAAGATATAAAGTGAATAAATAATTCCAATGCTGATTCAGAAATCGAATCAGCATTTTTTATTCAAGCAAATTCTGACTGCCAAATGCAATGATCTGAAAATTTCAGGCTATCGAAAAATAACCCGGAGAATAGTTATGAAAGTAATTTTTGTGAATCATGCCAAAATTTTCACTCTCATATCTTATCTTATTTATAAATTTGAACCATGTTAAATTTCCTAAAGAAACAGGCAGCATTAATCTGGGCAAAAAAAAGTGTAAGAAAAGCGCAGGATTTTAAACTCAATGCAGAGAAGAATCAGGAGCAACTGCTGCTCTCGTTTGTGAGACATGCAGAAAAAACACTTTTCGGAAGAACGCATGGCTTTGAAGAAATACACTCTGTACAGGATTTTCAGAATAAAGTTCCTGTCGCAGATTATGAAGATCTGAAACCTTACATAGAAAAAGTAAAAAAAGGACAGCGAAATATTCTCTGGACAGATACTCCTGAATATTTTGCAAAAACTTCGGGAACTACTTCCGGCGCAAAATACATTCCGATCTCAAAAGAAGGGATGCCTTATCAGGTAAAAGGAGCTCAAAGCGCACTTTTTCATTATATCGCAAAAAAAAATAATGCCGATTTTGTAGGCGGAAAAATGATTTTTCTGCAGGGAAGTCCGGAACTGGAAGACATTTTCGGGATCAAAACAGGCAGACTTTCGGGGATCGTCGCCCATCACATCCCGAATTATCTTCAGAAAAACCGTTTGCCAAGCTGGGAAACCAATATGATAGAAGACTGGGAAACCAAGGTAGATAAAATTGTGGAAGAAACCGAAAAAGAAAACATGACTTTGATTTCGGGAATTCCGCCGTGGCTGATTATGTATTTTGAAAAACTGATTGAAAAACACGGGAAAAAAATTAAACAGATCTTTCCCAATCTTCAGCTAATCGTCACAGGCGGCGTAAACTATGAACCTTACCGCGATAAAATGGAAGAACTTTTAGGCGGAAGCGTAGATATTGTTCAGACGTTTCCTGCCTCAGAAGGTTTTTTTGCATTTCAGGATGATTACACGAAAGAAGGATTGCTGCTCTTAACCAATCATGGAATTTTTTATGAATTTATCCCGCTGGAAGAATACGGTAAACCCAAAGCCAGAAGACTGACATTAAAAGATGTTGAGCTTCACAAAGATTATGCGTTGATTCTTACGACCAACTCCGGACTTTGGGCATACTCTATTGGCGATGTGGTGAGATTTATTGATAAAAAGCCGCACAGAATTCTGGTAAGTGGAAGAACGAAACATTTTACGTCAGCTTTTGGTGAACACGTCATTGCTTTTGAGGTGGAAGAAGCCATGAAAGCAGCACTGGAAAAGCATCCTGCACAGATTACTGAATTTCATCTCGCCCCACAAGTTAACCCTGAAAAAGGATTACCTTATCATGAATGGTTCATTGAATTTGAAAAAGAGCCGCACAACTTAGAGATATTCAGCAGCGAACTTGATGACCAGCTCAGAAAAAGAAACTTATATTATGACGACCTTATTTCAGGGAATATTCTGCAGAAACTCAAAATTTCAAAACTCAGAAAAAATGCCTTTAATGAATATGCAAAATCTGAAGGGAAACTGGGTGGACAAAACAAGATTCCCAGACTGGCAAATGACAGGGAAATTGCAGATTTGCTGAAAGTTTATAAAATTTAGCCACATTTTCTTCAATAGAAAAACATATATTCAAAAAAAATTATAAATTTGAAAAACTAAAAAATTATAATGAAAGCATCTGTACTTTTAAAATCATCTTTATTAACGTCGTTATTTGTGATATCATCATGCGCAACTACAAAATACAGCGAAGATGTTGCACAAAATAATTACTCTAATCTTGAGGCAGGAAAAATCTATGTAGTGACTCCAAGAGACGGCTCAAAAAAGCAAACGATTTTATTCCGAAATGTAGCAGGTGATAATATCATTGGCACAAAAGGCAAAAAAGACAGTACGGAGGTGGTAATTCCAAAAACCAATATTGCATCGGTAAAAGACAGATCAAAAGCAAGAGTAACCACAGGTGCTGTTGTTATAGGCGCCGCTGCAGCTGCTGCAATTGTGATCAGCTCATCACGTGCAGATTAAAATAGACGTTATCTCTCAACAGATCTT
>VFQP010000791.1_pt1 | contig 51969 bp, 41 predicted proteins | sample 3512351 | NCBI WGS metagenome assembly VFQP01 (sample SAMN10412372, study PRJNA504923) | tailings metagenome | isolation source: Relicate 1 Philex TSF1 revegetated site | place: Philippines: Tuba, Benguet | collected 2017-08-29 | reverse complement strand
ATTCATCCTTGAAAAGTTCGGTGACCGATGGCCGAAAACACAATAGCCATTCATTGGAGACATTCTATCTAAACAGCAGCATTCATTTCAAACCCAACGTTGCCATGGGGCATCGACCGTCGACGACTTAGGTTCGGCTCGAATGACATTGGATAAAATCGTTTAGCTAAACAACATTGGGTAAAACGCTGGCCATACCCATAAACGTTCCCTCTGTGGAATAATCCGGGTCTTTCTACATGCTGAAATGATCCGTTTGGAGTAAGATGAGTAAAGGTTTCCTCCTACGATCTCCTAAACTGCTACAAGTATCCCTTTACACTGATTGGCGGAAAAATTGTTCGTGTTCCTGTAAACGTTACTGTGCAAAAAAAATCTTCTAACCATCATTTTTCGGAAGAGCAGTTGCTTGACATCTTCGCGAAAAGCAAGGACGCCACCGCCATCTATACCGGTGAACAGTTCTACATTCAATTTGCCAATGAGCAGTTCGTCCGGCTTTTTGGTAAAGCGCCGGAGATAATCGGTCAGCCTTTGGTTGACGCTATTCCGGAATTAAAGGGACACGAATATGTAAGACTTCTGCAATCAGTCTGGCAAAGCGGCGAAGCAAAAACGGTAGAAAGCATGCTGATGCAGGTAGATGGAATGCAGTCGCCGGCTATGTTCGACCTGATCTGTTTTCCGGTACTTGACGAAGAAGGACATACCTATTGTATCCTTCAAACATCCATTGAGGTAACTGATGCCATCAACCGGCGCAGGCAGGCTTTACAAAGGGAAAAAGAAATGCTTGCCATTAACCGGCAGTTGCTTGCAGAAAAGGATCAGCTACAGCAGGATCATATTCAACTGGAACGAACGGTGAATGCTATGGAAGAAAGCCGCGCACGCGTCAGACAGATGATCGATTCATCCCCGGTAGCAATGTTGATCTTCCGCGGCAGCGATTTTGTATTTGAAGAAGTAAACTCGATGATGCTACAGATTCTCGGGAAAGAAGAATCTGTTAAGGGGAGACCTCTGATGGAGGTAATGCCGGAACTGAAAGGTCAGCCGATACTTGATGTGATCGATAGGGCTTTTCACAGCGGAAAGGAGCAGCGGGTAAAAGAGGAACGCGTATGGTTTATTCGTGAAGACAAAGCTTTTCACGGGTATTACAACGTCACCTACACACCCCTTTGGGAAGATGGGACCGTTACGGGTATTCTGCAGTCTGCCGAGGATGTAACAGAAGCGGTAACAGCAAGAAAACAGTTTCAGCAGGCAGAAGAAAGATTACGTCTTGCCGTAGAAGCGGCGCAAATGGGTACCTTCTCCGTGCATACTCAAACTATGGCATTTCAGGGCTCATACAGATTCCGGGAGTTGTTTGGCTTCGGACCCGATGAGCCACTGTCTTACGATGTGTGTATGCAGCAGATCCGGGACGACTTCCGTCCGGATGTGGTGAATAAACTTAATGGAGTGATGAAAACAGGAGAAAGGATCGAAATTGAATTTCCGGTAATGAATCATGTCGATGGAGCAACGAGATGGTTACGTGGCGGAGGAACATTGCAGAGGGATCATCAGGGGAGTGGGGGATATTTTACAGGGATCGTGATTGAGATTGGTACATAGTCGGAGGTCATTGTTATCGGGTAAAAAAGTAAAAGCCACTTGCCAGTGTTGCCGTCATAGACTTGATTGTGGATGAGGTTCCGGGGGGAGCAGCCCTGAAGCGTGGAGCATGGAGATACCGTATATAAAGGCTGAGGTGAACCCGGATAGATGTCTCGGTAACTTCTCGAGAGCGTCTCGAGAGGGTCTCGTGAGGGTCTCGTAAGTTTTTTGGGGATTTTAGGTAAAATATGACATGGCCAAAGAAATGTGAGAACGAGTGACTTCCGCTTAAATATACCTGGATTGGCAGGTAGTCGTATACAAAAGCAAGATACAAAAGATCTCTTATTACGAAACGGACTCTTCGCTAAAAACGCACTATTAAACGTGAATAGTGCCGTCTGTCCAGCCTTTCAGAAATTGTTTGAGATCGGCGGCAATCCAGGTTCTGCTGTCATCTTCATGATTCCAGTGGAAGATATCCGGTCTGTCTGTTTTTCCCTGAAGCACAACAAATCCAAACAGATCTCCGTTTCCGGCGTCGGAGATAAACAGCAGTTGGTCAAAAGACATATATAGTTCAGCGAAATCGGGTGTACAACGATATTCTTTGTTTGTTTCAATTACTCTTTCTGCTGACCAGATAAGTTCGCCGATGGGCTGTCCGTTCAAAATTTCCCGTATGCCGTTTGTTTGTTTATACAGTTCTTCGAGCTGTGCCGGTAACTCGTCAATCTGCAACTGTAGTCTGAGTTCTGCTAACTGATCATTACCAGCAGCTGTATTGAACTCAAATGTGGTGTCTTGTACAATAGGATTGATGTGTTCAGTTATATATTTTTTCCAGTCCATTATTTATGTGTTTGATAGCAATACAGAATACGTGATTGAATTGTCAAATTATCTCAATTCTTTTTTCATCAGAATATCTGTTTGCAGATCATCGCCCAGTTTAAATACGTGTGAGCTGAATGCAACAAATCCGTTCCTTTCGTAAAAGCGGATGGCTTTTATATTGTGCTCCCAAACCCCCAGCCAGATATACTGCGATCTTCTTTGTTGTGCCAGGCTGATCGCATGTTTGAATAACAGCTGACCGACTTTTTTGCCCTGATATTCCTGTAACACATAAATGCGTTCTATCTCAAGGGAATTGACGTCCTGCAGTTCAGTTTGTGACGGCGCCATATTCACTTTCAGATAACCGATCACTTTATTTTCCAGCCGCGCAAAATAGAATGCTGAACCTTCATTGGTAAGTTCAGCTAACAGCCTGTTTTTTGAAAGCGATTCATTCAGGTAGTGCGTCATGTTCTGCTCACTGTTATGCTGTGAAAACGTGTCGGTAAATGTTTTTCTGCTGATCGCCTGTAACTGATCGACCTCTGCTGTGGATACTTTCGTTATCGTTATTTCGTCCATTGATATTTCCTGGTTTACCGGAGATAGGGTAGTGATGGGCGGTGTTGACATCTTCGAAATTGATTAATGCTGATGCCCGTATTTCTTGCCATGCAAAACTACTGATCTGTTTAATGTCAAAAATGCTAATTCCCTTTGATCGATGCTGAAAGTAGATTAATTTTTTACCACGTCCACCCAATCTCTTCAATTTATTCCATCAGCCCAGTATCCGTTTTGAATCGGATTTGTTGCAGTCTTAAGTCTTGCCACAAAGAAACCGGGATCTCTGTCATACCGTTTTTCAGTTCCCATGCTCAGCCTCCAGGTGTCCGCTTTATCAAACTGCCGTTGAATTGCCGCTGCCTTTTCACTGGCGTAAGATGAGGGAGCGCCGTTGTCAAAAATGTGCTGAATCTTATCTTGTAAATACAAAACTGAATTATACAAACGATGTTTTTAATTAGCTTTGGCGAATGCGATCATTGGATTTTAAGAATAAATGGGTGTTGGTCACCGGAGCTTCTTCCGGGCTTGGACAGGAAATGGCATTGCAACTTGCAGCACGTGAGGGCGCGAATCTTATTATCACGGCACGGCGGGCCGACAGGCTTGAGCAGCTCAGGACAGAGCTTATAAAGACGGCGGGAGTGCAGGTGAAGGTAGTAGTGGCAGATATTTCATCAAATGAAGACGTGGAAAGGATCATTAAGGAAAGTACAGAAGGGCAGGAGCTTTACGCGGCGATCCTGAATGCCGGTATTACATATTTTGGAGAACATATAAAGATCCCCGAGGGCGAGATTGATCGGTTGATCCAAACAAACGTATCAGCAGTAGTGCGCATGGCAACCCGGCTTATCAAATATTTTGAAGAAAAAGGAGATGCGGGTGGCGTTATGACCGTTACGAGTATGGCGGCGATGTTCCCGGTTCCATACCAGGCATTATACACAGGTAGCAAGGCTTTCATTACCAATTTTATGATGGCGTTGTCTCAGGAACTTACAAACCCCCAGCTTTCACTTACCGTATACGCTCCAAGCGGTATTGAGACAGAGATGACGCAGGATGAGAAATTCAGCGGTCTGAAAAAGTGGCTGATGCCTGTATCACAGGCTGCAAGGGAGGGGATACAGGCATTGAAGAACCGTACACTGCTGCATATTCCCGGAGCAATGAACCGTACCGGCAGCAGATTCTTAAAACTGTTACCAAAGAAATTTATACTCTCAGTGATGGCAAAAACTTACCGGAAATCGCTGAACTTACCCCAGTGAAGAGCACTCAAATGATCTTAGAGGTTAAGTGTCTCTGTGGGAAAGCAACATTTAAAATACTCTTTCCGTCTTCCCTTTTTCCGGTAATAGTTTACCGGTAAGTGGGGCAGAGGAGAAGGGTGATCAAGTTCCGTTTACCCCTCTGTTTGTAGTTACACGTACATCTCGTTTTCGATAGCGAGGTGGAGATCTTGACCGGTCTTTTTCGGGTATGCGCCCGTTATTAAATATTCTCCACTCACCTAAAAAGATGATGCCTCTCATTTGCAACAGGCATTGTTTTTAATGTACATTTAGAAAGCCCCCTATTCTTTTACCGAAACCTTATCAGCTATGCAGGAAGTATTTATTAAAAAATACTGGGCCGAAGAGAATATTTTGTTCTATGTGCATTTCCAGGATGGCCGGGCTGTACGGCAGATAGATGTCACTCCCGATAAAAAGATTTTTCTTTCCAAAGATCATCCACATGAGGGAGATGCGAGTTTGTTTGATCACTCGATTGATGATCTTCAACTGGACCAGAAAGATTTTATCGCAGCGGAAGTTTTTGAGAAAGTCTGGGCCAAAAAATGAATGGACGCTTGCATGATAAATTGCCCCTATCTTGCAGTCATGGCCCATCGATTTCCCGAACCGGTTATTAGGTTTATAGCAGACAAATACCTTGCAGGCAAGAGTGTTTCAACTTCAGTTTTGAATAACAGGACCGCCGGGCTTTGGAAAAGCTTTATGCCAGTTCGCTCTTCTATCAAAGATCCCGTTGGTACGGATATGTATTCTCTGCAAATTTATCCGCGTGATTATTTTACAAATTTCAATCCCGCAACAGAATTTCAAAAATGGGCGGCGATAGAAATAACCTCTGCGGAAATGCTTCCCATGGGAATAGAGCCGTTAGTTCTTCCTGGCGGGGATTACGCTGTTTTTCATTATAAGGGGTCCAGCACTGATCATAGTATTTTCAATTACATTTATGCTGAATGGTTACCGGCTTCGGGCTATCAGCTTGATGATCGGCCTCATTTTGAAGTGCTGGGGGAAGGATACAAAAATGCTGATATCAACTCTGAAGAGGATATCTGGATTCCTGTAAAAGCTGCTAAATGAGCTTTGGTGTACGGAGTGATCGTTACCAGCCGGTTTGTTTCTTCAGCCGTTTCAACAACATTTCGTTCCGTTCGTATAAAGTGGTCTGTTCTGCATTTATTAAACGCCCTCCGGCTTTGCGGATCTTTCCCTCAATGATAACGGTATCTACGTTTGACGGCTGCGCAGCCATTACAACAGACATTAAGGGATCAGCCACCGGCATCATATTAGGTGTCCGTGTATTGATCAGAATGATATCCGCTCGTTTACCTTTACGCAGAGATCCTGTGTGTCTGTCAATTCCCAGGGAGCGGGCTCCTTCGATCGTTGCCAATTCAAGTATCCGTTTTGCCGGTACGATCAGTTCATTTTCACTCAATGCATTTGCCAGGTTCATGAATACTTTCATGACGGCAAACATATCGGCATTGCCGCTTAAGGGAAATGTGTCTACCGACAGTCCGATATCGATTCCGGATGCCAGCATCGAAGGAAGGGGTGGAAATCCATAACCGATCCGCAGTTCACTAAAAGGAGAGATGCTTAATGATGCACCTGCATCGGCCAGCCAATTCAAATCTTCTTCCGAAGTACGGATGCCATGAACGATCTGCATGTCTTTGCCTAACAGGTCTTTTATTTTTGCGATACTATCTGAACCATCAGGTTTACGGCCAGCATGAATCGTAACCGGGATGCCCCATGTACGCGCGGCAGCTATTTCCTTTTTTCGTAGTGCTGGATTTGAACCGGCTTCAGGAACAGCCAATCCCACAGAGATCATATCTGAATTGCCGGGCTTTTGATCGCGTAGCAATTCACCGATAATATCCAGATCAACGCCGTCATTTTGGTCTGCGCCGGCCGGCAACCCGGCAGAAAATCTTCCCCTGATCCCATGTTTTTTTAATGCACGGATACTTGATTTTGCATGCTCAATGCTGCGAACGTTATGGCACCAGTCGTGCACAAATGAGATACCGGAGTAGATGGCTTCGGTTGCTGCCAGTTCGGTGCTGACGAACATGTCATCCGGGGTAAAATGTTTTCCAAACGAAGAAGTGATATCGAAATATTTTACACCAGGTTTACTGCCTGCAAGCGCCCGGAGGACCGATGTCCATATATGCCAGTGCGTCTCGATCATCCCTGGCATAACGATCATTCCACTGGCATCAATTATTCTTGCATCTTTTGCAATCAGCCTTTTTCCTATATCGGCAATCGATCCGTCCGTGATCAGAATATCTCCCTTTTCTATATCGCCGGTCTCTTCATCCATTGAAAGAATATATCCTCCGCGGATCAACAGATTCCTGCCGTTTTGTATGGATCGGTCATTTTCATCTAAAAGAACCTTTGCTGGTGATCCCATAGCTGGTATTCCAATCGCTGCAGCTGCACCAAATAATCCCAGTTTTCCGATAAATGCCTTTCTTCCGATAGCGTGCTCGTTTGTGTTTTTATCAGTTTTCATTGGTGCAGTTGCCTGTTTTGTCAGACATGTTACATATGAACAATTATTACGCTAAACCTGGACGCAGGCTTTTACAGATCAGCCTGGTGATTTACAGGCGTTGTTGGAACCTCCGTTTTTACAGCGTTTTCAGGCAGCGCAGCCGGATATTACAAACACGTGAGAATTTCGGTTGTAGATAACTGTAATTCGGATGTGGACTTTTTGAGGAAGAATATCTACAAAGCATATTAATGCTGATCGTTCGCTGCGTTATCTTTGTTTCTTCATGAAAAAGCTACTGGCGGTTTTTGCACTGTTTTGTCATATCAACTGTTCGATGTTCCTTCCCCAGACATCTGAGGCGGATGTGTTTGATGAGAATGGTGCAGAGCTGAATGATGTGAACAGCCTGGCTGAATACGTGATGGAAACATTCTCCATTTTTTCTGATGTGGATGTTGTAGATGAAGACGACGATTCCGCCCAGGAATTTTTACTGGTACGGACTGCCGATGTTTTCTGTGAAGTACAATTGGTGCAGGCTCCGTGTATATTTTCTTCGCCTTTTGCCGGCTTGCCTGCTGTCGGCCTGGCGGATCTTCTCCCGGCCACGATCACGGAGATCCTTTCTCCGCCTCCCGAATGCTGAGTTGATCTATCCTGGTTTATCTGGCTACATAACTTAATAAGCCGATCTGTTCGGCGCGTTTTGATACGATGTTTTACACAGGTCGTATATATTCTTCTGTGTTTACTTAATAAATCATATGGAACTGCTGATTATTTTTCTTCTTATTCTTCTTAATGGAATTTTTTCCATGAGTGAGATCGCACTCGTGTCTGCAAGAAAATTCAAACTGGAAAGTGCTGCGCGAAAAGGTAAGGCCAATGCAAAAAAAGCGCTTGATCTGGCAGGCAATCCGAATACTTTTTTGTCGACGGTGCAGATCGGGATCACATTGATCGGCATTCTGACTGGTATTTATAGCGGAGATAAGATCACTTCGGACGTTAAAGCGTGTGTTGCGAAAATTGAGTTTCTTGCTCCCTATGCGGATTCAATTTCTGTGGCATTGGTACTGATCGTACTTACATTTTTTTCTATCGTATTGGGAGAATTGATCCCAAAAAGAATCGGATTGATGTTTCCGGAAAAGATTGCGATGACGATGGCTGCGCCAATGACTTTCCTGTCAATCGTCGCAAAGCCGTTCATCTGGTTGCTTACTGTTACCAATAATCTGATACTTGGGTTGTTTGGTCTGAAGAACAGTAAAGAAGGTATTATCAGTGAAGAGGAGATCAAAGCGATGGTGCAGGAAAGCGCTGAAGGTGGTGTGATTGAAGAGATCGAGCAGGATATCGTGTATCGGGTATTTGCACTGGGTGATAGAAAAGTGAGTGAGCTGATGACGCATCGCAGCGACCTGGTGTTTTTTGATGCCGCCGATTCGTTTGAAACTATCAAAGCGAAAGCTTTTACCGAGCCGCATTCCGTGTACCCGGTTGTAGATCGATCATTTGATCACCCACTCGGTATTGTGTCTGTAAAAAATTTGTTTACACAGGATCTTCAGCAGGGGGATTTTGATCTGCGTAACTATCTCCGCCAGCCGATCGCCGTACACGGCGCCAGACCCGCCTATAAACTGCTCGAAGATTTTAAAAAAGAGCAGATTCATTATGCTTTTGTGATCGACGAATATGGAGTGGTAGAAGGTATGATCAGTTTAGACGACATCCTTGATGCATTGGTCGGAAATGTAACCGAGCATCCTGCATCAGCCTATCGCATTACAAAACGTGAAGACGGAAGCTGGCTGGCAGATGGGCAGTTTTCCTTCTTTGAATTTCTGGAATTCTTCGATCTGCCGCGCGATACTCCCGCAGGCGATTTTAATACCATTGCCGGTCTCTTTATGAGCGAACTCGATCACATGCCCGTTGTCGGCGAAAAGATCAGCTGGAATGGGTTGAGGATGGAGGTGATAGATATGGATGGAAGGAGGATTGATAAGATGTTGATAGAGGTGGAGGGAGTGAAAGTTTAAGAGTGTAACGGTTTAAAGGTTCAATAGTTCGTCATCAGTAATCTCCTGGAGAAAAGGAAGATTTTATACTTTTCCTGTTTGGCCTTTATTTGATCGACCTTCTTTTCCAGCTGTGTTTATATTCACGCGGCAGGTTATCTCCAGCAAGGAAACGGTCGTTGGTCAGGCTGGCTACGGATGTAGTGACACAACATCTGCCGCTCAGCTGTGAGCGGATTTTCCCGTTTTACAGGGGCGGATCAGCAAAAATCAGATCCGCTCCTCTGCTTCTTTATAGAAGCGAAAGCGTATTTGAGACACTGCCTGTTAAGCTGGAAGCACGGGGTTAAATAATTGTCGGAAACTATTAAAGCGGTCCCGTTATGCCGCGGGTTCCATTATAGATCTTATGGATGCAAAGAGCTCATTTACATCAAATGGTTTTGCAAAGAAAAGATCTGCGCCGGCACCAAGGGCTACACGTTCACCATTTGGGTTAGCGGAAATGGCAACGATCCGCAAGTTTGCAGCGGCCTTGTTTTTCTTTAATAAACGGATCATCTGGTCTCCTGATAAGTAAGGCATCCAGAGGTCAACAAGTAACACATCCGGTTTATGTTTTTCTACCCATTCGATCACCCGCTGGCTGTCTGGTTCTGCGATCACTTTACAGTGTGGTTGAAAGAGGCGGTGAAGCACATCCAGGATCGCTGGATCATCATCGCAAATAAGTACGGTTTTTTCCTGCATCATTTTTCAGAGAAGCTTTTAACGGTGCAGCTTCAGGCTGCCCACCTGTTACATGAACAAATTTTCATGCCATTTGTACCCGTTTGATAAGAAAGGGGATAAAAAGCTACCGGGTGTGTATTGTTTATCCCCGATGTTTGGACGTTTTTACAACAGCATAATTTGTCTTTTTATGAAAAAACTGTTTTTCTACCGGTCTGTCTTTGGCGTTTCGCTGTGCGCCGTTTCTACCGAAAATTACAGGAAGGCAAGAAGGCATAAATGAAATAGACAAGCCCGGTGCTCCCACATAAAAGTAAAAGAAAGAATGAATGCGGTATGGATGATCATAATACTAAACAGGCTGGTTTGTCTTTTGTCAATCCGCTTAGTAAGTTCTTTTGTTCCTGAGATAAATTCAATACAAGAATATCGTCATCCGTTGACGGGATCCATTCTCCGTTTTCTTTTTCAAGAATGAAAAAAGCCTGGTCTTCCAGTAGCTCAATATCGTTTTTCTTATAAAATGGCCGAAGTTCTTTTTTGCAAAAACCGATCAGTTGTATCTCGTTTTGCTTTGCCTGTTTTTTTATCAGTTGTAATAATCCGCTTCCAAATCCTTCATTTTTTTTAATGGCAACAAATCCTACGAATTCTGCAAAGTCATAAACGTCTTCTTTTATACTCAGGGAAAATGTTTGATTGATACGAGCGACACTCAACAAAGTATCATTGCTGTCAGTGAGAAGATGAAACATGGAATCCTTGAACTTCTCCCGGAATGTTTCTTTTTTCATCGACTTCCACTCTTCAATCTCCCATGCTGTAAGTATGGTTGTTATTTCTGTATCAGAAAGTTGATCTGCTTTCTTAATAAGGTGCTTGCTCATCTCTACAAAGTTAGTCAAGTATTATTACCTTGCCCTGCCTGCCAAAGGCTGGCGTAGGACGGTCGCGCGCCCGCACGGGCTCTGACAGGCGTAGTCCGTCGAGGCGTAAGCGCAGGTGGGCATAATTGTTGAACCCGATTTTTATGCAGAACAATAAAGGATACACCGGCTTCGTGGAAGTGAAGGGGGCTCGTGAACACAACCTGAAAAATATCAATCTTTCGATACCCCGTGATGCGCTGGTCGTTTTTACCGGCATTTCCGGATCTGGCAAATCGTCATTGGCTTTTGGCACTTTATATGCCGAAGCGCAGCGACGCTACCTGGAGTCTGTTTCCCCATATGCGCGTCGTTTATTTCACCAGTTATCAGTACCGCAGGTCGATGAGATCACCGGCTTGCCGCCGGCAGTAGCTTTACAGCAACAGCGTGGCGCGGCAACAAACCGGTCCACATTGGGCAGCGTCACCACGATCTCCAACCTGCTGCGCATGTTGTATTCGCGGGCAGGAAATTACCCAAAGGGGCAAACAATCTTATATGCGGAGTCATTTTCACCGAATACGCCGGAAGGCGCCTGCCCAAGATGTCACGGTCTTGGCCGCATTTATGACGTGACCGAACAATCCATGGTGCCGGATGATTCGCTGACTATCCGGGAAAGAGCCGTTGCGGCCTGGCCCACTGCCTGGCATGGACAAAATCTTCGGGATATCCTGATCACGCTGGGATACGATGTAGATACACCATGGCGCGACTTGCCAAAGAAAGACCGTGATTGGATACTGTTTACCGAAGAGCAGCCCGTCGTCCCGGTATATGCAGGCTTTTCCCATAAAGAAGTAAAAGCGGCGATCAGGCTGAAAGTACCGCCAAGTTACAAGGGGACGTTTACGAGCGCACGCAAACATGTGCTGCAGACCTTTGCAAACTCTCAAAGCGCGATGTTGAAAAAACGGGCGCAACAATACATGGTCGCCTCTGATTGCCCGGTTTGTGACGGCAAGCGATTGAAGAAAGAAGCATTGTCTGTAACATTTCAGGGATATGATATCGCAGAGATCAGTGCTCTTTCACTGGAAGAATTACATGCGCTGATCAATACTGCGCTTCATCAATCATTCAAAGATGAACAGCAGCACCAGGTGATCCTGCGGATAGGAGAGGATATGGTTGCCCGCTTAAATGTTTTGCTACGTCTCGGTCTGGGATATCTTTCGCTTGATCGGAGTACGCCGACTTTGTCTCCCGGAGAATTACAAAGAATGCGGCTGGCAACACAGGTGCGTGCAAATCTTTTTGGGGTTGTATATGTATTGGATGAGCCATCTGCCGGTCTTCATCCATCCGACACAGAAGCTTTACTTGAAACACTTGATCTGCTGAAAGCGGCAGGCAACTCCTTGTTTATTGTAGAGCATGATCTTGCGGTGATCAGACATGCGGATTGGATCGTGGATGTTGGTCCATTGGCCGGACAACTTGGTGGAGAGGTCCTGTATAGCGGCGAACCTGATGGTCTGCATAATGTTGAACGCTCGCTTACCAAAAGATATCTGCTGGAACAATCGCCTGTTCATTCTCTTCACCGTTCGCCAAAAGGGTGGTTGAAGCTGAAAGAGATTACCCGTAACAACCTTTATCGCCTCGCGATAGATTTTCCGCTAGGAGTCTTTACTGCTGTCACGGGGATCTCCGGTTCCGGTAAATCAAGCCTGGTCAGCCAGGCACTGGTTGAGCTGGTGGCGTCTGCTCTCGGTCATGAACTGATTGCAGAAAAAGAAGAAGGAACAGGAGAGTGGGAGGAGAAGCCTGTTCTTACAGAAAGTGGTACGATCACAGCAGGTATGGAGCAGATTACACGTCTGATAAAGGTTGATCAGAAAGCGATCGGTCGTACACCGCGTTCTAATCTGGCCACATATACCGGACTTTTTGATCATGTGAGAAAAATATTCGCGGCGACAAAACTCGCAAAGAAACGGAAATATGATGCCGGTTATTTTTCGTTCAACCTGCCGAAAGGTCGTTGTCCGAATTGCCAGGGAGAGGGATTTGTGATGGTAGAGTTGTTATTTCTGCCGAGTGTGTATACGCCTTGTCCGGTTTGTCATGGTTCGAGGTATACGGACAAAACGCTGGAGGTCACCTATCGCGAAAAGAACATCGCGCAGGTATTGGATATGACGGTGGATGAAGCTGCTGATTTTTTTCAGGAAGAAGAAACCGTAAGCCGTTCACTGAATGTCTTGACTGAAGTTGGTCTTGGTTATCTCCGCCTCGGCCAACCTGCCACCGAGCTATCAGGTGGCGAGGCGCAACGGATCAAGCTCGCCACGGAATTGCAGCGGGTTGGTAAGGGCAATACGCTGTATGTGCTGGATGAACCAACAACAGGATTGCATCCTTTCGATGTCGAAAAGCTGATGAAACAATTACATAAACTGGTGGACGCAGGCAATACGGTTATCGTGGTCGAACATAACATGCGCGTAATCGCTGGAGCCGACTGGGTAATGGAGATTGGTCCCGGAGCCGGAACAAAAGGAGGGAAGCTCGTTGTAGCCGGTACACCGGAGAAAGTAGCGGAGAATGGTGAAAGCCGGACGGGGCCGTATTTGCGGAAATTCGTTGTCCGTTGACGGTTGTCCGCTCACCGGCGTGACAACTAAAATATGGCCAGTTCGGTCATTTAATAAAAGACTTAATCAGAAGCCGGACAACGGTGAACGATCCTCGTGTTCAAATTGAGAGTTTTTCATTACTTTTCGATTAATTTTTACTCTAACTGATTAGCAGCAAGCGTGCGAACGGAAGGCTTACATAATGAGAAATGGTTGGTAACCAGGATGCAGGAAGGCGATGAACAGGCTTTTACTGTTCTGTATGGGCATTATGGCCCAAGACTTTATGTCAATATCCTGCGGATGGTGAAAGATCAGGTCCAGGCAGAAGAGATCGTACAGGAACTCTTCACACGGATCTGGCAGCAGCGCGAACGTAAAGGAATCGCTGAAAATTTTCAGGGGTATATGTACCGGATCGGGCAGAATTTAGTGTTCGATTTTTTTCGCAGCTTGAAACGGGATGCACAATTATTAGAGAAATTTCGTGCGTTTGCTCAACAGCACTACGAACATATTGAAGAAGCCTTGCAGGATAAACAGCATTACTCCTTCCTTCAGCAGGCTATGCAACAGCTTTCACCTCAACAGCGACGGGTTTACGAACTCGTAAAAATAAATGGCTGCAGCTATAAACAAGCTGCGGAGATTCTCGGCATTTCGCCACTTACAGTAAAAGAATACCTTGTCGCCACAAATAAATCGATCAAAAATTACATTCTCGCCAACACAGATGCTGCTGCATCCATACTTATTTTCTGCGCATTTATGACTGGTAATCGCTGATTTGTAATGAATGTCTGAAATTTTATCTAAGCATTATTGAAGGGATTGTATTCTTACCCGTCATGCCGGTGAAAAGTAATACCAAGACGGTAAGTGAGCAGTCGTTTTGTTTGCACTTTCCGGCTATGTTCCGGTTTTCAGATTATTTTTTTGTAATGATCCCCCCATTTGATTGTCCGGCCCGTTCCTGTTTATAATAAAACTAACTGCGTGGACAAAAAGCATTACGACGAGTTATTCGATCGGCTGCTCAAGGGCAAGCTATCTCCTGCGGAAACAGAACAATTGCTGGAGTGGCTTCAATATGAGGGAAATAGCGCTGATGTTTCAGATTCTATTTTAAAAAATCTTCAACAGGCTACTGCCGAACGGGATATTGATCCGGAAATAAGTCACCGGTTGCAGGCGCGTTTACCGTTGATTATACAGCAAGGGAATTCCCGCCGGACGCTTCGCGCCCGCATCATTCAAAAGCCATGGTTCCGCTACGCCGTTGCAGCCGTAATTATCGGCATCGTCTCTTTTTCTGTTTTCAAATTTCTTCCTCAGTCTTCCGGTACGCAAAAGACACCTGAAGCGGCTAACATCGCCTCAACGGATATTGCTCCCGGTCGCGAAGGAGCTGTACTTACATTAAGCGATGGCCGAAAGATCCTTCTTGACAGTCTTGGCAACGGAACCATCGTTTCTACCGAAGGCACAGACGTCAAACTAAAAGACGGCCAACTCATCTATGATAATATTTCCGGCGATGCTGCCGCGTTACATTATAATACCATCACAACGCCGAAAGGCCGTTTCTTCCAGATCGTACTGCCCGATCAAACAAAAGTATGGTTGAACGCCGCTTCATCTCTCCGTTACCCAACCGCCTTCACCGGAAACGAGCGGCGCGTTGAGATCGATGGCGAAGCCTATTTCGAAGTCGCGAAAAATCCTTCTGCCCCCTTTATCGTGAAGATCAACGACGAAACATCCGTAAAGGTGCTGGGTACACACTTTAATATTAATGCCTACACCAACGAAGACCAGATCAAAACAACCCTGCTCGAAGGATCTGTCCAGATCTCGGGGAAAAACACCCTGGCAACAATAAAGCCCGGTCAACAGGCAAAGATCTCCCGCAGCTCAGCCAGCTCATCCATCCAGATCGCTGAATCTGTCAATACTGATAAAGTAATGGCCTGGAAGAATGGCGTATTCGACTTCGACGATGCCAGCCTCGAAGAAGTAATGCATCAGCTCGAAAGATGGTATGATATCGACGTTGTATACGAACAGGGAGTCCCCAAAATCGAATTCGTGGGTAAAATGGGCCGCGATCTCTCCCTCAAAGGAGTACTCCGCGGTCTCGAGCTAAGCAAAGTCCGTTTCAAACTCGAAGGAAGGAAGCTGATGGTGTTACCGTAGGCAAGTTTGAAAGGTTTGGGAGGTTTGAAAAGTTTGATAGGTTAACAAAATCAAACGAAACCTTTCAAACTTACCAAACCTGTCAAACCTATGAAACCTCTTTAGTCTCTTGTAAAAACTCTTAGCTATAAAAAATGCCACCAGGACTGCCATCCCGGTGGCTGCCCGATCACTCGGGAGTTCACTTTAAACGTTCAAGGAAAATCAAACATTCAAAATTAAACCAATGCGAATTTATGCAGAAAACTGCTTATTCTAACCGGCGCACTGCCGAGATGCCGGTTTCCGAAAAAAGGTCTGCGCAATCAGCCTGGAAACCCCGGTGGCCGCGAAGGGTTCTCACCAAAACGCTGATAGTTATGAAACTTACGATTGTGTTTCTTGCATTGGGCATGCTGCATGCCCGGGCTGAAGGTTTTGGACAAACCATTACCTTCTCTGGCAAGAATGTGTCACTTGCCAAAATCTTTACAGCCGTTGAAAAACAAACCGGCTATTCCATTTTCGCCAACAAAGAGTTGCTGAAAGAATCAAGACCGGTAACGGTTTCCGCTGCAGCAATGCCTTTGACTGAATTCCTCGATCTTACTTTCAGCAATCAACCGTTGGGTTATGAGATCGAAAGCAAAACCATTTTCATAAAAGAAAGGCCCGGAGCGCGCGCGGCGGAAAAAACAGCAACAACTATTGTTGAAATCCCCAAGCTCGCGATCACCGGTACGGTTTCTTCTTCTGACGGTACTCCGCTGGAAGGTGCGACCGTAACCATCAAAGGTTCGAAAGAGTCTGCGATCACCAACGCCGAAGGCCGTTACTCTATATCTGCTGAAGGTACGCAGGTGCTTGTGTTCAGCTATGTAGGGTATACAAATCTCGAAGTGCCGGTGAATAACCGTACCACCATCGATGTAACGCTCGAAAAAGCAGTGAACGAGATGGAGCAGGTGGTTGTAACCGCGCTTGGTATTACGCGTAAATCAAAAGCGCTTACCTATAATGTCCAGGAAGTAAAAGGCGACGAGGTGAACAGGGTAAAAGACGCCAACTTCGTAAACAGCCTTGTTGGTAAAGTGGCGGGTGCTACGATCAACAGTTCATCTGCCGGTGCAGGTAGCTCATCACGTGTGGTAATGCGTGGTGCTAAATCCATTACCGGAAACAACAATGCCCTGTATGTGATTGACGGTATCCCGATGCCAAACAATGTTCGCGGCCAGGCAGAAGATATCTTCTCCGGTGCGGGCCAGACCGGCGATTTCGTATCCAACATTAACCCGGAGGATATCGAAAGTCTGACTGTATTAAGCGGCCCGTCTGCGGCGGCACTTTATGGTAGCGCTGCGGCAAATGGTGTGATCGTGATCAATACCAAAAAAGGTGGAAAGAACAGAACAGATGTGTCTGCTTCTAACTCTACTATGTTCTCCAACCCGCTTTTGTTGCCTAAGTTCCAGAACAGATATGGTCAGTCAGAAACCGGCAGCTATTACAGCTGGGGTGAAAAACTGAATACACCATCTTCATACAGTCCAAAGGATTATTTTCAAAATGGGTTGAACATCAGTAATGCAGTGACGCTGTCTACCGGTACTGATAAAAACCAGACGTATGTGTCATTAGGTAATGTTGATGCGCGTGGCATCATTCCAAACAATGATTTCCAGCGTTACAACTTTACTGCACGCAACACATCATCCTTCCTCGATGGAAAAATGACACTGGATCTCAGCTTTATGGCTGGTCTTGTTGATGAGCAGAATATGATCTCGCAAGGACAATATTTTAATCCGCTTGTTGCAATCTATCTTTTCCCTCCGGGCGAAGATTTCAACAAAGTAAAAGCGTTTGAAAGATATGATCCATCCCGTAACCTGATGACGCAGTTCTGGCCTTACGGCGATAACGGCCTGATGATGCAGAATCCCTACTGGGTTACTGAGCGTGATCTCTTCCAGAATAAGAAAGAACGGTACATGACCACGGCGTCTCTGAAATATCAGCTGAACGATTGGATCAACCTGACAGGTCGGGTGAAAATGGATAAGAACAACGAAAAAGCGGAACGCAAGTTTGCGGCTTCTACCAACCAGTTGTTTGCTTCTGAACGAGGTTATTATTCACTGAACACGATCGACAACCGCCAGATCTATGCTGATGCCCTTGTGAACATCAACAAGACTTTGAGCAGCGATTATGTACTGACGGCCAACCTTGGTGCTTCTATCGAAGATATCCGTGCTAATCAGTACCTGTTTGGCGGAAGATTGCAGGGTGTTCCCAACCTGTATACTTATCAAAATATCAGCACTACCGGTTCTGATATCTCTCAAACCGGTTACCGCAGACAAAAGCAATCTGTATTTGGAAGCGCACAACTTGCTTTCAGAAACAGTGTGTTCCTGGATGTTACGGGAAGAAATGACTTCGCTTCAACTTTGGCAGAATCAATAAGCCAGTCGTTCTTTTATTCATCTGTTGGCCTGTCCGGTGTAATGACAGATCTGTTGCCGATCAAATCTGATGTATTATCATATCTGAAACTGCGTGGTTCTTATTCTGAAGTGGGTAATGAACCGACGCATCTGCTGACGATCCCGACGTATCCATTGGCAGGTGGTTTTCCCGTTACACAAACCCGGATGCCAAATCCAAACCTGAAACCGGAGTTGACCAAATCGATCGAACTCGGTCTGAATGCATCGCTCTTTAAAGGTGCATTGAATATTGATGCGACTGTTTATACCTCACGTACGTATAACCAGTTCTTCGAGCCAACGCTGTCTTCTGCTTCCGGTTACACCAGTGTGATCGTCAATGCAGGCCGCGTTGATAATAAAGGTATCGAGGTAAGCGCGCGTTACAACCGCAAATTTGGCGAGTTGAACGTCAGCTCTTATGCTACCTATTCTCTTAACAGGAACAAGATCGTTGAATTGCTTCCGGGCTGGGTGAATCCTGTTACCAAAGAAGTGGTTACGCTGCGCGAGTTGGAGATGGCTGGTACAGGTAGTTATCGCATGACGCTGAAAGAAGGCGGTTCTATGGGTGATATCTATGTGAATACGCTTCGCGTGGATGAGCATGGCGCGATCTATGTTGACCCGGGTTCACAGTCAGTCGTAGCTGAGCCAAACAAGTTCATCTATGCTGGCAGCAACAATCCCAAATATAATCTTGGCTGGGGTAACAACCTAAACTGGAAGGGTATCGGGTTGAGCTTCCTCTTTACTGCGAGAGTGGGTGGTATCGTTGTCTCGAATACACAAGCGATCATGGATGCCTTCGGTGTGTCAGAAGCAACAGCGGAAGCGCGTGATAATGGCGGTGCGATCGTGAATGGTCGTCCGGTTCCTGCAAGAGAATACTACCAGGTGGTAGGTGCGGGTGCATCAGGCGGTATCGCTTCAATGTACACCTACAGCGCAACCAACGTAAGACTGGCAGAGGTTTCCCTGGGTTACGATATCCCGGTGAAAAGATTCACGAAAGTGATCAAGAAAATGAATGTGTCATTGATCGGTCGTAACCTGTTCCTGTTGTATAACAGAGCTCCGTTTGATCCTGAGCTGACTTCAAACACCCAGACTTACTTCCAGGGTATTGACTATTTCATGATGCCAAGCCTTCGTTCAATGGGCTTCTCGTTCAAATTAAATTTCTGATAATCCAAGACACTATCATATATGATAACAGGTAAAACAAAATTTTGGAAATACTTCACACCGGTAGGCGCGCTGCTACTGGTCGTTGGTTCAGCCTGTACGAAGAATTTCGACGAGCTGAATACCAACCAGCATGAAGCAACGGAGGATATGATGGCGACAGACAACCTTAAAACAGGCGCCTTCTTCTCCCAAATGCAGCGTAACGTGGTTTTATTCAGAGATGGTATCAATCTCTCAAGTGATTACCAGGTTGCACAAGGTTTATCAAGCGATGTGTATTCAGGTTATGTAGCTCCAACCGGTACATGGTATGGAGGCGTGCATAACGGTTCTTACTATCTCATCCCGGGATGGATCGAAAGAACATTTGTGTCAGGCTTTGCTTCCGTAATGCCTGCATGGCAGTCGATCAATACGATCTCTTCACAGCAAGGGCTTCCTGAAGTGGCGGCTTTAGCAACGATTGTGAAAGTACAGGCCATGCACCGTGTGGCTGACGCTTACGGACCGATCCCTTATCTGAATTTTGGCAACGGATCCCTGCAGGCGACTTATGATCCTTTGCAGGACGTATATGCACGTTTCTTCCAGGAACTCGATGCGGCGATCGATGTACTGACTACCTATGCACAGGGAAATCCTACCTCAACACTGATGCGTGCTTACGATAATATCTATAGCGGAAACGTTACGAAATGGGTGAAGTTTGCCAACACGCTCCGCTTGCGCCTCGCACTCCGTGTGGTGTATGCGAATGCAGCACTGGCGAGAACAGAGGCGGAGAAATCTGCAGCCAACCCGCTTGGTTTTATTTCAACGCAGGATGAAAGAGCCGCGCTGATCCATTCTCCAAACCTGGTTTATTTCCATCCGTTATATGAGATCGCTTACACGTTCAATGCAGGTGAGGTTCGGATGAGCGCGTCTATGGATGCTTACATGAATGGCTACTCCGATGCAAGACGTTCGGCGTATTTCACACCAGCTAATGATGGTAACTATCATGGTGTTCGCCAGGGGATCGTGACCACTAACTGGACTCCTTACAGCGGACCGGCTATTTCCAATATTAATATCAACAATAGTACTTCGCAGATCGTTTGGATGACTGCTGCTGAATCATTCTTCCTTCGCGCGGAAGGTGCGTTGCGTGGATGGGCGATGGGCGGCACTGCGGAGCAATTTTATAACCAGGGTATCACTGCTTCATTTACAGAAAATGGGGTAGGAGGTTCGGCTGCGACTTATCTGGCCAATACAACGGCAGTGCCCATCGCATTTGCAGACAACAGTGGTCAATCCGGTAATAATGCCCCGGCACCCAGCACGATCACTATCGCCTGGGATGCTGCTGCTGGTTTTGAAACAAACCTCGAAAGGATCATCACCCAGAAATGGCTCGCTATGTTCCCTGACGGGCCTGAAGGTTGGGCTGAATTCCGCAGAACCGGTTATCCTAAACTATTCCCTGTTGTATCCAATAACAGCAATGGAACGATCAACACTGCAACACAGATCCGCAGGATCACTTACCCGCAATCTGAGTATAATAACAACCGCCCCGGCGTTCAATCAGGTTTAACCGCCCTTGGCGGTCCAGACGGTGGTGGCGTTAAACTCTGGTGGGATAAAAAATAATAAACTGAAATATTTTTTATGATGAATAATAAAATAAAACTGATTCCGCTCATCACGATCTGCAGCGTTTTGTTGCTGGCAGTAGGATGCGTGAAAGAAGAAGCGCTTGAAATACAAAAGCCATACACGTATGATGAGCAGTATCATGCCAATCTTCGTGCATACAAAAAGACCAATCATACGATCTGCTTTGGCTGGTTCGCAGCCTATGCACCGATCGCAGGTTCTACCGGTTATAAAGATCCTGCTTCATGGGGAGAAAGAATAATTGGTATCCCTGATAGTATGGATATTGTTTCCCTCTGGATGGGTATCCCAAGCAATGATACGGCTTCGCCAGGCTATGCGCCGATCGCGTATGCGGATATGAAGTATGTACAAAAAACAAAAGGTACAAAGTTCGTGGTGCCTACGATCGTTAACTTTCGTTCTGTTGTTACCCTCAAAGACGGAACCATATTCGATCCAAATCTTCCGGAGAACAGGAATGATGCTGGCATCGAAAAGTATGGTCAGTACCTCGTTGACCAGGTTTTGGACAATGATCTGGACGGTATCGATATCGATTGGGAGCCTGCCGCGGGCGACTGGTTAAACTCGCCGAATACAAACTTTGTAAAGCTTGTTCAGTATATCGGTAAATTCTTTGGCCCAAAAGGAAGCACTGGTAAGTTGTTCCTTATCGACTTCTATTCACTCGTGCCACCGGCCGGTACAGGAGAGTATGCTGACTACTTTATCAGACAGGCGTATTCGCAAGGCACCGGCGGTATTCAAACGGCTGCAAACCTGCAGAACTATTACAATGCGGTACAGGCAAACGTGCCTCCTTCTAAATTCATGGTGACGGAAAACTTTGGTGACTTTTCTGAAAACGGCGGAACTCCTTTCACTGAGGCCAACGGAAACCTGATGTCTTCCGACGGAACGCGTATGTATTCGCTGGAAGGTATGGCCCGCTGGAACCCAACACAGGGTAAAAAAGCCGGTTTCGGTGCTTTCTACTTTGACCGTGATTATTATTCTAAGACCGGTGTGCCGTATTACAATGTAAGACGAGCTATTCAGATTGCTAACCCGGCTGCACGTTGATGCCATCAAAAAATAAAGTCATGACAAAAAATATAAAGACATATATCGGATTATTTCTCGCGTTATATACGCTGGGATGTAAGAAGGCGGAATTTGGTGACCCTGTTATTCTGATAGCAGGAACTGAAGTAAGCCCGATCGTAAAGTTCTCTGTAGAGAATACGCCTTCGGAGTATACAGTAACCGCTGCTGCAACGCATCGTGCATCAGAGGATGTACAGATAAAATTTGAGGTAGATAACGAAGCTGTTGATCGTTATAACCAGGAATATAATACAACGTATTATGCCGCACCTGCTGATGCGATCGAGATCACTAATCTTGATGCAGTGATCAGATCAGGATCATCTACTTCAACACCTGTCAGCGTGAAAGTGATCTCCACTTCACCTTTGGTTGACGGCAGGTCTTACCTGATCCCGCTTACGATCACGCAAACAACCGGAGGTGATGCAACCATATTGGAATCATCCCGCACGATCTTCCTGCGTATCGCAAGGATCGTGAGCTTTTCGTCACTTGCCATGAACAATGACGCCGGACCAACTACAGGTGCACCAGGCACAAGAGGTCGCTTTAACGGTGCGTTTTTGTTCGAACCCAATAATCCGGCCCGGCTGGCGAATTTTACATTGGAGATCAAAAACCTGATCTATGCTTTCCGCGGTGGTGACGGTAATTCCAATCCTCAGCCTATACAGTCGCTTGTATCATGGACTAATCAGTGGGAACGTACGACGTTTGGTTTACGTTACGGCGAATTGGGTAACCCTAATAACTCACTTCAGCTGACCGGTGCATTGGGTAGCGCATTTGCCTACAACTTCAATGCAAATCAGTGGTACACCATCTCTCTTTCTTACGATGGCTCAAAACTGACAATGTATGTTGATGGTAACAAGGCAGCGGAAGTTTCGGGTTCGACAGTACTGGAGTTTTCCAGAATGCAGTTTGGCCAGGTTTGGGGAGGATATGATACAAGGCAATACGTCAATGGCCGTATTGCTGAATGCCGCGTATGGAGCCGCGCTCTTACTGCAAGTGAGATCAAACTGAATCTTTGCGGTGCAGATCCAAACGCCGATGGATTGCTGGCATATTGGAAACTGAATGAAGGTTCAGGCCATATCTTTCATAACTCTTCGAAAGAAGGTGCGAAGTATGACATGGATTGGTCGAAAGTTTACTGGGATCCGAATGACAGAGGTAACGATAATCTTACCCTCGCTGATAAGTCTGCTTTCGTAACCTGGACGAACGACAACCTGAACAAGTGCAGCCAATAATCATTAATACCATCAAAACAAAAATATGTCTACGTTAAAATATTTTATCGGATGTGTGGCTGTAGCGGCATTTCTTTCCTGTAATAAAGATGAGTCTTTTGATGTGAAAGGTGATCCTGATACAGTCTTCTTTACCAATAGCGAAAGCCCGGGCAATATGCCGGTCAACTCCGCCAATTATTCCGTTGTGAATATCCCGGATGGAGCAGGCTGGACAAATCTTTCAAGCACATTGCCATCAAATATCAAACTCGCAGTGTTTGCGACAAAGCCCGTAAGTCAGGATGTGACAATCTCTGCTCAACTGGATAATTCGCTGATCGCTTCTTATAACGCAGCGAACAACACAGACTATAAAGAATTGCCAGCGGGTATCCTGAATACACAGTCACTCTCTGCACGTATCGCACAGGGGGCAACCACTTCGGTTGATTCACTCACCATTGCCGTTGATCCGGCCAACCTGAAAAGCCTGACGGAGAAAGCGTATATGGCGCCGATCAAACTGACAAACGTGTCGAATGGTTCTGTCGGAAAGATCACCTCTAACACTGCCATCCAGACAGTGTATGTAGTACTGAGCACCGAACTTCGTCAGATCAGGTTTCTTGCTACTGCAGCCAACGTTACCGGTACGCTGCAAAGCCGTACGGGATGGAATGTCGGATTTACACCGGCACCAACTACAAGCGGCAACATTCTTGACGGCCTTACCACCACATTTACAAGATGGGGTACAACGCCGGGACAGGTAGATCTAGATATGTTAAGCACAAAAGCGGTAACAGGCCTGCGTTTGTATACAACTACTTCAGCCACTTTGATCCCGACGCAGGTAGATGTTTATACAAGTGTGGATGGTATCAACTATGATCTTATCGGATCTCCGTTGAGAGCCAACCTGACATTTGCCACTCCGTATAACTATGTACTGTTTTACAGAGCAATCCAGGCAAGATATATCCGCCTCCGTCTCAGTTATTCAACGTCAACGAATACGCAGAATACGAGGTTGACAGAGCTGGATGTATACGCGAACTAAGTAACAATTAAAAAGTCAAAAGTAAAAAATCCAGAAGCACAGGCGCAGTAGATCAATCTCGTGCTAAAGGGCTTCAGTTTTTTACTTTTGACTTTTTACTTCTTATATTTCTAAAGTATTGTTTCTATGATAAGATACGCTGCCACTGTTTTGCTGTTGCTTCATGCCGCAACTTTGCTGGCGCAGGAGCCTTCTGAGTCTCTGGTATTCGAGGAGCGTGTATTCAACTTTGGTACGATCAACGAGAAGGATGGTAAGGTAACGCACACTTTCTACTTCAGGAATACCGGGAGTCAGCCGGTTGAAATGGGAGAAGTGAATACGGGCTGCGGTTGCCTGGTAAACTCTGTAAGTAAAGGTCCGGTAAAGCCAGGTGAGAGAACCGGGATCACTATCACCTTTGATCCGTCTTACAAGTCAGGTTTTTTTTCCAAAGAGATCCTGGTGTTTAGTGAAAACAATCAGCGTTATAACCGCGTTTGGGTGGAAGGAAGGATCAATGCTACAGAACATCCCGTTGAAGAGGACTACCCTTACAACTTTGGGAGCGGCCTTCATCTCAGGTTTAAAGTGATGGCATTCGGTTATCTTAAACCGGGCGCTTCAAAAAAAATGGACCTGCAATTCGCCAATGATAACAAAAGCGATATACAGGTGAGATTTATTGCCAGAAACACTATTCCAGGGCTTCATTTTACAAGCCCGGGAAAAATTGCCGCCAGACAAAAAGGAATTGTTTCATTTGCATATAATATGCCTTACTTTCAGCAGGATGATGTAACCATTCTACTGGATATTTATGTAAATGATAAAAAATTAGCCGAGCCGCTTGAACTTCGTATTCTTAGTGAAAGCAAATTGGCTTCAGGAAAGTAAAACCACCATGTTGAATTTTTTCACACGTATAATTACAGGGATTTTTTGCCTCTTATCTCTTATATCCAATGCTCAGTCTCATCAGTTCGCTCTTGGAGACAATGCTTTCCTGCTTGATGGAAAGCCATTCCAGATGATCTCCGGCGAAATGCATTATACCCGTATCCCGCGTGATGCCTGGAAGCATCGTATGAAGATGGCCAAAGCGATGGGGCTAAATACCATTGGTACTTATGTATTCTGGAATGCGCACGAGCCTGTTAAAGGCAAGTATGACTTTTCGGGAAACAATGATATCGCAGCTTTTATTACGGCTGCTAAAGAAGAAGGTCTCTGGGTGATTCTCCGTCCAAGCCCATATGTATGCGCTGAATGGGAATTTGGTGGTTATCCCTGGTGGTTGCTAAAAGACAGCACCGTTAAAGTGCGCAGTAAAGACGAGCGTTTTATTTCGGCATATACCAACTACATCAATGAACTTGCTAAACATCTTACACCATTACTTGTAACGAACGGCGGAAACGTGCTGATGGTGCAGATAGAAAACGAATATGGTTCCTATAGCGACGATAAGTCTTATATGGACCTGAACAGGCAGCTGTTCCGTAATGCAGGATTTGACTGTACATTATTTACCTGTGATGGCGCAGACATGATCCCCAAGGGATATCTCCCCGGGTACCTTCCGGCCGTCAATGGGCTGGAAGATACAGCAGGCATCAAAAAAGTCGTGAATGAATATCATGGAGGGAAAGGGCCGTACTACCTGGCAGAATGGTATCCCGGCTGGTTTGATCAGTGGGGAAAGAACCACAATACTACTTCCGCGGAGAAGAATGCCTCCATGCTGAATGATATTCTTACGGCAGGAATTTCGGTGAATATGTATATGTTCCATGGCGGGACAACACGGGGATTTATGAACGGAGCCAACATGAACGTGAACGATCCTTACGCGCCGCAAACAACCAGCTACGACTATGACGCGCCATTGGACGAAGCAGGAAATCCTTCAAATAAATTTCATCTCTTCCGTGACGTGATCGGCAGGCATTTGCCTGCAGGAACCGCATTGCCTGCTATACCTGGAAATAAAAAAGCTGTTCAACTTCAGGATATCAAACTTACCGGATATGCAAGCCTGTTCAATCATCTCGGTACACCGGTATTGTCTTCAAAACCTATGTCATTTGAAGATCTTGATCAGGCATATGGGTATGTATTATACCGCACCATATTAAACGTAACGAATAATGCGGTTTTGAAGATCGAAGGGCTTCGCGATTATGCCATTATCTATATAAATGGAAAACAGGTTGCCATTCTTGACAGAAGATTGAACCAGGATTCGGTATCTCTGCCGAACGTTCCTGCCAACGCTGTGCTGGATATTTTCGTGGAGAATAATGGGCGTATCAACTATGGACCTTATCTGACAGACAACCGTAAGGGCATCCTGGGAAACGTAATACTGGGTGAGCAATCTTTAACCAACTGGAAGAATTATAAATTGCCGATGACTACTGCGGCAAAGATCCGTTTTGGCAAAAAGCCACAAACGGTTTCCGCAACGCCATCTCTGTTCAAGGGTGAATTTGTTCTGAATGAAGTTGCGGATACCTATTTTGATATGGAAAGCTTTGGGAAAGGTATTGTATTTCTGAATGGACATAATCTCGGAAAGTACTGGCATATCGGTCCGCAACAAACGATCTATGTACCGGCAGAATGGTTGAAGAAAGGAAGGAACGAAGTGATTGTACTCGACGAGTTAAAAACCGATCATACTATCTTGCCCAGTTCGGAAAATCATATTTTAACCAAACCTGTTAATACCGCCAAATGATCCGATTGCTCTTAAAGCCACAACGATCCCTTGTTGTTGTAGTATTTACTGCATTTTTCAACATTTGTTCTTATAGTCAGCAAACGCAATTTTCGCTGATCCCGTATCCTCAGAAAGTAATAGCCGGCAGAGGCAGCTTCTCCTTTACTCCACAGACAACAGTGGCGGGAAATGAAATCTTTTCTAAAGAAAAAGTAGTGCTGGCAAATCTTTTTGCAAACAGTTTTGGAAAATCATTACCTGTTAAAAAGGATTATCCGGGATTTGTTGAGCTGAATCTTGATCGCAGGATCACCAATCCTGAAGGATATAAATTGACGATCACTACACAGAAGATCACCTTGAGCGCGGCTGACAGAGCGGGCATGTTGATTGCTATTCAGACGTTGAGGCAATTACTGCCTGCGGAAATAGAATCAAAAACCGGCGGCAGAAACAAGATTTCTGTTCCAGCGATCACAATCGAAGATCAGCCGGCTTTCTCCTGGAGGGGAACACATCTTGATGTGTCAAGACATTTCTTTACGCTTGACTATCTCAAACGTCATATCGATCTGATGGCTTTATACAAGCTGAATAAATTCCATCTTCATCTTACGGATGACCAGGGATGGCGCGTTGAGATAAAAAAATATCCGAAGCTTACGGAAGAAGGAGCGTGGCGTACATTGAATAACCAGGATTCTGTCGTGATCAGCCGTTCCAAAGAAAATCCTGATTTTATAATTGACCGCAGGTTCTTCAAACAAAAAGATGGCCGCGAAGTATATGGAGGCTTTTATACCCAAGAAGAACTGAAACAGCTTGTAGCTTATGCAGCTGAAAAAAATATCGAGATCATCCCTGAGATCGATATGCCCGGCCATATGATGGCCGCAATCAATTCCTACATGTTCCTGAGCTGTGACAGCACGAGTTCATTTGGCAAGTTCTTCTCTACACCGATCTGTCCATGTAATCCGGCGACGCTGGATTTTGCAAAAGATATTTTCACCGAGATCATGGAAATCTTCCCCTCAACTTATATTCATATCGGTGGCGATGAAGTAGAACGTTCTCACTGGGAGAGATCGCAGGCCTGCCAGGATATGATGAAGCGTGAAGGAATGAAGACTTCTGCTGAGCTACAGGCATGGTTCATCAATTCCATGGAGAAATTTTTCAAAGAAAAAGGTCGTAAGTTGATCGGGTGGGATGAGATTCTCGATGGCGGTATCAGTTCTTCAGCAGCGATCATGTACTGGAGAACCTGGGCTGGTAATGCTCCAAAAGAAGCAGTAAACAACGGCAACGTGGTGATCATGTCACCGGATAATCCGTTTTACTTTAGCGTGCAACCTGACAAGAATTCATTGCCTGCAACGTATAACTATTCAATCATTCCGTCTTCGATAGATCCGAAGGACCGTAATAGAATCATTGGCGGACAGGCAAACGTGTGGACTGAATATGTTGCAACAGAGCAACGCGCGGATTATCTCTATATGCCGGGGATGACAGCACTGGCGGAGAATCTCTGGGGCTCTCCTAAAAATTACACATCATATCTCGATCGGCTGAATAGTCATTTTATACGCCTGGATACCATGAAAGTTGCTTATCGTATGCCGGATCTGCCATTGCTGTATAATTATGCTTTTACCGATTCATTACTGCTGGATATCCGTTCTTCAATGAGTGATGCGCAGATCCGTTATACAACAGATGGCTCCGCACCGGTGGAAACCTCTCCCGTATTAAACAAGCTGGTGTTGAAAGAGACCGCAAAACTGAGGATGGCCGCATTTAAACCAGGCGGTCGCCGCGGCGATATTTTTGACGTGAACTATAATAAACAACCACTGGCAACACCATCGCCGGCGCCTGTCACTTTAGGAAAAGGTTTGTTTGTTGATTGGTACAACAGATCTTTTGATAGTACCGTACTGATCACGGGAAACCCGGACAGGAGTTTTGTGACTACCGGTGTTGTTGTTCCTAAGGAAGCTGAGACAGCCTCTTTCACGATGCGGTATCGCGGTTATATCAACGCTCCGTCTTCCGGGATCTATACGTTCTACCTTACCAGTGATGATGCGGCTGTACTGAAGATCGCTGACAGGGAAGTGGTAAATAACGATGGTATGCATGCTCCAAAGGAAAAGAATGGACAGGTTGCACTAGAGAAAGGATTACAGCCTTTTTCGCTCGACTTTATCGAAGGTGGCGGCGGCTATACGCTTAAGCTTTTATACAGTAAGGATGGAAGTGCTCCCAGGGAAGTTCCAGCGAATTGGTTCTTTCAATATCCTTTAAAAAAATAAATAAGCTTCATATATGGTCAGGTTTATCTTTTTGACATTTGTTGTGGTATGCTGTTTTTCCTGTTCAACGACCCCTCCGCCACCTGCGCCGTTTGGAGCGTTACCGACTGAAGCGCAGCTGAAATGGCAGGAGATGGAAATGTATTGCATCATCCACTTTGGCGTGGATACATATACGGATAAAGAATGGGGTTATGGTGATGAATCACCGGGGCTATTGAATCCATCAGCATTCAGTGCTGAACAGATCGTTGCTGCAGCAAAAGCAGGAGGCTTTAAAGGAGTAGTCGTGGTTGCGAAACATCATGATGGTTTATGTCTCTGGCCTACAAAAACCACCTCACATAATATCTCTGCCACGCCATGGAAAGGCGGAAAAGGCGATATGGTGAAAGAGTTTCAGCTGGCTTGCGATAAACTGGATATGAAACTCGGTTTGTATTGTTCGCCCTGGGATAGAAACAGTCCTGAATATGGAACGCCCGCTTATGTAGCGCTTTATCGTGAACAATTACGTGAGTTGTATTCCAATTATGGGCCTTTATTCAGTTCCTGGCATGATGGAGCGAATGGAGGTGATGGCTATTATGGTGGTGCCAGGGAGAAGCGCAACATCGATCGTACTTCGTACTATGGCTGGGATTCAACATTCCGAATCACCCGTGCAATGCAGCCGTCCGCTGTGATATTTGGTGATATCGGTCCGGATGTGCGTTGGGTTGGAAATGAAGAAGGCTTTGCGGGAGAAACATCGTGGTCAACGTATACACCTGAAGCTCCTGAAGAAGGAAAACAACCGGCGAACGGTTTTTCTAAATACTGGCTTGCAACGGAAGGTACGCAGAACGGTAAATACTGGATGCCCGCGGAGTGCGATGTGCCGCTAAGACCAGGCTGGTTTTATCATGCTTCCCAGGATGAACAGGTGAAGTCGCCTGCTGTACTGCTTGACCTGTATTATAAGAGCGTCGGCAGAAATGCATCACTCGACCTGGGGTTGTCACCCGACAAGCGGGGCATCCTTCATGAAAATGATGTAGAGGTTTTAGCGCAGTTTGGAAGCCTGCTGCAACAAACCTTTGCCGTGAACATTGCCGCAAAGGCAAAATTCACCGCAAGTAATGTTCGTGGCAATAACAAAGCCTATCGACCTTCATCGCTTGTGGATGATGATCGTTATAGCTATTGGGCCACTGATGACAGTGTAACGACCGCCGAGTTGCTTGCAGATCTTCCTGATAGTTCAGTTTTCAATGTGATCAGGCTGCGCGAGAATATTAAATTAGGGCAGCGTATTACTTCCTTTGCGGTTGATCAGCTTATCAACGATGACTGGAAAGAGATTGCAGCCGGCACAACCATTGGAGGAAACAGACTACTGCGTTTGCCGCAGCCCGTAAAGACTGGTAAGATCCGCCTGCGTATCACAGGAGCGATGGCTTCAATTGTATTGAGTGATCTTGGGCTCTTCTTTGAGAAACAACAGTTGTCAGCACCCGTAATTTCCGGTGACAGAGATGGCGTCATAACAATAACTACCGGTTCTGGCAATAATTCGATCTACTACACGATTGATGGTTCGGAGCCAACACAACAATCTGCAACCTATCAAAAGGCATTTCATTTGCCGGATGGCGGAATAGTTAAGGCAAAAAGCATTTCAAAAGATGGCATCGCCGGTTCAACAGGCGTAAAAGAATTTGGACTGCAAACCGCCGGCTGGATCGTGTTGGATAATAATAATCAGCAACAGTCTGCTGAACCGATAGACCGTGACCCCGGAACCGTGTTTGCGATTTCAGTAAATGCCGGAAAGGAGAGCGGTATCGTAGTTGACATGAAAAAGCAACAGGCTATTACCGCTATGACCTATTTGCCGCGCCAGGATAAAAAAAGAGAAGGTATCATTGATCAGTATAAACTATTGGTGAGTACAGATGGAAAGCAATGGAAGCAGATCGCCCAGGGAGAGTTTGCAAATATTGCAGCAAATCCTATTGAACAGGTGATTCGCTTTCCGGTGGTTACAAGCGCGCGATTTATCAAACTTGTTCCGTTACATGTTATTGCCGGAACTGATGCTGTCATTGCGGAGATACAAGTGATAGCCAAATGATCCGGTGGATACAACGCCGGCCTGGTGAGATCATTTGTTTCCCATTTGCTTACCATTAAACGCCTTTTCCTCTTCTTCCCGTTTTACGGGTAATTATTACGACAAAACGGGAAGAAGAGAAAGAGACGGTCACGCCTGGTCTTTTAGCAACGGTCCGCTGATTTGACCTACATCTTCAGTTTACCTTCAATCGAATCGTCAAGGGTTTTACCGGTAACTGCTCCAGCAATCTGCTTTGCAAACGCAACCAGTTGCCCATGTTTGGTATCCCAATAATATCCCTCTCTCGGAACGAATTCGATGACAGTAATACGGGGATCATCTTTCCCTTCGGTAAACCAGGTTTTCAATATAGGATTCCATAGCTCGTCGATCTTTTCTTTATCCCGGCTGATCATTGCGACGCCATATAGCGTCAGGAAATCTGAATGCTTGCTGCCCTGAAAAAATAACTGCACAGAAGGATCCTGTTCTATATCAGCATTCTTGTAACTGTCGCTTGCGCTGAGGAACCAGCAATGTCCACGATCATCTACATTTTGCACCGACATTGGTCGGGTTGTGATCATGTCTTTTGAGGAAATGTTTGTGCAGAAGAAACAGCTGCCGGCTTTTTCTACCATTCCCTTTACCTTTTCCCATGCTTCGGCATGTTGAAGGTCTTCTCTGTTTTTCTCGGTTTGTTGTTGATTTATGCTATCCATTTTTTTTTATGATATATACGGCAGAATATATGCCAGTAAAAATGGTGAGACATCGTAACATGCACCGGTTTGTTTAATAATTATTCGGGTAAAGTATGTCACCGTTTAACACGAATAAGGGCAATGATTATCCGCCTGTCTGGCCCATTGTGCACCGGCACTGTTTCCTCCGGGAAAACCCTGAAAATATAAAAAATCATCGTTTAGCCATTGACTCGAATAAAGTCTTTTTTTAATTTCAATCAAGAGATTTACTTTGTTTACCGTCCAATGTAGGAAATCGCCGGCTGTATGCCGGCGTTTCCATTGTGTGGAATGTAGAGGCGATCAATCTGGCAGTGTGAATCAAATATTCCGCAGATGTATCAAGTTAAAAGCGTAGAAGGAATAGATTGATCATTACTGTTTTTTCCTTACAGCCGGAAATTATATCTCCTGGAATTATGTTGCTTATCGGTGCTGGTCAGACTCATACATAAGAAACCCTTCCGCTACCAACGAAAGGGTTATGGTTAATCAACTTCAGTCTTTTCGAATCGATGGGTGCAAAATAGTGGTCACATCATATGTCAACAATTATGGTTAACCCTGAATTTATACATGTGTTACTGATTTCTGATGCAGTGCCGTAAAACGATTTTTATTTCGATGGTCTCTCAATAATATATGAACACACCCTGCCAGCAGAATAGCTTTGAAAATGCGACTTAATAAATTCGTTCCTGACGTATTGTTTGTTTTTGATAAGGCAATAAACCGCACTAAATTGGCTGCATCAAGTAAGTTATGCAACGAATTGGATGGAGATGCGGACTTTATGCTAACGGAGGTTTTTGAAAGGCCATTAAACAAAGTTTTGTTGATTGCTTTCTTAGCTGACACTTTTCCCGCTTTACGATTCAGCTTCAAAAGAAGTGGAACGGCCAACAATGCCGCTGTGATCCCGTAGTCAATCAATCTGCGTCTTCTGTGTGTAGTAGTTTTCTTCATAGTCGTACTTTGGGGATAGGGTCACCAAAGTCATGCCATTGAGTGCTGAACGAAATCTTCCTGTCATACCACATTTCAATTTAAAAAAGGTAATGCGGACGACAGGAAGATACTTCGTGTTGAAATACGTTGTTTAGTCCGTAAATCGGATACGACTTAGTCTAATGAGATTGTCCTGCTGTTTCCATCGTTCCTGAAAGTGATTTTTCCTGAAGAATGCTGAAAGTACTTTTCTTTATATTTTTTAAATACAGCGTCTGATTGTTTTACACCGTTGATGAGTAATTCGCTGTTATCAAAAGTTAGTGACCGTAGTTCTTCACGGTTTTGGATAAGTTTGTCTGAAATCAGTTCTTCGATCATTGCGTCGAAACGTTTACGTTGTTCTTCTGCTTCTGCGCGATGAATTTCTGCCACAGCACGTTGTTTTTCTGCTTCTCTGCGGTGTAGCTCTGCGTCAGCGCGATGCTGTGCTGCTTCCTCGCGAAGCTTTTCCGCTACCAGTCTTTGTTCCTTTGCCAGTTCGCGTGTACGCTCGGCTTGCTGACGATGCAACTCTGCTTCCTTACGATGAACTTCAGCTTCTTTACGGTTTGTTTCGGCCAGCGCACGTTCTTTTTCTGCCACATTGCGGGCCACAGCTGCCTCCTGGCGGTGTTTTTCGGCCTCTTCGCGATGCCTTCCGGCTTCGGCTCTTGCTTCTTCTGCTTTCGCCCGCTCTTTTTCTATACGCTCTTTGATCTTTTTGATACTATCCTCATATTTGGGATAATCATTCTCACTGATTTTTTTCCCATCTACATACAGTGATACTATTTTATCGCCATCCATCTCAATTTCAAATTTTTTTCCATCTTCCGTAGCGTTGATCGTTGATTTTCCATCGTATCCTTTTTTGTAGCTCTGCACTTCCGTTCTGTTGGTTTGAGCATGGGTAACAGTATGCAGCATTGTGAGTGACAATGCAAGCGCTGGAATGATAATAAATTGACGTTTCATTTTTTTTGTTTTTGTTGATGATAGGCAAAACGATCCCGGCACGCTTTTCAGCGAGGTTTTGCCTGTTGCTATACTTCCGGGCATTCCTTCTCCATCAGGCTTAACGGGTGCGCATCCCGGTCCTTTGGATCAGGTCATTATTGTTGGGTGATTAATGCTGGTAAGTGTTTTGGTTGTCGGGTGAATGCAGCAGTCGTGTGTGTTTTCGACTCTCTTCATTATTTCTGCGGATCAGGTCAGCTTCGCGGCGATGAAGTTCCGCTTCATTCCGAAGTATTTCTGCCTGTTGACGCCGGACCGCTGCTTCATTGCGATGTATCTCGGCCACTACTCTTGCTTCTTCTGCTTTTTTCCGGTATGCTGCAGCTTCTTCCCGTTTATTCTCTGCGATCTGCCTGTCGATCTCCGCTTTCGCCCGTTGACGCTCTGCTTCGCCTCGCATGATCTCGGCCAGGCGTCTTTGTTCTTCGATCTTTACGTTTTGATCAATGGCTTGTTGTATTTCCTGGTGGGGTTCAGTTTCAACGATCGTTTGCTGAAGTTCAAACGCTTTTTGTTTTTCTCTGGCTACCCCGGATACGGCAGTTGCCCTGTTTGCTGTTCTGTCTTTGTTTATTCTTGTTCTTATAACGGACGGTCTTTCATTCTCTGTAGCCGGTCTTTCCTGTAAGGGAAGCGACTGCACCACAAAAGAAGCTACCGGTTGAGCTATGGTCGCCTCGGTATTGTCAGTAAAGAGCTTTGTTGCCTGGTGTCCTTTCGTGATAAATAACAGGCTCAATAACGCGATATTCAGTGCGAAGAAAACAATTTCAAAAACAGTAAGCGTCGTATTCTTCCGGTAAACGATCCGCGTCATGCGTTGAAGCAATACATTTCTTCTTCCTGCAAAGCCTATGATATATGATTGCGGATTCATGGAATATTTCTTGAAGCTGATCAATGCTTCTGCAAATTGCAGCCTGTTGTCCGTACGGGCGATCGCCATATCGTCACAACAGTTTTCGCGTTCAATTCTCATTAACCCTGATACCCATAACAAACCGGGATTAAAGAACAGGAGACATTCTGCTATCCGTTGTAAAAAATTTACGAGATAATCATGCCGGCAGATATGGGCGAGTTCATGTAATAAAACTGCTTCGATCTCCGCTTCACTCATATTATTCAATACACCTACCGGCATTAAGATAATTGGTTTGAGATGACCCAATACCATTGGTACTTTGATCATACCAGACTCAACAAGTGATACAGCTTTCTTTACACCGATCTGGGATGCCAGTATATTCAACCGCGATTTCCATTCGTCAACAGGGGAGTAGATCCTGTGCGAACGTAACCGTGATATATAAAGAAGATCAAGCGTCATTTTTACCGATTTGATCAACACGATCGCCGACCAAACAAGCACGATCCAGGTTGAATTATCCCGCAATAAACGGGATAGTTTTTCTGAAATATTGCTTAACCAGGCCTGCTGTATTATTGAATTCACTTCGGTTGAGCCTTCATCCGTTTGCAGTAAACTCTCACCGGCTGCCACCGCATTCCATTCATGATAAAATGTAAAAACAATACCGGCAATAAAAGCAAAAAAAGATACTGTCAGCAATTTGTATCGCAGTGAGGAAGATGTTTTGGCGGTGAACAGCATGATAAGCCCTGCAATGATCGATAACACCAATCCCTGCCAGAAGGAGTGAAGAAACGTGCGGCTTAAAGCCTGTAGTAATTGATCAGCAAAATGCATAAACGGCTTTTAACAGTTTTGTTATTTCTCTTCTTTAGGGAGTTTTTTCGCCAGCTCCTGCAAAAGCAGCAGTTCCTTATTGGATGTTTTTTCATTTTCCAGCAATGCCATTACGAGATTGCTGACAGATCCGTCGTACATCGTGTCAAGGAATTTTCCCAGCATCACACCCTTTGTCTTATCCTGGTCGAGTAACGGACTGTAGATATGTTTCATACTTGTCTCATCCCTTGAAAGCATCCCTTTTTCAGCCATCACCTGCATCAGCTTGAGGGTAGAAGTGTATTGAACCGTTTCTTTTTGCGTATTGAGCAGATCATGCACAAACCTGACCGTAGATGGCCCATTCTTCCAGAGTACCTGGAGAACATCCATTTCGGCTTTTGTGGGAACTATAGCTGGTTTTGACTTTTTCGCTGTCATGATGTGAAGGTACGATAAAAAACGTACGTTCCAAATATAAGGCAGCTTTTTTGAAAATTTTGTGATTCGTACTCGTGCTTTCAATGGCGGTGTTGGCTGGAGTGACTATGGACTAGGTACATGTACCTATCATATTTAGTATTCATTCCTATTGATAACCAGTGCTATACTTCGCAAGTTTGCATCATGAAAAAGATAACCACCACACTATTTGCCTGCATGATCGTATTCGTTCTTCAGGCGCAGCAATTCACCCCTTTCAAAGATGCGTCTGAGAAATACGGGGTAAAAGATAACAGCGGAAAGATCGTCGTTAAGCCACAGTTTGACTTTGTCGATGAATTCTTCGAAGGGCTCTCTGCCGTGAGAATGGGTGATAAATACGGCTTTATTGATGCCACGGGGAAGATCGTGGTGCCGGTCAAATACAATCTTGTCGGAACCTTTGTGAATGGATATGTCAGTGTAAACAAAGGTGGTGAGTTTGATGAGTATGGTGATTTTGAAGGTGGCAAGTGGGGGCTGATAGATCGTCAGGGTAAGGAGGTGGTGCCTGTAATATATGATATGGTTGGAGATTGTATAAATGGAACTGTGCGGGTAAACAAGGGCGGTGCCTACGACGGTTTTGTGGAAGAATTCAGCGGCGGTAAATGGGGTATTGTGGATATTTCAGGCAAACAGATCATTCCTGTGCAATACGATCAGATAGATAATGAATATAAGGGAGTTTATATTGTACGGAACAACCAGAAATTCGGCATGCTGAGCAAGGCCGGTAAACTACTTGCTGCGTTAAGCTATGATGACCTGTTGATCTGTGACAACGGGTTGGTGAAGGCAAATATAGGAGGAGAGTATGATGAGGTGTTTGATGTTGTTTTTGGCGGAAAGTGGGGCTTTCTTGATCTGAATGGAAAAGTAGTTGCTCCCGTAAAATATGATGACGCCGGTTTTTTTCATGAAGGTCTGGTGAAGATGAATATCGGTGCCGTAAAGACTGGTACCGGCAGCAAGTTCGGCGCTTACATGAAAGGCGGAAAATGGGGATATATCGACGAAAAAGGAGCCATCATTATTCCCGCACAATATGACGAAGCCGACGATTTTAAAGACGGAAAGGCAAACGTTAAACTGGCGGGAAAAAAGATCACGATCAACAAAACCGGCAAACAGATCAATCTTTAGTAATACGCTTCCTTACCCTGAAAATGGTCCTGCAAGGCAGGGATAATGGGCAGGAAGAGGCGACGTTGTGAGCCAGGTTGCGGCCGGATCATCAGTTTCATATCTGTGGATGTAGGCTTTGCGGAGATTAGGCATCATGATCAATAAAAAATATATTTGTCATTCAAGCCATTTTCACCACCACCTGTATGCGAACAATAACCCTTTTTTTTCTTGTGGCACTTTTGTGCACTAAGACGTCTGCCCAGTCTATAAAAGAACTCGAAGCTGAATTAAAAAATACCAAAGATTCCGTGCAGGCGGGAAAGATAATTTCCCGTATTGGAAATGCCTGGTTTCAGGAGGGGAATTTTGTAAAAGCATCCGAGTGCTTTTTTAAGTCATTGAGAATTGCTGAAAAATTCAACGATCAGCAGACCATCGCAGCCAATATAAACAACCTGTCTGCTACGTTCATGGAAACCGAAAATTATCCTGAAGCAGAAAAGTATGCGTTCAAATCGATCAGTCTTTATGAGAACACAACTGATCACAGAGGACTGGCAAATGCCTATAATTCCCTGGCAAACGTGTATTACATGCAGGAGAAAGATTCTTTAAGCCTGAGCTATTTTGAGAGATCCCTGGTGCAAAGGCGGATCGCAAAAGATACCGTTGGATTATTCAAAGGGTATAAAAATCTCGGTTCCGTACACTTCGAAATGGGTGATATGCTCGAAGGAATCAGGTATTTCCAGGAAAGCATCAATTTTATTTCGAGACCAACGGACACTGCGCTTTGGTTCAGTGCTTATCTCAACCTCGCGCAGGCATACGGCAGAGTGCATGATTTCAATAAAGCCCGTTTGTATTTTGATAAAGCAGGTGTGTATGTTAAAACCTCACGTGATGTAACAAAGCTGGAGGATTATTACTATTCGCTATCGGAATATTACAGGGATATTGGGGACTTCAAGTCGGCACTTGCCAGTCATGAAAAATATGTGATCTATCGCGACAGTGTGGTCAACCAGGAGAAGAATGGTCAGCTGGCTGAGTTGAATATCCGGTATGAAACAGATAAGAAACAGCAGATGATACAGGAGCAGAAGTTTGAGATCGAGCGAAAGAATTACTGGCTGGCAGGCGGTGCTGTTTTTCTTTTGCTGGCTGCCGGTGTTGCATATCTGCTGTACAGGAATATTCAGCACAGGCGGGTAAAAAAATTACAGGAGGAGATTTTTTTGCAAAAAGAACGTGCGGCAGAAGCGTTGTTTGAGGGTGAGCAGAATGAGCGGATCCGCATTGCCCGTGACCTGCACGATAGTATTGGTCAGCAGTTATCGGCGGTAAAAATGAAACTCAATGCCATGTCTCCGGGTAAGGAAGTGGATGATGCGGCAGGTTTCCTGGATAGCGCCATCAAAGAAGTGCGCCATATCTCGCATAATCTTTTACCGGAATCACTGCAGTTCGGCTGGGTATCCGCGCTGGAAGAGATGTGTGAGAAGATGACAGTAAAAGGAGGTCCGCAGATCTTTCTTTCTGTTGATGATTATTCACGACAGTATGTTTTTAATAAACAACAGGAACTTTCTATTTACAGGATCATCCAGGAGATCATCAGTAATACGATCAAACATGCGGAAGCTTCCAATATCATGATCAGTATAAGTGGTAGCGATAACAGTTTTTTTATTACCACCAGTGATGACGGAAAGGGGATGGATACCTCCCTCGTAGCAAAATCGTCCGGTATCGGATGGAAAAATATTGCCGCACGTGTAAATATGCTGCGCGGAAAAATGGACATATCTTCAATGGATATGAACGGAACAAAAATCAGTATTGCTATACCATTACAATGAGTACGATCAACATTCTTATTGCAGACGACCATCAGATAATGATCGATGGCATCAGGGATATGCTGGATAAAGAACCCGCATATACTATAAAGGCAGAGGCAAACAACGGACAGGCAGCCTATGAACGCATTGTGGAAAATCCTGAGCAATATCATTTGCTGCTTACGGATATCAGCATGCCGTTGCTTAGCGGAACGGATCTTTGCAAAATGGTGAAAGCTCAGTTCCCGCATATACAAGTGCTGATACTTTCCATGTATGATAATCCCGCAGCCGTTAAAGAAGCGGTGTTTGCAGAAGCGGATGGATACATTTTAAAAAATGCGGGCAGGGGAGAGTTGCTGAAAGCATTACAGAAGATAGTGGCCGGTGGAACCTATTTTGCCCAGGACATTGTTCCGATCATTTACCGGCAATACAATAAACAGAAACTACAGGATCAGCAGTTGAGCCAGCTTAGCGCAAGGGAAAAAGAGATACTCAGTCTGATAGTGAAAGAATTTACGAGTGAAGAGATCGCTGATAAACTTTGTATAAGTAAAAAAACAGTAGATAATCACCGGGCGAATATTCTTGAAAAAGCAAACTGTAAGAGCACGGTTGGGTTGGTAAAGTTTGCGATAAAGGCAGGACTGGACTCATAGACCAACTTGTGAGGTACCTGCTATGAAATATTCACTCTTCCTGTTATTCTACCGGTTTCTCAACAAGCCTATTCCCAGTGTGATCACAGCAAATACCAGTTCAAAAATTCCAAGGTAAAGTATAAAGATCAAATGAGTGGGTTCTGTTACACCTTCACCGATCGCGCCGGCAAAAAAGCCTCCGCTGATGAGCAATGCAGCAGCAACGAATGAAACACGAACGAGCAAACCAAGCCCCCCGGGGAGTTTCGCATGGTCGCTCAGGATCTGGGCGATCAGACAAAGCAATACGAGAACACCGGCATGTGCATGCCCGGCACGGAACATCGATTGCTGAAATGGGGTGAATGTTTCAGGGGACCAACCGGCGAGGATGGTCAGCAGAAAGTAGCCGCCATAAACGATGGTAGGAACGGTGAGCAGCGTGATACCGCAGAATACTTTGCTGAGAGAGCTCATTCAGGTTGGGTTGATTGCTTTACATGTTGGGTTGACCGTCTACTCTTACAAAAGATTTGCCGTTGTTGATGATCACTGCTTCAGGCCCCGTCAAATTACGGGAAGAACACACTCTCCTGTGTACATTTTCAGGATCCAAAGCTGTACGGCCAGGTAGAAGCAATACAGGCATTAAAGATCTTTCTTTCTGCTGATGAAACCTAAAAGGAACGGTGTAACCTGTACGATCTTCCCTGGATGATCTCCAGGCCGATCAGCTCGATATTATTTGCCAATCAATATTTGAAAAGGATATCATAGAACCTGAAAAGGAGAGCTGAGGATGTGTTCAGAAGGCCTTGGCTCCGCCGGTATAGGTCAGACGATTGATGCCAGAAGTTATGGCATGGGCTAGGCCACCGTTTCTCCCGACAGTGCTTTGATCTCCATCAGCAGCTCATCCAGGTCAAATGGTTTGGCTATAAAGCTATCCGCACCCGCACCAAGCGCCACTTTTTTTCCGGTCTGGCTGGCTGAAATGGCGATTACGCGTAGCTCTTTCAGCTCTTCATCGCGACGGATTAAACGGATCAACTGGTCGCCGGAAAGAAAAGGCATCCACAAATCTACAAGTACAACATCTGGTCTGTTACTTCGCAAAAGATCCATGACCTTCAGGCTGTCTGCTTCGCAGATAGTGTGGAAATGTGTTTTAAATGCGAGTTCAAGAACATCGAGGATATCCGGGTCATCATCGCAGATCAACAGTGTTTTTTTGTGCATGTAGAATTTGTTCAGAGTGAATATTCGGCTTGTATGTGTACGTAAACGATAACTCTAATAGCAGCAAATAATCGACCAAACTTTAAAAATCAATGGAATAGTTAAAGAAACTACCGCTGTCAGAGGCTTCGGACAACGAATGAGGATTTTTTTCCGCAGACTGGCAGGGTAAACCTGAAGGTGCTTCCTTCGCCAAGCCGGCTTTCTGCCCAGATCTTTCCGCCATGCCGCTTGATGATCTCTGCGCAGAGATAAAGCCCGATCCCGAACCCGGAGATGTTGCTGGTTTCCGCATCATGTACCCGGTAAAACCGTTCGAAGATCCGTAAAAGATCTTCCTCCCGGATACCTACACCTTCGTCGCTAACGCTGATCTGTACACTATCACCGATCGTGGAGCAGCTGATATGAACTGTTGTGTTCCTCGCTGAATATTTTATTGCATTGCTGATCAGATTTTGAATAACCTGGCCAATCTTCTCGTAATCGCCCGTCACGCAGGTCGGATCAAAAGGGTGAAAGATCACTTCATGGGTATTAACGGTGGCCTGTGATTCCTGCTGAATTTCTTTTAACAACGCTTCCAGATCGAACGGCTGTAACTCCACCTGGATCTTGCCAGACTCGAGACGCGAGAGGTTAAGAAAGCTATTGATCATTCCCGTCATCTTCCTGACCTGTTTTTCCGTACGCTCAAGCATCGTGAACGTGAGATCATCATTGTTTGCGGAAACACGTGCCTTCGACAACTGAATATATGCAAGGGTAGAAGTGAGTGGTGTTTTCAGTTCATGGCTTACCATGCTGATGAAATCATTTTTCCTTTGCTCATCTTCTTTCAATTCGGTAATATCAACGGCTGCACCGATATGACCGGCAAAGGATCCGTCGTTGTAACGGCGAACAGATCCGTCAACCAGGAGCCAGCGGTATTGGCCGTCGCTGGTGCGAAGCCGGTAGCTGTCATGAAAAGGCAATTGTGCTGCAATGGCTGTCTGGTAAATTTGAAGATGTCTTTCAAGATCATCCGGGTGAAGAAGATTTGTCCAGTGGAAATCCATCAATTCCTGCTCAGACTTCCCGATAAATTTCAGCCAGGCCTGATTGAAGTAAATGATCTTTCCGGTTTCATCGGACATAACGATATAGATATTCGATCCTTCAGCCATGTTTCGGAACCTGGCTTCACTCTCTGTAAGGGTGATCTCGGCCATGCGTATTTCTGTAATATCCCTCGTTGTTCCCGCAACAGCTTCCACAACGCCCTGCTGATTGATGACCGGGGTGAAGATGTAGTCATAGATCCTTCTGCCCAACTTCGCATGTGGAAACGACACTTCGCCGCGGATCTGATTTTTTGTTGCTACTACTTTATCAATCTCCCGCTCATGCATTTCAGCGTGCCAGGGTTCATACCCGTTTTCGAGAAGACTGCGGCCAATAGCATTATCCCATGTTTTGCCCCACATGTTGAGCAGGGCTTCGTTGGCATAGGTAAACCTGTACCGGAGGTCGAATACATAGATGAGGTCGGGAGTGCCGGAAGTGATGGTCTCGTATAAACGCTTTTGCTGCTCGGCCAGTTCTTTGGCAACACTCAGCGCAACTTCCGTTTGTTTTCTGCCGGAAACGTCATTGGCTGCGCCAAACCATTCGACGATCTCGCCCTGATCGTTCAGAATGGGGACTGCCCTTGAAAATGTCCATCCCAAACTTCCATCCGCACGTTGTACCCTGTGCTCAAGAGAAAAGATGCTTTTCGTCCGGATAGCTTCGCTGATTGCCAGCCTGACTTTTTCATGATCTTCAGGGTGAATATATTTATCGATCCAATTGTTGATCGGCTCGCCGGTATCGGCCAGAAATTCACCACCGGTCAGCTGTCTCATTATAGTCCAGTCAGGACTCATCCGGTACACAACATCAGAAGTTGCGTTAACCAATGCTCTGAACCGTTCTTCGCTCTCGGTCAGTGTATTCGGTGTCTGCCCTGCTTTTTGTTCAATGCTCATATATTCTGCTGTGATACAAAATATGTATTCGAAAATGCTCTGCAAAAAATATGCTATGCATGTTAAGGCAGTAGAGCGGGGCAAATAATGTACAAATGTACCTGTAGCGGTGAAATACGGGGAAGGAATTGTCAGGGGTATAAGCAGCAAAACGGAGGTTTATGGCCCGTTTTGCTGGTATAGCGGCTTCTTTATTCTTCTATTGGCTGTTTTTACTCTGTCATATGCATCGGCAGGCTTGCTGATTCATTCATTGGCCCACCCATAAAACCATACTCAGTTTCATTTTTACCAACTGGCGAATTTGAAGAATTGGCAGATTTTACTACGCAGTCAGGGACGTCTGCGGCCGAAGCAACAGAATCCGGTAACGCACAGGCTGCATTACCGGCTTTGCAGCCATAAAATGATACAGAGGCAAAGATCATCATTGCTACGGCTGTGTATCGTCCTGACACGCTGGATTGTTGAATGAAGCTCATAAACAGGAGTAGGTTAATGGTTAGATGATGATGCAAAAATATCCCTGCTTTTCCCGCGATTCAATAAATACTGGTGGAACCGTAGCCATCTATTAATGAACCGTTGCTAAACGCGGTTTGAACCGTTTTGGATTATTCCCCTGACTTTTTCTCACCGGTGATCATTGCCGGCGAACATAGAAAGTATATACTGCAAGTTATTCTTGCCATGCATGGACGCAGTTTGCTGAAGAGTGATCTCCGTGACCTCGTATGCCCTTGCACACATGCTGTGTTCAAAAGCCGCAATAGCGTCTTTTAGTGTTTTATTGTCTTCACACACCAGTTCTCCATACAGTTCGAGTGCGTCCTGCATCGCCATATTAACACCTTCTCCCGCATAGGGTGGCATGCGATGGGCTGCGTCACCGATCATGGTCAGGTTTGATCTTGCCTCCCAGCGTTCATTCATTGGATAATGATACTGCGGCCGTGGAATGAAATAGCTGTCGTTTGAGAGGAATAATTCATGCCAGTCATTATTCCAGTCTGCAAAGCGTGTTTTGAACCAGTCTTCGACTTCCTCTTTTTTCTGAAAATCGATACCGGATGTTTTTACCCGGTTTTCCGGTTCTTTTGTGCCTGTATAGAATGATAGAGAGCCGTCACCTTTCGCACTTAGGATGATCGTCTTCTGATTCTTCAGTGCAAATACTTTTCCTCCGTTGGTAAGTTGCCAGAGTATCGGAGCATTTTCCGCCGCATTGTAAATATTCCCTTCAATGATAGTGACGCCGGAATAGATCGCCGGTATACCGGTTATGTACTTCCTGAGTTTTGAGTTGGCTCCGTCTGCGGCGATCACCAGGTCCGCCAGTGCATGAGTGCCATTTTCAAACCAGATCTCCCATGAATCACCGGACGGGATCAACTCTTTGAATTGTGAATTCCATACGATCGTGTTTTCCTTCAGCGAACTGATCAGCAGATCGCGCAGCGGTCCTCTGTCTATCTCGGGTCTGAAATGGGGATCACCAAATCCTGCGTTTGTTCCATCTGGTCTGTCTTCCAAATAAATGACCATATCTCCGTCTGTGATACGAATGCGGTCTGCGCCGGGGCGGTAATGTTTTTTGAATTCATCCATCAGACCGGCTTCCTGCAGGGCTTTCAAGCCAGACTCTTGATGAAGATCGAGTGTAGCTCCCTGCTGACGCGCTGTTTTGTCTTTATCGCGTTCGTAGACCTTTACATCAATACCTTTTTGCTGCAGAAGTTTTGCCAGTGTAAGGCCGCCGGGGCCGGCACCAATGATCGCAATGCTTTTGTCTTTTAGTAACATTTCTCTTTATTTGTACCGCAAAGTTATTTGCGGGGCAGGGTAGAGAATTGTATAAATCGGTCGTTTTGATTTCGCTTGAGTTCACGTGGCGAAACTCCCGCAAACTTCTTTACCTCTTTGATAAAATGAGGCTGATCGCTGAAGTTATCCTGTGGAAAAAGTTTGCCTTCGCTGATGTCTCCAAATGATGCGCGGAAGCGGAGGATGTTGCAATAAGCTTTTAAAGAAATACCAAACTGTTGTGTGAAATAACGGTTGATCTGTCGGCTGCTCCAGAATACTTTTTCGGATAATTCCTGCACCGGTATTGATCCGTTTGACGCATAGATGAGGTTGAACAATTCCAGCTTCCTGCTGTCTGTTTTTCCCGGCAACAACGATAGCAATTTATCATTTGCCTTTTTACAAAAAAGGTTAAAGTCCTTCATGTCGCCTGCATTGAAACCCCAGAAATCGCCGGGTAATAATTTTACATTGTCTGCCAGATCTGCAATGGATTCGTGAAGAATGTATTCTGCAGCGGGAAGTTTTAGACTGATTGCGAAGATCAGCGTACCGGGAAGAAGGAAAGCTTGTTCGGGTTTTGTGCTGATACCCTGTAAACTTATATGGAACGGTTCTTCTTTTGAGATGGAGAAGAACAGATCGATACGGCCGTCGGGCAGTATGATCACCTCTTCCTGGCTGTCCGAAGAATTATCCAGCATCCAGAAGCTTTCTATCAAGAATGCAAGTTCCGGTGAAGGCTGGATCATCTGATAATTCCAAGAGTTCATAGACGCAAGTTAACGGAACTTGCTGAAGTTCACGTTTAGTGTATAACGTAGGGGACTTCGCATTTGTTTTGGCTGGCTTTCTTTCCGGAGCAATCTGGAGTGCGGTGGCGATACAGGATACAAGTTCTGTTGTTGGTGCTGCTGGAAGATGGCGAACAGGTATTGCCGATCGCCACAAATTGTTAAGCTTAACCGTGCAATATGGATCATTCCTGTTGCGGCTGCCGTAATCCTGTCCATCGGGTTTTGATAATGCCTTGTTTACTCAGCTTAATGGGAAATAACATCAGTGAAGGGTAATGATGATCGGTTTAATGAAGGGATTTTTATTTAGATGAATTGGCTGTTAAAAGATAGCTGCAGGTTCTGCTTTGATGCAGAGCAGTTCATTGATAAAATGGTTTCGCGTTTTGCGATCTGCCGGGAATCCATCGCGAATTCATGAACCAGATCTCCTTTTATAAAAAAAGCGCCATCGGCAGATCGGGTTGCCAATACTGTCTGTTTCAGGTTTTATTTTAATGGAAATTCCCGGATCCTTTTGGAATATACACTTTCAAAGTAAACTTTTCATTAGCATATACTGAGAATGCTTGTAAGAGTAAGGAGAAAATGAGTAATTGTTTCATTGAAAGGGGGCGACGGTTTTTATTAGCTGTAATAGCAAAGGCGGAGTTATTTTCCCGAGTTGACGAACTGTAACGCTCTATCCAATAATTCATCTTTTCCGGCGAGCAATCCTTCGATCGTAGGTTGCACGGGAATATCAATTTTGATACCTCTTCTCTGTGTAGGTGTTCCATCCGGGTAATAAATGCCAAGGCCACTGAAAGAGATCGAATAACCTCCAGGCAAGGTTACTTCTGTTACATTTCCATCAGCACCTGCTGTCTGGTTGCCGATCACTGTACATTTGGCAGCGCCCTGGAACATCATGATAGAATACTCTGCCTGGCTTTGGGTAGTGCGATCACAAAGTATGATGATCTTTCCCTTATATGGTTTCTTATCGGAAGGTGTAACAGTAAAGTTTGACTTGAAGGTTGATTTATCTTCTCCGCCACGGATATAGTTATAATCCACAAATGGCTTATCAAAAAGTATAGCGGTTTTAACACTGTCAGCCAGATATGGTGCAATAGTCCATGCAGTTCCCTGCGGGTAGTTCCGGATATCAAGGATGATTGCTCGTGTATCTTTGAAGGCGCGCAGCACACTGTCTACATTCGCCTGGCGCAAACTGCCCATATTGATATAGCCAATATTCCCGACTAGTATTTCAGCTGTTTTATAGCGCTTGTTAAAATCAATAATACCGCGGCTCATCGGCCAACGGCCATTTCTATTCAGGGTTACCTGAAAAGTTTTTTGTCCACGGCGAAGTGTGAATGTCGTTACTGAGTTTAACGGACCTACACTGAGATAGTTCGCCATATCCCGCTGAAAAGTATTTTCATTGCTTGTTGGGATATAGCTTCGCCATTGGGTTTCATATTCTCTGATAGACATGCCATCAATTGAAACCAGTTCGTCGCCTGTTTTAAGATGGCTAAGATCCTGTGAACTGTCTTTTGCCATTTCTGTGATATAGACTTTCCCGCGAACATATCCCAGCTGTACAGGTGGCCATGCTCCATAGAACTTCCGTGCAGGAGTAGAAGAACGGATCGATCCGATGAACCCATGGCAGTCCTGCGTTTCACTTGCGAGAGCGCGAACCGCCAGCAGATACGAGAGTGAATCGTTTGCGTTGAGAAAAACCGGGACATACCTGTGCAATACAGAATCCCATGAATGATCAAGCTCTTGTTTGTATGGCGAGAAAAATTTGATCGCATTCCAGAAGTTGTACAGGCCAAATAATCGCAGCTCAGCAGATGGCACAAGTGTATCTGCATAGCGGGCAGGTTTTGGCGCCACAAAGTCGGATGAGGAGGCAAGTGGCTGAGGCTTCAGTTCTTTTTTATCCTGTAACAAGGCGATGGCTTGCTGTACAAAATCTCCTTTCATTGACGTGTCTTTTATCCGGTCAACCGACAGGTCAGCAGCAGGTAGATGCTGATTGCCTGATAAATGATATTCGTTGATACGGATCTGTACGGTGATATCGTCAGTAAGATTGAGCCGTTCTGTACTACCCTGTGGCTCGGAGCCTGAAGGCCCTTCATAGATCAGCTTGCAAAGACCTGCTGATCTGAGTGCCCAAAGATGTTTCAGTACTTCAATATCAGTATAGCGGTTATAAATGAATACTACAGGTTTACCAACCGGTATGTTATTTGCCTGGGAAGAAAAATTTCCGGACGCTGATGTTTGAAAACCGCTGTTGTAGATATTTAGTTCGTTGGATGATTGCGAAGCAAACCCGCTATGAAAGATCTTGTTCTCATACACTACAGGAAGTTTTTTATTTCCGGCGATAGCAGATGTAAGCTCTGGCAGCACGCCGAATATAAAGTTTGCTTCTGCATAAGGCTTTGGTGCGGCAGAACTGCGTATGTCCATTACAATCCCTTTTGCGTTGCTCCACTGTGAGGGCGTCAGCCCTTGTATGGATGAAGGATCTTCAATATGATCAGCAGAAATAGGAGGAAAGGAGATGAAAAGAATGTCACCATCGAGCTTGAATACTTTGGGTCTTTTATTCTCTGGTGAGAATAGCAGCGATGGAGAGCTTGTTTGTTCAGTAATTCTGGAATCGGGATCGCCGGCTGCATTAAGCAGCTGTATAACGGCCTGCCGGAAACCTTTTGCGGAAGCGTCCGCCAGCAGTACCCGCAGCGATTGGAGTGCAATGCTATCCGTGACAACAGAGCCATTGTTCAGTTTCGGGTTGAAATAATGCATGACTCCCCATAACCGGCCAAGATCCGTAAATCTGCGGATCTCCTGGGGAGAACGTTGGGGGCCTGCGGCTACTTTTTCCTGGAGGTATTTTTTAGGATGAAGTACAGATGATTGAGCAGAAAGATCGGTAGAGCTGAAAAGCAATGCTGGAATGGCGGCGACATAGAAAGAGGCCCGAAGAAAGGATAAATGGTTCATTATTCTAAGCTACGTTATCCTCTGGAGAATTGATTGGCGATGCCGGTAAAAATAATGTCACGGCATAAGTTCAATCGCCAGTCAGGCAGATCTTCCCTTAAACTGCCGGGAAAACCGCCAGATGTCCGGTCGGCATCAAAATCCTGACACACTTTTCCTGATTGGCCCGGTTTATCATGGTCAGGCCATGTATGGCCGCCGCCCGTTATCCTGATCAACTCAACCTGGTTTCTTTTGGTGCCACCGGAATAGCTAATCTTTTCGGCCCTGCATTTATCAGCAGGATACAGATCTGGCATGGCAGTGGTTGTGGTTGTAGCAGCGCAACCATTCCTGAGACGCCAGAATTCGATGACTGCGTCTATTCCTGTTGAAGGCAAATTTCCCTTGTATGAATTGATGGGGTCTTTTGTTCCATGGATCTGGATAACGGGCACCGGATCGGCGGCGTCGCTGTCGTTGAACATTTTTACAGACATACCGCCCGCCACTCCTCCAACGGCTGCAAAACGCTTGCATTTGCAGGCCAGATAATACGCCATGATTGTTCCATTGGACATCCCGGTGTAGTATATGGGAGCCTGATCTACGCTGATTTTTTTTGATAGTGTATCTACGAGCGCTTCGATAAATCCCAGTTCGTCTGCCTTCGATCCCATGACGCTACCCGAGTTCCAGAATCGTTGTTGGGTCAGCGGTTGCTTTGTTCCATTGGGGTGTACGATGATGAAACCGGCGATATCTGCCACAGGTCTGAAATCGCAGTATTTTTCCTGGTAATCCTTGCCCTTCTCATATCCATGCAGGTTGAATAACAACGGGTCAGACCGGTCCTTAGCGTAAGAAACCGGGATGTAAACAGAGTTGGAGCCGGATAAACCATCAAAAATAAAGGAACTGTCAACAGTGTGTTGTGAAGCAACGGTGATCGTATTTCCCGGTAAGATCACAGCAGCTATACAAACTTGGGACACCGCATTCCTGTAAAATACAATTGACTGCCAGTTGGGGGAGCGCAGGCTTTTCCACAATTTTCGCAGATATTTTCTGACGGCGTTGGATGATATGCTGTTTTGAAGTTATATTGTCACACGGTATTTTATTTGTAGTGTAAATTCGACACAAAAAATCCTGACCCCGACTACAAAAAATGCAACCAGGGTCTCATAGATTTGATCCGGTTTCATAGTTAATCATTGTTCACCGTTCAACTTTTGCTGTATGAAAAAATGGCGTCGTTTTTTTCAATGGATTTTTATCCGCCACCTTGCTGCTTTTGAAGAAGAGCTTTATCCGCAAGCTGTTCACCAGCCGGCCCCCTGTCGCGAAGTATTACAATGTTCGCTTAAGCGTCATTTTCGCGTTGCGAAACCTTCTCAGCAATATTTACTGGCTTTTGATCCCGGATATGATACCATCCTGGATGATCTCCGTTCGGAAGGCTGGGTTGTTGAGTTGAGAGTGGATGCGGGCGGAAACCTGAGCTACGGAATAGTGCCGAAACAGGTGGAAGTTGGCGCAGATTTTAGTTATTCAAATAAGTGAACCCTGCTTTAGCATTTCCGATAATGTAGTACTTTACAATAGAAAGGCCGTATCATTGATGCGGCCTTTTATTATTACTGGTTAGCGCTGAAAAATGGATTTTGTTTATACAGAAATTCAATCTCATTTACTTAAGCCAGGCTTGAAAGATTGATGACCGATAGCCGATGATGGATGGCCGAAAGTTTCCCCCGGCGATCCGCCATCGTCTATCGAAATGTCCAGGGATAAATCCATTACTAAAAGACATTGTATTGAAATCTTCGACCCTAATATTTTGTATACTGTCTAAAGGGCTATTGCTTGTTTGCTTTTACAACGACCTTTCTTCCATTATTTATTAAAGTGAATTTCACGCCCGCGCTTTCCATTAGTTTCAGCAGGATTCAGTGCATGATCAAAATCATTTTCCAGTATGATCGATATCGTGTATCAGTTGTCTGATGATCTGTAACATTGCCTTTCAAACGAAAAGTTTATAAAACTGCAAACACTTTTTGTTATGGATGAAAGAAAAGAGATCTCCGCGATAGAAGATATAATACTACAGGTAGATAGTTTTTACCGTGCTGTCAGCAAAAAATCCCGGGGTGATAAAATGGCCGGAATGTTTCTTTCAAAAATAGAACACGTCAGAAGCCGTCCATTAAATATCTTATAAGACTACGGTCCATTCAATACATTTTTAATCCAATCAGGAATATATGTACATCCATCCTCAAACTATCGTAGGTGAACTCGTTGCGAATGATTACAGAACGGCTACCGTTTTTAAAAGTTATGATATTGATTACTGTTGTAATGGTCAGCGAAGTCTTGAGCAGGCTTGCCGCCACAACGGAACAAATATTGACGCATTGATAGATTCTTTAAAGAACATGCCGGAAGATGTATTAACCGGTAAAGCGGATTTTAACAGCTGGCCGGTTGATCTACTGGCTGATTATATCGAGAAAAAACATCACCGGTATATCCGGTCGAAATTGAAGGAGATCGCTCCATTGCTGAATAAGGTTGCAAAGGTGCATGGCGACAAACATCCAGAGCTATGGGAAGTAGAAGGTCTTTTCAGTGAAAGCTCATTCGATCTGGTTGACCATCTTCAGAAGGAAGAGCAGATATTATTTCCTTTCATACGCAGGATGGTTGAAGCTGGCAATGCAAAAGTACATGCATCATTTGGCCGTGTGGAAAATCCTGTCAGTGTAATGATACACGAACATGATCATGAAGGCGAGCGCTTTCGGCGGATTGCGGAGCTCACGGATAATTACGCCCCGCCACCGGACGCCTGTAATACTTATAAAGTCATGCTTGCAATGCTGAGAGAATTTGAAGAAGATCTGCATCAGCATATACATTTGGAGAATAACATTCTTTTTCCTCGAGCCATTGCCATGCAGGAGGATCCCGGTGAGTAGGGATAAGCGCAATGTAAATAAACAGGAGAAGGCTGTCTTTAACAGGCAGCCTTCTCCTGTTTACAGCACTTAGAGTTGGATCAAGATAATGTTGGGGATGTGACTGAGTGGCCAAGTTCATAGAGCGTCCTGTAGGATAAAATCTGGCCATCCGCTCCAATAATCACCCGGTCATTTTACTGCTATAAGGAAGAGTTTACTTCAACGCAATTGAACGGGTGTATAAACTCTTGTATTTCGCCAGCTTGTCCTCTCAGCTTATGTTGATGATCCGTTTGCCGGTAAGTAAGGATGGTGTGTTTTTGCAACAGCTATTTGTGATGTTTTTCAGGAATCCCTGCTGTTATTTTCACCGGAGAAATGGTGATTATCCCTTGTTTTCAGCTCCTGTCCGGAGCGATCTTTACACCGAAGAATTCTTAATG
>VFQP010000790.1_pt1 | contig 52028 bp, 91 predicted proteins | sample 3512351 | NCBI WGS metagenome assembly VFQP01 (sample SAMN10412372, study PRJNA504923) | tailings metagenome | isolation source: Relicate 1 Philex TSF1 revegetated site | place: Philippines: Tuba, Benguet | collected 2017-08-29 | reverse complement strand
ACCCCCAACACTAAAACACCCCCACCACTAACCAGGTGGATGGGGTGCGCAACCTGTCAGCCAGCCACCACAGTGGGCAGATGTGGATTACTAATGTACGAATGGTATGGACAGCTGGCACACCCTTGGCGTACAACATCAGCATACCCCTTGTACAATTGGCTGGGTGTGACATGAGGGAGAGCAAAGTTGGTAGGGCAGTCGTGGTGGAGGTGCACAAACTCTCTGGGGGGTACAAGCTGGGTAGGTGCAGGGAGTATATGCAGGGAGTGTATGGGAGTATATGCAGGGAGTGTATGGGAGTATATGCAGGGAGTGTATGGGAGTAGTGTATGGGAGTGCAATGGGAGTAGAGGTGTTGATGATGATTACAACAAGAAGAAGAAAAAGAACAACAACAAACAAAAAAAAAGAAAAACAAAAAACAAAAAACAAAAAACAACAAAAACACCAAAAACACACACAGGATTTCAGATGGATTATGTTGATGCTATGGAGGAGCTACACAGGCAACTCGCCACTGTGTGGGAGACATTCCTGTCCAGCCCAGTATATGACGGCTTTGGTCAGGTGGAAACTGCCCAGGAAGGTGTCACTGGGAGTAATAATGATACACACATGGGGGGCAACAGGTGCGTGGGGGTGTTGTATGCATATTGCTCCTGACTCTATGCAGAGACTGTGTTATATGGAGTATTGTATGAGGTGTTTTTCAAGGTGCTGAATGACACCACTATCATATAGCATGTGTACAATACACCATAGCATACCTCACACAAAACACCCAGCGACACCAGCAGTCAGTCGGAAAGCACCCACCCCAACAACATAGACCCCCACCTCAAAACAACAAGCGTCATTCCAGAGGGCCAGGTGCGCCCCATGAGTGAAAGCACTGCAGAGGTGATGCTGGAGGGCAACGACCCAGACAGTGCAGCATCCCTGCTGCAACGCCCAGCCCTCGAGGCGTTGTCTGCGTATTATGCAGATGCGTGCAAGGGGTATGATGCAGCGCCAGTGTACTGCAGCACCCTGGGACTTGCTATGGAGGGGATGCGGGATGGGGTGCACAGTGAGACACTGTGGCAAATAGTGTGATGTTTTTCGGGGGTGGGAAATGTGCAGTTGCACTTTTGAGTGAGGGTGGTGTGTTGTGGGGTGGGAGGAGGGGTTGGTGTATTCTCAGCACCCTGCCTGTGAAAAACCCTGCCTGGTTGTAGACTGCCGTACATGCACACATACACAAATCACTGTCGTGTAATTACTATCGTGCACCACCACAACGTGAGTTACCTCACAACATCATGCATACCATGCAGGCAAGCCCATTACACTTGCGTTATCACACCAGCAGCAGCACCTCTACTCCAATCATAACATGTTTGCGTCGTCCTGTGTGTCAAAACCAGCCGTGTCAACTCAGATCTGGCGCTCGCATGCCAAGACAGCCCAGTGGTCGCTTTGCTCGACTAGTACCACAAGCAAGCAGCGCAGGGGGTGAGCCAGAGGCAGGGTTGCTGACTGTCGATGAGGCTTGCAAGCTGCTTGGGGTCAACTCTAACGCCACATTTGATGACATTTTGCAAGCCAAAGAAAAGCTCCTTCGTTTCAACGATGGCAACACAGAAAAGATGATGCAGGTTGAGGTGGTTGTTGTTGTTGGTTGTTGCACAACATCATACATACACCATCCACATCCACATGCGCATCCATAAACGTCCAGATTGAAGCTGCATACGACTTGTTGCTCATGGACAGCATGAAGCGTCGCCTCAGTGGAGAGGTTGCAAGCAGCGTACGCTTTGCCGATGTGCAACGCAAGCGAGCACCCCCACCACAGCAAACCAAGCTGCTGCAGCAATTGCCTGGGGGTGTGGCGGTGGGAAAACCACCTCAGAAAACCCTCACATCACAAAGCATTGTATTTGGTTTGTTGGCAGCATGGTCACTTGTGCAGGGGTTGACACACATGCCGGGGACACCAGACACTGTGCCTGGCTTTCAACTTGCACTTGCTACAGCGGCGTCAGTGTATTTCTTCCGGGAAAACAAAAAAGTCAAGCTTGGTATGTTGTGGGTGGGTGTGTTGTATTGTATCATTACCTGACCTGTATATACATCCTGTATTTTGTACATTACATATTTTGCGTGTCTCATTGTACTTGCCATATTTTGTACTTGCTCTTGTACTGTGTTCAACATATATTCTCATGTCTTCAACATTATCTTATACTCACAGGTCCAGCAGTGGGATACACAGCAGCAGGGCTTGTGTTGGGGGCAGTGCTGGGTGGTCTATTGCAAAACTGGTTGCGAGTCGACATTGTGCCACTTGGGGTACGTGTGTATTAAACTTGTTGTGTATAGTACTTGATGTGTATTATATATGAGTATTATATGTTACTGTATCCTTGCACATGTGTTTGCATTGTACTAGGGCCTGTGTCCACTGCACTTACACACCTACTTGTCCCCTGTATGCACTGCACACACTCACGTCTTCCCTGTATGCACTGCATTTTCTCACACACATTCCCCCTCATTCTTTACCCCCCCACACACATATTCCCTCACACATATATTCCCTCACACACAGTCATTCGATTCTCCTGCTGTGTTGGTGAGTGAATTTGCAATTGTAGCTCTGTGGGCAGTATGCACATTCCTGGGTTGAGGGAGGTCCAGAATGCATATTCCTGGGTTGAAGGGAAACAAGGTCGATTGAGGGGAACACAAGGGACCTGTTGGCAATGACAAGGGACGGTGCTATCACCAGGGGCCCTGTTGGCGGTAACGAGGGACCCTGCTTTTCCAGGGGGGCCCTGTTGGTTGCAAACGCGCCCCCTGTGGCATGCGGGGCGAGTTGAGTGCGCCCATGTACCAGTACACACCCACACCCACACAATGAGCATACATGCAACAGAGCAGCATTTGCTCAACATGGTCAATGCATGCAGCATTTGCTCAATGCAACGCAAAACTATATCACATGTTGCGTTGTGTGGTGTTTTGCTGCACCTCGTTGTGCACCCCCTTGTCGTTATGCAAGTTGTTGCTGAGAGTGCATGCTGCCAGATGTGTGTGATTGCGAGTGGTTTGACTGATGGTTTGACCACAGTTTGACTGATGGTTTGACCACAGTTTGACTGATGGTTTGACCACAGTTTGACTGATGGTTTGACCACAGTTTGAGTGGTATGACTACAGTTGATGGTGTGACCACAATGATTGGTCTTTACAGTCAAAAATTTCGATTCGACGTTGATCCGTGTGCGTTGTTTGGTTTGACGTCATGCATTGTTTGTTTTCAACGTCAAGTGTGTGAGAAGAGTGAGGATATACCAAAACAACATGGAACAGACAACAACATGGAACAGACAACAACATGGAACAGACAACAACATGGAACAGACAACATGCAACAGACAACATTCAGCATGTACACCTGGCACACATTGCAAATTTCCTCCTCCACCAAAACATTCCCACAGCCAAATTCCACCTCAGCCAAAAGTCATGTCTGTTGGCCACTTGGGGTAGACACGCTTGTACAGTGACAAACACACGCCATCCTGCTGGCGAATGGGGCCATCAAATATGCACTTCATTAATCCATGAGTGCCCACAGGTTCCTGTGCGGGGTTTGAAATACAAGGGGGTGGGGTGTGAAATACAAGGGGGGGTCACTTGGTAGTGCTCACACACAAGCACAACAGTGCTTCCTATAACAAACCACATGGCACACAAACACCCACCGCCCACCCACGACCCACCAACACCACATACCCTAATACGCCCCCTTCGTCCATACTTTGTCCACAACTCCAGCGACCGAAACCATCGAACGTCATCTGGGTTGAAAAACATGTACTTGACCACTGCTTTGTGTTTGTGTACCTTGACTGGGTATCCACTGAGTATGATTTTCTTGAGGATGATGCGATCTGGGTTGCAGGAACGCAAGGAGCCTTTGGGGTTGTGTGGGGGGGGTACGTGTGTGTGGTTGATTGTGGAAATGTGTGTGGGTGATTGTGGAAATGTGTGTGGGTGATTGTGGAAATGTGTGAAAATGTGTGAAATGTACGAAATGTGCGATAATGTGTGAAAATGTGTGAACATGTGTGAAAATGTGTGAAATGTGTGATAATGTGTGGAAATGTGTGAAAAACACACCCACACATACCTGTCATTGCTAGCTCTGGTGGCTGACCAGGGGTTACTTTAAATGCAAGCAGTGGCATTGGTGGGAAGCATATAGGTGCATACACAGATGCTATAGCTGGTCGACCTGCATGGAGGTATCGTTCCATTTTGTGTTTATCACTGCTGATGTCATCCGTGCTGAATATTGGACGAGCATGAAATGTCCTGTGTGGGTACATATTGTGTAGTGTTTGTGTGTGTGTGTGCATGTGTGTGCAACAGGCTTGTGCATATGTGGACATGCATACACATGCACATACATGAAAAAAAGACACATTCCACCACACCACACCACACCACACCCCACCCCACATCTTCTCCCATCTTTCCCCCCTCCCCCCTACCGTGTTCCGGTCACAAACAGCAGCTCCTCCTTGTTAGCCAGGGGAGCATCATACCCTGGAGCCTTGTTCACACCCCAATGCACCACACTCAACTTGGCCTCATGCTGCATCAACCCCACCACCACAGGGGGCTGACACCCACTCACACCACCACTCACACCACCACCCCCGTTGCTGTGTGTAGCAGCAGCCACACGTTGTTGTAGGTGTGTCGCCACCTCTATCGGAACCCCCTTGAGCACCACAACACAACAGGCACCAGGGGCCACCCCATGTATGTCTGTGAGTGTGCCTGCTGCTTGTTGCGCAGCACGTGCTCGTTTGTGTGCTCGGGTGAATTGTTCAAAGGCGAATACGCGGCTGTATTCTTGAGGGAGGGACTCCTTGGGGTCCTGGTGAGTGTGGGGGTGGGGATGGGGTTGTTGGTGGGTGGTGGGTGTGGGGGCGGGTGGGTGTGCATGGTATGTAGGAATGTGTATAGTGGGTATTGAGGGGAAACACACACATAAAACACTCGATATACACACATGTACATGGTACGCACACCGACCACCCTCATCATCGTACCCCCCCTAACCCCCCCCACACTCCCCTCTCCCTTCCCACCCATACCCAGGGACCACTCCTCCATACTACCCCCACCCCACTCCCCTCTCATTTCCCCATCGTACCCAGGCACTACTCCTCCAGCTCTTCAACCCCCGATAGCGTGCAAAGCGTGTACGTGCAGGTGTATCCACAGGCGTATCAATCTCATCAGGGAATGCCTCTTCTTCTGCTTCCGCTGCTCGCCTTGCTTTTTTTGCTGCTGCCCATGCTCCAGGGTGTGTTTGCTGGTCATTGTCATCATCATCATCGCTGCCTAGGTCACCCTGTGGGTGGAGGGTGGGTGGGCCGGTGGGTGAGGGTGGGTGGGTATGTGGGTAAGTGACAAGGGTGGGTGAGGGTGTGGGGGGGAACAAGGAAGTGTGGATGGGTGGGGGAAAAGGGTGGGTGAGGGTATGTGGATGACAAGGGTGGGTGAGAATGCGACAATGCGTTGTCATGACACATACAAGACACACCCACCCAAGACACTTTTCACACACACACAAACAAGACACACACACACACAATATACACACACCTGCATCACATCAGTCCCACCATCATCCATGGGCTCCCACATGGACTCCTCTTCCACCAGTGGCACCCCTTGCGGCACCCCACTCCCCATATTTTTCCGCCCTGACAATCCCCCCCCCCCATTACCACCACCATACCCCCCATACCCTCCCTCCTCATTCCCCTTCTCCTCCTCCTCCTCCTCTTGGCTCTCTAAGTCTGTTCCATAGTCTTCCCCATCCAGCAACCATGCTGCTTGGTATGCAGAGGTACCACGGGGGACACGTTGTTTTTGGTGTTGTTGTTGTTGGGCTTCATGCAGTTCCTGGTGGGTGCATGGGAAAACAACGGGGTTGGGAGAGAGAGAGAGAGATGATGTGTGTGTTTGTACATGTGCGCTGTGGACACCCAACACAAGCACAACATGACATATGTACACATCAACACCCACCCACATATACACACCCTCACAAACATGCACACCCAAACATACACCCAAACAAACACCCAAAACAACACCCAAGAAAACACACCTCCTCTGTGGGCCATGTTTGCTCCCCTGCCAATGTATCAGGCTCATGTTCACGCTGTGCTGTGTCCTGCACATCCACATCAGGGAGGGCCAACACCACTGCTTGCTCAGGTGTGTTGAGTGTGTGCTGAGGTGTGGCAGGGGCACTCACCTCCATCCCCTCCATACTCTCTACACCATTACCACCACCACCGGCACCAGCACTTGGCCGCGTTGGGTGTGTGGATGTGTTGATGGGTGCGGGTGGTTGTGCTGCAAGGATGCTATGTATTTGGTAATCCCCCGCCCCGGGCACATGGATGAGCTGATTAGCGGATAGACCAACAGGGCCCCTTGTGTAACCCCTAGTGTGAGGTGTGGGGTGTATGGTGTGTATGGTGTGTATGGTGTGTATGGTGTGTATGTGTATATACATGTCTACATGTACATACCGTATGCCCACCAGACCATCCGCAGACACATCCACGCCCTCCACCACCACCGACGGCCGACACCCCCGCCACGCCGGCAGCGACAGCGGATGTGTGGCAATGTATCGCAACAATTTCCCCTGGTCCACATCCCCCGACAGCCAAAACACCCCACACCCACTCAACCCCTGTGTATTGAGCATCGCACTTGCGTGTTTTTTCACAGCTGCGCGTTGTTTGAGTGCCTCTACGTTGTTTTTGGGTGGTGAGGCGTCCATGGGTGTGTGTACTGCGGCCATGCAAGAGGGCATGCCCAAGGATCGGAGGATGGTCAACATCATGGCACCGTGTTGGTCAACGAGGTCATCTGGGGAGGTACTGGTGGTTTCTGGAATGACCAGCACCAGCATCTGTAGGGGTGGGTGTGTGGGGTGGGTGTTGGGGGGCTGTTGTGGGTATATCATGTGCCTGAATACCCACATTCCATGTGTATCACCCACATCACCCACATTCCATATCACCACATTCCACATCACACCCAGACATACATCTGCAGCACGAGCCATGTCTACAACAGCAAGGGGGTCATCACGACTCGTCAATGGTGGTAACAGAGCAACAGTGGTTTTGTGACTGCGACCCAGGCTGAGGGGGGTCATGGGAACACCTTGACTAGGCACTGTGTGTGGGGTTGGGGTGGGGGGGGAATGTGTATGTGTGTGTGAGTGTGAATGGGAGAGGGGTGCTCTTCATGTGTGGTTGACTGTCGATTGTCACAAGGTTGACTGTCACATGGGAGGTCAACTCTACAGCAGATGACACCACCACATACCCTCATCACACTCCATGCCACCCTGCTGTGATGCAGCATGCTCACCATCCACACCAGCCCAGCATGCTGCATACAGCTGCTGCCATGCTGCGTGTGTGTCCACACTACAATGCAGGCACATCACACCCAAGAGGCGGGGTGCACCAGCATGACGACGTTGTTCCACAAGCTGCCTGCGTTTCGCATCACGTGCTGCTTTGCTTGCTTGCACACGTTGCTCCTTGCTTTGCTGTGCACGCTTTGCACCTGTTGGATTTGTGCATGGTTGTGGATGGGTGTCGATGGGCGTGAGGATGCGGGGTGTGCCCGCGATGTCAACACACCTGCGTGCCCACCCTTGCCCACAGCAGCCTTCTGATCACGATGCCGGGCACGAGCACCCTTGCTGGCATGACGCCCAGCCTTGTGTGCCTGTGTGAACGAATGCAAATGAATACAAACAAGTGGTGCTCACACGAGGGGCGGTTGCTGCCACTGGCATGGCGCCACCACCCAGCCCCAACCACATTCCACTCAGCCCGCATCACCTTGTTACGCTGTCCATGCGCTGATGGTCCGCCCATCACAATACTCTACACAAACAGAGCACAGGCGGCAGAGAGCAAATGCTTGATGGTTGTCGAGCACCCAGACGCACACACAAACAAGTAGCCTTAATATGCTACAATTTTATAGTACAATACGGACGCACAGGACACGACAATAGACGATGCGGAAATTATGGTAAAATCACCTGTGTTGTGTTCCCAGTCAACTTGCTGCCTCCAGCCTACAGCAATTTTTCTTGCCGTCATTATTGCACTTGTCATTTGTACAACACTCTAATCACACACCAACCAACCGCAGCAGCCATGGCACCCAAGGCCAAGGCAAGCAAGCCCAGCACCACGGTGGCGGCTGGCTTGGAATCGCTGGGTCGCGCAAAGACATACAAGCGCAGGGGTCTTGCATTCATCAAGAAGAAGAACAAGGGAAAGTTCCCCGTGCATCCCAAGCAGAAAAAGGAGGAGGCAGCACCAGTTGCCACCAAGTTTTATGCACCAGATGATGCACCCACCCCCATCAAGAAGAGGGCTATTGTGCGTCCCACCAAGCTCCGCAGCACCATCACACCTGGCTCTGTGCTCATTTTGTTGGCAGGCCGTTTCAAGGGCAAGCGTGTTGTGTTTCTCAAGCAGTTGGAGAGCGGATTGCTGCTGGTGACAGGGCCATTCAAGCTCAACGGTGTGCCCCTGCGTCGCGTCAACCAGGCATACGTCATTGGCACATCTGCCAAGATTGATATCAGCGGTGTGGATGTGTCGGGTGTGACAGACACACACTTCAAGCCAGACAAAAAGGTATTGGAGATGGATGGATGGTTTGCTGCCAGGGGGTGTTGCGTGTGACAGCCAGCTGGATGTGCAGCAAATAAGTACGTCTCTCCATATAACATACACGTTTACAATCACCCCAGGCAAAGAAGGCAGGCAAAAAGTCTGACAAGGAGTTTTTCGAGCAGGCAGAGGAGAAGAAGGCATTGTCCGAGGAGGCAGTGGCACGACAGAAAAAGGTGGACACAGCAATTTTGGGCAAGCTCGATGCAACACTCAAGGTGTGTAGGTGATGATGGTGTGTCGTACATATGTGTGTATTGTGGGCGGCTGCTCACCACTTGCACCAACACCCAAACAAACAGGGCTACTTGTCAGCACGATTCAGCCTCAAGGATGGGGATAGGCCACACTTGATGAAGTTTTAGGCTGTATTTGCAACACCTACTATACACTCTTGTTTTGCACTAGTGCACTTGCATCAGCAGCCACAGCAAAACGATGGTGCACCGTGCTATTTGCACTCCTCCTCGCACGTCCAGCGTACTGCATATCACTGTATCACGTATTCAGCCTACGCCTTCTTTGCAAAAACTCCTCGTTCCATCTCGTTTTCCATCTCGATCACTGCTGTGCGTGCACTCTTCCAAACATGCTCCGCTGTCACATCACAAACGCCAAATACAATGCTCTGCGGCTGCAAACACAACAACATTGCCACAGTTGCTCCTCAGATCCAACGATGTGTTGCCATATGCTGTCATCGCCACCACTGCCCTCGCATTGTGCGTGTGTACAACAACCCCCTTGCTTGCACCCCCCCCCCACTGCATACACAATTCCACTCACACAGGGCGGCACCCTCCACGTTTATGTGGTTTGTCCCCTCTTATTTCTCCTCTGCGCTCGGCTTTTTAATGTTTGCAGTGGGTGTCAACCTTCGACCACAAGCATTCATTGACGTGTTTCGACATCCTGTCCATGTTGCGATTGGTAGTGTTGGGCAGTGGGCAGTCAAGCCACTTGTGGGGTTGCTCATCGCCCAGCTCAGTGTCATGTGGCTGCATCTTGCACCTGCTGTGGGTACCGGGCTCATCATGGTGAGTGTGCATTGTTTGTGGAGTGATTGGTGATTGTGTGTTGAGTGATTGGTGATTGTGTGTTGAGGTATGCCACTCGATCAACCACACAAAGCACACCCCTCCCATGTTTTTCCCTCACATCCTTCCACACACAGACGGCATGTGTGAGCGGTGCACAGCTCAGCAGCTACGCAACATTTCTCGCGCATCCAGACCAAGCCCCCCTCGCCATCGTGCTGACTGCACTCAGCACTGCAGCTGGCGTGGTGGTGACCCCTGCATTGGTGCATGTGCTGCTGGGTACACGTATACCAGTGGATGCTAGGGCAATGTCATTGAGCATATTTCAAATAGTAATCCTTCCTGTTGTTGCTGGTAGGTGTGCTTGTTGGTGGGGATGGTGGGGTGGATGGTGGTGGGGTGGGGGGTCAAGCCAAACACAGTGTCACATGCACGAGTATCATTGAGTAGTACACGTGCATGAGTATCATTGAGTAGTACATGTGCACGAGTATCATTGTATAGTACACGTGCACGAGTATCATTGAGTAGTGCACGTGCATGAGTATCATTGAGTAGCATCGAGTAGCACATGTGCATGATCACCACGTGCCCCCTGTAGTATCCCTCATCCACACACCCTCACACAGGACTGCTCATGCGCACCTACCTACCAAAGGCAGTCGATACGCTCCGTCCCTATTTCGCAGCCACCAGCCTCCTGGTCACATGCTGCTGTGTCGGTGCACCCATCTCACTCAACATCACCCACCTACGAGCCCCAGGGGGTGCTGCTGTGCTGCTGCCTGTGCTGCTCTTTCATGCAGTGTCGTTTGTGTTGGGGTATGGTCTTGCAAGGACGACGGTGGGGCAAGAAACACAAGGGGGAGTGGGGTTGTCTCGGTGCATTTGCTTGACGACGGGTATGCAGTCATCGTTGCTTGCATTGTTACTGGCATCCAAGTTTTTCAGTGACCCATTGACACTGCTGCCATGTGCGATTAGCGTACCAGTCATGACAGTGGTGCGTGGGGGCTGTGGGGTGGGTGGGGGGTGTTTTGGGGTGTGTGTGGAAAGGTGGGACACACCAATAAACACCTTCACAACACAGGCGGGGTTTCTGCTGGTGACGTGGTGGCGATATGTTGATAGCAAACAAACACCAACTGCATCATAGTGTTGGTGCTTTTTTCTCTGGACACATGCTTTGTATTGAACATCAAATACAGAAATACACATACTCATGGACTGTGTTTTTGGACTGTGTTTTTTAAAATGGACTATGTTTTTGGAATGGACTGTGTTTTTGGTATGGTTTTACAAATTCACATATGCACACTGCTCCTGCATGACACACGTGTAGTATAGTAATGCCAGGGGTTGATCAGACACTCGTGTGTGTTTGATGTACAGGGTATACAAGAAAAAAACGCATACAGTAATCCAGTGGTTACACATGTGTAATCACATAGCCGCCGTATATGATGGTGCGCAATTACACAGACACAGTCACTCCACGTGTGCCCCCTGCTCATTCACGCACACCCAACTCATTGTAGTGTCTCCACGCGAAGCATGGTATCACACAGGCTGGCCACACACTGCACGCCCATGATTGTACACAGCTCCACCTGACGCACTGGGTTGGGCATCGGTCTGAGGTGATGCAACAACCTGTGTGTGGGTATGTGTAGGGGTGTGGGGATGTATGGGTATATGAAACCATCGAGGGGTGGGGGTACCAGCCAAAAGAACAACAACCATGAGGGGTACCTCACACATATATAGCAAATATGTATTGTGTAACATCACACCCTCTATGACATCTATACACATACCGCCCACGATGCACGTCCCACAGTGCCACACAGTTGTCTGCATTATCCCCCGAGGCCAACAATAAGGTGGTATCATGTTCCGGAAGCACATGCATCCATGTTGCCAGAGACCCCCGCCCCATTGCCATGGTGTGAGAGCGATGCTGCATGTGAATGCTCGGTTGCAGTGGAAACGCAAGGGGTGGAGTGCTTGGTAAGGTATATGCTGCATGTGCACCAGGTGTGTTTTGCGTCAAGTTGGGGCGCATGGTTGTGACGAGCACAGTGGGTTCTTGTGGTGATTGATGAGGTGCTTGATGGGCCATGAGTGCCACACATGGGGTTGTGGGTGTGATGAGCGTCCTCGGCTGTGTTGAGTGTGGTGGATGCAGGTGTGTCTCCCTTGTCATGCATCTTGCATTATACTCATGCACTGCCCTTATATTCATGCAGTTGTATTATATATTCATGCAGTTGTATGTTCATGCAGTTGTATGTTCATGCAGTTGTATGTTCATGCGCCTTGCATGAATATGTATACTCCCCCCCTCCCCCCCCAAATAACCACGCACCTGCCAACCAGTAGGCCCCTGCGAACCCCCCTCCCCTCCCCCAGGCTCCCACCCCACCACTGCTGAAAAATTTGCCGACACCAGTCTACTATACACCCCATCCCCACCACCCCATTCTCCATTTCCACCACCCCGCTCCCCATGCCCATCACCATCCCGCTCCCCCCGTGATACCCCTAGAGATACCAGCGAATGCACTGGGGCACTGGCCACCCCGGGAGGTGGGCTGAGGGATGCAAGTGGCATGGTGGTGTGTCTGATGTCAAAGGTGAGCACAGTGCCGAGTTGCATGCCAGTGTGAACAAGGTTGGGGTCTAGGACGTCCCAGCAGCAGCTCCATGCTTGGTGTGGGAGGTGCAGGGTGGCTGCAGTGTTGCCACTTGCAACCTGGGGGGGAAGGGTGGGTGGATGTGTGTTGTTGGTTTTTTATGTTGTGTGCGTGTGCTTGTGGTTGGTGTGCTGCATGCAGTTGTGTTGTGTGTACAGGAAGGTGGTGTGCATATTGTGCTTTCTTACATGCTACAACCTTGTACACTCTCACATGTACATCCTCTCGATGTACATCCCAGCACACCATACATTGACTATACGTAGCCATTTTGTGCCAGCAACAAGCATTTGTGCACCGGTGGTGTGCATGCTCATATGCCTAACAGCACCGTGTGGGAGGGGTATGCGTTCTACTACATGCGGGTTGACACAGTTCATCTGTGATGTGTGTGTGTGTGTGTGTGTAAATGTGTGTGTATTTGTGTGTGTGCACGCTTCAACACAAAGCAAAAGGCACATGAAAAGGAGGCACTGCATGCATCCTCACAATCATGTAGTCAACATGTTGGTCAACAACAGCACACCTCAACATGTTGGTCAACAACAGCACACCTCAACCACATTACCTTGAGCAAACAGCATTCCTGTGGTCGAGGGTGCTCTGCCACCAGCACCCGCCCAGTGGGCCCATCCACCTGCACACATCGGCCATCCTGTATATTCGGTATACACACACGCTCTATAAACGTACTCGGCAGTTTCCACACAGAAGCAGCACCAGCCAGGTGTTTGTGTCCATGGTTGGCGTTCATTGCAGCACGTTGTTGCAGCTGTTGCACCTCCGCATGGAGGCTGTCCACATGCTGCTGGAGTTGCTGTGCATGTTTTGTTTCCATCGCCAATGTGTCACGCAGGGATCGTAGCTCTTTCTGCAGTGTTTTGTTGACTTGTCTAAGCTCATCAAGCTCGGTGTGGTCTGCAACGCCGAGGATGGGGGTGCCATATAAACGAACCAAGTGCCGCGCCAGAGCCCTGGGATGTGAGACGGATGGAGATGTGGTTGTATGGGTACCGTGATGGCTCACAAGGCAATGCATACTTTCGGTTGCAGGTTGGACATTTCTTGTGTTCTTTGAGCCACTGGGCAATGCAGTGGTATCCAAACACGTGCCCACATGAGGTTGCTACAATCTGGTGGTCGCCAGTGTTGCCACATGCTTCAAAACAAAAGATGCATTGAAACACACGGTCATCTGGGAATGGGGGGGGGAGGAGGATGTACTTGGTACGGGAGGATGTATATAATCAAGATTCCCCTCACCACCTTGTGTTGCGCTTGTACGTGCTCGTTTGGCGGGCACTGAGGGTACATTTTCCTTGTCCACATTCTCATCATCATCTTCTTCTTGACTGGAAACGCTAAACACCCGACGAGGGCTTGCTGCCATGGCATGGGCTGATATTGTGTCGCTGTTTCTACATGGATATGTTGTTGTTTGTTACAGGTTTGTTACAGTACGCACAGACTGTGTGTTTCACGTTGTGATTATTACACACTTGGACAAAAACTGCAGCGGCTGGGCAACATTGTGCCCGGGCTTGGTGGCATACAGGTTTGGTTGCGTAGTAGGTGGTACAATGTTGGCCTGGACATGCTGGTGATTGTTGGCCAGTCACTATGTCTCCACGGTGCTGCATTTTCACAGGAGACGCCCATTGAATCAATCTTGGTGCGCGTTGCAGCGTGCGCAGCATGCAACATACAAAAAAGTTGATATTTTTTCCAATGTCTGTATTTTACACATTTATATAGTATGGGCGTCACTCTCAAGCAACAACACACATTACCACCACCACATAAATATGGCTGAGCCTGACATTACTGATTGGCCAGCAGCAATCCCCCTTGCTCGACAGCTTGACGAGGCTGCTCGTTGTACCATATGCTTGTACTTTTTCAACACACCCCTAAGCTTGCCGTGTGGCCATTCCTGTACGTGGCTTGCAAGCAACTGTGATGCTTGTATATGCAAAGCACAGCAGCAACACTGTATGATCAACCCCCCCACAGTTTGCTCAGAATGCATACGAAGTTCCCTGCATACTCGTGAGAAATCAGGGGAGGCATCATGCCCGCAATGTCGGGCTCCCGCCGATACCCGGGATCTGCGTCCCAACACCGCCCTGCGCACCCTCGTCGATGTCTTTGTCAAGACCAGGCCACACTTGGTGGAGGCATGTAGTACACAGCATGCAGCAGAATCCAAGTCGGTGGAGCAACACAATGATGGTGGTGGTGGGAGTGGTGGTAATGGCACAGGGGCACCGACACGCCGCAGTTCCCGGGGTAAGGGTGGTGATGTTGGACCCCCACCACCATCAAGAAGGCCTGTGACACGTCGCGGTGGATCTCAACCATCTGGGGTTGGAGCTAGTGTGGAGGGAGGGAGCAGGGTAGATGAAAAGGTGGATGCGCAGTGTGATGAGGATGAGGATGAACAAGAGGATGATGCAAAGAGTGATAGCGAGTACCTGCCAGATAACGACGATGAAGCTGCATTTCTACACAGCAACAACAGGTTGGTTTTTGTTTTTTCCGGGAGGGGGATTTTTGATGTGCATACACTCAAATACATCCACACTGTACCCATATATACAATATACATGTACAACACACACACATGCACCCCACACACACAACAGTGTGGAGTCAGCCCCCCCCCCCCCAGTCCCTGATCATCCAACATCATGTATCATTGGACACGTACCATGTCCTGTATGTGGCAAGACCCTTCCAGAAGCGTTCCTCAACATACACCTCGATGATTGCCTTGTGATGCAAGCCAAGTCACAGCCTAATCACAATTTCAATACTACGTCTCAAACTGGTATGAAAACAACACACGCTGGTACTAATACCACTACAGTGGGACATACCTATGTTGACAATACCAGTGCTGCAGCTGGTGTTGGTGGTGCAAGTGGGAGTGGGAGTGGAGTGGATGTGATGTGGTCGACACAACAACACCAACAGCTCAAGGTGAGTTGTGCACGTGTGGTGGGTGCATTCTGTCCACATGCAACGTGTGTACATGTGGCACATGCATGTGCATTGTATGCCAATCGTACACACCAATCACACACCATCATTATGCATTCCAAACCCCATTACACATTCTCAATCACCCCCCCCCCCTTTTCCTATACAGGTCCCACCCAAAATGTTGTTTCGCATGATGAAGGACAAACCAGTACGTGACACACTCAAAAAATACGGCTTGTCCTCCCAGGGAAAACGAGAAATACTGCAGGAACGATACGATGCTTTTCGCATAGAGGTACAAACAGCAAACGATAAACATGAACGGGCGACGTATGAACAGTGTGCACGAAGGGTGGAACGCAAGGAACGACAGCGACAGGGGTTGCCATTTGCTGCTGCTGTGGGTGGGGGGAATAGGGCTGGTATGGAGGCAGAGCTGGAGCTGCTGCAACGTATGTGGAGTGTTGTTGGGGAGGAGTGTTGTATGCAGGGGGTGGGGGTGGGGGTGGGGAGTGTTGTATGCAGAAGATGGGGTGTTGGGGGGGGGAGCACTGCACAATGTGTTGTCCTCACAAGCACACACACACTTTGAATTTGTGTAGACAATACTCTCCACAACGCACTCACATGACACATAAATACATGACACATAAATACATGACACATAAACACATGACCATAGGTGTACCATCAAGCTTTGCAGAGCTGATTGAACAAACAAAACAAAGAGACGCCAAACGCCGACGACTCGCAACAGCAGGGGATACACAAGAGGACAATGCACACCATGCACCAGGCACCACAGATGCGGCTGTTTCCCTGCATGAACGTGAAAATCAACCGTCCCATCAACCATCCCACAGTAGTCTAGATGGTGGTGTTTCACTAGGTGGTGTGCCTCGATCCCCCGTGTTGCAACCTGCCAATGGTGTGTGTGGGGTCCGGGGCAGTGTTGGTGGAGAGGGGCCCCTGTGTACAGCAGGGGCCGCTTCCCCCTCCTTGTGACTGCCACACGTTGACATGCATGACAATCCCTGACAATTGCCTCATCCATCATATCCGTTGACTACAAATTGTGTTGTTGGTTACCTTTTGTAATGACTTTTGTATTGTACGATGGACACTTCATGTGTGATGCGTATGGCACACACATGTGATGTTTTCTCTCTCACACTCAAGACCCGAAAAAAGGTCCCTCTCATAAAACTACTGCTGTTAACAAAACTGATATACAGTACAGAAGCAGCAACAGCAGTACAACAAAACCAAATACAGGTGTTTGCACAACATACAACCACTACCCAGCTCTATATCAACACCCAGCATCAGAATGGTACATGTGTGCCCCCATGTATGTGAGGTGATCTGTCACACTTGTACACAACCCCAGGTAGCACATGGAGTCGTGGCATCGTGCATCCTCTCCACCTTCATCACATACAGTGAGAGCACTGTGTGGCCCAAAGTCCACCTGCCACACTTCCCGAGGCACATGGTGAAAGCCCATGAGCTGTAATGGCACAGAGGGGACTATGTCACGATTGTGGGTCATACGAAACGCCTCCTAGGGGGTGGGTGGATGGGAGTGAGAGGGGGGTGTTCGAACACCAAAACATGGTACCACCTTTGACAAACACACACGCCAACCCAAAACACACCCAATCACAACAATAACAAACAATCACAACATCAACAACGTCAACCAATGTGATCCACCATTCCATCATGCAATGTGATCCCCACCAATCCATCATCATCATCATACCGGCACATGATGGTCAAAATATTCGGCAAATTGGGCATTCCCCACCCTGGGCGACCCAAACGTATACACCCGCACATCACGCAATCCAAAGGTAAACTTCATGTCCAACGCACACAACGACGCAAGCGCCCCCCCCAGAGAGTGTCCCACCACATACAGGGGCGCGAAGGGATGCCATTGGTTGAGCTTGACCATTGCATCCGTGAGATTGTTGCGCAACGTGCTCATGTTGTAGCTGGCAAGAAATCCAGTGTGTACAAGCACGCCTGTCGCGTTGGGGAAGGGTAGGCTGACGTCTGTTCGCCAGTACCGCATATTCTCCACCCAATTGTAGAGGGAATGAGAATCGGTGCCCCGAAAGACAATCATCTTGGCACCAAGTGTTCTTGAATAGCCTGCATACGCCTTGAGATCCCACACTGGATCAAACACAACACCATACACTGTCATGGATCCCGCTTGTCTGCATCGTGTGCAATTCCACTGCCAAATGTTGGATTCGTTGCAGTAGACCACACTGGTGTAGCGTGCCAGTGTGACCGTCTTGTCAACATCAAAGGGGGTGCCTCCTGAAGAGGTGTTGCCCATTTCCTGTTCTGCTTCGTACAGCAGCCAGGATATGGGTTGGGGGACTAGGGGGATGCGCTGCGAGCTGTTGCGGGATTGCCATGATGTTGTCGAGTTGTATGCATTCCATGCCTCCCATTGGGCAAGCTCCTTTGCTTCTTGAATGGAAAGGCGTGCTATTGCATTGTCGAGTGCTTGCTGCTGATGAGCCTGTGCAGTGTCGGGGGTGATTGATGGGTGGTGTTGCACGACACGCACAAAACAACATGCCCAGCCTCAGACACATACATGCCACCATCGCTGCACTATGCCATACAGCCCACGACTAGATGGATGTGGGGGTTGCAGTGCTCTGTAGGGTCCTTCTGTGCACCACACAACACAGATGATGGGTTGTTAGTGTGTGCTTGTTGTATTTCCCAAGATGTAACATGGTCAACACACCTAAATTTTCTACGCTGTTTACGCAACACAAGCTTGTGCACAACACGACTAGGAGTGTTGATAACAAACGTGGAATTGCACGCATCTGTTCCTGTGGTTGGGCAACTGGTTTGCAATCACCCCAACCTCGGTGTGCCCAATCGTAGCTACACCATGTGCTGCATCAGTGGTCGTGTTGAAAATGAGGAAAATGTAGCACCAAAATAATTGTTCCACGAATTTTCTGTTCCAAAGCCTCCACACAGGTTTTTCAGGTCAGCAGTCTTTTAGTATTGTAGTTGATCATTAAAGCAATTGAGTCAGCATCATCATCAGGTGTGTTTTGACCTTGCCCAAAATGCATGGATGTTGTTGGTGCATGTGCGCGCCTTGTGCCTGCATCATCGTGCCATGCCCCCAACCAGCCTGCAATACACTGCACAGCATTAAACACCACGCATCGCATGCCACGTTTCACAGACACACTCGCGCTTTCAAGAGATGACGGTCACAACCAATGGGGCCGCCCCTGCAGGCGATTTCTATGCAGATATCCGCACTGCAGAGCCAGATGTGTACAAGTACTATGTGGATGGGGAGTTTAGGGTTTCCAGCAGTGGCAAGCTGGTCAACATCCTCAACCCTGCAACCAACGAAGTGCAGTTTAAAGTACAAGGTATGATATCCTGTGGTGTATTGAACTGTGTGGTTGAATGAGGGGTGAGTGGATGTGTTGTTCACACGCGGTGGTGCGTGTCAGATGTTACGTCATCCTCCATCACATGTCCCCCCACCTTGTACAGCCTGCACCACCAAGGAGGTAGATCAGGCATTCGAAACCTCCAAGGTTGCACAAAAGCACTGGGCACGTGTCCCCTTGTGCAAGCGTGCCGACTACATCAAAAAGGTTGCTGCCCTGCTGCGGGAAAACTATCAGCCCATTGCAGATGTGTTGATGGCAGAGGTGGCCAAGGGAAAAAACGACAGCAAGACAGAGGTGAGTGGTTGGTGATTATGTATGCATGCACTTGTATGTGTTCAATACTGCATGTGTGCTACAGCAACAAACATGTATGATCATAATGCCGCTCGCGTGATCTGCGTGATCACATGCATGTATTCACCGCTCCCCCACAAACACACAGGTGATTCGATCAGCGGAGCTCCTCGAGTACACAGCAGATGAGGCTGTGCGATTCTTTGCCCGCAACACCATGCTGTTGTCAGATGCCTTTCCCAACACAGATCGGACCAAAATCTGCCTGGAGAGCAAAGTGCCCCTTGGTGTGGTGTTGTGCATCCCTCCATTCAACTACCCCCTGAATTTGGCAGTGTCTAAAATTGGACCTGCATTGATGGCTGGCAACACAGTGGTGATGAAGGCACCCACACAAGGTGTGTGGGATGAAGATGTGTAATGAAGATGATGGGTGGATTGGGTCACCCTCGCCTGCTTGCTTTCCTTTCCACATACTCTCTTCCCCATCCACCACCAGGTTCCACCACTGGTGTGTACTTGGCACAGTGCATTGCCAAGGCTGGTGTGCCGCCTGGTGTGTTTAATCTGGTGACAGGGCGGGGATCTGAGATTGGGGATTACCTCACCACCCATCCTGGTGTCAACTGCATCAGCTTTACTGGGGGTGATACTGGTACGTGGTGGTGTATGTGGTGGTGTGTGTGGTGGTGCATGTGGTGGTGTAAGTGTGGGGGGAAAGGGGGACAGTTCCCATCCCTGGATCGACAACACGTCTTGATGTTGACCAAGAAAAACAACAAGACACATTCACAACTCTCAACCAACTCTCCAACCTTGAACCAACAATCTCAAACCAACAACCCCAACCAGGTATCAGCATTGCCCAAAAGATTGGCATGATCCCCATTCAGATGGAACTGGGTGGCAAGGATGTGTGCATCGTGTGCGCAGATGCTGATCTTGATGCTGCAGCCAAGCACATTGTCAAGGGTGGGTTTTCGTTTAGTGGGCAGCGATGTACTGCTGTGAAAATTGTACTGCCTGTGGAGGAGATTGCCGACAAATTGGTGGAAAAGGTGTGATGGGGAATTTTTTGTTTGTGGAATGGGGGTTGGGAGACCATCGCGCTCCTTCCAGGGATCTAATTGTGGATACCCCAAACGTTGCTTTCGCCCACCTTGCTTTTCCCCACGTCCCTCCCCCACCATACACAGTTGGTCCCTCTGGTCAAAGCATTGTCTGTTGGTCGCCCAGAGGACAATGCTGCCATCACCCCTGTGATCAGCGAGTCATCAGCCAAGTTTATTGAAGAGCTGGCAATGGATGCCAAGGCCAAGGGAGCCACATTCCTTACAGTATGATGTGGTTTGGGGTGGGGTGGTGTAGGGATGTACTCACGATGATTATTGTGGGGGGAAGATGTTGTTGTTGATGTTGGGTTGTGCACCATGCGAGCAGGTTGTGAGAGTGTATGCCCATCATACATCCATCATATAATAATCATATCAATACATACGTCTATAGGAATGGAAGCGTGAGCGCAACCTGATCTGGCCATGCCTGGTGGATCATGTCACAGATGACATGCGTCTTGCATGGGAGGAGCCCTTTGGCCCCCTGTTGCCCATCAAGCGCATCAAAACACCCGATGAGGGTGTGGAGCACTGCAACAAGAGCCGATTGGGGCTGCAGGGTTGCGTGTTTACACAGGTATGATGTGAAACGGTGGTGGTGGTGGTGCGCATAGTATGGGTTGTGTGTGCATTGCACACTGTACGCACTTGACAATATATGCTGTGGGGTGCATATATCAACAGTGTCATGTCGAAATCACCCACCCTCCCCGCCCAGAACATCAACGAAGCAATTCGATTGAGTGACGCCATGGAGACGGGCACCATTCAAATCAATGCAGCACCTGCGCGTGGCCCTGATCACTTTCCATTCCAGGGGTTCAAGGATAGTGGCATTGGCAGCCAGGGTGTGACCAATTCGTTGGCGTTGATGACCAAGGTGAAGAGCACGGTGATCAACCTTCCCACTGCCTCCTTTGCTATGGGCTAGATGGTTGTTGTTGGTGGTGGTTGGTTGCAAGAGTTGCTGTGTATGTTTTGTCTGTGTGGGTACTGTTTGCGCTGGTACAAGTAGTAACCATCCCAAGTTGGCTGCAATTTTTAACATACACTGTAGTCTGTGTTCCACCACCATGCAATCTTAGCACAAGACCTTCACAAAGACCTTGTACTAACCCCTGCAGCATCCGTGTTCGACACAATGCACGTGCTGTCACACGATCTGTTGCACCGTATCTTTGGGGAGTTGGGTGCAGCAGACGCCACAAGACTATCCTCGGTGCGTGGGTGCCTTGCTCGCAACAAACAGCGTTCGTTGCTTCCGTAACAAGAGAATCAGTGTCGTATTGCCCCTCACGCCGCGTTATCCACCTCTTTGTACAGTGTTGCTCTATTTGTTACAAGATCGGTGCGTTCTTGGGCGATCAGAGCACGTGTCGGCTGGCTGTGCTGACGATGACTGTGATGACCAGTTGGTTTTTTGTTGAGGACTTGCATGTCTTACATGGTGCCTTACATACTGTCAATACATGATGTACACAAGCATAGTACGTGACACAGGTCTTGATGAACACACCTGGCGCATGCGAGCAGTGTCAACATGGCCTGCCGAGACGGTCCACCTTGCACCCCACACTCCATACAAGACGTATCGGGTATGTATGCTGTGTGGAATGGAAGGCACTTGTGTGAGGGAGGTGCATGTGGTTTTCACGGGCAACACCCCCATCAATCAACCCCCCACACACAACACAGGAGATGGTGCTTGATGACAACCGAAAAAGCGTGGATTGGTGCATACCCTTGCACAACCGTGCATCCTTGTACAAGTACAATCGTGATCACAGTTATTATGAATGTAAGCTGGTGCACCTGGAATGGGCCCGCACATCCGATATGATCAAGTATGTAGTAGTTGTGCACGTGATGTTGTACATGGGATGAACACGCCCACCATATTCATCACCAACCATTATCCAGGGTGTACTTTGATGCGCGTGGTGAGCCTGATCTCCGCCATCCCATGCAATCCTCCATCGTCGTGACCACACCACTCCCTGCGGGACAACCCATGTCATCCAAGCACGTGTTGTTCTCCCTGCATGCTCAAAGTGTGCAGCTGGCTATCGACACAGAGTGCCACAAAAAGGTGCGTGGTGCATGGGATGCCATGTGGGATGCCATCGGATGCCATGAGCATGGGCACACATGCAGCGCCCACATCACGTCAACAGGGGTGCTTGACATTTGATGGCTGTGCATCCATTGGTCGGCGCATTGCATCTGAGGTGTGCACGGCTGATCAGCGCACCATTGAACAATCCGGGTTTGAGCTGTGGTTTATTTACGCCAATCAGCTCCCATTCTCAGCATTGCAGGTGTGTGTTGGTGACATACACAACATGTTGGTAATGTTGAGTAAATATGGCAGTGATGTTATCCTTTGTTGTGCCTGAAATCTCCCTTGCACACCATCATCCCCCCCCCCACACAATCACAACACCAGGGTCGTCCACCTCCCACTCGTTTTGTGTGGGGTAGCCAATTTCTCGATTACGAACCCACCATGCTGCTCCATGTGCCACCAGTTGCATCTCAACATGGCCTGCCTACACACCCCCCTGTGTACTACAAGGATGACATGTCCGTTGCCACGCCCATCATCGCTGCGCTGGGTGCGCATCACCGACCAGTTGCGCCTGGTTGTACATGGAATGCGTTTCGTGAGGAACAACCATCAGAGAGTGCTGCCCGATGGAAGGACTTGTCTGAAAATGTGGCACGTCGTGGACTATGGGGCGTGTGAAGTGATATGATGATGGACAGCAAAACACCAACAATTTTGGCAGGGGCGAATGGCATAAAAGACACTGACAATTTTGCTATATTCCTATGTGATGTACTGCTGTTCCATACACCAAGGAAAATGCTGCGATGCTTTTCTTCCTGTATAAAGTTTTGATCACGACCTGATGAGACGTTTTTGATGCTGCTGCTGTGCGAATGCTAAAGTGCACCCCCCTGATGACGATGTAAAACAGTTGTAACCAAAAGCACTTGTGGTACATGTGTTACAGCAGCAACACACAGCATGAAATGTGTGTCATCCAATGCACACAGCAGCAACACACCAGGTGGTCACAATGCCACCCCCGCTGTGTGACCTCTGCTGCCAATGCAGCGGTATGCAGGCCAGCATCATGAAAGGGTTATCAGCAAAAACAAAGCACAAAAAAACGCATGTTGGTTGCAGCACATAAAACGCCCCTCGATGTCATTTTCATGCAGCACCATGGAGCACTGCATGCACACAATCTCAGTCATCATAACATGGGGTGCACACAAATGCGGCACACCCCGTGGAACAGTGCTCAACAACATGGTGTACAGCGATGGTATACAACAGCGGTGGTGTACAAACAGACTGTAGGCTGTTTAGTGGTACATGAAAGATCGGGTCGATGAGACACACAAAACAAAAATACACACCGGTCGCTTACACAGCATACATCAAGTCTGCAGGCAATGCATCAGACACACCAATTTGGCGTGCATACTCACGCAGTTGCACCACAAAGCCGCGGTTGGGATGGGCGGTGGGACGTGCCGCTTTGATGCGCTGCCATGCTGCGTCGAGGCTGTATCCCTGCACGCCCATCATGTATGCCATGGCAAATGCAACAGAACGACTCTGCCCTGCATAGCAATGCACAAACACTGCACCACCTGACATGCGAGCCTGTGTTATGGATAATGGATGTGTTGTGTATGTGGAACGTTTGGACGATGGCCACCCACCACACCACTCATACCTGTTGTATGAATTCGTTGCTTGCGGGTATGTGGCTGAGGATGTCTTGAGTGGCTTCGTCATACACAGAAACAGCATGGTAGTCGAATTCCCCTGGAAAGTAGGCAGGCACCACTGCGGATGCACACACCACTGCGGAAATGCCTGCATCATACAGTGCCTTTTTGTTGCTTGCTGCACTAATGCCACCTGATTTTTGTGTGTGTGAATACGAGTGTGTAATACATCCCCCCATATACATACATCCCCCCTGCCCAAACCCACCTATGTACAAGCCATCCTCTACCAGGACTGGAACTTTGTCTGTTTGTGACTGTCGTAGTGCCAAGAGCTTTTTGAGTGCCAATTTGCGTCGTTGCAGGTCCTCGTCGTCTTCCTGTGAATGTAAATGTAGGGATGTGCACACTCGACAGGTCTCGTCGGGTCACGTTTCCCGCTGACCGCACGCTTCCTGCCCCACCAACTCGTTGTGAGTGGTATACAACCCACTTCAACCACCAACACTGGCAAGTGAAAAGGTTGAAATGCCACACACCTCGGCAATATTCAAGCGTTCAACCAGTTTCATGCCCAACGGCGAAGTCACAACTGTCTCGGTGGCACGGAGTGTGCTTCTGTCAAAGCTCCTCAGCTCCAGCAGCACCAAGCTGCTTGTAGTAAGGATGCCCATAGTGTCGAGTGTTTTTTGGAGGTGGTGTACAGCGATGTGCGGCCAGCTGCGCGCACACTTGCTAGGTAAGTGTTACAATGTACAATGAACATAAAATTGTTGAGAGACAAAGTTGAACAAGGGTATTTTTCAGTTCTGTGAGGTGAAAATCCGTCCACATGATGTACATCATCATCTGTCCACAAATCACTGCACACAATCATCTGTACACATGTACACGCCCAGAGCCCGTGGATGCAGCCAGCAATGCTGCACTGGGATGACAAATGTTGCGCGAGGGAATGGCAGTCATGTGCTCTTGATCACTCAATTGCCCAACCATGGCCCCTGCACCCACACCCAGCACATCCACCGCACGACCCATGTTTCCAACAAGCACACAGTCCCCTGCAGGCCCCCACACCGCACGAAATGGTATAATCCACCGCCCTGTATCGTTATTATGATGTTTGCTCTCCACCAACGACAGCGTGTCGCCCTTGCCTGCTGTTTGTGCATCCCAAATTTGCACTGTATTGTCCCTCGATGTGCTCACAATCAATCCATCCCCCATTGGTGAGAAATACGCAGCCTGGCATGTCTGTCGGTGTGATCCACGCATGAGCGGCGTGGGTGACGATGTCTTGCGTTTGCTGCCTGCATGATGTGATGATGATGTGCTCCATGTGCGCACATCCCACACTGCCACGCCCCCATCTCCTGTTGCGGTTGCCATCCAGTGTGGCTGTTGTGGGTGCATGTGAAGCGTGTTGAGTTTCCTGTCTGACAACTGTAGGCATTTTGGGGTACGGGGGGTTTCTCGGATGTCAATCACTGTCAGCTCGCCATCCTTGTCGCCAATGTACATCACGTTTCCATCAGTCTCACAACATGAATATTCTGCTTCCTATGATGGTGGTGTATTTGGCAATGGTGGTGTCCGGTGTTGTGTTGTGACATACAGGGTATGTAGAACAACACCAACCACACACCATCACTGCCATCCATCCTCGTACCAAGTTGCTGTGTGCAAGCAGCCACTGACCCCCAGCACCCAGGTCCAATCGCCGCACACTGCCATCATAGCTTGTTGTCAACAGCCCATCACGACCTGAAGGGCCCAGCCACTTTAATCCACATATGTATTGTGAATGGGGGCGAAATTCAACAATGGGATCGTCATCATGGCCGTTCAAGTGCCAAAACCCAACAGCACCCTTTTTATCAGCTGTGATGTGAGTGGGTGGGTGTTGGAGTCTTGGGAATGTGCAACAGAGCGTGTGTGTACAAGAGAGGGTGTGTACAAGGGTGTATGTATGTGGGTTGGGTGGCATCTTGCAACACATGTGTCACATCAATGATGCACATAAAATAGCACTCCCATGCACTACAACAATCCACACACACGTACAACATTCCACATACCAGCAGCCAGTATTGCATAGGTATTGCTCGGCATAAAGTGCAAGTGTGTGATGGCATCCGTCGTCACCTTGGCCACATCCCCCTGCAGCAATGTCATGCTGCATATACGACCCACATCAGCCACCTCCACAGGGATTCGCACACTGTTGCGAGATGATGCTGTTGGTTTAAGTGTAGTCTTGCTTGGTTGCTTGTTTGGGGAGGTCTTGTTTGTATCTGTGTGGGTGGGGTACATGTGTGTACATGTAGTTTATACAAGAAGCACGCCTGTGTGCTCTCCACAAGCATATATATACATACATTCCCACAGCAATCATACCTTGCAGTGGTGGTTGGTTTTCAATGCTATTTGCGCTCCTTGGTGTACAAGGGGCCGGGGTGGGCAAAGGGATGTGTGCAGCATGACATAGGGCATTGTAGAGTGTGGTGGCATGTGTCTCTGCAGATGCTTTACTTGGCTGCCATGGTAGTGTTTCTGTGTATTATGAGGGAATTGTGATGGTGTAACAATGACATGTGTATAGAGAGGATGATGGGCATCATGGTGTGAAACATGATGCATCCCCCCCGGTGCACAACACACCCACATACAACACCATACCAAGCACATGTCGTGTTTTTGGCTCCTCTTTATCTTGTGCAATGTTGCCCTTGACGCGGATGTATTCACCACCAACCTTGATCAGTTGTCCCTCATTGTCATGAGACAATGCAGTGCCATCAGCACGCTCCCCACGCAATCGTGATGAGGATCGTGTTGCAACTGGCGTTTCCTTTTTGCTGCGTGGTACACCCTTGCGTGTTGCTGCTTGCTGTGTAGTTTGCGTGACATTGTGATGGCACCCCACAACAACAGCAACTGCAACACCTCGACAACAACAGCAACCACCCGAGGACACACACCTTGAGTTTTTTCGCAGTGTTGATTTCAGCAGACACTTCCTGTGCAAGCTCCACAAGGTTGAGCTCTGCAAGACGTGCTTGATTTGCCCTGATGCGCTCCAAACGCTGTGATGGATGTGTAGAGGTGGTCACGTGAGTGTTTGTGTGGGAGTGGTCTTTATGCCGACACAAGCATCCTGTTTTGTGTATACCTGTACTTCGTAGTCTGATAAGCCATTTGAGGCTGCTGGCTCGTCCTGTGTGAGTGGCCATCACATCTAGTAAACACATCTAGTTGTGTATCTACACAACTCTACTTGGCGTGCAGTTGAGCTATTCCACTGTCTTTGCATCTCATTGCAGCTCATTACAGCAGCATTACCGTGGTTGTTTTGGCTCGCTTGGGTGGCATGATGGGCACTGATGGTTGCTCACCGAAGCAATCAACCTCTCTCACAAACCATGGTATGTAATAACAAACAGTACTCAATTAATAAACCAGCTTGATGTTTGCAAGGGAGGTTTGCATCAAGTTCCACTGTGGCAGCACTTAATGTTTTTGCATGCTTTACAACCTCGTCGCTGTGTCCCGATCAAATATACATCAAATACATCGAAATTATATACAGCTCATTTGGAAGAGCATCAGCAGAGGGCAGCACTACTATGACCTCGACATTGACCAGCAGCATGCTCCAGTCCAGCGTGTTGAGCAATGGACAGCTTGCATCCAGGTGGGTACAGCACTGCAATAGCTACAGTACCCTTGCAACACACGCACAACTCCCCGTCACCTCGTACAGCTCCCGTTCATCCTTCGTTGGACAGACCTTGCCCACTCTGCAGCGTACACGGGCGCAGATCTGCAACCGAACATGCGTCAAAGTACGTGGATGTTGGTCCGTGTGAGAAAGCTGCATGTTGTAGTTTTCTTGCAGCAGCTGAGGGCACCATGATTGACCACACCAACATGGGTGTACTGCATGACGTCTGCTCACACAACAGGTGTCTGCAAAGGGCAAGACCATGATGCGTCGTGGCATGGGCAGGGCACCACAGCCACAGGTGTGCGGGTGTTGTTGTGGGTGTGTTGTTCTCATGGTGGGTTGCCACCACGATTCCCACCCCCACAACATCTACAGCTGCCCCCTACACCACCTGTGGATCCTGAAAACGTCGAGTTTGTGGTCTTTGTGCGCTCTAGAAAGGTATGATGGTATACCATGCTGCATCATGCGACACATACATGCGACACGTCCTGCAACACATTCAATTACACAATTATCCTCCCATCCTCCCATCCACCACTAGTTGCCAAAGTGGGTGCCTTTGAGCATTATCAAGGGTGGCACCTCTGCCAACGTGCTTGTCAAGTCTTTGGAGAGTGACTGGGGTAACAAGATGTTCAAGGGGCAGCTGATCAACAACATTGGTGCAGCCCTGTACAAGGTACGGATGATGATTGGATGGTGTTGGATGGACAACAGTGTGTGCGTAAATCTGTGGGTTGCGTTGTGAGCACGAGGGGTACCTACTGCCACCTCATTGTCGTGGTTGGCAACTGTCTGTGTAGATTGCTGAGAGGGTACATCATGGTGATTGAATCAACCATCAAAGGTGACACACCACAACACAGGACAAGGTGGCAGTGGAGCGAAGCATTCGACAGCAATTCCCACCACTCAAGGCTGTCAAGGAGTTTGAGTATGGTTTCAAGATCAGGTGGGGGGAATGCAGGGTTTGTGACGCACATGCATGTGCACACATGTGCTACTGGTGTACACATATACAACACCAATGTACATGCCGTTATCATGCCAACAGTACCTTGCTCAACAACCATCCTCAAACAACAGGAACAAGGAGGACCCAGGCAAGTGGTGGGTGCCCGAGGAGGTGATGCTCATCCCCCCCGAGGAGGAAATCAACACGCAGGGTGCATTGCAGAAGGCCACAGAGGGTGTCAAGGACTTTTTCGACAGCGGGTTTAAAAACATGAGCAGTGCATTGAAAAACCTGTCGCCCCCCGCCAAGTAGAGAGGGGCTGTGTAACCAACACGTTGAGTACTCTGTAGTTTGTACATATTGAGATCTATATATTATGCACACAAACTCTGTTGCTTCTGATCTATGCAGAGCACTCCGCACACAAAGATCAGCCATCGTCTTTGGTACAAATCGGCATTAAACACAACCCATCGCCAAACATCGTTGCGGCTGGCAGTTTTTTGACCAGCAAATAGCGCGATGGATATTCAGCAATTGTGCCAGTTGTTGAACAACTGCACGTCGTATGATGCAACGCAACGCAAGGCTGCAGAGGCTGCCCTAGAAGGGGTATGTGCTGGCGCCAGTGATGGATGGATGGTACACACTGTGTTGTGTATATCCTGCTATAATATCCTGATTTGTGGATTCTGATCCATATATATAGGCACAGCACACCCAAGGCCACTTGGTCAATTTGCTGCGCATCGCGATGGAGGATTCAGTGCCCATCGAGGTGCGCCAAGTTGCAGCCATTCGCTTTAAAAACCTCGTCCGCAGGCAATGGGATGATCCAGGTATCTGCTGTGGCTGTTGATTGTCGAGTGTATAGGTTTGCAGTGTACGCACGCTGCTGGTGAACAGACAACAGTTGATGTACCATCTCCACCAACACACGAGTGGTATCGTCATCAACACACATCATCAATGCACAGAAAAACCACATCAGTTGATGGAGGACGACAAAACCCTCATTCGCAGCAATTTAGTGGAAAGCATCATCAGGTATGTGAAAATTGGTCACACATGGTGGTAGCTCGCATGGGTACATAGATGTCACATCATCATCACCACATCTGCCAACAACACATGCATCCAGGTCACCACCTACTGTTCGTTCGCAGCTGTTGGAGAGTGCACGAAGCATTGTGTATGCAGACTTCCCAGAGCAGTGGCCCACCCTCATGGACCAGATCTACACCAACCTCAACACCCAGGCATGTCATGGGATGTGGGGGGTTTGTGTGTGTACATATGTTTGTGTATATATATGTATTGCTAGAGGAAAATGTGGTGTATGTGTCTAGATTATCTATAATGGGGTGGCTACACATGTGTCTGCGATGTGCATACAGTTTTATATGCATGTATGTATATGAGGACAGCATACTACAACATTACACCACAATACACTTGCATGAATCTAGCACATGTCCAACATACGTCCCGAACATCCTCCAGGATCAGCAGCGTATTGCAGGTGCACTCGGTCTGTTGCGCACTGTTGTGAGGAAATTTGAGTTCAAGGATGAGAGCCAAAGGGGCCCCTTGAACAACATTATACAGGGCACCTTTCCCCTTTTGTTACAAATCATGCAGGTGTGTATGGGTGGTGCTGTATAGTGGGGGTGATGCATAAATGATGTATGGGTGGTGCTGTATGGTGGGGGTGATGCATAGATGATGTATGTGTGTTGTGTGATGTATGTGTGTTGCATGGTGATAGGTATATACAATTGAACATAGCACAAACCTTCACACACTCCTTTCCTCCTCAACCCTTACTACCCCTCCTTTTCCATACACACACACATATACACATGCCAGGCTTTCTTACCAAACCCCCATTCCACCTCCCCCCCTACATCCCCCCCCCCCCCCCCCCCAGGCATTGCTAGGTGTTGAGAAACCAGACCTGCAAGTAGCAGACATGCAGAAACTCATATGCAAGGTGTTTTGGTCGTGCACGTATTTGCAAATCCCCACATTGTTGATCACTGATGAACAGCAGTTCAGTGGGTGGATGTCAGTGGTGCATACCATGGTGATCAAGCCTGTGCCCCTGGTATGTGTGTGTATGTCACATGTTACATCTGTACATGTTGACCGTGCATGTTGGGTTGGTGCTCGTGATGTTTTGATTACCATCATGTTTGATTACCATGTTGACCATTGTGTGGACCATGATGTTGACCACCATCATGTTGACCGTTATGTTGACCACCATCATGTTGACCACCATCATGTTGACCAACCCCTTCACAACCCCATCACAACCCCATCATGACAACCCGCCCTCATCACACACCCCTCATCATTCAAAACACAGGAGGGTCAACCTGAAGACGAGGATGAGCGGGCCCGGTGGCCATGGTGGAAGGTCAAAAAGTGGGCCCTGCACATTTCCAATAGGCTCTTTCAACGGTATGGTGACCCTAAAAACTGCCGCAACAACTCCACTGACAAGGCATTTGCAAAGAAGTGGTCTGACAAGTGTAGCGGTCCTTTTCTGGAGGCACACTTGACACTGCTGCAGCATAAAGCACAGGTAGTGTGTTGGGGGTGGGTGGGTGGGTGGATGGAGGGTTGGGTATGTGGGGCTGGGTGTGTGTGGATGGTGTGAATGGATGGGAAGTATGTGTTGGGGGCAGGCATGGGGGTGGGAAATGCACATATCTGCTGCACGTATGATGCATGCTCACACACATCTGCAAATACCCCACATACCTCTCAACATACCCCCCCGCCCCCCACCCACAACAACAACACAGGGAGGTTGGCTCTCCCCCCGTGTCACCAACTCAACCGTCCAATACCTCACACATGCCGTCCAGCTCTCCCGCACCTACAAGCTCCTCAAACCCCACCTCCACGGACTCCTGGTCAACGCCATCTTCCCCCTGTGTTGCTTTGACGACAGCGACCAGGCCATGTGGGAGGATGACCCCCAGGAGTACATTCGCAAGGGGTATGATATACTGGAAGATATGTACTCCCCTAAAACGGCGGCTATGAATTTCATTCATGAGATGAGTCGGGTGCGTAGTCAAGGGAATTTGGAACCACTGATGGCACACCTGGTGGCGGTGTTGAACCAACATGCAGCGGCGGGGGTGGGGACTGCACCACAACACTTGGCACGCAAGTATGTGGGTGGTTTGTGGGGTGGGTGCTTTGGGGGAGGGGGTATATGAGTGTATCATTGTACACAACATGTATGGTATTCACAATGTACAACACGGTATATACACAACACAGTATGGATGGTGCATTGTTGGCTATCGGTGCACTTCAACTGGTGTTGACCAAAAAGGTGTGTGTAATGTGCGTATATAATGTGTGCAATGTGTATATATAAATTGTGTAATGTGTGTGTATGTAATGTGTATAATGTGTGTGTAATGTGTATACTGTGAGTATATAATGTGTGTAATGCTCCACCTGCGTGTGGTGATGATGCTTCATGTTGTTCAATGCCCACCTGCGCATACACATGCATGTTTTTAATACATGAATACACACCTACACACACACACCCTCTACACACACCTACACACACGCTCTATACACACACACCTACACACAGGAGCCCTACAAATCTCAGCTTGAGTCACTCCTGGTAGCACATGTGGTCCCCCTGTTTGAGAGCCCATGGGGGCATTTGAGAGCCAAGGCATGCTGGATTGCTGGTCAATTTTCAGACATACCATTCGCACAGGGAGCAGGTGGGTGTGTTGGTGGGGGTGGTGGGGGTGGGGGTGGGGGGTGGGGGTGGCATAGGTGATGGTGTTGGTTGATGAGTATGCACCTTGTATCTCATTGTTTCCTGTTGTTGTATCTCATTGTTTCCTATTTCCCCAGCTTGTTGTTTCCTACACATGCATTATGCACCTCCACTCACTCCTCACTCATGCACTCTCACACTCACTCACCCCTCATGCATTTACTCAACCACCCACACTCATCACTCACGTACCCATTCACTCCCCCCCCCCCCCCATAGGCAAGGGCCCAGTCTTCCAAACCCTCCTCATGAAGGTGGTCAACTGTTTGACCGACCCTGAATTGCCAGTCAAAGTGGATGCATGTGTGGCTTTACGTGCATTTTTAGAACCATTTGATGCTGATGACCTACAAGTACTGAAACCCATGTTGCCCAAGTTACTGTCAGACTTTTTTGCACTCATGGGAGAGGTGCGTTTCGATGTGCTTTGTGTGGGTGGGTAGGTATGAGTGTATTTGTGTGTGTTTTTGTGTGTGTGTTTTTGTATTCATATGTGTACTTGTGTGTGTGTGATGTCCCCACCCACCTCACCTCACCCCATTACCTTCCCCTCACTTGCATCATCCCATCCCTCACCCGATTGAACCCCCACCCACCCCCTCATCCCCCCCCCTCTCAGGTGGAGAATGAGGAAATGATAACCACACTGGAAGCCCTCATTGAGACATTCTCAGATGACATGGCTCAATACGCTACCCAACTCGCCCAACACCTCGCCAATGCATTCTGGCGCGTACAACAAGCTGATGAGGAGAATGATGATGACGATGACGATACAGCAGCACTGGCGGCGTATGGGTGTGTGCGGACCATTGGGACGTTGTTGGAGGCTGTGAGCACATTGCCACACCTGTACCCACAGGCATGTTGTTGGGTGTTGGGTGTGTGTATATATATCACCCAACAAACACCCCACACCCAGCAATCACAATCACCCCCCACCCAATAAATCACAATCACACAGATGGAGGAGGTGTTGTTCCCCATCATGGACCGCTACCTCTCCCAAGATGGCGAGTCAATCTTTGAAGAAGTGGTACAAATGCTCTCCTACTTCACCTTCCTCTCCCCTCAACTTTCGCCACGCCTGTGGTCCCTATGGCCCAAGCTTCATGAGGCAGTCACTACATGGGCTATTGATTATTTTGATGAGGTGCTGGTGTGTTTGGATAACTATATATCAAGGGGGACGGATGTGTTTTTGGGGAATGCATATCCCAACTATTTGCAATCTGCCAATCAGGTGTGTGTGGGGGAGGGGGGGGGATGGGGTGTGTGTGTTGGTGTATATTCATTGTGGGTGCATAGATGGTGTAGATATATGTGTATGGTGTACATATGGTGTAGATATGGTATACATATTATTACATATGGTGTACGTACGGTGTATATGGTATACATATGATTACATATGGTGTACATACATGGTCAGTCAACCCCCCCCTCACACACACACCACACAGATTGTAGAAACAGTCTTAACAAACGAAGACCTCCCTGAAGATGACCTCAGTGCTGCACCACAACTCATATCCATCATTCTGCAAAATTGCACTGGACGTGTGGACCCCTACCTCGCCCCCTACCTCCAACTCACCCTCACACGACTGCAAACAGCACAAGACGTGTTTTTCAAGGACCAGCTTGTTTGTGTGGTAGCCAATGCGCTGTATTACAATGCACCAGCGACGATGGGAGAGCTGCAGCGCATGGGGGTGCTGGTGCCGTTTTTTGGGGGGTGGTATACGATGGTGATGGCGAGTGTGAAGAGTGGGAAGCCGAGGCATTTCAGGAGGATGTATGATAAAAAGGTGTGATACTACCTGGTATTGTGGTATTGTGTTTGAGTGGGAGGGGGGGAGGGGGGTGCATACAGGGTGTGTTGGGGTGTGTTGTTGTATTGTACTGGTATGTAATGGTCATCACCCTTGTGTTTTTATTGTGTATCATTGTTGTATACATGTGGCAACCGTGTATCAACCATCACCACACCCCTCATGTATCACACCCCCATCACCTTCTCACCCATACTTTGCCCATACAGCCCACCTACACAACCCACATACACCCATGACCACCTCACCCATTCCTTGTTATATACAACAGGTGTGTGTGTTAGGGTTGGGTAGCCTGTTGAGGTTGCCTGATGCAGCCGTACCCCAGGAATTGGTGCCTGCCTGGCCCCAGGTGTGTGTATGTGGGTGTTGGGTGGTAGTGTTGGTGTTTTGTTGGGTGGTAGTGTTGGTGTTGCGTTTGGTGTGTGTTTGTTCATATGTTGCTGGGTGTATTGTCGTGTATGTATGTATGTATGTATGTGTGTGTGTGTGTGTGTGTGCGTATGTGTGTGTGTATGTGTGTGCATGTGTGTGTGTGTGTGTGTGTGCGTGTGTGTGTGTGCACGGTATGTATGAGCACCACCTGTTGAGCACCACACATGCACACCCCCAAAATATCCCCCCCCAAAAAGGTATTGCAGATGCTTGTACGTCTGCTGGTGACACTGCGGGAAAAACAACAAGAGGCGGAAACACAAGGGGAGGATGAGGAAGACGATGAGGAAGAAGATGATGATGGCGAGGTACCTCAAGACCTGGGGGACGATGAGGATGAGCTGGATGAAGATGAGGGCGAGTTGTTGAGACGCATCGCAGCAAGCCGAGGTGGTGGGGATGAGGATGACGATGATGATGACGATTTTTGGACAGAGGAGGAGGAGGCACAGACGCCCATTGATCCAGTCGACCCCTATGTGTTTTTCGCAGAATCAATGCAGGCGTGTCCACCTGCACGGGCAGCAGCATTGACAGCAGGGATGGACAGCGCCGCACAGGGTACTGTGCAGGAGCTGCTGGTGTTTGCCCAGGCACAAGCAGCACAGCAGCGTTCATCGTCATAATCAAGGTGCATTTTGTGGTGTTCGTGATTAGTGTTGATACAAATACATATTGCTGTTTTACAAGTATAACTGTGCATTACAAACAGCAGCAGCAACGGGGTGTGTGTTTCGGTCAAACCATCAGCGCAGCCAATTTCGTCTTTCCAGCCTCCGTCCCTGAGCCTAAACTTCAACATGGTTGGTGGATTGCGCCCCCCACCTAAAGAAGAAGAGGAACAGCACGCCGCATCCACTTCGCAAGGTGTTATTTTCGTGCTTGAATCAGCAAACTTGGAGATTGCCAAAGTCGGCAAAGTACGTTGGGGTTGTGTTAATTACAGCAAATCTCGTTATTCAGTGTGCTCAACTGCGTGTACACCCCTGTTGACCACAGGCCTACCAGCTGCTCAACTCGGACGACCACAACAACTTTTTGCTACGACACAACAAGGACCCAGCCCTCTACCGTCCGGATGTCTGTCATCAGGTACTATGCATGGTGGTGGTGGTATTGGTGGTGATGGTATTGGTGGTGATGGTATTGGTGGTGATGGTATTGGTGGTGGATAGTAATAGCAGTGTGGGGAAACAACAGTCACATGCCATCATTCCCATGTTGAATCATCAGTACTGTAATAACATCAATACTGTGGTATGCGTGTTGCCCCACGCTTATTGACCCTCCCTCAGGCACTGCTCATGATTTTGGATTCGCCATTGAACAAAGCTGGCAAGATTAAGGTAGCAACATGCAGGGTGTGAAGCGGTGGGGGTTTGTGGGGTTGTGCAAGCAATGCGTGTTGGTCAATGTATTTCCCTCTGTATTCATGTGTGTGAAAATCCCCCCCATGTTGTGTGTACTCCTCAACACAGGCTATATATGTACACACCAACAAGAATGTGCTCATACAAGTGAGTCCACATGTACGCATCCCACGCACATTCAAACGCTTTGCTGGCCTCATGGTGCAGTTGCTGCAAAAGCTCAGTATACGTGCCACCAATGGACCTGACAAATTACTCAAGGTTGGTTGATGCGGTGTTGTTTGTGGTGGTAGTGGTGGTGTTTAATTGAACATTTGTGACTGTCATGATCATCATTGCACAGGTAATCAAAGGCCCGGTGACACGTGTCCTACCAGTAGGTGCAATACGTGTGGGTATGAGCCACAAGGCACCAGATGTCATTTCCCTTGACGACCTTGTTGCATTGCATGGTACCACCGCATCAGCTGAGCAAGCGGCACCCTCGTCAAGCACCCCTTCGGGCCCCATTGTGTTTGTGGTGGGTGCCTTTGCGCATGGACAGATCGATTATAGCTACACGGACAAGCTCGTGTCGATCAGCCAGTACCCATTGTCTGCTGCATATTGCTTGTCACGTATAACCAACACGTTTGAGCGAGCGTGGGGGGTTTGCTGAAAATGCATGATTTCTAGGACTGTGTATTCGTGTACAACATTGTCCCTGTCCTTTTCTTGTAACTGGTACCCGCAGTTGACTACGCTGCGCTCCGTTTGAGACGTGTGTCGTGTGTGATCGGGAGACAAGATTTGCAAAGATGGTCAAGCGCAGCAGGGTAGGTGTTGTCAGAGGTCGTGTGATCGGGTGTGTGTATTGCGTATCGTGCGTCTGTGTTGGCTATGGTTGGATGTGTTGGTGTTTTCTATCGGTAGTGGCATGTGAAGAAATGCCGGCAAAGGTTTCCGTGACGGGCTATTGAGTCGCATGGGTGTTGGCAGCAAGCTGGTAGCAGAGCATGTTTTGCAGATGTGTTGCGCATGTGTGAACAATCGCGCACCAGTGCAAACCACGAGATGGAACCTCCTCCACATCCTCCTCTCACCAACCCCACAGCCGCAGAAGAAAAGCAAGGCGGAGGAGCATATCACGGACGAGTATTCAGACAGTGGGTGCGAGGACAGCGACGTCACTGACCCCAGTTGTACGTGGTGGACAGATGGTGGCAGTGGTGGTGGTCGGTGCGCCAACAACCACATACACCCACACGTGCAGCCCACGCAAGGTCAATACCCACACACAGATCATTCACCCGACATACACACCCACCATACACACAGATCACCCCGCAGATGGCAACATGAGCGACACCCTTCACGGGGGCTTTGCCGTCACCGGCCCCTCCACCCCCGCCAATTCCCGGGGCCGCAAGAAAAAACTGGGTCGTCCAGCAACCTTTGAGGAGGAAGACATCGACTGGGACAAGCTTACCCCTGAGGAGCGCCGCAAGATCCGCCGACGCTTGTCCAATCGCCGATCAGCCCATCGCGTGCGCCAGCGGCGTCTGGAGATGATGGACACCCTGCAGTCCAAGGTGGAGATGCTTCACAAGCAGCAGGCCGTGATGATTGCACGGTTGCAGGAAGGGGACTCCAAACAGGAGCAGCTGAGGAACGAGCTTGTTGTGGCACGAGAGCGATGGGCAGCTACGGCACAAGAGAACATGCGATTGGTTGCGGAGAATGCCACGCTGCGGCGTCTGCTCGAGGATGCCAAGGTACGATAGTACTATACACTTGGTGGTGTGTGTGTGCATATGCGTACCACATCACGTTGTTCACCGTCATCATCATTGCCATCATGATCACGCACAGATCCCCATCCCCACCGCATCGTCCCTTGACCTTTCCCAAGTGGTGGTCCTGCAGCCCGACACCCTTGCTGCACACCTGATCAACCATGCAGCAACTGCCGCTGCTGCCAACACCACCATCCCCACCAATGCCACCACCACCGCAGCAGCAGCAACACAGTGTCCCACACCCATGGTCCTTGCACACACCCGCACAGCGGACGAGGTGAGCAACAACACGAGCCACCCGGAAGAAGGCAACAACGAGCACACACCCACCCCTGGCCCCCCCACCACCATGTTGCCACCCCCGCATGTGCTCCCCACAGGGGGCCCCCAGGCCCCTTTGCCCCCTCCCTCTGGGTTTGCCGCAGCACAATCCCCCATGTCACTGGCCCCTCCCACTACCGCTACGGGGGGCACTGCGATGATGGGGGGCCCCCATCCCTTGTCCCTTCCTCGAGGGATGTTGTCAGACCAGCTGCTGACGCAGTTTACATTGGATCTCAATCGTGCGTATACCCTGAGTTTGAACCTGAGTGATTTGGATGTGGCACCCTCATTGGGGCTCAACACGCTGCTGGACCTGGGTGGCATGTTGGGGGGGGGGAACAACACACTGCTGTAATGTGAGTGTGAGGGGAGGTGTGCGTGTGGTGGTGGTGGTGTGGTTGTGTACAGCATTGTAGGATAGTGTACTGTTTTGAAACAGATCGCAGTAGTGTCGTGTAGATGTCGTGTTGTTCGGGTCGTTGTACTCTTTTGTTGTACTCTTTTTTTGTTGTTGCTTGGGTGTTGCTATGTCCCCCCAAGATGATTTCATTGTCCAGGTGTCCGTTCATTGTCCAGGTGTCCGTTGCTGTTGTCATATGTTGTCATCAAATGCCATCGCTCATTTCTGCTCATTGTTTTTTGATTGTGTGTTTATGATTGTGGATGATTGTGGATGATTGTGGATGATTGAGATGATATCAGCAGATGATTGAGATGATATCAGCAGATGATTGAGATGATATGAAAACACCACTTTTGAGATGATATTCAGGTCTTGTTTTTCCTGTGGTACCCCTAGTTTGTTTTTCCTGTGTTACCACTGGACATATTGTCTATGTACGATGTTTGTGAGGTAAACATCCATGTACGAGCAGGAAACAGAGGGAAAAACACACATGCACAAAAACATTCAACCCCCCTCTCGTTTGTTTTCTCCCCTCTCTTTTCCCAACAGTCAACAAGAGCTACAAACGTACAAGTAGACTAAAAACACAAAACTACAACGGCGTGTGCAGAGGGGGGGAAGGGAAAGCACTGTTGAGTCAGAGTGCGCGTGGAAGGTGAGGGTGTACATTGATGTACATTTAAAAGTGCACATCCTCTCCCAAAACACACACAGCGTCTCTGCAACTGCGCTTGCCACAACACCCACCCAAAACCCCGTTCTCTTCAATGAAAAAGAGGGGGAACACACTACGCACAGTACAAATTATGCATGGCATGACGCACAACACATACACACACAAAAAAACACCAGCGAATAGCAGGTGTGCAATGTGTAAAACACAAGTGTGTGTGCATGGTGTACATTATGCACGAGGTTGTTGTTTGGGAATAGTGGATGATGGTTGGACGGGGGGGGTGATAGAAAACAACCGTGCACACTCACAGAGCATGCATATGCATGAAAACCCTCCCCCAGAAACGCTACAACACACACACACACACACAAAAATGCATGCATGTGAGCAATGACTGTTGTTGTCGTACATGCGCACAAACCACATTGGTATGTCAGAAAAGGGATTGATTTTTCATTGATAGTATTGTGTTTTTCACTGTTGTCATGTTCATTGGTGTTGTGCTGCAACACAAAACACATGCGTGCTGCAACACAAAACACATGCATGCTGCAACAACAAACAGACACGACGTGATGACATTTGATACACTTATTGATGTTATTTCAACCCCCAACCATGACACAACAACTCCTTGGGGGTCCAGGTGCAAGAGGTGCAGGTGCACACACATTGTATGCACCCTGTTGTCCCCTGAACAGCACCCCTGAACAGCACCCCTCCTCTCTTTATGGACTCGTTTTCATGTCTCATTCCCATATTGACCATAATGTTGACCACCATGTCTCTCTCTCCCATGTGTTGACCAACGGTGGTCAACGGCCGCCCGTGCTCGCTTCCTCATCATACATGTATACAGTGTTGATTGTCCAGAGATACAATGCAAAATGCAGCAAGTGGGAAACGGTGACAGGTGGTGTACTGCAAGCACATGCGCTGCCCCATGTTGCAGGGGTATACTGTACACTGCATGCATGGCTCTGTGTATATTATACGAGCGCTGCTGCTTGCTGCTGCTGCTTGCATTCCCATCAACTGTCCCTGCACATCCACCTACCACTCATTGTCATCATTAATGCCCCGCTGGTGGTATCACTGTCGCAGCATAGCGTGGGGATGGGCATTGCGTTGCCAAGCCCGATGGCGAGTTGGATCCCCCCGTAGCAGCAGCTGCTGCGGTTGCTGCTGCTGCAGCTGGCACGCCCTGCATGATCAACGGCAGCAGCTGTGTAAGGGCTGCTGCTCGTAATGGTTGGGCAAACTTGTCCAAGGGGTGGCCCTCTTCGAGGGCCCCCCTCTCCGAGGGCCCCCCCTCCTCGGCGGGGCCCGCTGCGCCCGGTGGGCTCCACGTGGTCCGCGGTTGTGGGGGCTGCAGGGGCGTGGCAGGGGGTGCACGTAGTGGTTGCACAGGGGCGCCCTCTTCCATGGTGAGGTCTTGTGGTGGGGGTGCGCTGTAGATCCCACCCCCCACCCCCCCAAGCATGTCGGGTGGGTGGTCCACATGGTGCTCCTCCCCCATGTAGGAGTGTGGGGAGACGTTGGACGCACTCATTGGTGTGTCGAGGCCCACAGCACGGTCTCCCTCATCTTCGTCACTGGTGTCCATGCGAGGGGGGAGGGGGGTGCGCGCGACTGCTGGTTTGTGTGCCTTGCGCTTGTGGGGGGTGTTGGGTGGGGGGGGTACGCGCAGGGATGCCCCAGGTGGCATGCGTGAGTTGTTGAGTGCATGTACCGGTCGGTGAACCTGTGATGGGGATGATGATGATAATGATGATGATGAGTAATGGTTGTGTGTCAAGCAGGTGTGATTGCAACAGACGGCAAACAGGTACGCCACATCTACTCGCAACAATTCCAAAGCAATACTGACACTCACAAACATACAAGACCCATTCAAAAACAACAAACAATATCACCACATACGCTGTGTGTCTTGAGGTAGATCCCACACGCATTGCACAGTGTCACACCAGAACCATCAGATGCCTTGCGCCACAGAGGTGTATCCATAACGCCACAGTTGGCACATTGCATAGGGGACTTGTCTGGACGCCTGCACGCACGTTTGGGTGGCGCTTTGGGTGGTGCTGGCTCAAGATGGTGATAGGGGGCATGATGATGGAATTGGGTGGGGATGGGCAGTGTGGCAGGGAGCGGGGGGCGCTTGATGGGGGAGCGCAACATGGGGTCAGGACTGTTGTTTTGGGGGGTACAGGGTTGGAGAAGATGGGCCATACAACGATCTGAAAACACACACATCCCACACACAAAAACACACACATCCCACACACATCCCACCACATCCCACACACAAACCCCCCATACCTTGCACGATCGCTATCCACATACCCGCCATCATCCACCCCCCCCCATGGGGCCAACGCCGCCCCCGCCCATCCACCACCGGGCATGCGCACCCCCGCCATGGCATGTGTCTCCACATGGAGCCGCATAAGCACCAGGGCGGCTTGGGAATCGGTGAGGGCATCCACTTGTTGCTGCAGCAAGAGGTCAATAAGGGAGGATTGCAGTTGTTCTACAGATTGCGGGGATCCCTTGGTCCAATAGGGTGTGGTCGTCAAGTACACTGTGTGGGGGTGTATGTGGTGTGTACTTGTTGTAATGACAAGGCAACAAACATATACAAGAGTTTTTATATATATTCAACACCCTCCCCCCATACCTGGTGGTTGGTGCTCGCCCATCCAGCCAGCATCACGATCCAACAGATTCCGATGCCCACCACCCGTCGCACGCCACGAGCGTTGTGGTGGCGGGGAGGGACTCAAGTCACGACACACGGGCTTGCGCACACGTGTGGATTTGCGCAAAGGCTCTGTGCCGCTGCTGCTGGCATCATCATCGCTGTCCCATCCACTGGCATGGGCCCCACTCGCATCGGCACGTGGCAGCTTGGGAGACGCCGCAGCACGACGAGCCTGGGCAGCAGCTGCAGATCGAGCAGAACGCTCTGCATTGGTGGCCAATGACAGGGGGCGCTCCATGTGCTTGTGCTTGAGGTAGATGCCGCAGGCATTGCATCGCCATTGGCCGTCTTCCCGACTCAACCGCCAAAGGGGCGTGTGACGTGTCTCACAGTTGAAGCACACTTTTTGGGCATCGGGGTCTGCCGGGGGTGGGCGGGGCACAGGGGGTGGTGGGATTGGTGGGTCTGAGGCTACGTGGATGGCGGGTGCTTCGATGGTGGGTGCGGACTGCACATCGTCAGCAGGTGGTTGTGCAACAGGTGGTGCAGTGTGTAGTGTTTCCATGTCAGAGGCCTATGCAGCCACGATGATGCTGATGGCCGTCACCTGTGGTAGTGTGAGGTTATCACGTGTCAGCGACACCTATCAACACCCATCAACAATGCTAGCAGCAAAGCCCAGCAGCAGCAATTCCAGCCACCCCCGTCAACACCCACAACACGTTGATGCTTCGTGCATGCCCCACCCACAAGCTATCATCCAGCCCAAGCACATCACGCATGATCACAACGACATCAGTAACGCATCCCGCACATGGACGTGTGCATGGACGCATGTGCGCTGCCCACATCTGGCCAACGACATGCACCCTGCGAGACACCGCACACAGCATTGCGCAGCCCCCAACCAACCCCGACATACAACACAGCAACATCCCAAAACAGATGCGATGCGTCACAGTGTGCAGGGGCACAGCGGTGCCTCGTGTGGCAAAGGATTGAATGACAACGGTTGCACAAGCCAATCAACCCCACGCCACGCATCGTGCCCCAACAGCTCGTGACATGCTCACGAACGAGTGTGGTGTATGCGATAACGCGTGATCATGCCGCCCTACCTTTGTTGCTGGGTTTCTGATGGCAGCATGGCCCTCTTGCTCCTGACTTGGCGTTTCGTAATGCAGCTGATTGTATAATCGAGTGTTGTGGATGCAGATGGCAATGTAGGGTGGCGATACAGGGGTTTGGAGATGGACAACGTGCAGATTGCCGTTGTCGAACCAGATGGTGGTTGTGAGCACAGGGATGGTGGCTGCACGGTGGCTGTGATGGTGATTGCCTAATGATGATCGTCGGTTTGATCCGTTACGCTAGCACATGTGAAGAACACTGTGAGCAGTAAAGTGAACAAATGTGTCATTAGGTACACAACCTCCACAACGTGTGCTCGTTTGCACCTTGTTTTTTTTTACCACAATCCTAGAGAGCAGCAGCAGTTTCACACAACATACACACACACCCACACACACGCAAGAGATGTGCACAAATGAAGCAGGGTCAACCGTCACCAGCAGACACGGTCATCGCCCCACACCAGCAGCCCAATCAAATCTCAAGTAGTATACAGCACATCGTCAGCAGTGTACACCAAATTGAGCCATGACACACGTGCCAGCAGCCCCACTCTCACACACGTGCATTCGTTGTGAAAGGCGACAAACAAACAGAGAAGAAGAATAAAGGTACCACACACAAACAGGCATAGGCACACAACCATGCGCCTCCACTTTGTGTTGTGGTGATACGCAACCAAACAACGTCATGAACAAAACACACACACTGGTCGTATAACAACACGTCTAATCACTGCTGCTGCATCGTAAATGGGTGTTCACAAATCCGTGATTGTTTTTCATGTGTGTGTACACACAGCACAGCGTCATCACACCTAGATACACATACATGCACATACAACCGCTGCAACAAATACACCCTACATGATGTGCAACAATCTGCGCCCTACACAACAATCGATACAGCGGTGTAGTTAGTATGAGAAAAGAATGAGCGGCGTAGAGCATAATGGCAGCGTATGCACACACAAATGATAACCGTCAAAGTAATGCACACCGCAGTGAGAGGCCTACCAACAACACACGCCTGCTCAAACACACCATGTTGGTCATCATCATCATCAAAGCGTCATCATCTCGTACATACAGCAACAATCCTGTCAAGTCACAACGCCACGTTGGGCGTTGTGGTCACCCTGTAAAGTCAATCAAAGCAGTATCAGTATGGCTGGTAGTAGTAGCGGTTGCGGTCATTGCCATGCCGGGCAGGGCCCGGGGCCCCATTGACCCCAAGCCCCAAGGCCGCCATGCCCAACGCAGCATTCATTGCCTCGTGGCCATCCATGCCACCATATGGCCCCTCAAACATGGTTTGACTGCTGTCCTCTTGACGAGGCAGCGCACGATCAACGGCAATGACCGACCCCGCAATCTGATGCTCATCCACCGCCAAGATCCTCTCGACCGCAGCCTCTGTCTCAAACGTCACAAACCCAAACCCACGATGTTCACGCTTGTTGTTTTTGTCACGTGGGATGTAGACATCCAGCACAAACCCAAATCGTGCACAATAATCTTTGATGTCTGCCTCCATCACATCCTTGCCCAACTTGCCCACAAAGATGCGATTGGTGCCCCAACCAGCAAGCTCAGCGCCCCTGCCATTGGGGCTGCCCCCCATTCCACGCGCACCACCAGGCATGCCAGGTGCAGGAACACCCAGCTGTGCTGCCTGCTGTGCACGTGCCAATTGTGCAATTGCCAACTGCACACTTGCATCTGTGTAGGGATGTTGTAGTTGTGGGGGGTCGGGTTGGCATGAGGTACACGTAAGCAGGCGGTGTTGCATCCAATCCTCAGTTACACCATCACTGAATGTATAACCACCCACCCACCCATCCATCATCATCGTACTTGTGGCAGAGAGTCCTCCAAATGAATGCAAGCTGCTCGACAACTGCTCCTCTGTCAAGCCAAGCCCACCCAAACTGACATCCCCACTGCTATTATCACGACCCCCACCCAACGCTGCTGGGTTGCTCTCATAGGCAGACACTGTGCTGCTGCTGCCCAGCAATGGATGGCCGGGGATCTTACCCATGAGACCCGGGTACGTGCCTGCTGCAAGAAGCGTACTCAACTGACTTGCAGCACCTGCTGGATGAAGAAAGGGTTGGTGAAAACGAGGGTTTTTTTTCCAAAACTCTCCACCGAGGGAGATGGCGGGTGCATCACCATCATCATCATCATCATCATCATCATCATCATCATCATCATCACATCATTGCACACACGAACCGTTGAGCTGCCCAGATGATGCACCTCGATACAAGCCACCAAAATGGGTGCCCATGATGGGCTCTTTTGTTTTCGGTGCAGCCTTGTCCACCACAAGCTCCTGACCTGCCATGGTGTGATGCTGTCGCATGACACGCTCGACTGCTTCTGGTGATGCAAAAGTGATGAATCCGATCCCACGGCGAGCCTGCTTGCTTGCATCCTTGGGCATGTAGACATCTTGAATGGCACCAAACTGTGTGGTGGTGGGATGATGATGATGATGGGATGATGATGACCATGACGATGATGTCAACACAAATGCAAATACACACAACAGCTATTGTTGATTCACACCTGTAGAAAGTAATCACGGAGCTCATCCTCCGTGACGGTTTGGGGCAGCTTGGCAACAAAGATGCGAGTGACACGCTGTGTTGCAACCTCTCCCCGTGGCAGTGGGTATTTTGCCTCACATCGCCGTCCATCCACAATGTATTCCCCACCTGCAACACGTGCTGCATCGTTGCTGGTTTTAAACGTCACAAAGCCAAAACCCCGGGACTTGCCAGTGGCATGGTCTCGCATCACCATGGCTTCCTCCACGCCACCGTATTGTGAAAAGAATTCCTGCAGTGTTTCGTCTGCTGTAAAGTATGGCAAGCCTAGGATAACCAGCTTGCGTGGTGCACCATCGCTGCCCCCACGAGAATGCTCACTGCTGCTGCTGTACTCTGCAGGAGGCTGCTGCTGCTGCGGTACAAACTGGTGTGGAGGCGGCGCCGTTTCGGGCGCCGCGACATGTGCAGACATAGGTCAGGTGGTGTCGCACTGTGTGGTGGTGGTAATGTAGCGATGATGATGTGTGGATGATGATCGTGATGCAACAACTGCTGCTCCCCTGGCTGTACCCGTGCTTGGTACCACCACCATCATCACTAATATACATCAACTGCCTCCACAAGCATCAACAAAACGTCAAGGACAAAGGGCCATGCTCACACCAAACCTACCTGCAGTTGCAATGCGTTCCTGCTGTTGCTTGCGACAGACGTGCCTGTATGGAGTAGGGCAACATGCGCGGTGAAGATGAGGCACACAACGAGTTGCCACAGGGGGCGGGCCTGAAACTGGCGCGAGAGAGATGCAAGTGTAGCTGGCCTCTGCATACACAAACTGCGCGTGCATTAGGCCATCTACGTGTGCCCACACGTGATAACACAACACGCAGAGTCCCAACGCCACGCGTCGCAGAAGGCCCAGGCAAAAGATGCCACCACACACGGCACACAACGAATCTCCCATCCCATGCCCCATTAACGTCCTAATGCACTATGCAACACATTCAAATACAGGCTGAGGAGGGGCGCCCTGCATCCAGACGCACCTGGTATATGATTCAAGTAGCTGGCATAGATTGCTCTATGCGCTGAAGCAATGTGCAACGCATCTGTATATATATGATGTGCAGGTTGCGTGTAGATTATGTGCAGGGTTGCCAAATTGTCGTGTGTTATTGTATCAAAACTTTACTTGGTACTCGGTTGCGATACATATAGTTTTGCTTATATTAACCGCTGCAACACAGCCAGCCAACACAATCAGCCAACAACTAGCCTGGTGCCCCACCCCTGTTGTCCCACAATTCATTCCCACATGCAGCTGCGCTGCCCACGTCCGTTTCAGCGAGCCAGTGCTCAGCAGACACTGCGTTTGCATTCTAGGTGCCATACTTCAAGATATTTGACAGCACGGCAGTGTGTAAAACCTGGTCATGCCACAGCATCATTGACCACCAAAGAGGTGTGTTGTTTGTGGTGTTTTTTGCAAGCTGTTACGTTGTAACACTGGTCTTTACACTATTGCAGGTGCTGGAGGCATTGCTGGATCGTCAAGATCTGACAGAGGAACAAGCACAACATGCGCTCGAGGTATGGATAACATATGGTGTGAGCACAACCAACATGTTTTCCTTGTTCCCACACCATACGCCATTCCATACAGACACTGCTTGACAATGACTGTCCAGCAAGCATGGCATCGTTTCTTGTACTCTTGAGGGCCAAGGGGGAAACAGCAGCAGAGGTGGCTGGCCTTGCCAAAGCAATGCATGCCAAGGCACTCCGTGTTGACACACCCTATGATGGTGCGTGGTTTGGGGATGTGGCAAGGATGCCATTTGTGTGGAGCATTGCTATCAAACATGTTGCACGCAACAAGAGCAGCCATGTTGGCAATCACACATTTGTTGCTGTTGAGGTATATACAATAGACTTGTGTAAAAAGCACATGTATAAACACAAGCCACATGCATACACGCATCACACACATTCCACACACATTCCGCACACATTCGACACACATTCGACACACAGTATTGGACATTGTGGGTACGGGGGGTGATGGCATTGGATCAGTCAACATATCCACGGGTGCAACTGTGATCGCAGCAGCTGCAGGTGCACGTGTTGCCAAGCACGGCAATCGCTCAGTCAGTAGCTTGTGTGGGAGTGCAGATGTGCTCGAGGTGCGAACCTGTGGTGGGTTGCAATGGATTGATGATGTTCCATCCCTTCCTATACATCATGCTTTCCCAACCTCATCAACCCCACAAGCAGCATTATACCCATAACAAACACAATGTAACACCCAGCACATGGCCCAATGACCACCACATAGGCTTTGGACATTGCAGTGGAGATGCCACCAGATGCAGTTGCTCGGTGTATACAAGAGGCTGGCGTTGGTTTTATGTATGCACCCACATATCACCCAGCAATGAAGGCTGTGGTGCCCGTGCGCAAAGCACTCAAGGTGTGTTGGGGCGGCAATTACCACCATCACCATCAACACAAGCAGCATGCCCATTGGCGTACACACAACACAGGTTCGCACAGCATTCAACATGCTCGGCCCCTTGCTCAACCCTGCTGGAGCATCATATGGGTTGATTGGTGTGTACTCTACAGGCATCAGCGCACTCATGGCAGATGCACTCAAGGTGATTGTATGGGATTGTGTGTTGGAGAGGATGTGTAGGGGATGATGATGATGATGTGTGTGTGGTATGTGAGGTGAGATAATAGTGGCATCGACAATAATATGTAGATCATGTCTCCTTAAAGATTGATGCATGCGTTGCTTTGATTATGACACACACACACCCGTTGCATCCCAATTAACCCCTCCCAAACACAGCGTATGGGTATGCGCAAAGCATTGGTTGTGCACAGTATGGGCATGGATGAATTGACACCACTGGGCCCTGCAGAGGTGATGGAGGTGGAGGGCAACACATCCCGAAGTTACTTTATCGAACCCCAGGATTTGGGGATCCCACGGTGTACTGTGGAGGACCTCAAAGGAGGGGATGCAGCACTCAATGCAACCATTCTCAAGGTGGTTGGTTTGGGTGGATTGTGGGTGTGCATTCTGGGGTGCACATGACCCACACGTACGACCCAATCTCAACAGGATGTGTTTGGTGGTATGCGGGGTTCTGTTGCAGATGCACTCAATCTCAATGCAGGTGTGGCATTGGCTGCATGCAGTGTGGCCAAGGACGTGGCAGAGGGTGTGGCCATGGCACAGGTGTGTTGGTTGCATGGAGTCACATGCGTTTTGTTTTTTCCTGCATATGTGCTTCCAACTGGTGCACAACACACAGGAGGCGCAGCAGAGTGGCAAGGCTGGAGAGGTGCTGGCTACATGGCAGGCAATCAGCAGGGAGGTGTCCGCAAAGACACCAGTGGGCGCTGCGTGACGTGTTCCAGAGAGTTTTTTTTTTTCTTTAAAGAAAAAATTTGCAATATTTTGCTCACAATATTTTCTAAAACCATACTCTCTAACGCTTGATTCCCTATCCAATATGGTATGCCCTAAACAGAGAATGCCAAACGCATACGAGGCTTGGCATCACCATCAAAATCCCACCTACACAGGTTGCTTCCAAGCGTGTTGCCAACGCCAAGAGCGACAAATTTCACAAGAACATCCATCGACGAGGAGCAGTCCCCGAGTCTGGACAGGTACGTACGGCCTCGTGGGTGCCCATCTTCTACCCACACGTTCGACTACAACTCACCTGCACAGAGGGAAAAAAGCAGCATCACTGTGGGACCAATCATGTTGGGCTTTTTCATTTTTGTAGTTGTGGGGTCAGGTAGGTTGGGTCTGGGGGGGTGCTCGCATGGCGTTGACGACGACATGCTCATCACCTATGACCATGTCACACACACAGCTGTCCTGCAGATCATCCGCACTGCAACAACGGCCAACCCATTGGCAGGCTGAGTAGCCATCCCAACCAAAAGAGATAATTGTCCCTATTCTTCTTCGTGTAGAGTTTCTTGTAACGCCACATTCTGGTTGTACAGAGGAACATCATTTTTGTTACAAAAATGAGTTGTATCAGCGTGCACGATCATGACGGCGGTGGTGGCTGCTGTTGCTGGGCAAGCATGGTCGCAAGCAGATTGCCCACATTGCCTTCCCCCCCATTCAACGCCGCGCCAGCAGCCTGTTGTTGCGCTGCTGCATGCATAGCCTGCTGCTGCTGTGCCGCAAGCAACTGTTGCTGATGTGTAGCCATTGTATGTTGTTGTGCTGCTAGTGTAGCAAGCATATGCTGTTGTTGTTGTGCAGCAGCAAGTGCTGCAAGTGCAGCAGGGCTGATGCCTGCCCATGGAGGTTGTGCTGATGTGGCCGCTGTTGGTGTGGGCGCTGTTGGTGTGGGCGCTGTTGGTGTGGCTGTTGCAGGGGATATCAGAGGTGGTGGTGCCATGACAACAGGTTGTGGGGGTTGTGCAGCACCCAAACGATCTGCCATTGCCCTGTGCGCATGTCAAGTCAAATTGCAAGATTGTGCACCACCACCACCACCATCTCATGATTGACATACTTTTGTAGGTTGGCACGTGCTGCTGCACGTGCACGATCCCGTCGCACATCCTTGGGGAGAAGAAAGAAAAACGTTTGATCAGCAACGGAAATGGAGTCTTGGCTGTGCAATGTGACAGGGCCACTTTCTGGTGAGCAGAGTGTGCCATCAACAGTCACGCCGTTCTTGGAGAGTACAGTAAGCTCAAAGGCTCCTGTGCATTTGTGTGTTGAGGGGGGGGAATGTGCAATGCGGAGGGTGTATGAGCTGCATGGAAACCCATACCCTTGGCAAAATTGTAGCTGATGACTGCATGCTTTCGTGATATGTTGCTGTTTTCACCTGAGTGTTGTGTGTGGGTGTGTGGGTGCGTCCCATGTTCACGATGATGTTTGTGATGCCATGTACCACACATACCAAGCACAACGTCTGCATGTGCACTTTTGCTGTTTCTGCCCAACACAATCTCATATTTGCGTATAAAGTATTCAAAGGTTCCATCCACGCTCTGTAGTTTGGCAAATGCACAACGTTCAATGCGAGGATCGTTGTCATCCACTGTCATTTCTTGTTCAACAAGGGATTTTTGTTGTGAGACCAAGATGGTGTTGGTGCTTATGAGCCAGCTGGTGTGTGTTGTGCAAGATGTCCATGAGACATGAGCTCAAAAGTAAGCTATTTGGACAAACCAATTCCACCCAACAACATTATCTTACGTGGGATTTCACCTGTGTGCATACATAGAAGACCCTCTTCGCACAACCCTCTTGGTCAACGATAGACATGCGAAGGCACCTCGCATTCCTGCTGCCTCGTGCGCAGGGCATTGCTGCTAGGTCTTGGATGCAGTCTACACAACCTGCGATGTGCATGGCCAGTCGTGGATTTGCTGACGATGCCAGCCTAAAGAAGACTGTGTTGTATGATTTCCATGTGGAGCACGGAGGTTGGTTTGGGGAGGTGTACACATGGTCTTGACACATTATGGTATTGCCACATGCATGCTAGTTCCTATCTAGATGATAACAACACACATATGGGATGTGTGTGTGCACACCCCGTTGCACATGATCACATCCTCGCAGGCAAAATGGTGCCCTTTGCTGGTTGGTCGATGCCCATCCAATACAAGGACTCCATCATGGACTCTACCAAGTGGTGCCGCAGCAACGCATCCCTGTTTGACGTGTCCCACATGTGTGGATTGACCCTCAAGGGCAAGGATGCCATCTCCTTCCTTGAGACCCTGGTGGTGGGTGACATTGCTGCCCTGGATGATGGCACTGGCACGTTGAGTGTGTTTACCAATACCAAGGGTGGCATTATTGACGACACCGTGATTACCAAGGTGATTAGAGTGACTGCTGCTGGTGATGTATGGTGATTGGTATGGTGATTGGTATGGTGTTTGATACAAGGCCACACACATGGACACAGGTGTCACCCACTGAGGTGTATTTGGTGGTGAATGCAGGGTGTCGTGACAAGGACCTGGAACACATTGGGGGACACTTGAAAACATACACGGTGTGGGAAGAAGAAACATGGTTTTGGGTTGTGGGGTACTGTGTGTGTGTGTGTGTGTGTGTGTGTGTGTGTGTGTGTGTGTGTGTGTGTGTGT